>WNGB01007390.1_pt1 | contig 16092 bp, 14 predicted proteins | sample 5400681 | NCBI WGS metagenome assembly WNGB01 (sample SAMN13153367, study PRJNA577476) | soil metagenome | isolation source: 115 cm soil or saprolite under grassland replicate 2 | place: USA:California | collected 2016-06-15 | reverse complement strand
GATCTCTCAGTTCCTTCATCCGGTGTTGACACCGTCTGAAGGAACGGAAGTAGAGACTCTTGATCTGGGTGGTCGAGAGGACCTTGTGCTCGAGAAGGCTGAGCAGGAGAGCGTGGTCTCGCTCATCGAGCGAGACCACTGCCCGTGCTCACCTCCCTCCTTGCCGCTTCGCACGCGTCCTCAGGTCGCCGGCCGAGCTCACCTCGGCTATCCGCCGGCCTCCCGGTTGCTCCGAGCGCGCCTCCCTCGTGAGGTGCCCGGGTTCGGGGCCGTCCTGATCGCTTGTTCGGCTCGCGTTATGGACCGTGGCACCGGCCTTCCCGCGGATCTCCGCTCGGTTGCCGAGCCGGCGGCCGGTGGCGAGACGGTCGTTCGCCTCGGAGCCTGCTCGCGGCCAGCGGTGGATCGCCGTCACGTCTTCGGTTGTCTGCTCGATCGTGAGGGGTCCGAGTCCCCACTCAGTCCCCAATCGCTCCCCATTCGGCTCGATCGTGAGGGATCGCGGTTCCGATCCAGTCCCCATTCAGTCCCCTTGAGTTCCTCCCCGTGCCTGGGGAAGCGGGACCCCCACCACGGAACTCGGATTCCTGTCGGGGACCTGTGCCCGGCGGCGGGAACTCGGTGGGAACTCGGCCGGAACCCGTCCGGGACTTGCGTCGCAGCCCACGAGGCAGCGGGTCAGGCGGTGCCACGCTTCGACCGCCACGGCGGGCCCTCTTGGCGGTCCGGTTCCGAATCGCGTCCATCACCCATACAAAGGCGCGCGACGGGTTCAGAAGCGTTACGCCTTGAAGGGGAGGAATCCGGGGAGCCCTCGGGGAGTACAGGTCAGGAGGGCTGTCGCGAGGGCCAAGCTTCATGGGAGCAGGGATCGGCGGGCCTCGACTCTGAGGACACTTCCGGGACGGGAGTGAGGGCGTGACCGGCGAACACATTCGCGGCGTCAGGGGAACCGGCCTCACATCGAGGCCCGTGAGGCTCTTCGAGAGGATCTAGCAGACCCACGAGAATCCCGCTGGATCGTTCAGGATTCCGGGCCAGTCCGCTCCTATGTGGAGAGAGTGCAAGACGTGCGCGTGGATGCGAGCCGGCGGGCCGAGCTGGAGCGCCTCTACCGGGAGCGCCGCGGCCGGATGTGGCAGGCGGTCTTCGCGTTCGCGGGCGACCCGGAGGTGGCGAGTGACGCTGTGGCCGAGGCCTTCTCGCAGGCGCTCAGGCGCGGAGAGGAGATCCGCTCACCCGAACGGTGGATCTGGCGAACGATCTTCCGGATCGCCGCAGGGGAACTGAAAGACAGGAGAAGGCACGTGGCGATGTGGGTGGATGACACCTACGAGATGGACGACCTCACACGGGACCTGGTGGTGGCGCTTGCCAAGCTCTCGGAGAAGCAGCGGGCCGCCGTGGTCCTGCACCACGCGGTCGGTTATCCGGCGAAGGAAGTTGCCGAGATCCTCGGATCGACGACGGCGGCCGTCCACGTACACCTTTCCCGCGCCCGAAGGCGTCTCCGCGAACTGCTGAGGACCGACGATGCCTAGCCTCGATGACCACTTCCGAGCGCTGACCCGGGTCCGACCTCCCGACGACTGGCCCGAGCTCGGTAACCGCGAGCCGACACAGTTTCGCGAACCCCCCTTGCGACGGAGGTTGTCGGTGGCCGGGATTGCGCTGGCCGTCGCCGTGGCCGGCCTGGCGTTCGCGGTGAGGGCCTTCACCGGCGGAACGCCCCCTCGGCCCGGAGCATCGCCGGACGAGGCGCGGATCGCGTTCGTGACGGGGCACGGCGCTTCCACGGAGATCCACTTGGTAGACGAGGACGGCTCTGGTGACGAGAGGCTGGTTATAGGCCGCACACCAGCTTGGTCGCCGGACGGCACTCGGATCGCGTTCCGCACCGGCGACCCGGAGAAGCCTGAGAGCGAGAAGACCATATCGGTCATCGACGCGGACGGGACGGACGGGCATGTCCTCGCAACGCTCGAGGGCGAGCTGCAGAATCCTGGTGCTCCGACGTGGTCGCCTGACGGGTCGATGCTGGCCTTCGCCATCAACGGCATCTACGTCGTGAACGCGGACGGGACCGACCTCCGCCTCGTCACCCGCTACGAGGGAGAGCGCACCTGCGCGGATCTTGAACCCAGCTGGTCGCCGGACGGCTCAAGCATCGCTTTCGCCGTTCGATGCGAGGCCGGGGATGAGGGGATCTGGCTTGTTGATCCCGACGGAACGGATCGTCGACAGCTGCTAGCCCCAAGCAAGGAACTTGTGTCCCTAAGCTTCCCTGCATGGTCCCCGGACGGCTCGCGGATCGCCTTCGCGGGGGTGAGCGGCGGACCGCCCGAGTTCGAGTACGACATCTACGTGATGAACGCCGACGGGGGCGGCATCACAAAGCTGACGGAAGGGTTGGGCTTCCCGACCATGCCCTCGTGGTCGCCGGACGGGTCGAAGATCGCCTTCCTCGACTGGAGCACCGAGCGGGTTCTGGCGATCAACGCCGACGGAATGGACCTCCAGACGATTGCCGAAGGGGCGACCGGCTGCTGTCCCGCCTGGCAGCCCGTTCGCGCAGCCGTGGCGACGCCGACGCCCGCTGAGACAACCCCGGTGTCGCCGGTGACCCCGCACATCACCGCGACGATCCCCGTCGGGTCCTTCCCACGCGATATCGCGGTGGGCGCGGGAGCGGTGTGGGTCACCGTCAACGACTTCCCCGAGGGCGAGCAGGAGACGCATTCGTTGTTGCGGATCGATCCCGCGTCGAACGAGATCGCGGCCACCATCCCGGTCCGTTCCGCGGGCCACCTGGCCGTCGGATCCGACGCCGTCTGGACGACCGACTTCCCGAGGGAGGGGACGTCCTCGTCCGGATCGATCCCCGCAGCAACGAGGTGGTGGCCACGATCCCCGTCGGTCGCCTGGCGTTCGATGTGGCGGTCGATGAGAGCGGGGTGTGGGTGACGCGGGACATCGACAGCAGGTCAGGCGAGGTGATCCGCATCGACCCGGCGACCAACGAGATCGTCGCCCGGATTCCCGTGGAGGGCCGCATCCGCGACGTGGTGCTCGGGGAGGGCGGTGTCTGGGTCGTCGACTCGACCTCCACAATCCGTGAGGAGCCGTCGCTCATCCACATCGACCCGGGGACGAACCAGGTCGCTGGGAGGATCCCGGGTCTCGCCGGCCTGGACGTGGTGACCGGGGATGGTCTCGCGTGGGTCCAAGGTTGGCTCTCGACGGTGGAGCCGGAGGTAGGGACCGGTTCGGGGGATCGACCGGTGGTCCTCCGCATCGATCCGCGAAAGGACGAGATCGTGGGTGAGCCGATCCCGCTTGCCTGGTTCTATCCATTCGCGTTCGGCGAAGGCGGTGTCTGGTTCGTGGACCAGCGCGCGGGTCCCGCCGTCTCTCGCCTCAACACCGAGACGATTGAGGTGGACCATTCCGTTGGTGTCGCCTCAGTGGCACAGGACTCCACCGTGCATGCGGTACTTGATGCGGAAACGAGCACCATCTGGGTCGCGAACTACGAGGACACGATTACTCGGATCGACCTCAGGTAGGGACCGCTGCGCGCAGCCTCGATGGCCTCTATCAGAGTCCTGCGATCCGCGTATGCCACGCGCTGACCGTACCATCACCAGGTCCCGCCGCCCCCGTGCACGAGGCAGACCGTCGGGGCCAGTAACGCGCGTGGGGGACGTCCGCCCGTTGATGTGCCAGCCATCCGGCGACGTCGCCATCCCCAAAGCGGGTGCCGCCCGCCACCGGCCACACGTGCGGATCGCCTACGCCGGTGGGTACGGGACTTCGAGGCTGCTGCCTACCAGCGCGCTCAGTTCCTCCAGCGTGGGGAGCTTCGTGTACCCGTGGGGACCCTGCCGGATGAAGACGTGCACGCGTTCTGCACGCCACTCCCAGCCTTGGTCGTTCCCGTACACCGTGACGCCATCTACGTCCCTTCGAACGGGAAACGCATCCGCATCCTCGAGGAGCGCCAGGTGATCGTTCGAGACGCCATCTGCCTCCTCGACCCAGATGAAGAACTGGACCTTGTCGGATCGGGCGACCCACGCGCCGGAGCCGCCACGTTCGTTGATCTCGAATCCGGCCGTCGTCAGCACCTTGCGGAGCCACTGCGTCTGCGGGCAATCCGGATCCAGCATCCCGATCTCGTTCCACTGACAGATGCCGTTGGGCTCGGGGGCCCACTCGCCGATGGTCAGCGTCGCAAGGACCCGGTTCACCTCCGCCACCAGTTCGTCCCTGGCGGGAGCGCTGCCGAACTCGACCCGAAGGTCGAAGTACCTCGGCCCCACGTTGAAGACCCTCCGCGCCAATGCGTGGTCAGGGGGAACGTCGGTCAGCGGCGGCAACCATTTGGGGACCGTGGTGGCATCTTCGAAGTCATCGTTGCCGAGCGTGATCGGAAGCCCCGACGACTCGGAGGGGCAGGATGGGCACAGGGCGGTGAACTCCTCGAGGACGATCAGGACATCGTCAGGGCCGATACCACCCCTCGCGTCCGTGGCCTCGATACCGTCGAGAAGCGGCAGCGCGAATGTCGCGGCCTGGAAGATCGGATGGGTGTACCCGGGCAGCGGGTCGGTCCTGCCACGCCACCCCTCGGGAAGCACGAGCGAGGTGCCCTCGGCTTCCAGCGAGGATGGGCCCCCACCCGCTGAAGCGGCGAGGTCGATGCGGGTGACCGAGTCCCGGTAGTTGGCGACCCACACCGCCAGCCGATCGGCGTCGAGCTCCGCCGGGGGATCGGGGAAGGTCCCGGCCGGCCAGTCGAAGCCCGATACGGTCTCGTCTACCTCGGACGTGGCGACATTCATGCCGTACAGGGCTCCGTCCTCCGCCACCATCCACACGTGCCCGGCGGCAACGGCCACCGGAGCTCCGGCTTGGGTCACTCTGATGGGCACGCCCACGATCTGACCGGACGAGACGTCCACGCGGACGAGGTTCAGCTCGTTGTCGACGCAACACACCGGGACCCACGCCGCCCCTTCGCCGAGTGCCGGCGCGAACACGCTTCCGGGAACGGGAACGTCGATGCGGGCCACGACCTCGTTCGTTCGCGGATCGACCTGCAAGATGTCGCCGTCGCCCTGTTCTGGCTCGAACGTGAGCACCCACACGTAACTGTCGCCGACCTCGACCTCCCAAAGAGCGACGCCGAGCGGGATCCTCGCCGCGACCCGGTTGGTTCCCGGATCGATCCGGAGCAGGGTGCTCCCCTCGGGACCAGCGCGGGCCCCGGCCCGGTCCACCGCCCACAGGGCTGCTTCTCCGACGGCGAGTGGCCCGCTCACGTCCCGAATGGTTGCGACGACCTCGTTGGTCGCGGGGTCGATACGAACGATGGAGAAGACCGGATTCGCGGCCGTCCCGGCGACGGCGTTTGCCCACACGCCGCCCTCGCCGGCCGCCAGCTCCTCGATGTAGTCGTCCATCGGGATGCGGGCGATGACATCGTTCGTCGCGGGGTCGATCCGAACGATCAGCTGCCGATCCTGCGCGGGGGGTTGTGCCGGGACGGCGACCCAGACGGCGCCCTCTCCCACGGCGACGTCTCCTGGGGACGGCCCAACCGGGACGACCGCCGTCACACGCGGGTGGAGGTCGACGGGCTCACCGCCGAGCCTGTCGGTCGGCGCAGACCGGAACGCATGCCATAGGCCGACGAGGCTGGCCGCAGAAACGGTCAGGGCCACCGCGGCGACGGCGAAGCGTCGCCCGGAGCGGCCGGAGGCTTCACCCTCAAGACGTCGCTCGATCGCATCCCATGCCTCCTCGGACGTCCCGACGCCGGACACTCCCTCCCGCAAAGCGCGGCGAAGCTCCTCCTCAAGCCTCACCGTCGAACTCCTTCCTCAGTCGAGCCAGCGCCCGGCTGGTCTGGCTCTTCACGGTTCCGATGGAGCACGCGAGCAGCGAGGCCACCTCTCGTTCGGGCAGGTCTTCGTAGTAACGGAGGACGACGCACGCCCGTTGCCTCCTCGGGAGTCGGAGCACCGCCGAACGAAGAACCGCTCGGTCCACCTGGCTGGCGTCGGCGACTAACCCGCCGCAGGTATGGCCCGAGCTGCGGAGGAGCGACCTCACCGATCCTCGGCGCGATCTTGACGAAGGCGTCTTGCACGATATCCTCCGCAACCTGTCGGTCTCCGCACAGGAGGACGCAGAGCCGCAGCAAGGGCACGTAGTGCTCCTCGTAGGCGGCTCGCAGAGCCTCCTCCACCTCGACCACAGTCATCCGCTGTTCGGTCCTCACCTACCAGACACCGCCGTGAGACGAAAAGTTGTCTCCGCCATGCGAACCGGTGACGGGTCCGAGTCCCCGAGAGGTCCCCCGTGGCTCCCTCGGCGTGCCTGGATGAGGGAGGGGCGCGTTCGAACCGAGGGGGAGATTCCGTGGAGACAGCTCGGCCACGATGGGCGTCGGGATCGGCGCGGCAGCGGCACTCGGGAGAACGGTACTGATCGGAGACTGGGCGTTAAGGAACGGTCCCCCGAATCAACCAGTACTAGTGAAGGTGAGAGAGCACCTCGTGGAGACCGGGGCCGACAGGCAACTCGAGAGCGTCTTCCAAGAGGAGGCGCCCAGGCTTTGGCGTTCGCTCCTCCTGGCAACGGGCAGCCGTGAGGTGGCTGACGACGCCGTGTCCGAGGCGTTCGCGCAGGCTCTCCGACGAGGTGAGGAGATCCGCGACCCCGCGGCGTGGATCTGGCAAGTGGCGTTCCGCCTGGCGCGAGGAGAGATTCAGTGGCAGAGGAGCCTGATCGAGCTCCCCGACGATATCCCGGACGAGATGCCCGAGAGCCTCATCGACGTGTTCCGCGCGCTGGCGCGCCTGACACCGCACCAGCGAACCGCCGTAGTCCTCGCCGATTACGCAGGACACCCACATCGGGACATCGCCCGCGTCCTCGGGTCGAGCGTCTCGGCGGTGGGAGTGCATCTTCATCGAGGCCGGAGACGGCTGCGTCAACTCTTGGAGGACGTTTCGGATGCGTGAGCTCAAGGAACGCTTGACCGAGGTCGACCGCGTGGAGTTCCCGGAGGAGCTGTGGTCGGCGGCTCTTCGCAGCGCTGCCGGGGAGGGTGTCCAAGAGCCGGTCACCCGCTCGCCTTTCCCGCCGGCGGGCCGGATCGCCGCCGCCACCGTCGCCTTCGCTGTCTTCATCGCCGCCGCGTTCTTCTTGTGGAACGCGTTCGAGTCCCACTCCGGACGCCCACGACCGGGCGGGACGACACCCGCGCCCAATCCGCTGTCGCAGCTGCCGGCTGGATGGAACAAGCTTCCCGAGCCGCCCGATGTTCGGGCGGGATCCGCGGCGGCTTGGACCGGGTCGAAGCTCCTCGTTTGGGGAGGCTATGTGTACACGGGCTTCAGCGACGAGGAACCTGTTGACGGCGGGTATCTGCTCGACCCGCTCACTGGAAGCGCCGGAGCGCTGCCGACCGCCCCCCTGGCGGCTCGGGCGTTCCCCGCCGTGGCGTGGACAGGGTCAGAGCTCATCGTGTGGGGAGGATGGGATCTCCACGACAGGTTCTTCGACGACGGAGCTGCCTACGATCCAGCGTCGGGTGGATGGCGTGCGCTGCCGCAGGCTCCTATCGAGGCTCGCATGCCCTTCTCCGTGTGGACCGGATCCGAGCTGCTCGTGTGGGGGAGCCGGTGGCGAGACACGCGCCTTGTCGATGGCGCGGCCTACGACCCCGCCGCCGATTCCTGGCGGCAGATCGCCGATGCCCCGCTCGAGCTAACGGACGGCACGGCGGTCTGGACGGGCAATGAGTTGATCGTCTTCGGCGCAGCGCTGCACGGCGGCAACAAGGCCGAGTCGGAGACGGCGATCGGAGGCGCTTACGATCCCGCGACGGACAGCTGGCGACTGCTTCCGGACTCGGAGCTTTCGCCGCAGGTATCGACCGCCGCTTGGAACGGGGAGCGGATGATCGCGTGGGACTACTTGAACCGATCGCAGACCTACGACCCAGATACCGACGAATGGAGCCGTGTCGAGCGCGTGCCGCTCCAGGACTTCGAGTGCTCGCCGCGAAGCGTCTCTGTGTCCGAGTCCGTCTTTGGCGAGTACTGCGGGCAGATGACCATCTACAGTGACGGTGGATGGAGCAACATCAGCCGTCAGAAGTACGTAGGTTGGGGATTCGAGGTTGTAGCGGCCGACCTAGCGGTGCTCTTGCTCGGTTCAAACGTTGATACAGGCGCGAACGTGCTGCTCGCTTACCGCGTGCAAAGCGACGTCGGATCGACGACGACCGCGACAGCAGAACCACTCTCGCCTGGCTCGCTCGTGATCACGAGGGAGGGCCCTGAGGGGGGATGCGATCTCTTCACGATCGCGCCGGACGGCACAGGGGAGAGGGCGCTGACGGATATGAACGCGCGTACGATCCAGCCCAGATCGACGTGGATCGTGCCTGTACCTGAGCGCATCTCCGGGCAAGAGAGCGGAGATCGCGCAGCAGCGCGCGACGGCCAGCAGCTACGACCGCTCAGGGCGACGGATCGGGCCGGCTGACAGATACAATCGACGCGATGGATGCCTTCACATCGGTAGATCCTGACAACCAGGCGATCCGCAAGGTCCGCGAGCAGTCGATGCGGCTGTTCGTGGCGACCCTCGCCGTGTCCGGCGTCGCCCTCATCGTGGCGTTAGCCACGCTCATCGTCGGGGTCCTTGCTCTCGGGCGTCCGTAAGCGCGCCCGGCCTCAGCATTCCGACCAAACACGTCGGGACCTTGAGCCGCACCTGGTCTGTTTGTCCGTCGAATTTCGGTCTCTCCGTGGGTCCCGTCAGCACGCCGACGTCGTGACGCGGTCTGTTTCCAGCAAGAAACGCGATCAAGCGCTTGAGGGGAGTACAGATAGCGAGCAAGAAACGCCGCAACCCGTGGACACGAGCACGGCGTACCCTTCTGGGCTGTGGCGTCCAAGCGAGGGTTCTGGCGAAGCCTGGGGGGGAACGCCGGCGCTCGGCGCCGGGGCGGCTCCCATCTCGACCCCGATGCAGCTGCGGCCATCGGGCTCGGTGACGCAGCAATCGTCCGGGGGGCGCAGATTGGCGATCAGCACGACGATCACGAGGAGAACCGTCCGAACATAGGTAAACGGGTTGTGCGCGGGTACCACGGGACGAGGCTCGGTGTCGCGGCTACGATTTTGGAGATGCAGGCCAACGAGCCGAGCCGCAAGCCGGACAATTGGCTGGGATCTGGCGCTTACTACTGGGAAGCCGGTTTACGACGGGCGTGGATCTGGGCCGAGCACCGATACGGCAAGGATGCTGTAGTTGTGAGCGTTAACATCAACCTCGACCAGTGCCTCGACCTCGTCGACGGTGCGCAACACCCACTACTGCAGATTGCTCACGAGCTCGTACGCCGGGACTTCGAACGACAGAACCTGAAGCTCCCTGCCAACACCAAGACGCAGCATCCCCTCGACTGCTTGGTGATCGACTACGTCTGCGACGTTTTGAAGCCTGGGTTTACCACTATCCGGGCGCCATTCGAAGACGGCGACCCCGTCTACCAAGGTTCTCGGATAACCTCGATGGCACACGTCCAAATCTGCGTGAAGGGTCCGGCTTCCTACGAGGGGCCGTTCCGAATCGAGGAGCACGGCTGATGACGAATGGGCGAGATGGCGCTGAAGGTGGCGTACAGGACGCCATCGCTCGGCTACGCGAGCTGTCGGCATCCGATCCAGAAGGTCAAGCGTCCACGGTAAGGCGTCTCAGCGAAGAGGTGGCGAGCGCATTTGCAAACCCCGAGCTCGCCGATGCAACGGACATCGTCCAATGGGCAGATCGCCCAGAAGCCTCCACAGCTCTGCCGGAAGTAGTCCGAAGGCTCGTCCTCGCCTCATCGGGAGTCGTTCGGGCACGATTCCGTTCAGGTGAAGGCGTCCGGTACCCCGGCTGGGATGGTGTCGTCGAAGCGACTTCGGGGGCAGTCGACCCTTTCATCCCGCTGGGCCAATCGTTATGGGAGATTGGCACATCCCGCGACGCAAGACGAAAGGCTGATGCGGACTTAAAGACAAGATCAGCCGCTCTATCCGATGAAGAACGTGGCGACGCCGCCTTCGTCTTCGTCACGCCTCGACGCTGGGCTCACAAAGACGAGTGGGCGAGTCAACAAATCAGCAGGTACGGCTGGCGCGACCTCCGCATCTACGACGCCGACGATCTTGAGGCATGGCTTCAAATCACTCCGAGCGTTCATTACTGGTTCTCGGAGCGACTCGGGAAGCGGCCTTCGGCTGCCACGTCACTCGATTCCTGGTGGCGCGAATGGAGCGATGCGACGAGCCCCGCGACTCCGCCGGAGTTGGTCGTCGCCGGGCGTGAGGCTCAGGCTGACGAACTTGCGAGACGCTTTGAGGATGCGACGGGCGTTGACGTTTTACAGGCAGAGTCAGTTGAGGAGGCGGTCGCCTTCATCGCGGCAGCCGCCAAGACCTCGGATGCCGATCCGAGATGGCGCTATCGCGCAGTTGTCGTGAGGACGGGTGACGCATGGGAGCGGTTACGAATGAACTCTGGCCTCGTGCTGATTCCCATGGTGGATGTCCAGGTGACACAGCAGGATTCCTCTCGTCACCTAGTGATCATTCCGACCTCGCGTGGATTGGGTCCAGCCTTGAATGCTCTTCTCGTTCCGCGGATCATGCGGGAAGCGGCCGAATCAGCTCTACGCGAAATGGGTTTCGAGGGGAGCGAGCTTCAACAGCTCTCTCTCTTAGCTCGTCGGAGTTTGCTAGTCCTACGTCGGCGAATTGCGGTTAGCCCCCGACTGAGAGCACCCGAATGGGCGAACGCTGCCGACGCGGACGTTCTGATTCCGATGATCTGGTGCGGCGCGTGGGATGAACGTCGCGAGGGCGATCGGGCGGTCTTGGCAAGACTAGCTAACGTTGAACCTGATCGGATCATCAGGTCTCTGGTTGGGCTCGCTACTCAGGCCGATTTTCCGGTAAGGAAGGTCGGTGACATCTGGTACATCATTTCACGAGACGACGCGTGGTACGCACTGATGCGCTTCGTCCGCGAAGACCACGTTGCTCGTCTCGTGCAGGTCGCAATCGAAGTCTTGTCACAAGCAGATCCGAAGCTGTCGCTGCCGATTGAGGATAGATGGCAATCTTCGCTCCTTGGTGTGGAGTCACGTGACTCGGACGTACTCCGTGAAGGGTTGTCAGAAGGACTAGCGTTCCTGGGCTCCCGCGCGAGCAGTGACGATATAGCGGGCGAAACTGGAGCAAGCCTCGTAGAGCGAGTCGTCAGTAGGATTCTTGCGGCGGCGAACGATGACACGACAGGAACGGTCTGGTCGTCCGTTTCGACAATCTTGCCGATGCTTGCAGAGGCTGCCCCTGACGCATTCTTTGATGCCCTTGAGTTCGGGCTAAGAAGCGACTCGTTCAGAGCGATCTTCCAGGACACGACCGGCGACTTCTTCGGCAGCTCGTCCTCACCTCACACTGGTTTTTTGTGGGCATTGGAGGACCTCGCCTGGTTCAGGGAGCACCTCTTGCGCGCCTCGTTGGCGCTGGTCCGGCTTGCGGCGATAGATCCGGGCGGGCGTCTCTCCAACCGACCCAGCGCGTCTCTTCGAGAGATCTTCCTGCCTTGGCATCCGAGCACGACCGCGACAATCGAGGAACGCCTCGACGTTCTCGCCACTCTCCGAGATCGTTTTCCCGACGTGTCTTGGGCACTGCTTGTCGGCTTACTGCCGAAGAACCATGACATCGCGTCGCCGACATATCAGCCGCGGATCCGAGCGCTATCCGAGCAAGATCGTCCGGTTACGCGGAAAGACGTATACGACTTCACATCATCGATCATGCCGTGGCTACTACACGACGTTGGCGCAGACGGATCCCGCTGGGCCGATCTAATCGATGCTGTGGACGACTTGTACCGCGATCTCGCCGAGCGAGTAGTCGACTCCCTTAGGGACTTATCTCCGGAATCTCTCTCTGACGAAGCTCGCTTGGTCGTCTGGGGGAAACTCCGGGAGACAATCAACCATCACAGATCGTATCCGGACGCTGAGTGGGTGATGCCGGAAGAACTGCTGTCGCGGCTCGAGGAGTCATACTCCAGGTTCCAGCCAGACGATGTCATCGATCGTTCGGTTTGGCTCTTTGCTTCTCACCCACCGATTCCCGAGCGAGGGAGTTCATGGGAGGCATACCTCGGCCAACTTCGTCGTGCACGTCAGGCGGCAGTGGCCGACGTGCTCGGAGAAGACGGGCTTCAGGGCGTCGAGCAACTTGCTACGCTTGTTGAGAGACCTGACGAGGTCGGTGTCGCGCTCGGGTCCGTTATCTCCGAAGAGGCAGACGCGTTGCAGCGGGAGACGCTCGCCGAACTCCTCGCCGAGGACGAACGGATTCGATTGATCGGCGCAGGATACGCCATCGGCCGGTTCGAGCAGCACGGTTGGGCGTTTGCTGACTCCGTGCTCGACGGCATAGAGGGGTGGCCGGCCCGGAGTGTCTCTCAGTTCCTGCTTGCGCTGCCAGCCGAGCCGCGAACCTGGGGTTATCTCGAACGATTCGGTGATGATGCAGCAGCCGAGTACTGGCGAATGCTGAATCCGCTCGCGGTAAGGAACGACGCCGACGTACCGACCGCGGTGAATCAATTCATTAGATTCGGCCGGCCACTCGCTGCTGTCGACTTGCTCGGGCATCGTGTCGATGCAGTGGAGCCGGCCTTCGACGCAGAGCTCGTGACGTCCACGCTCGAAGCCGCGATGAAGGCTGACACTGACGAATTCCGATCCACGCAATCCCTGTCGTACGTCGTCGAGCGTCTGTTGACGTTCCTCGACGACAAAGAAGTGAATCTTCAGCGATTGGCGCGCATTGAGTGGTTCTTCCTGCCACTACTAAGCGAGGGCGCACGCAAGTCGTCCACGTTGCACAAATTCCTCGCGGAGGATCCCGCCTTTTTCGTCTCGGCGATCTCAATGATCTACAAGGCGGAGGGTGAGAGTCGAGAAGCCACTTCCGAAGACCAAGCTCGCGCCCGTCTCGCGTACGAGCTCCTTCGATCGTGGCATATGCTCCCTGGCTCTCGTGAAGACGGGACCATTGATTCTGACGCGCTGGATGCATGGATTGACGAAGCGCGTGCGCTGGCGGAGAACGCTCGGAGGGGGAAGATCGCGGATCAGCACATTGGTAACGTGTTCCGTTATGCCCCTGGGGACAGGGACGGGTCTTGGCCACCTGCCGTTGTGCGTGATGTGATTGAGCGAGTATCAAGTCCCGACGTCGAGACCGGGTTGATGATTGAGGTGTTCAACAGCCGGGGCGCCACGACGCGCAGCTTGTCGGAAGGCGGGGGGCAGGAGCACGAGCTCGCACAGAGGTACTTCTCATACGCGACAAAGCTCGGCACCAAGTGGCCGCGAACGCGACTGTTGCTTCGGCGAATCGGTGACTCTTTCGAGGCCGACGCCAAACGAGAAGACGAAGAAGCGAATCTAAGACAGGATCTCAACTAGCACGAACTCGTCGCCGCTTCCGATAACCCCGCTTCTTGCACGTCGCACCGCAGTAGAGAGCCAGTGGGTGGCTAAGTGGCCGTCCGCACAGAGTGCAGCTTGCTGCTGGCTGACTTACGGCGCGGCGCAAGTGGCACCAGATTGTCCCGAGTGGATTGTGACCAGTCTGCACGCCGAGGTCAGCGAGACCCCTCCGACACCAGTCACTTGCGCCGTCGAGGTACCGCGCCCGCATCGATGCGTGCGGCACGACCAGCGTTGGACCAAGAACCCTCTCGATGCTTCGTCTGTGGACACCGACGCGTCGGCTGAGTGCCTCCGTTCCAATCTCATCTCGCATTTGTCTTAACACGGGAAGGGCGAGTGTTCGCCAGCGGTCGGCACGACCGCCGTATTCGACGCGGTACTCGCCCGGGTCCTCGACCTCGCCGGTGAGGCGCTCGGTGATCTTGTTGCCTTCCTTCCCTATCAGGTCGGTCAGGACGGGTGCAGAGAAGACTGGGCGGCGCCGAAGTAGGCCCCGCGTCACCTCGTCAGCCCATCGTCGGTCTGGCCCGACGGACTTGTGCTCGGGGTGAATGCGGTAGCGGGCCAGTACCTCGCCCAGCCTCTGGATCTTGACCGCTCCGCTCGCCAGTGCTTCCGCGAACCGTTCGGGGTCGTCACCAGGGGATAGCGTCGTTATCCGAGTCGTCGTCCCTGTTCTCCGGTCGTACCAGGGTCCTTGCTCCCACCCGGCAGGATTCGGCTCGTATCCTCGCGCAGGACGAGCCACCGTCGTGATTCCGGAAACCAGGCCGAGCGGATGTCCGAGGAGACCAAACGCCCCTGGCCTGATCCGTTCCTGAGGCGGGACCGAATCGTCGAACCCAGAGAACCAATCCCGCAGCATCGGGCCCGACACGGTGAATCGGGTGAGGGCGGGGCCGAGCGGGCCACCTGGGCATGGGGGCCGACTGATCGTCCTGCACGATCCACTCCCACGCCTCACGCATCCAGATACGGCGGCGATGCTCGTCGCGGAGGGGATCGTCAGGGTTCCGAGGATCTAGGTAGAGACCGAGCCCGTGCTCTGACCAGTCTTCGAGAGGCATGAGTAGGTCCGTCGTTCCCTCGCTCTCATCTGCGCTCACGACGTCGTTATGCCGATCCACCACCCGCTCCAACTCGATCCGGCCGTCCCGCTCCCGATACAAGGCGTACCGCTTGGCCGAGATCGCGAAGCAGGTGACCGGATCGTCGAGGCTGCCATGCTTCGCGTCCCATAGGGCCGGCACGAGCGAACATTCGTACGGGTTGAAGTCATCGAATCTGCCGAGGATCCGCTCGATCTCGCGCCGCGAAAGTGCCTTGATGAAGCCCCCGTCAGCGTTAGGACACGGAACGCTGGCCCCCCTTGGGGTCGAAACGATCGCGAGGCTGTCGGTATCACAGAAGGCGTAGGTTCCCCCGGGCCCGCGTCACCTCTCGCTCGAGCAGCGCGAGCATGAGGCGAGCAGCGGCGGTGAGCGTCGAGGCCACGGGCGGGAAGCAGAACGGCCCAGGCGTCTCAACCGCCGACACCGTCTCCTTCTTCTGTTCCTCATCTGGACCGAAGACGTTCACGGTGCCGGTCCGCTCCCGCCGGTCGAACCGAGCGAGGATGCCGAAGGCAGTAGCGTTCGCCGTGATCTTCAGGAACTTCCCGAGCCGCTCCTGCTCCTCCGTCGGCAACTCCTCGTCCGCCTCCACCCGACGGCGCTCCTGCACCATCGTGATGAACGGATCGGTGTCTTCGCCCGCGGGATCGACGATCGGACCTCCCCGGAGCTTCACCGGACGCAATCCACCCGGACCCCGGCTGGGAGCAGGCGGATCGCTCGAGCCACGTCCGGGACGCGCTCCGAGAGCGCGACCGAGGCGATCAGGGTCGGGGAGCATGTACCAGAGAGTCCCGCGGTAGTGAATCGGGTTCACCCCGATTCCTGGGTCCTGCGCATCGGGGTCCCAGTAGGCGCGAACGGGCAGGATGTCACCATCGGCCCCCAGCGAGCTCCACAAGCGTCACGCCTATCTCGTCATACCAGAACGAACGGTCGAAGCATCAGTCAACGACACGCGGATCGGCGAGGAGGCTCCGCACGTTATCGGTGGCGTCGACCGTGTCGATGCGCTCGGCGACCATGAGTCGCCACGTACCCAGGAGCGCGTTCACCGTGGGGTACATGCTCGCGGCATCGAGGAGAGCCACCGGGACCGGCGTACGCACGATTCGGGCCTCGGCGCGCCCACCGAAGAACCCGGCCATCGACCACCCGTAGACCCGTTCGCCGAGATCGAACTTCTGCATCGGCGGGCGGACGGGCACTGTTGCATTGGTCGCCAAGCCGCGTCATGGGGCAGACTCCGCTCATGAGATCTCACCGATGCCCTCACCTCCGCCCGGCGCCAAGGTCGGCCTTCGCCGGGTACCGGTTCCCGCCTGAGGTCATCACCCTGGCCGTCCGCTGGTACCTGCGGTTCGGCCTGTCCTACCGGGACGTCGA
>WNGB01009843.1_pt1 | contig 16094 bp, 26 predicted proteins | sample 5400681 | NCBI WGS metagenome assembly WNGB01 (sample SAMN13153367, study PRJNA577476) | soil metagenome | isolation source: 115 cm soil or saprolite under grassland replicate 2 | place: USA:California | collected 2016-06-15 | reverse complement strand
TCCTGATCGGCTCGATCGCTGCGGGCATCGGCACGTCGATCGTGTTCATCTCCAGGTTCGCCCTGTTCTTCGGGGGCGGACGCGACGACCGAGACAGCGCGTTCGGTCCGGTGGCCATGCTGCTCGCCTGGATCCTTGCCCCGCTGGCCGCCATGGTCATCCAGTTGGCGGTGTCCCGGTCACGCGAATACCAGGCGGACGAGTCCGGCGCGTACCTCTCGCACGACCCGGAGGCCCTGGCCAGCGCGCTGCGCAAGCTCGAGTCCGCGGCCAAGCAGGTCCCGGTCCCGGCCACGGTGTCGCCTTCGCAGGCCCACATGTTCATCGTGAACCCGTTCAGCGGACGGCAGGCGGCTCAGTCCTTCGCCAGGCTTTTCTCCACGCACCCGCCGACCGAAGCCCGGATCGAGCGGCTGGAGGAGATCGCCGAGAAGCTGTAGCGGGCTAGGGACGGTAGTTGGTGAACTGAAGAGGGATGTCGAAGTCCTTCTCCTTCAGGGCCTTGATCACGGCTTGAAGGTCATCCTTTTTCTTGCCCGTCACCCGGAGCTGGTCGCCCTGTACCTGTGTCTGGACCTTGATCCCGGACCCCTTGATGAACTTGGTGAGGTCCCGTGCCTTGTCTTCGGAGATCCCCCGGTTGACGTGGAGCGATTGGCGCACCGTTCCCTTGGCAGCGGGCAGGACCGGGCCCTCTCTGAGGGCTTTGAGGGAGATGCTTCGTCGGACGAACTTCTCCCTGAGGACGTCGACGGCGGCCTTGAGACGGTTCTCCGTGCTCGATCGGACCTCGATGAGGTCCTCGTCCATGGACATCCCCGTCCCCGTTCCCTTGAAGTCGAACCGCGTCTGGATCTCCCGAGTGGCCTGGTCCAGGGCGTTCTTCACCTCGTGCTGGTCGACCTCGGATACGACGTCGAAGGAGAACTGGTCTCTGGCCACATCGCTAATCTATCCGATCAAACCCGGATGCTATTCTGCCTTTCGCGGGAGGGTGCCCGAGCGGCCAAAGGGAGCGGTCTGTAAAATCGCCGGCGTAGCCTACGGAGGTTCGAATCCTCCCCCTCCCACCAGCGGTTTCGTTCTGGCCCGACCCAGCTGCCCTCAATCAGTCCGCCACTGTGCCGCCAGGCTCACTCTCGAAGAGGTTGCGGAGCTCCGCGTCGATGCTCCGCTCGGTCATCCGCCGATGAACAAGAGGGCAAATCCGCCATAGGATCCGAGCGAATCATCGCCCTCCCGATCAACCCTCGCCGCCAACCGCGCTCCGTTCGTGAGGGAGTTGTGGGCCTCACGCAGCCATCGTTCAAGCGCCTCGTCTAGCGGCAGCCGAGTGGTCCAGTGCTCCAAACTCACTCTCCTCCGATCGTGGCTCCAAGAGCCGCCTCAATCGCTCTCGTGGCTGAGTCCTGCATGGCCGGCATCAGGTGTTGGTAGGTATCCATGGTGAAGGAGACGGACGAGTGTCCGAGGGCTTCGGAGGCAACCTTTGGATGGACTCCCGCCGTGAGCAGCGCCGTGGCGAAGGCTTGCCGCAGGTCGTGCAGCCGCAGACCGGGGAGGCCGAGCTTCCGGGTCAGGCGATAGAAGTCCCGGGAGAGCGAGTCGGGAGGGAAGGGCTCGCCGTCGCCGCGCTCGACGACCAGATCGAGGCCCGACCAGGCCTCCCCGAGCAGCAGCCGACGTTCGGTCTGTTCCTTCCGGTGCCGACGCAGGAGCGCCACGACCGCCGGCGGAAGGCCCACCGTTCGCCGGGCCCGGTCGGTCTTGGGCGCCATGAACAGGAGGCGGCCGTCGACCTTCTGGAGGGAGCTTGTCACCCGGAGCGAGCCCGCATCGAGATCCACCTCGGACCACCGCAGAGCCAGGAGCTCTCTCCGGCGCAGCCCGGTTGATACCGCTAGGACCAGGGGCAGGTAGTTCCGGGTGTCCCGTGCCGCGAGGAGGATGCGCTCTACCGTGGCCATGTCGGGCACGGAGATCTCGGGCCGATCGGCCCTCGGGAGCCGCACGGCCGCTGCGGTGTTCACCCCCAGCAGCTGCCACCGGACCGCCTGGCCGAGGACACCGTGGAGTACCCGATAGGTCGCTGCTACCGTGCGGGGGACGAGTCCAGCTGCACCGGCCTGGTCGATCACCTGTTGAACGTGACCCGCTCGAAGCTTGGCATCCGCGCCGAGCCGATGCCCGGGATCACGTGCCGCTCGAGCGGACCCAGATCTTTCAGGACAAGCTGTACCTCCCGTCCACGGGGAGCACGTTCATGGTCCTGCCTGCGGAGGCCACGGCTGGAAGGGCTGGACCCCTCCCTGGCCGTCATCGACGAGATCGAGGTGGTTCCCCGGGAGGTGTACGAGGTGATCGCCTCGGCCATGGGGAAGCGGCCTCGGTCGCTCACCCTGATGATCGGGACTCCCTCGGCCAGCCGGGAGGACTCCGTGATGTGGGACCTTCGGGCGGCGACCCTCACCAACGGCTCGGGGTCTCTCCGATTCACCGAGTACGCCGGCGACCTCACCCACCCCGTGACGTGTGAGCACTGCTGGAGGAAAGCCAATCCCGGGCTGGACGACCTGATCCACCGGGACTCCATGCACGCGCTCTTGAAGACCCTCCGGGAGCCTTCCTACCGACGGTGGCGGCTGGGCGAGCGGGCCGAGGACAGCCTGGGTCAGTGGATGGCGCCAGAGCTCTGGGCCGCCTGCGCGGACGATCTTGTGCACGTACGTGAACAATCACGGTGGGTCCTGGGCCTGGACGGCAGCGCCCCGGCGGATGTCACCGCCCTGGTCGCGGTGCCGGTGGAGGAGCGGCCTCATATCGAGGTGGAGGCGTTCTGGCAGCCCACCAAGAACGAGCCGGTGCCCGTCCTAGACGTGGAGGAGGCCATCCGTCAGGCCTGCCGGGATCGCCAGGTGGTGCGGATCGTGGCCGACCCATTCAGATGGACCCGGTCCCTCCAGGTCCTCCTGGGCGAGGGGTTCCCGATGGAGGAATACCCCCAGGCGCCGGCCCGCCTCACGCCAGCCACCACCAAGCTCTACGAGGCTGTGGTGAACAAGGCGGTGACTCACTCCGGAGACAAGGATCTGGCCCTGCACGTCGCGCACGCCGTGGTCAAGACCGACGCCCGAGGAACCCGAATCACCAAGGAGCACAAGTCCTCGCCGCGCCGGATCGACCTGGCAATGGCGGCGATCATGGCCTTCGACAGAGCCACGGAGCTGGCCGGCAAGACCATCCAGTTCTGGTAGGCGGGAGGGAAGGCTTCATGGGGTGGGAGATGGACTTCGAGTGCAATTGCGGACGGCGCTGGAGGCTGGAGCACTACCTCGGGAAGGACGGCTCGCTGCTCCTGGGGCCGTCTTGGGTCATGCTTTGAGAACGGGAAGTGGCCCATACACACAGGTTTGACGAACCGATCAGGCTTTGTTTCAGTTGTGCCCCTGATCCCCTAGAGAGGAGGGCCAGTATGCATGCTGTCGTTGGCAGCGTGAGCATTGAGAGCGGCCGCGAGGACGAGTCCACCGAGTTCCTCAAGACGAACGTACTCCCTTTGGTGAAGCAGGCCCCAGGAGTGGTGGGCGGCTACTGGTTGGCCCCAGAAGGTGGGCATGGGATGGGGATCACCTTCTTCGAAACTGAGGAGGCTGCCCGAGCCGCCGTCGAGATGGCCCAAAGTGGGCCCCGTCCGGATTTCGTCACCTGGGACAGCATCGAAGTGCGAGAGGTTATCGCTCAGCTCTAGTCCCGCAGAAAGACTTAGGCGGAGCGGAGGGTGAACGTTGCGACCCTCCGAGTACTCTCGCTGACCGGCCGGGGACATTTCCCAACCCCGTTGCAGAACACGGCGCCCTCCCTGGCCCAGGGGTCGGCGCAGAAGAGTGCTTCGCTGAGCGTGGATCGTCGTGGTACGAGGGAGGCTACCATTGCGGTCTTGACGCCGATCTTCTACGACCCTCACGTCTGCAAGCCTCCGCCGACTTGGGGCCGGACCGAGTACGCCGAGTTTGAGTGCTTGTGCGGTTGTCATTGGTTTCTCTCGTGGTTCAGGATGCCGAGCGGAGAGATGGTCGGCCCCAGCTGGATTCTGGAGGCAGCGTGATCGCCGTCAGCCCGCTCTTCATCGCCGTTTTCATGGCCGCGGTTTTCCTGTTAGCCGGCGGGTGGGCCCTATTTCGGCGCCCCCAGCGACCCGACTAAAGACATAGCGGCTCAGGGTCCTTCCCACTCCCTGTTGCCGCATTACGCTATAGTCGCAGCAGGTTCGGGGTCCACCGTCAGTCGCTGGCGACAGTGACACCGCGAGAGCGGACGACGGCCCGGACCTTTTTCTCTTTCTTCAGATCAGCCAGAGAAGTCCTCGAACCACGGATGTTCAGCCTTGCAGGCGCTTGAGGGCCAGGGTCCGAACTTCAGGCCGTCCTGCCACAGCTTCCGGCCCGGACGGCACCAGATCACTGGCTTCAGCATCTCTAGGTACGACTGGTCGGTGTATCCCCAATCGTCGGCTTCGAACGCCGCATGTACCGCCCCGCTGAGCGAGTCAGCCAGTTGAAGCATCCGACGATTCGCCGCCGTGTCGATGGTGGGCGGCAGAAGCAAGTGCGGCCACTCGACGTTGCAGGTGGGATCATTTCGGAGACGACGGAGGTACTTGGCGGTACGGGCGGGGTTTGAGTCCTTTCACCTGCGACAACCAGATCGACACCATATCGCCTCGGTGGTACCCGAAGAATGAGAGCCTTTCAACCAACAGGCGTAGCGGCCAATGGTAGAGGTATTCAGGGTTGGACAGTCGGTTCACGTTCGGCAGGTGGAACTTGCACAGGACAACGCTGATCGTCTGCACGTTAGGGATCGTCTTGATCGTGTCGATCAGGTGCTTCCGTTGGCCGACTGCTTTCACATTGATCCAGTGGATGACCGTTCCAGGCGGGGCGGTTGATCGCCTCACCAGCCCGAGACCACTCCTTCAGGGCGTTGTTCTGCGTTCCGTTCGGCACGAGGACAGCAGTCACAGCGAAGATTCGGGACGATCCACCGCGTTGCCCCAGGGCAGTTTCGCCGGGCGGGGAGTCCACCCCTATCTCCGCTCTCGTCCACGTAGGCATGCCACAGCACGGCCTGGATCATCCCACCTCGCCCATTCGAACTACGATGTGGCGCCGTCAGCCCTCTTTTCATCGCTGTTCGATCCTCTCGAACCGGCTCCCTGACCTCGGAAAACGCGTCCTACAGCAACCTCGGGCATCGGACGTAGAACGTGCCTGGCCGACCTGCAAAATCGCCGGCGTAGCCTACGGAGGTTCGAATCCTCTCCGCGCCATGGGGTGTGATGTCTCGGGACATCGTGAACAGATGTCTCGGGACATGGTGACACCTCACGGACTCGCGTGTGGCTGATAGTCCCGGCTCGGGTCGAGGGTCAGCTGGCGCAGCAGCGTGCCGTCCTCAGTCAGAACTCGGATGTCGAGGTCGGCGACCAGGACGAGAACCCGAACCCCGACATGACGCCTGCCGAGGCCGATGTGGTGCAGCCGGCTGTTGTAGCGGAGAGTGATCCGGCCCACCGAGTCGATGCGGTCTCGGCGGACCCGGAAGTGGGTGGGGATGACGAGGCCGGACTTGGAGGGACCCGCCGTGGGCCTCGCGGCGAATGCCTCGGCCGGTGTGCGTCGGCCGATCCCCCGGTGGGGACGGACGGTGTTGTAGTACTCGCGGAACCAGTCGAGCTGGGCTTGGAGCTCCGCGACGGTGGCCGCGGGAGCCTGCCGGCGGAGCCACCGCTTCAGGGTCTGGTGGAGCCGCTCCACCTTGCCGCAGGTCTGGGGGTGGTAGGGAGAGGAGTGTCGAAGCGAGACGCCGAGGGCGGCGCACTCGAGCTCGATGGCACACAGTCCGCCCCCCCTGGGGCCGGCGGTGAACACGGCCGCGTTGTCCGTCAGCAGCGACGCCGGGAACCCATGGGCTGCAGCAGACGTGCGGAACGTCGCCACCACGTCGGCGGCCTTGAACGCGACGGCCGTGGCCTCGGATGCCACCAGCAGCCGAGAGTGGTCGTCGAGCATGTTGCAGATCTCCGTGTCCTCACCGCCGGCGAGCGTCCAGTGGGTCATGTCCGCCTGCCACCGTTCGTTGGGCTGGAAGGCCTCGAACCGGACGAAGGATGACCGGGGGCGCTTCTGCGGCTGGGGGGTGACGAACCCTCGGCGGGAGAGGATCCGCCAGATGGTCGAGACCGCCGGGGAGGCCCCATGGCGGCGGGTGAGGTGGAACGCGATGGTGTGCGCTCCGGCATCGAGGCCTTGGTCGGCCAGGGTCTTGCGGAGCTCCACGATGTCGTCTTCGACCCAGGGTGGGATCCGCTGGGGGCTTGAGCGGGGCCGTCTCGATCGCGGCTCGAGCCCGGACTCGCCCTCCGCCTCGTACCGGCGGATCAGTTCGTGGACCCACCCCCGCGAGATCCCATACTCCCGGGCCACCGCCGCCTTCGGCCGCCCTTCGATCGTGACCGCGGCAACCACCAGCCGTCCCAGCGACACGCGCCACCTCCCCGCTCTGAGGTGTTCACGATGTCGCGAGACAGGTGTGCACTATGTCGTGAAACCGGACACTCTCCGCGCCATGGGGGTGTCGCGTAGGAACCCGTGTCCGGGACCGTGGACCACGCGGACGACTCGGGTGGGCTGCTCGGCTCGCAGGCGCAGCGTACGCGGCTGGTCGGCCGGTGGAACCACCAGGGTCGCACCAGCCGGCAGCTCCTCGTCACCTTCCTCGACGTGGACGCGTCCCTCGCGCACGCTGGCCAGCCCGCCCTCACTCTCTGCCAGCTCGATGGAGAGCACCGCCCCGGGCTCCACGTGGGAGTCGGTGAACAACCGGATGTCGCCGTTCACTCGCAGGGGCGAGCGTGGCCCGACCAGCTCCTTGGTGCGCACGCCGGCGGCCTCCTCGTAACGGGGAGCATCCGAGTCCCGCAAGGCGTTGAAGGCGGTTTGGGGTGGAACCGGGTCCGTCGAATACACCAGGATGTAAGCGCGGGTGTCGACGTCCCCGTGGTTCCACTCGGAGTGGACCATCCCACGCATGCCCTCGGTGAACTGGCCGACATCGCCGGTGTCCATGTGCCCTGTGATGCGGTTGAGCGCGTCGTCGTGGTCCAGCTCGCCTTGCTCGATGTAGAAGAGCCGCTCGTTGTACCGGTGAGGATGATGGCCGATCCCCAGCCCAGCTTCGATGACCGAATCGTGGACGGTGATGAGCGGACCCGACGCCTGGATGCCCACGAACGGGCCGATCGCCTCGATCGCGGCGAGCCCGGGCATGCCGAAGTCGGACTCGCCGAGGATCACGTGGTCTTCTTGATGGAGTATCTCGTACGGGCGTGTGGTCGCCGTCGCCATCAGTCGCTCCCTTCCGCTGCCTCCTGAAGCCACGGTGGCTGCTCCCTGTCGACATCGAAGAAACCGCCCGCGGGTCGTGCGTGGGCGTGCCAGTGATCGGGGATGCGGCGGCGAGCCGGGTCGATCCAGAATCCACCCTCTCCGTAGCGAGCGGCCGCGATCCCTGCCAGGCGATCCAGGAGCAACCCCTCCAGGTCCGCCTCCGGAAGTCCGTGGGTCCGCCATACCACCATCGGGGTCCCGCATACGAGGCAGTCGGCCACCCAGCACTGTTCGTCCTCGAAGTGCCAGGGCGTGACGCGGTCAGCCGTGCACAGCACGCAGTCGTCACCCATCGCTCTCCAACCGTAGCGAAGTCCGCCACCGAGCGCGCATCAGCCCCCAGAGAGAGCCACACGGTCACCTGGTCGCACCCCGTGAGCGGCAAACCATCCCCTGTTCGTCTCGACCGCCCCGACGTAGACCACTCCCGGGTAATACACGGGGCAGGGGTCGGCCCGACAGGGAGTCATGTCCAGGATCTTCAGGATCTGGCCCGACTGATCCCAGAAGGCGATGGACAAGGGGATCAGCGTGTTCTTCATCCAGAAGCCCCCTCCCGCCGGACCGTCGAACACGAACACCATCCCGGCGTCCGGGGCCAGTCGGGCTCGGCCCATCAGCCCCACGCTCCGAGCGCGTCCGTCGGCCGCAACCTCCACGCTCAGTGTGGCAGCCCCCGAGTCGGTCCTCACCTGGAAGGTTCCCCCTGGGCAGGAGCCGCTGGTGAATGCTCGAGGAGCAGGCGGCTGCCGTAAGTGCCAGAGCCACCAGCAGCGCCCACCCTGCCTGCCCGAGAAGACGACGGCCCACACAGTCCATTGTCCTAAAGGCTGAGGGCTTCGAGTGGTCCGGTATCATGGGCGGGCAACTGCTGGAGTAGCTCAGTAGGCAGAGCACGGGCATGGTAAGTCCGGGGTCGCGGGTTCGATTCCCGCCTCCAGCTCGGTACACTCCTGGTAGTCGAGGCGGCGTAGCTCAGAGGTAGAGCAAGCGGCTCATAATCGCTGTGTCGGTGGTTCGATTCCACCCGCCGCTACGAGCGACACCCTGAGGAAGGACGAAAGCGGATGGCGAAATCGGACAACCGCCCCAAGATCACGATGGCCTGCACCGAATGCAGGCACCGCAACTACACCACGGAGAAGAGCCGCATCAACGACCGCGACAGGATCGAGCTCCGCAAGTACTGCCGGTGGTGTGGATCACATACGTTGCACCGCGAGACTCGCTGAGCGGTCAACACTCGCAGTGGACCTCCCGGCGAACGCCGGGCTAGCTGGTGGCCTTGACCTTCCCGTGTCGAATGGCCAGGGCCATTGCCTCGAGCTTCGTATGGACTGCGAGCCGGGTCAAGATGTTCTGGACGTGGGTTCGCAGGGTGAGCGGGCTCATGCCCAGCCTGCCTGCGATCTCCGACGTGGGAACGCCCTCGGCCAACATCTGCAGGATCTCGGTCTGCCGGGGGGTCAGCCTGTTGACCCGCTGTCGCTCGGTGGCCTCCTGGTGACGCCGGTGTCTGAGGTGACGAAGGAGCCGGCTTCGCTCCTGCTTGTCCAGGAGTTGCTCCCCCCTGTGGGCCTTCCGCACCAGGTCGGGCAGGTCGGTCAGCGGAGTGAACTTCGAGACGTAGCCGATCGCCCCCGCCTCCACCGCCCGGGCCTTGAACAGGTCGTCGTCGTGGGCCGACAGCACCACGACCTTACCCTCCGGGTCGGCTTCCCGCAGCCGACGGATCGTCTCGATCCCGCTCATCCCCGGCATCTCCATGTCGAGCAGGACGACGTCGGGCCGCTCTCGCTCGGCGATCCCCACGGCATCCGCGCCGCTCCCGGCAACGCGCGCCTCCATGTCTCGCTCCAGCCGCACGGCGAGTGCCAGGGCCTCGGCGAACGTGCGGTGGTCGTCGACCACCAGGACTGAGATCGAAGGTGCCCGCTTCGTAGCCACCGCCGTATGCTTGCACTTCGGATTGCAGGTTGCGAGCAGCAACGGCTGCCGTTCGGGTCAGTTTGGGTTCGCTCGCCTCGATGGTGTCGTCTGAGGAGGCATGCTTGGGACGGTTGGAGGGCAAAGTCGCCGTCGTCACGGGGGCCGGCCGCGGCATCGGTCGAGCTACGGCCCTACGGTTCGCCCAGGAAGGGGCGGCGGTCGTGATCAATGACATCGACCCCGATCCGGGGGAGGAGACAGCCCAGCTGGTCAAGGAGGCCGGCGGCCAGGCCGCGGTATCCACCGACAACACCGTCAACCTTGACGAGGCCGGGCAGATGATGGAGCGGGCGGCCGGGCAGTTCGGGAAGATCGACATCGTGGTCAACAACGCCGGGATCACCCGGGATAAGACGTTTCACAACATGGACGACGACATCTGGAACTTCGTCCTGGACGTCAACCTCAAGACGGCGTTCCATACATCGCTGGCGGCGATGCCCTATCTGCGGGAGCCGGCCAAGAAAGAGAGGCAGGAGCGGGGGCAGCCCGCCTACCACCGGAAGATCACGTTCACCACGTCGACCGCGTTCCTCACCGGCAACGCCGGCCAGGCCAACTACACGGCGGCCAAGGGCGCCATCGTCGGTCTCACTCGCACCCTCGCTCGGGAGCTCGGCCCATTTCAGATCAACGTGAACGCCGTGGCGCCCGGGTTCATCGAGACCAGGCTCACCCAGGCCAAGCAGGAGGGTGAGGATCTCGGGATCCCCGAGCAGATCCGGCAGATGGCCCTGATGATGATCGGGCTTGGGTACTACGGGCAGCCCGAGGACGTGGCCAGGGCCCATCTGTTCCTGGCGAGTCCGGAGGCCGACTACATCTCCGGCGCTGTCCTTCCCGTGGCCGGAGCCCTGCTGGGGACGTGAGGCCATGCCGCTCAATCAGTCCTTGAAGGGCAAGGAATACCAGGAGGTCACGCTCACCGTGGAGCGCGATCAGGTGCTTCAGTTTGCCGACGCGATCCGGGAAGATGCCGCAATCTTCCGGCATGCCGAGGCCAGCAAAGGAGCCGGGTACGCCGAGCAGGTTGCCCCGCCCACCTTCATCACGAAGGTTCAGATCATGTCCAGCGCCCAAGTCGTGCTGGACCAGGACCTCGGGCTGAACTACATGGTGGTGGTCCACGGGGAGCAGGAGTTCGAGTGGAGCCGGCCCGTCGTCGTCGGAGACGTCCTCACCGCTGTCCCGCGCATCGCGGATATCTACGCGAAGGGGCCCAACGAGTTCCTGGAGGTCGAGGCGGAAGTAAGGGACACCTCGGGGCAGATCGTGGCGGTGTCCCGAACCACACTTCTGTCCCGGGGAACGGCGGAGCGATAGCCATGGGCAGAAGAGCGCTCGCGGGGGTTCAGGTTGGCGATGAGATCCCCTCTCTCTCGAAGGTGGTCAAGCGCGAGGAGGTCAAGGCGTACGCGGACGCCTCGGGGGACCAGAACCCGTTGCACCAGGACGACAACTTCGCCCGGAGCGTCGGGTTCCCGGGGATCATCGCCCACGGAATGTTCACCATGGCCCACCTGGTCAAGGCGGTCACGGATTGGGTCGGCGATCCGGGGGCCCTCAAGCGGATGAAGGTCCAGTTTCGGGCCGTTGTGTTCATGGATGAGGCGATTGTGGCCAGGGGCCGGGTGGAGAGCCTGGATCCGAAGACCAAGCGGGCGCGGCTCTCCGTGTGGGTCGAGGTCGACCGGGCTGGGGAGCGACAGCTCCCCATCAAGAACAGCGACGCCGAGGTCGAGCTCGCTTAGGTGTGGGCAGGTAACCTCGCCTCGGGCGGCAGGGTCTAAGCGAGCGTTCTCATGGTGACCCATGAGCTGCTCGCCGCATGCCGGCGAGGCGACCGAGAGGCATTCGAGGAGGTCGTGCGACGAACGCATCGACACGTCTACACGCAGGCACTCCGCCTGGTGGGGGACAGGCTGGAGGCCGAGGATGTCGCCCAGGAGGCCTACCTGCGGGTCTTTCGCGGGCTGGCCGGCTTCCGGGGAGACGCCCAGTTCGAGACGTGGCTTTACCGGATCGTGTCGAACGCTGCGATGAGCCATCTTCGCAAGCGCCGGCGATTCGGAGAGCTGGTCATGGACACCCAGGAGGAGCCCGGGGAGCTTCCCTCGCCGGTCCGGGTGGCCGAGGAGGCCGTGGACCGGGACTCGCTGACGAAGGCCCTGGACTCTCTGCCGCCGTCCCTGCGAGTGGTGGTCATCCTGAAGGACGTGTACGGGCTGTCGTGCCGGGAGATCGGCGACCAGATCGGGGTGTCGGAAGGCGCCGTGAAGGTTCGGCTGCACCGCGCGAGGAAGCGGCTCAAGGAGATGCTGTTCGGACCGGAGGGTCCCGATGAGATGTGAGGAGGTCCGTCCCCTCCTCGCCGAGCTCGCGGAGGGTAATCTGCGCGAGGCGGGGGAGGTGGAGCAGCATCTGGCGTCGTGCGCGGACTGCTCGGCCGAGCTGGGGCGCTACAGGACGGTTGTGTTGGAGCTGGCCGCGCTGCGGGAGGTCCTGGCTGAGCCGGCGCCGGGCTTCCTCGACCGGGTGATCTCGGAGATCCCGGAGCGAAACTGGCGCACGATGATCCATCGTGTCGCCTCGGACGAGCGCCTCCACTACACGGCCTTCTCGGTGGGCGGCGCGGTCGTCGGTGCGACCGCCATCGCACTCCTGTGGCGACGGGCGGCTCGGCGCTCGTTGGCCGCAGCCGAGGGCCCTCAGGCAACCGCTTGAGGGCCAGGCCTCGTTCACGGGGCCGGCCCTTCGCTTGCTCCAGGCCCTAGGCCTCCAACCCCCAGACCTTCCGAGCGTCGAATTCGCCGGGGTCCTCGTCCATGGGGACGAATTGCTCCTCGACGGGCTCCAGCTCGAACGGGGTTGCCGGAAGGACCTCGGATGGATTCCAGGGTTCTTGGGCAGGGGGGCTCACCGGCACCTGCGCGGGCTCCTCGCCGGCGTCCGTGGGAGCTTCGAGCTTCGCGCTGATCTCGTCGGCGGCCGCGGCGAGGATGTAGGGGACTCGGTGGATGGACTCGGCGAGATCATCGACGGCGGTCCTGAGAGAGGAAACGGACTCGTCGAGGATCCGCTCGAGCTGGTCACCAGGGCCGGCGCTGTGTAGGTCCTCCATGGATCGATAGACCTGAGCGAAGGCCTGCTTCATCGTCCTTGCGACGATGGACATCCCCGTTTCCAGCCGCTCCAGCCGCTCGGACACCGCCAGGCGCCACTCGGTTGCCGGAAGGTCATCACGAAGGTCGATCACGGCAGGGCGACCCAGGGCTGCCGCCGCGGACCTCAGCTCATCCGATTCGCGTGTCCCTTCGCCCCGGAGGCGAAACCACCGGAAAAGCCCGTGCCTGGCGGGACCGGGGGGCCGTTCGGTCGTCTGCTGCATGTCCTCTCACGATCCGGGGCCGGCGCGGGGGCTGGGCCAAGTCTAGGTCAGGGCGAGGGCCGGATCACGTACCTCGAGTCAAGACACCGAGCCGGCCCGGCCCCAAGCGAGGGCGAGTTCGGCCCAGGGGGCTGATGCGGACCGCTCCTTTGCCCGGCCGCCCTGCGCACCCTATACTGATCGAGGTCGCCGTCCACCCTTTGAGTTCGACCTGATCAGAGGGTCGTAGCTCAATTTGGTAGAGCACCGGTCTCCAAAACCGGCGGTTGAGCGTTCGAGTCGCTCCGACCCTGCGGGAGAGAAAGCATGAATCGCCAGGCCAAGAGGATGATGCAGAGGCAGAAGGCCACCGGCCAGGATCGCGTGGAGGCCATGCGCCAGCGTCGGTCGGTGACCGCGGAGAGGAGCAAGCGGACGCCTCCGCAGCAGTTCCTCAAGGAGGTCAGGCAGGAGTTGAAGAAGGTGAGCGAATCACCATGGACGAGCGAGACGCTGCCGAACGACCACCCGCGACCGATCCTGAGACGGAGGAAGCCGCCGAGATCCAGGAGGCTGCCGACTCCGGCGACGAGGCTGCCGAGGTCGCGGAGCCTGTACCCGAGGAGGCTACTGAGCCCGCACGGCAGGCCGCCCCCGCGGAGGAGAGCGGGCCGGCGAAGGTCGCGGTCGACGTCGCCTATAGCCCCTTCGAGGGTCCGGGTGAGTGGTACGTGGTGCACACGTACGCCGGGTACGAGAACAAGGTCAAGGCCAACCTGCACTCACGGATCAACTCCATGCAGATGGAGGAGAAGATCTTCGACGTGGTCATCCCCATGGAAGACGTGATGGAGATCAAGGGCGGCAAGAAGCAAGTGGTCCAGAGAAAGGTGTTCCCCGGCTACCTGCTCGTCAAGATGGTGTACGACAACGACTCGTGGTACGTGGTGCGCAACACGCCCGGGGTGACCGGCTTCGTGGCGAGCGGAACGGGCACCAAGCCCACGCCACTGTCCCGCCGTGAAGTCGAGAAGATCCTGGCGGTCAAGGAAGAGACCCAGAAGAAGCCCGAGTACCGCCTGGAGTGGGAGGAGGGTGACGTGGTCCGGATCATTGCTGGCCCGTTCGCCGACTTCCAAGGCACCATCGCGGAGATCAATGTCGAACAGTCCAAGCTGAAGGTCCTGGTGAACATCTTCGACCGCGAAACGCCGGTCGAGCTGGCCTTCGACCAGGTGTCGAAGGCCTGACCCCAACCCAACCGAGCGGGAGGTCCGACAGGGCCGCTGGAACCGCAGGAGGTGAAGATCGATGCCGAACGGAACACCCCCCGGGCGCAGGCGCAAGAAAGTCTCCGCCATGGTCAAGCTCCAGATCCGGGCAGGACAGGCCACACCGGCGCCGCCGGTAGGCACCGCTCTCGGCCAGCACGGCGTGAACATCATGGAGTTCTGCCGGCAGTACAACGAAGCCACCCAAGCCCAGATGGGGCAGGTCATCCCGGTGGAGCTGACCATCTACGAGGACCGCTCGTTCTCCTTCGTCACCAAGCAGCCGCCGGCTGCCGAGTTGCTCAAACAGGCCGCAGGTCTCGAGAAGGGCTCAGGCGAGCCGAATCGCACCAAGGTTGCCAGGGTGTCGAAAGACCAGATCCGGCAGATCGCCGAGCAGAAGATGGCGGACTTGAACGCCAACGACGTCGAGGGCGCGATGAAGATCATCGAGGGCACCGCTCGGAGCATGGGGATCGAGGTGAGAACGTGAACCGGGGCAAGAGGTACACGCAGGCCGCGGCGCTGGTCGATCACGACCAGCAGTACGCGCCCACGGAAGCCATCCGCCTGTTGAAGCAGTTCCCCCAAGCGAAGTTCGACGAGACGGTCGAAGTGGCCTTCCGCCTCGGCGTGGATCCTCGCAAGGCGGACCAGATGGTTCGGGGGACCGTGACGCTTCCCCATGGCACCGGCCGGAGCGTTCGGGTGGCCGCCTTTGCCACCGGGGACAAGGCTCGTGAGGCCCAGGAGGCGGGCGCCGACATCGTGGGCGGGGAGGATCTGGTCAACGAGGTCCTGAAGGGCAACATCGACTTCGACGCCGCCGTGGCCACGCCGGACATGATGTCCCTGGTGGGCCGAGCCGGGCGCGTCCTCGGCCCGAGGGGTCTCATGCCCAATCCCAAGGCGGGGACGGTCACGGCCGACATCGGCAAGGCCGTTCGGGACATCAAAGGGGGGAAGGTCGAGTACCGGGTGGACCGGCAGGGGAACCTCCACCTGGTGGTCGGCAAGCGGTCCTTCGAGGAACAGAATCTGCTGGAGAACTACCTCACGGTCGTGGACGAGATCCTCCGGGCCAAGCCCTCGACGGCGAAGGGGAAGTATCTGAAGTCCGTCACCATCTCCAGCACCATGGGTCCGGGCATCCACATCGATACCAATCGGATCCGCGACATCGGCTCGGAGACGGTGGGGGCCGCCCAGACGGCCTGAGCGGCAATCAGCCGATGGCTGGGAGCGCCCGTAGCTCAGACCATGGTTTGACCGTTGCCTCAGGATGCGCTGGCCCCGCCCGGTACCTGGTTCCGTCGGGATGAAACCACCGGACCGTGCCGTCTCGATCTCGCCGGAGTCTCCACCCGTACTCATGCACCAGCTTGTGGTGGAAGGTGCACACGAGGACCAGGTTGTCGAGGTCCGTCCGGCCTCCGTAGTCCCACCACACAATGTGATGGGCCTGAGTGAATTGCCGGGCGCCGCACCCCGGGAAGGTGCACTCTCGATCCCGGTATCTGAGCTGGCGAAGCATCCACTCCGGGGGCTCCCTGCTGATCCGTCCCAGACGCACCGGCTGGCCTGTCCCGTCCTCGATCACTGTCTGGATGCGTCCATTGCATACCCGGCGCCGGGCCACCTCGGGGTGGATCGCAGGACCGCCTTCGATCTCGCAGCTGGCGAGCTCACCTCCAAGCTCTTCCACCCTTGCGTGGATGACCACGGTGGCACGGTCCGGGTCCGCATCTTTGGCGATCCGCGCCGAGCACACGGCCACCAGCGCATCGGCCCGTCTGGCCTCGACGGACCATTCGCCATCCTCACCTGGCATGACCGGGAGCTGGTTGGCCAGACGCTCCAAGGCATGGGCCACCACCGCACCCTCAGCCGCGGGAAGCTCTGCGGATAGTCCGAACCTGGAGTTCTCCTCGAAGTACCACCAGGACAGCGACCGGGCCTGTTCGGCCTCTTGAGCTTCCTGCAACGACCGATGGGCAAGATCCGCCTTTTCCCTGATAC
>WNGB01007219.1_pt1 | contig 16095 bp, 8 predicted proteins | sample 5400681 | NCBI WGS metagenome assembly WNGB01 (sample SAMN13153367, study PRJNA577476) | soil metagenome | isolation source: 115 cm soil or saprolite under grassland replicate 2 | place: USA:California | collected 2016-06-15 | reverse complement strand
CCGTCCCCTGGATTTCCTCGACGCTGCCCACCTGCCGGATACGCCCTTCGTACAGCATCGCGATCCGGTCACCGACGGTGTAGGCGCTGCGCATGTCGTGCGTCACGACGACTCCCGTCACGCCGAGGTGCTCACGCGTCCGCACCATGAGCCGGTCGATCACCGCGGACGTCACCGGATCGAGTCCCGTGGTCGGCTCGTCATAGAGGATGTAGCGCGGCCGCAGCGCGATCGCTCGCGCGATGCCGACGCGCTTGCGCATGCCTCCCGATAGCTCCGCGGGCATCTGCTCCCCGGTTCCCGACAGGTCCACCAGCGCCAGCGCTTCCCGCACGCGCTCCTCGATCTCCTCCTCCCCCAGGCCCCGGCGCCGCAGACCCAGTGCGAGATTGTCGGCCACGGTCAGCGAGTCGAACAGCGCCGCGAACTGGAATACATAGCCGATGCCCTGACGCAGCGCGGTGAGCCCGTCGCGATCGAGCGTGCTGACGGCCTGGCCGTCAACGATGACGTCGCCCGCATCGGGGTGCAACAGGCCGACGATGTGCTTCAGCGCCACGCTCTTGCCGGTCCCTGAGTAGCCGATAATGACGACCGTTTCGGCATCCCGAATCTCGAGTGACAATCCCTGGAGGACCTGCTTGCCGTCGAATGCCTTGTGGAGGTCCTGGAATTCGATCACAGCAGGACGACCGCCCAGAAGGCATCGAGCACCAGGATCAGGATGGCCGAGTACACCACCGTCCGGGTGGTGCTCCGGCCGACGCCCTCCGCCCCGCCGCGCGTGGATAGCCCGACGACGCAACCGACGAGCGTGATCGTAAATCCGAAGCTCGCGCTCTTCAGCAGCCCGAACCAGACGTCCTTGAAGACATAAAAGAGCTTGAGTCCCTTGAGGAAATCGGGCGTGGAAAGGTCGAGCAGCACGAGGCTCGTGAGCCACCCGGTCACGATACCGGTTGCCATGGCGAACGCGATGATCATTGGAAACATCACGGTGCCTCCGATCACGCGAGGGAGGACCAGATAGCTCTGCGGATCGTAGGCCAGCGTCTCGAGCGCGTCCACCTGCTCGGTCACCCGCATCGTGCCGAGCTCGGCGGCCATACTGGCCCCCACGCGCCCGGCCAGCGCGAGCCCGCAGATCACGGGCCCGAGCTCGAGCATCATCGTTTTGCCGACCAGCGTGCCGACGAAGTAGAGCGGAACCGCACCTGTGAAGGTGTACGAGGCCTGCAGCGCGAGGACCACGCCCGTAAACGCCGCGATGAACAGCGTGACCGGGATCGAGTCCACGCCGATGCGGCGCATCTGGACGATGGCCGGCCGCGCCCAGGTCCGGACGTCGGGGAGGGCGCGCACCATGTCCCGGACGAAGTGGCCGGTGCGCCCGACGGCTTCGACGGCCGCGACGGAGCGCCGGCCTAATGCCTGAATCACGGGGATGAAACTAGAGGCTAGGTTGCTCGGACGCTAAGTTGACGACTTGCTCGGCCGACGCCGTCGGCAACTTCACGCAAAACCGCGATCCCTTCCCGACCTCACTCTCGGCGCCCATCTCGCCGTGGAGCGCCTCCACGATGCGCTGCGCGATCGTGAGCCCCAGACCCGCGCCGCCGTGCTCGCGCGTAGTGGAGCTATCGAGCTGCCGGAAGGGATCGAACACGACCTTGAGCTGTTCGGCCGGGATCCCCGGTCCCTCATCGGCGACTTCCGTGACGACGAGCCCGTCCTGGTGCCACCATCGCACATCGACGCGGCCGCCACGGGGGGAGAACTTGATGGCGTTGGAGAGCAGATTCACGACCACCTGAATGACACGATCACGCACGGCGAACACGACCTGCGGCGTCGGCGGAGGGTGGGTTCGCAGCGTCACCCCGCGTGCCTCCGCAAAAGCGGCCACCATTTCCAGACTCGCCGCGACGGCATCCTCCAGCGGCACCGGCTCGGGGCGGAATTCCATGTGCCCGGCCTCGAGCCGGGAGAGATCGAGGAGATCATTTACGAGTCGGATCAGCCGGTCCGCGTTGCGGAGTGCGATCTCGAGCAGCTCGAGCACAGCGGGCTCGAGAGGCCCAGCGGCGCCCGTGACGAGGAGTGATAGCGAGGTTTTCACCGACGTCATCGGCGTGCGCAGCTCGTGGCTCACCACGGACACGAACTCCGTTTTCGCCTTCTCGACCTCCGCCTCATGGGTCACATCGCGATAGAGCACGATATGGCCGAGCAGGGAGCCGCCGCTGTCGCGTGCGGGCGCGACGACGCGCTGATACGTGGCCCGTTTCGGGAATGTGAGCTCGACACGGTCGCGCAGCGAGGCGTCCAGCGACAACACGCTTTCCTGGCTGGCCAACGCGGCGGCGTCTACGAACGAACCCCGCAAAAACCGGTGGACGCTCTCCACGCTCGCTCCGAGCACCGCCTCACGCGGAATCCCGACGAGCCGAGCCATCTCGGCATTGGCATAGGCGATCTTGCGGTCGGGTCCGACGAGCATGATCGCCGCATCACTGGCGTCAATCAGCGCTTCGAGCTGGTTGCGCTGCCCCTGCACCGTCGCATGCTCGCGCGCCAGCGCTTCCCGCTGTTGCGCGATCGTGCTCAAGAGCGTGGAGTAATAGAGCGACGTCTCGATTTGCCGGCCCAACACCACCGCCCAGTCGAGATCGTCTTCGGTGTAATGCCCCTCGTCTTCGTGTCCGAAGTTCAGCGCGCCGATCACACGGTCGCCCACGTGCAGCGGCACGATCAGTGCGGAGATGCGCCTGCCCTCCTGCAAGAGAATGCCTTCGGTCCCGGGCAAGGCGTCCACGCGCACCGGGCGGCCGGTGCGAATCGCCTCGCCGGTCAGGCCCTGCGCGATGGGGAATGCCGCCTCGCCGGCCACGAATCCGCCGCGGGCTCTGTCGTATAGCGTCTGGATGTAGTAGTGCGTCGCCGGCCGGTCTATAAGCACCACGCTGGCCCGCCGAAAGTCGAGCACGCGCTGAACCTTTTCGATGGTGCCGCGGAAAATTTCGCGCATGTCCACCGCGGCGCTGATCAAGGAGGTCAGCTCCCCCACTACTGCGAGCCGCGCGGCGGACGATCGAGCCGTTCCCGCTGCGGCCGTCGCGCGATACGCCCGCGCTGCGACGTCCAGTTCCTTGAGCGCGGCCCCGGCAGCGTGCCACTCATCGGCGAGCGACGCGCTGCGCTCCAGCCAGCCGCGCGCCAGCTGCTCGAGGTCACTCGCGATATCGGCGAGATCTTCCGCGCCAAAGCTCGCGGCGGTGCCGCTGAGGGAATGCGCCGCGCGGTACAACGTCTCCGCGGCCTCGACACGGAACTCGTGCTTCAGCTGCGCCAGCGCCGCATGCATGGTCTCGATGCGTCGCGCGAGCCCGGCGACGAATTCGGCTCGAACCTCGGCGAATGCGTCTGGAGCCGTCATGTGCAGAACGCGCGAACTTCGCGCGCAAGATCGGTGGGCTGGAACGGCTTGAACACCACGCCGGCCGCGCCGGACTCCGCCAGCCGGCGTTTGTTCAGCTGCCGTCGCGCGGTGAACAGCACAATGGGCACCGCTGCGGTCGCGGGATCCGCTTTCAGACGGCGGCATACCTCGTAGCCGTCCATCTCCGGCATCATCACGTCTACGAGGATCACTTGGGGGAGGGTGGTGCGGGCGAGATCGACCCCCGCGGCACCAGAGCCGGCCGTCGCGACCTCCCAGCCTGCCGTAAACTCGAGCGTGCGCCGCACGAGCCGGAGCAGGTCGGGGTCATCGTCAATGATCAGCGCCCGAAAGGTTTCGACCATGGGGCCTGTCGGCGTTTCGCACCGTCGCCAATATTGACTGCGGCGCGCCACAAAGACAGGCCCATGGTTCCCACGATCTACGTTCTCGACGACGACGCGGTCTACGCCAAGTTATTGGCCGCCAATCTGGGATCGCCCGGCCGGATCCGCGCCCGCGTGTTCGACCGACCCGACGCGCTGCTCGCGCACCATGCGGAAGAGCCGGCGGATGCCGTGATCACCGATCTGGTGATGCCGGATCTCAACGGCGTCGAGGTGACGCGGCGGCTGCGGCGCACCGACCCCCATTTGCCCATCTTCGTCCTCACGGGGCATGGCGACATCGCGACCGCGATCGAGGCGCTGAAGGCCGGCGCGACCGAATATCTCACCAAGCCCGTCAACATCGACGAGCTCATGACGCTGCTCACCCGCGCGCTCGCGGCCCGCCCATTGCTCGAGGCAGGAGCATCGCTCGAGCAGGCACGGGGCGCTGAATTCTCCGTCGCAGCGATTCTCGGTGAACACCACAAGGTCGAGACAGTGCGGGCCTTCGTGGGCAAGATGGCCGCCGTTCCCCGCCCGACCGTGCTGCTGCTCGGCGAGAGCGGGACAGGTAAGAACCTGGTTGCGCGCGCCATCCACTACTCCAGCCCCCACTCGCTGGGGCGATTCGTGGAAATCAACTGCTCGGCGCTGCCGGCGAGTCTCCTCGAAGCCGAGCTCTTTGGGTACAAGAAGGGCGCGTTCACGGACGCCCGCGAGGCGAAGCGTGGTCTCATCGAGGTCGCCGACGGCGGCACCCTCTTCCTCGACGAAATCGCGGAGCTCAGCCCCGAGCTGCAAGCCAAACTGCTCAATGTCCTCGAAAGCCGGCGGTTTCGGCGCCTCGGTGGCACCGAGGAGATGGAGGTCGCGTTGCGACTCGTGACGGCAACGAACCGCAACCTGGAAGAGTTGGTGCACGCCGGTCGGTTTAGACCGGACCTGTATTACCGCGTGAGTGTCGCCGCGATCACGCTGCCGCCGCTGCGCGAAATCAAGAGCGACATCCCACTGCTCGCCAACCACTTCCACCAGCTGTTTGCACTGGAGTTCAAGAAGAAGGTGGACCGCATCGACACCGCGGCACTCGAGGCGCTCGCCGAATGGCGTTGGCCGGGCAACGTGCGGGAGCTCCGCAATGTGATCGAACGGGCCATGATTTTCACGGATGGGCCCGTGCTCACGAAGTCCGATCTGCCGTCACTCGGTCAACTCGACGTTGGCCACCTTCGCGCGCCGGGCGCCAACACGTTCGAGCTGCCCAAAGGCCTCAATCTCGCCGCTGCGGAGCGCGAGTACATCCGGCGCACACTCGAGGAGACCGATGGCGATATCCAGCGGGCCGCCGAGCTACTCGGGATTTCCCGCAAAAATCTCTGGGAGAAGCGTAAGAAGTACGGTCTGTTGCCCAGCCCGTCGGACGCCGAAGCGGGTTCGTGATACCGCCCCGGTTACCGTTCGGTAACATCCCTCCGTCGTCAGCTCCACAGGCCCATTTGGTAAGCATCTTCCGGATAACGAGATGACTGCGTTCGAGGAGAGGTACGCGGCTTGCGACAACGCCAGCTCAACCGTGGCAGAGAGATGAGACCTATACCTCCGTTCCCTCGCTCGCGTGCAGTCACGCTGCTCGTGGCGCTAATCCTCCTTGGGTTCGCGCGACGCAGCCCCGCCCAGACCTTCACCTGGACCGGCGCGCAGAACCCCAACTGGAGCATTGGCAACAACTGGGTGGGCGGCGTGGCTCCTTCGGGCACGGGCGCCGAGAATCTCGTCTTTCCGAGCGGTGCCGGAAATCTCCTGAGCAACAACAACATGAACAACGCCACGTTCAATTCGATCACGATCAAGGGCAGCGGTTACAGTTTAAGCAGCAAGGCCATTACGATCGGCGCGGGTGGCTTGGCCGACAGCAGCGCGGGTGGCACCAATACCATCAGCCTCGGCATCGCTTTCGCTGCGACGCGGACTGTGACGGTCAGCAACGCCGGCAGCACACTCACCCTCAGCGGCGTGATCAGCGGCGCTGGTGGATTGACCAAGAACGGCGCGGGCACGCTCACGTCGAGCGGCATCAACACCTACACCGGCGTCACAACGATTAATGCGGGCACGATCGCGATCGCGGCCGACGCGGGGCTGGGTGCCGTCCCCGGTGTCGCGACTGCCGGGAAGGTCACCTTCGCAGGTGGCACGCTTCGAACGACCGCCACCTTCACCCTCGCCGCCAACCGCGGCATCGCGTTGACAGGGGCAGGCACCATCTCGACCGATCCCGGCACGACGTTGAGCTATGGCGGCATCATCGCCGGCGCCGGCCCGCTGACGAAGTCAGGCACCGGGATCTTGAATCTCGCGGGTGCAAATACCTACACGGGGGCGACGACAGTCAGCGCGGGCACGCTGCGTCTCGGTACGACGAACGCCATTGGCTCTGGCAGCGCGGTGACGGTGGCCGCCGGCGCGACGTTCGACTTGAACGCGTTCGGCGACATCATCGGCTCACTGGCCGGCGCGGGCACCGTAACCAGCGGAGCGGCTGGCGCCATCACCCTGACGGCGGGCGGCAACAACAGCTCGACGGCGTTTTCCGGCCTCATCCAGAACGGCAGCGGCAGCGTAGCGCTGACAAAGACCGGGACCGGGACGCTGACGCTCTCGGGCGCCAACACCTATTCCGGCACCACGACCGTGAGCGCCGGCACGCTGCTCGTAAACGGCTCGCAAGCCTCGAGCGCCGTGAGCTTGAATGGAGGAAGGCTGGGAGGCACTGGCATAGTAGGGGCAATCAGCTCCACGGCGTCGGGCGGAACCGTGGCGCCCGGGCAGAGCGGTCCCGGAATTCTCAGTAGCGCCACCGTGAACTGGAGCAGCGGCGGCCCGGCATTCGTACTCGAGCTCAACGGCACGACGGCAGGTTCCGGCTACGATCAGCTCAACGTGACGGGAGCTGTGAACTTGAGCGGCGCCACATTGAGCGGCACGATGGGATTCACGCCACCGACGGGCACCACCTTCACCATCATCAACAACGACGGCGCCGACGCGATTGTCGGAACGTTTGCGGGCCTGCCCGAGGGATCCACGGTAGTCCTGAGCGGGCAGAGCTTCATCATCAGCTACATCGGCGGCACCGGCAACGATGTCGTTCTGGGCGCCGCGAAGCCGAATCTTGCGTTGAATAACACCGTCGCGCCGCCCGGAACGTCTCCGCCCGGTACAGATTTGACCTATACCGTCACGATCACCAACAATGGCAGCGATAATGCCACCAGCGTGCTGGTGGTAGACACACTCGCGCCGACGGTCCAGTTCAAGGTGGGCAGCGTGAACAACACGCTGCCGCCCGGCGTCTCCGTGGTCGTCGCATACTCAGACAACGCAGGCGCGACGTGGACGTACGTGCCCGTGAGCGGCGCTTGCAGCGCACCAGCAAGCTACGACGGGTGCGTGAACCGCGTGCGCTGGACTTTTCAGAACCCATTGAGCGCAACTGCCCCCAACAACACCGCCATCCTGCAGTTCCTCGCGCAAATCCGCTGAAGCATTGAGTGTCACGCTGTTACCGGCGTCGTTACCAAGCGGTAACCAACGCTTGGCCTCACAGTGCCCGCTTACATCCTATCAGCGCCCGTAAGCCTTTCGAGCACAGTCGCTTACACGCTTTTCACGACCGGGCACAGGACGTGCCCCTCCCCGCCCGAAAGGAGCAGAGATCAACCCAATGGTTCTACGATGCCCTCATTGCTCGGCGCTGAAGTTCTTTGGCCGCACACAAGTCCTAGGTGACCTGGTGGTGTGCCCAAAATGCGGCGCTGTGTTCGCATGGCGGGAGGCGGATGGTGCCCCCGCCCGAAAGCGCCCATCCAAGGGCGAGGATGGGAAATCATCCACGTCGAAACGAGCGAAACGATGACTCAGACATGCGTGACTCAGATGACTCAGACATGCGTGACTCAGATGAAAGGGCTGGTCCTGGCGACACTCGCCGTGTTGGTAGGGGCGCCGTCGGGAGCGGCACAGCGGCAAGGAGCGACGCCGCTCGTGGTAACCGCGCAAAACGTGACCGCGCAGACGGCGGGGCGAGCTGACAAGGCCGTGGCGCAACCGGGGGATGAGATCCGCTACCGGCTCGTTTTCACGAATGTCACGGCGGGACCGGTCAAGAACATCCAGTTCGTGGATCCGGTCCCCAGTGGAATGGTCTATGTGCCCGGCTCCGCCACGTCGGATCAGCGCGTGCGGGCCGAGTACTCGATTGACAGCGGCCGGACCTATTCGGCTCGACCGATGATGAACGCAGTCGAAGACGGGAAGCCGGTGCAGAAGCCCGCGCCGCCGGAGCGCTACACGCACGTCCGCTGGACGGTCGTGAGCTCTTTGGCGCGCGGGGCGCAAGTGACGGTGGAATTTCAGGCCCGGGTGAGCGAAGCGCCCGGCAAATGAATCGCAGCCATCGGAAGGAGCTCGAGATGCTCAGGTACCTGAAGTGGACCTCCGGCCTAGCCCTGCTTGCGGCGGCGCTGCTTGCCATCGTCACGCCGGCGCGGGCCCAGACGCCGGAAGGCACGGTCATCACCAATACGGCGACTGCGACCTACACCGACGCAAACGGCAACGCCTACACGCCTGTCACCGGCTCGGTCTCAGTAACGGTCGGATTCAAAGCCGGTGTGACGGTGACCGCCAACACGCCCAGTCCGTCCGCCGCGTCGCCGAGTGTGGCCGACACGATGACGTTCACCGTGGCGAACGTCGGCAACGGCACGGACAGCATGACGATATCCGATGCGGTCTCCGTCGGCGGGGTGATCACGGTCACCGGCTACCGCTACGGCGCCACGACCTACGGCACCCTCGCAGCCCTGAACGGTGCCCTGGCGAGCGTCGGGATTGCCCAGGGCGGCTCGATCGTCCTCAAGATCGTGTTCGACGTAGCGACTGGCCAAGGCGGGGTGACGACCGTGTACACGCTCACCGCCACCTCCCGGCGCACACCAGCGACGTCAGGCAACGCGGCCAGCACGATCACGCCGATCACGACGTACAGCGTGGCCGTTACACCCGACGGCGGGCAGAACGTGCAACGCATCCCGGGGAACGGTTATTCGTTCACCTTCGCCGTCCAGAACAACGGCAACGGGAACGACAACTTCGATGTGATTGCGACGAGCCCCGGCTCGCCGGTCATCACCATCGTCTCCGTGAATGGTGTTGCGGGAGACAGCTCCCGCATTTCGCTGGCGCCGGCAGGGTCACAGAATATCGTGGTCGTCTACAATGTGGCGAACGTCGCGGGCGGCTCGACGGATACGTTGTCGCTGCTCGGGCGGTCGGTTGGCCAGCCGGCGACGACAGACCCGGGCTTCATGGACCTGACTGTCATCAAACCGAACCTGACACTCACCAAGGCCGCGTATCTGGACGACGGGGTCACGCCGGTCGCAGGCGGCGTGGTGCCCGGGCAGATCATTCGGTTTCGGTTCACTGTGACCAACGGTGGGGCCACGTCGGCCTCCACCGTCCAAGTGACCGATGCGCTGCCGGCACAGGTGACCTACGTCTCGACCAGCTCGAGCACCGGATGGAGCGTCTCCGTGGCCGGGCAGAACGTGACCGCGAATTACACGGGCACGGGTGGCGTGTTGGCGGCGAGCGCCAGCGCTACGTTCGAGCTTCGCGTCAGCGTCAACTGAAAGGCCGACGCCCGTGCGGCTCGGCCCTCAGGGGGGACAGACCAGGCGGTTCGTCCACCGCGGTCATCTGACCGCGCGCTGGACGGCCGCCTCCCTCTTTGCCGTCCTGCTGTTCGCACCTGAGCTCGCGGCTCAGGGCACAGCGGCAGGAACGCACATCCGCAATTGGGCAACACTCGCATACACCTCCAGCAGCATCGGATACGTCGTTTCTTCCGATACGGTTGATCTCGTCGTGGCGCAAGTGGCGCAGGTCGATCTCCAGACGCCGCAAGTTGCCAGCGGCAGCCCTGGCGCAACGGTCGTGTTCAGCCATACGATCACGAATCTGGGGAACGGACCCGATTCTTTCAGCGTCGCAGCGGCATCGGTCCACAGTTGGCCCGTCACGCTCTATCGCGACGTGAACGGCAATGGCGTCCTCGACGCCGGCGACTCGTTACTCACGGCCCCGGTATCGTTGGCATCGGGAGGCGCGGCGTCCCTGCTCGTCCAAGTGGCGATCCCGGCCGCAGGCAGCGCCGGCGTGAGCGACACGATCACGGTAACCGGCACAAGTCGTTTCGATCCGGCTGTCAGCGCCGTCGTACGCGATGTGCTGAACGTCTCGTCTGCGCCCATCGCCTTCACCGTTACCAAGCAGGTCGATCGCGCGACCGCGGCCGCCGGGGACATCCTCACATACACACTGAGCTTCGTCGCCTCCGGCACCGGATCGGCAACCAGCGCCCAGCTTGCCGACACGGTGCCCGCAGGTGCCTCGTACGTCGCCGGAACGACGCGCCTGAACGGCGCCCCGCTCACCGATGCGGCGGACGGCGACGCCGGTAATCTGGCGCCCGTGGGGAATGGCGTGGTTGTCGTCAACCTCGGCGCAGTTGCGGCGGGCGCGACGGGGTCGGTGACGTTTCAGGCGAGCGTCAACTCCGGCGCGTCCACCGTCCTGAACGGCGCGAACCTCGCCTTCGCCTGGAGTGGCGGATCCGATACCGCGCTCTCGAACACCGTGCAAACGACGATCCTCGCGCCCGCGCTATCGCTCACGAAGCAATTGACGAGTCCAGCTGTGGCCCTCGTGGGTCAGCAGGTGGGATATCGTCTCCGCTACAGCAACGCCGCCAGCGCCGGCAACGCGCAGAGCGCCGTGTTGACCGATACGCTGCCGACGGGCTTGCAGTTCGTGAGTGCGACGTCTGCACCGGCGGTTGCGGGTCAGGTCCTCAGTTGGCCCCTCGGGACTCTCGCGCCCGGCGATAGCGGCACGATCGACGTCGTCCTCGTGGTCGCGGCCAGCGTGCGCGACACGGTACTCGCTCGCAACCTGGCTTATCTGGAGGCGCAGGGAACGCCGGCCGTGTCCTCGGCCGCCGCCACGGTCGCGTTGGTCGGACCACCCACCGCCGCGCTCGGGCTCGATCTCACAGCAGACGTACTCGAGGTGGGAGTTGGCGAAGCGATTCCGTACACGATGATCGTGCGCAACCCCGGCACCCAAGCCGTGACCGATATCCGGATCGGCGTGCAGCTCCCGATTGGCGCCCGATACGTACCCGGCAGCACAATCGGCGCCGATTCAGCGGTTGTGATTGCCGGACAGCTGGTTGTGTACAGCGCGTCGGCGCTGGCACCGGGCGCGAGCCGGACGCTGCGCTATGTGGCGGCGTTGGTGTCGGCGCCCGGCACCGTCGCCGTGGCGCGCGCTACCGCGAGCGGGCAGGTCACCGGCGGCCTGGCCGGCTCCCCGGAGGCCGCCGCGTGGGTCCAGATCCGCCGCGCCTGGCCGATGGAAACACGCGCCGCGATCGGAAAGGTCTGGGTCGACGCAAACGGCGACGGAGTGCAGCAGACCGGCGAGATCGGACTGGCAAACGTTGATGTCTGGACCGAAGACGGATTGGTCGCCACGAGTGACTCCACCGGCAAGTTTTCGTTCAGCAATGTTCGTCCGGGACGTCACGCCTTCCGTCTCGATCCGCGGTCGATTCCCGACGGATACCGACTGGCGACGGACGGGATCCAGCTCGTCGAGTCGAGCGGCTGGACCACGCCGCGCATTGACTTCCGTCTACTGCCGAACGGGGCGTCCGCGATTGCGGCAACCATCGAGCCGCGCATGCCCTCGCGCGTTACTCACGAATCCGGGCCCGCGCCGCGCGCACAGACGATTGATCACGGCGTCGCAGTCGCTTTTGCGGCTGTGCGGGTTCGCGACGGCGAGTCTACGGAACTGGGACGTCGCCCCGAAGTGCGCTATGAGGTAACGGTCCGGCAGCCCCACAACTTCTCGCTCGACGCCGTCGTAACCTTCAGTCCCGTGGCCGACTCGGCCATCGTGTATGTGAACGGCGCGCAGTTCACGAAATACAGCTGGCTGGACCACACCTCCATTCCAATCCCGTTCGCGCGCCCGGGCGCGGAGGTCCGTATCGTGGCGTGGTCTTCGGAGCGGCGGGATTCTGCCACCGTGCGGGTTGTGGCATGGCCCGCACAGGGAGGCGAGGACGCGACGCTCCGCCGGTACGAGGGCCGAACCGAGTCGCGCATCCGGGCGCCGGTACGGGACTCGTCAACTCCCGTTTTCGTGAGCATCCGAGGACCCTCGTCCGCCGAGTCCCCGCCGATGCCGGATAGCGTGGCACCGAGCGGGCACCCGGCGCCGATCGTGCCGCCGGCGGTCGAGGAAACGGTGTTGGTCGCCCGCGCTCGCGGGGGCGCCGCGTCTTTGATCTTCGCCCCGACAGATGGCGCCGTACTCCCCAACGATCGCGTCTACATCGGCGTGAAAGGGGAGCCCAACGCTGCCGTCGTGCTGTACGATGGCCCGCAGCGAATTGACTCGGCGCGCACGCGGATAGATGGAGTCCTGGACTTCATCGCGGTGCCGCTCCCGCGCGGTCCGCATCGTCTGCGCGTAGCGATGACGAATTCCTGGGGCATGCAGCAGTGGGACAGCATCGCCGTTCACGTCACAGGCCTCCCCGCGCGTTTCGACGTGCCGCCGGGTGCCCTGCAACTGCTCGCGGACGGTCGCTCGACGGTTGTCGTCAACGTGCGGATTCTCGACGGTTGGGACGTGCCCGTGGCCCAGCCTGCATACGTGACGGTGCGCGCCGAGGGCGCCGCCCCGCGTGGTGCCGATGCCGATCGTTCGTCGGTGGGACTGCAGCTGTTGTCCACGGCTACGGGCCGGCTCGCCATCGCAGTGCGGCCGGGACGGAACGTCGGCCCCGGCATTTTGGAGCTGAAGTCGGGCGACGCCACGGCCACGGTGCCCCTCGTGCTGCTGCCTGAAGTACGCGGGCTCACGGTGGCGGGTACGGGGTTCATCGGAGCCGGTGCGAGCGCCGACGCCTACGGCGCCGTCACCGCCCGCGGTCATCTGGACTCGCGTACCTCGTTTACGCTCGGCCTGGATTCTCGTCGCCTGAACGACGGGCGCGACGTGTTCGGCCGCAGCACCGATCCGTTGGAGGAGTCGCAGTATCCGATCCTCGGCGACGCGAGCGCACAGCAGCGGCGCACGGCGTCCCAAACCTGGCTCTCCGCGCGGCTCGAGCGTGGCTACGACTGGGCCACGTTCGGTGATCTCTCAACGACCGGCTTTGGGAGTGGCCTGAGCCTGGCGCAGTACCGTCGGGCGGTGACGGGTGTTGCGGCGCACATCACGACCGGCGCAATCACGTGGAGCGGGTTTGGGAGCCTGACGTCGCAATCGCTGCGGCAGCTGCAAGTCCGCGGGGCGGGCATCTCCGGTCCCTACACGCTTGCCACCGACATGGTGCCGGGCACCGAATACGTGCGGGTCGAGACGCGCGATCGCTTGAATCCGGAGCGCGCCGTCGCGACACAGGCCCTTATTCGCTTCATTGATTACCAGATTGACTACATGAATGGGGTCCTGCTCTTCAAACAGCCGATTCCGGCGACTGACGCCGAGGGCAATCCGGTATTCCTCATGGTGACGTTCGAAGCGGCGAGCGCAGCGGATCAGCGCTTCGTGGGGGGCGGGCGCGCCGCACTGGATGTGCGCCAGCTTGTCGGCGACAGACTGCGGCTGGATTCGCTCCGCATCGGTGTGACCGCTGTGGATGCCGAGCAGGCGATCAACCCGTACCACCTCGTCGGCGGCGACATCCGGCTGTTGCGGTTGGGGAGCCTCGACATGGGCATGGAAGTCGCCTACGCGGAGCATGGAGATTCCGCGGGTATCGCGACCGCTGCGAAGGCAAGCTACAGCCTGTTCGATGGCGCGTTCACGCTGGGGGCCGGCTACATGCGGGTCGGGCACGAATTCACGAACCCCTCCAACGTTGCGCTGCAGCCGGGCCTGACGGAAGAGAACCTGCGCAGCGGGCTGAAGCTCGGTGGCACGGAGCTCCGGGCGGAGCATTCTCGCGAGGAGTTCGCGTTGCAAGGAGTTGATCGGCAGCACACCCGCGTCGGCGTTGTCCAAAGCGTCGTGAAAGGCCTGCAACTGGATGCCGGCGTGGCGAACGACCAGGTGCATGGCGCCACGATGACGCCGAGCGAGGTGACGGGGGCCGATCTGCGTGCGAGGTGGGGAATATCCTCGAAGGTTCAGATCTGGACCGAAGCCCGCCACCACTTCAGTCTGTCCGGGCCCGAGCTCTCCCCCGAGTTCTGGGGAATCGGCGCGAGCTACCAGGTCGCTCCGGCCGTGGCACTCGAGGCGAGCGAGCGGTACGTCTCGCGCGCTGACAGCCAGCGGCATTACTCGGTTTCGACCTTTGGCATGCGCGCGGACATCGGACATAGCACGCAAGCCTGGGGAAGCTATCAACTCACGGGCGGCGTCAGCGGCGCCGGCAATGCGGCGGTCATCGGACTCCGCAACCGGCTGCAGCTCACCTCCGACCTCACCGTCAACGTGCTGTTCGAGCGGCGGCAAGGCGTGGGCGGCGCGTCCATCGCGGACCCCGTGCGCGCGCTTCCATTTCTGCAGACCGAGGGCGACTACTGGTCGGCGGGCGCCGGACTGGAGCTGCTGCCGAAGAACGCGCCCTACCGGGTGAGCGCGCGCGGCGAGTACAAGGATGGCGCGCTCCAGTCCACCCGTCTCGCGACCGTGTCCGGCGACGTCGCCTTCGCGGCATCGCTCGCCCTGCTGACGCGGCAGGAATACGCGCAGAACGCGCTCGCAACCGCGCCGTTGTCCCGACGCATGTCGAGCCTGTGGGGTCTGGCTTTCCGGCCAGCCCGCACAGATCGACTGAATGTCTTGGCCAAGTTTCAGTGGACCGACGAGCGCAATCCCGTGGGCGGCGGCGTGCTGGTGTCTCGGGGAGAAGAGCGCAAGCTGATCGGCGCGGCCGAGTTGATCTGGACGCCGCTGCCGGCGCTGGAGTTGGCCAGTCGCTACGCAGTCCGCCGCACGCAGGCCGCGCGAGTGTACGCCGATGGCACGCCGCAGACACTGACTGCATGGGCGGATTACATCGGCGGCCGGATGAGCGTTGCGCTGACTCCCTGGCTGAGCGTGCGCAGCGACGGCCGCCTACTGGTGGAGCGCACGACGGGCGTCACGGCGTGGGACGGATCGCCCGCGATCGCGCTGCGTCCTGTCGCTGGGCTCGAGATTGCCACGGGCTACCGCTTCGGGAATCTGAGCGACCCGGACTTCTCCGTTCGCGGCGGGCATGGGGCGTTCGTGACGCTGTCGGCGGCGATTACCGAAAAGCTCTTCCCCAGCGCCGCGGCATTCTGGCGCACGCGGTTTTAACGGGGATGCAAAAAGTGGCCAGGATTTCTCCTGGCCACTCGATTATGCTGTGGGAAAATCTTACGCCGCGAAGCTCGCCAGCGCCTTGCCGACATCTCCATCGCGCAGCCGCTTCAGTGCACGGTCGCGCAGCTGGCGGACACGCTCGCGAGTCACACCCAGCATGCCACCGATTTCCTCGAGCGTATGCTCACGTCCGCCGTCCAGCCCGAAGTAGAGGCGCAGCACCTTGGCATCACGCCGCTGCAGGGTGTTGAGCGCCTGCTCGATCTCGTCCGACAGGAAGCGGTCCATCGCCTGATCTTCCGTGTCCGGCAGATCCTCGGCGATGAAGCGCTCGATCAGCGAGCGATCGCCGTCGGGGTCGAGCGGCGCGTCGAGCCGCACGTCGCCCGTGTTGAGCGCGGCGAGCGACTGCACGACCTCGAGCGACAACTTCGTCGCGTCGGCGATCTCTTCCGGCGTCGGCTCGCGCCGCAGCGTCTGGCGCAGGTACTCCGCGGTGCGCACGATGCGCGACAGGTCCGCGGTGCGGTTCAGCGGCACGCGGACGGTGCGACCCTGACGCGCGAGCGCCGCGAGAATCGCCTGGCGGATCCACCACACGGCGTACGAGATGAACTTCACGCCCTGATCGGGATCGAACTTCCGCGCCGCGGTGAGCAGCCCGACATTCCCCTCACCGATCAGGTCGGTGAGCGGCAGCCCGCGGTTCTGATACTTCTTGGCGACCGAGATCACGAAGCGCAGGTTGCGCTTCACGAGCTCCTGCATCGCTTCCTGGTCGCCGGCGCGGACCTTGCGGGCGAGGGCGATCTCCTCCTTCTGCGT
>WNGB01011253.1_pt1 | contig 16096 bp, 14 predicted proteins | sample 5400681 | NCBI WGS metagenome assembly WNGB01 (sample SAMN13153367, study PRJNA577476) | soil metagenome | isolation source: 115 cm soil or saprolite under grassland replicate 2 | place: USA:California | collected 2016-06-15 | reverse complement strand
CCAGTCCGGTCCGCTCCGCGGCCGGCTGGATCGCCGGGCCGAGCACGTGGACCTGGTCCTCCGGCAGCTGCGAGATCGGATCGATCTCCTCCACGGCTCCCACCAGTCCGCCCTGGACCTCGTCGATCCCGCCGGCCACCACCGCCGTCCCGTCGCTGCGCACCGCGATGGCTCCGTCCGCCCGGATCAACGACTCGCCGGCCTGGTCGAACGTCCCCTCTCGCGGATCGAACAGCTCGACGACCGGGCTCTCGGCGCCGCCGGTCACGATCGCACGACCGCGGGCGTCGGCGAACGTCTGGCCGCACACGCGGGCCGGCTCGATCGGCTCCTGGCCGGCGTAGAAGGTGCCCACCCGGGCGAAGTAGAGCCGCGCCGGCTCCGGGGTGTTCTTGTCGTTGATGGCCAGGCGGCAGGTGCGACCGTACGCGACCCGCGCGGTCCCGGCCAGGCCGCTCAGGTCGAAGACGACCCGGTTGCCGAGCGGCACTTCCGGCAGGATGAGCTCCGCCGGCACCCCGTCCTCGATCTTGTAAAGCTGGGTCGTGAGGAAGTCGTTGCCATCCGAGACGCGGAACTGGAGCGTGTCGAGGGCGCCCAGAAGCTCGCCGTTCTGCTCCGCCGCGGGGACGTCGAGCGTGATGCCAATGCGGACTCCGCCGCCGGCGTCGTCGCAGGCGGCCCCGGGCATGACGAGGGCGAGCAGGGCGGCGATGCGCCTCATTGGAGCGGGTCCGTGTTGGCCGCCCCGTAGCGCGGGGACGAGTTGCCGGACGAGTCGAGGAGGAAAGGCGACGCCGCGACCAGGGCGGCGGCCGCGCCTGCCGCCAGCCACACCCAGCGATTCTTGTACCAGCGTCGCTCGGCCGGCGCATCGGTCTGGCCGGCGGCGAGCGAGGCGTCGACGCGCGCGGCGGGCAGCTCGCGCAGCGCGCGCGCCGCCGTCTCGCGAAGGTCGCGCGCGTCCGCGGCCGGCGATGGGCCGAGGCGGACCGCGCCGCGCAGGACACCGCCCCGGCGCTCGAGCGATCGCAGCTCGACCATCGCGACGCCGCCCTGGCGCGACAGCGCCACGACCAGCGGGACGCCGGCGCCGAGCCGGGCCGCGCGCCGGAGGAGCTCGGCATCGTCGGGCGGTCGCACTGTCTCGTCGGGCACCACCAGCGCGACCGGCGCGGCCAGTGCGACCACGCGCGTGAACGGCGGGGCGGCCGGCCGCTCGACCCAGAGGTAGTGCTCGCCCCGAAGCAGCGGCTCGCTCAGCCGGTCGCGTCCGGTGGAGCGGCCGTCAATGAAGATGCGCGAGCCGGGCGGCGCGGTGATGGTGAGCGCGAGCGGCGGGCGGGCCGACGCCTCGCGCACCGCGCGCACGAACGACTTGAACGCGCTCGGCCGGAAGCGGGCCGGATCGTCGTTCCACGCGCCGGCCTGGTCGCCCGACTCGGTCTTGCAGAGACCGCGGTACAGGAACAGGTCGACCAGCCCGTCGCGGCCGAGCCCCCACGCGCCGTTCTCGGCGGCGGCCGCCGCCGCCTGGTCCAGCTCGAAGATCGCATCGGCGAAGCGCATCGCGTCGTAGGCGGCGACCCCGCGCGCGACCCGCGAACTCGTGTCGGGTGGGCTCGGAGCCAGCGGGGAGAGATCGAGGACGCGCGCGCGGGTCAGGGCGGCCGCTTCCTTGAGCGCGGCGAGGAGCTCCGGGCGCGCCTCGTTGTCGGCGCGGCTGGGTGACGACCAGAAGAAGACGACCGGCGCGACCGGCGCGACCCGTGCGACGCTCGCTGCGCCATCGCGAGGCGCCGGCGCCGCCGCCACCTCGATCGCATGCACGCTCAGCGCGGCGCTGAATGCGGCCGCCATCGACAAGGCTCTCGCGCGCGGTGGCGCCATGGATCGTCCCGAGGTGGTCACTGCTCCTACCGCCCCATTGTACCTCTTCGTTCTATACTACCTCCCGTGCCGAGGGCGGCTGGCCGCTACGAGCTCGTGAGAGCGATCGGCCGGGGTGGGATGGCCGAGGTCTTCCTGGCCCGGCGCCGCGGAGCCGCGGGCATCGCCAAACGCCTGGTCGTCAAGCGAATGCGTCCGGACCTCACGTCCGACCCACGCTTCGCGGAGATGTTCCTGCGCGAGGCCCGGGTGGCCACCCAGCTCTCGCACAAGAATATCGTTTCGGTCTTCGACGTCGGGCGCGACCAGGAGGGGCTGTTTCTCGCCATGGAGTACATAGACGGGCCCGACCTGGCGGCCGCGATGTTCGGGGCGCGCGAGCGCGGCCTCCGCTTCGACCCGCTGGTCGCGGCCCACATCGCGTCGGAGGTGGCGGCCGGGCTCGACTACGCCCATCGGGTGCGCGACGAGGCGGGCGCGCAGCTCGGTCTGGTTCATCGCGACATCACCCCACGCAATATCTTGCTCTCACTCGACGGCGATGTGAAGGTGACTGACTTCGGCGTGGCGGTCCTGGCCGGCGACTCGACCGACCAGCGCCGGGGTACGGTCCCGTACATGTCGCCCGAGCAGGCGCGCGGTGAACCGGTCGATCCGCGCGCCGACCTCTTCTCGCTCGGGCTGGTCCTGTACGAGCTTCTCGCCGGGCAGCGGGCCTACGCCGGCGCCGACAAGGACGCGGTCCTGGCGCTGGCGCGGGCCGGCGAGGTGCCGCCGCTCGGGCCCGACGCGCCGGCCGAGCTGGCCCGGCTGGTGGCGCGCGCGACCGCCCCACGGCCGGACGACCGCTTCGCCAGCGCGCGCGAGATGCAGCGCGACCTGGCCGGCTGGGCGCTGGGCGAGCGCGGGCGGCTCGGCCGGACCGATCCGGGCGAGCACGCGCTGGCCAGTTTTCTGGCCTCGGCGGTGCCGGGCTGGTCCGGGCCGGCCGGCGAGGGTGTGCACGGCCGATCGATCGGGCTGGCCGGCACCGCGACCCTGCGCTCGCTGGCGGAGACCGCGGGCGGCCCGCAGGCGCCGCCGGACGCGAGGGTCGAGTCGACCGAGTCCACCCGGCGATCGCTGCGGCCGGTCGCGCTCCTCGGCGGGGCGGCCATCGTCCTGGTCGCGGCCGCCGCGCTGTTCGCGACCATGCGCGGCGCCGACGGGCCACCCGCGCGGGCTGCGGGAGCGCCTCCGCCCTCGCCCACCCCGGACAGGCCGGCGCGCGACCCCGAATCCGAGCCGGGGGTCGATCCGGGTCGGGCCCCGGGTCCGGATCCCACACCCGCGCCTGATTCTGCACCTGTGGCGGCGGCGGAGCGGGCAGAAAAGCCGCACCGGCAGCGCGCCTCGGCCGGCACCGGCACCCTCGAGCTCAACGCCGTGCCCTGGGCGTACGTCTCGATCGACGGCGGCGCCGAGGAGGAGACCCCGATCCGCCGCGTCCTCTCGGCCGGCCGCCACCGGGTGAAGATCCGCAACCCCGTCCTGGAGCGCTACCGCGAGATCGCCGTCGACATCTCGCCCGGCCAGACGGCCCGCTACGTTGTCGACCTCCGCCAATGAGCCGGGATACACTTTCGGACTGAGGGGAAACGCGTGCGAGACCAACCGCGCGACCAGGCCGAGACCATCGAGGCGCTGACCGGCATGGAGGCGCCGGCCGATGCCTCCTTGTTCCTGGTCGTGTATGGCGGCGAGCGCTCTCGGGTCGTCGATCTACCGGAGGGGACCGAGGTGACCGTCGGGCGGTCGCGCGGCGCGACCCTGTCGTTTCCCGCCGACGAGCGCCTGTCGCGGGTGCACGTGGTGCTGCGCCGCGAGGGGGACCAGGTCGCGGTCGCGGATCGGGACTCGCGCAACGGCACTCGCATCAACGGGCACGTGGTGGCCGGCAGCGGACGCGCGTCGGCCGGCGACGCGATCGAAGCCGGCGCCATCACGCTGCTGGTGGCCCGGCGCGGACCGCGCCGCCACGCCGTGGTGGAGCCGGAGTCGGCGCTCGACGAGTGCCTGCGGGCCGAGGTGTTCCGCGCCGCGCGGTACAACCGGCCGCTGTCGCTGCTCATGTTGCGCCTCGACGGAGCGCCGGAGGCGATCGACGAGGCGCTCGATCGGATCGCGGCCGACATCCGCCCGATGGACCGGCTGGCCAGCTACAGCGAGCGCGAGATGGCGCTGGTCTTGCCCGAGACCGGCGGCCCGGCGGCGCGGGCGATGGCCGAGCGCATCCTGGCGACCGGCCGCTCCACGCCCGGCGCGACCCTGGTGGCCGGCCTCGCCTCGCTCACCGAGAGCGGGCGCAGCCCCGGCGCGCTGGTCGACGCCGCGCGCACCGCGCTGCGCATCGCCCGGCGGGGGGACCTCGTGGGCGGCTTCGCGGTCGCTCCCCGCCTGGCCCGTCCGCTCGACTCGATCGCCGCGCGCGAGCCGGCCGACCTCGCCGGCCCCGAGGGCGACGACGCGCCGGCGGCGCACGACCCGCGCTCGCAGCAGACCTTCCAGCTCGCGCGCAAGGTGGCGGCCACGCCGATCACCGTCCTCCTCCTGGGCGAGACCGGAACCGGCAAGGAGGTGGTGGCCGAGCTCATCCACCGCGCCAGCCCGCGGGCCAGCCGGCCGTTCGTGCGGCTCGACTGCGCCTCGCTGCCGCCGACCCTGCTCGAGAGCGAGCTGTTCGGTCACGAGCGCGGCGCGTTCACCGGCGCGGAGCGGCGCAAGCTCGGCTACTTCGAGGCGGCAGAGGGCGGCACCATCCTCCTCGACGAGATCGGGGAGCTGCCGTCCGGCCTGCAGGCCAAGCTCCTCACCGCGCTGGAGCGGCGCGTGGTCTGCCGGATCGGCTCGACCGAGGAGATCGCGATCGACGTCCGCGTCATCGCCGCGACCAACCGCGACCTCGAGGAAGAGGTCAAGCAGAGCCGCTTTCGCGAGGACCTCTACTACCGCCTGGCCGTGTTCACCATCTTCGTGCCGCCTCTGCGCGATCGCCCGGCCGACATCCTGCCGCTCGCCGTCAAGTTCGCGCGGCAGTTCGCGGCCGAGCTGGGCCAGCCGGTGCCGGCGCTGAGCGACGAGGTGCGCGCGGCGCTCGAGAGCTACAGCTGGCCGGGCAACGTGCGCGAGCTGCGCAATGCGGTCGAGCGCGCGGTGGTCCTGACCCCGGAGGGGAGCATCGGGCTCGAGGCCCTGCCGGAGTCGGTGCGTGCGCACGCGCCGGGCACGGTCGAGAGCGGGGCGGTCGGGACCCGTGTCGCGCTCGACGGCCACGTCCCCGCCCAGCTGCAGCTGATCGAGCGCGCGGCGGTCATCGCGGCGCTCGAGGCCTGCGGCGGCAACCAGACCCAGGCGGCGCGCCGGCTGGGCATGTCGCGCCGTTCGCTCATCTACAAGATGGAGAGGTTCGGCCTCAAGTCGCCCCCCAAGGGGCGGTGACTGTACTGTCGCGACGGCATGCTGTTCGACCTTTGCACAGGCGCAGGTGTGGGGGTGGCGAAAACCCATGGGCCTACGCGGCGGCCGATCCCGCCGCCGGTGGTATCCGGTTTGCACTTGGAGCGCGACAGATGAACCGCCCTGTAGCGAAAGCCACGATTCACCGGGCGGCTCTCTGCGTCGCGCTCCTCCCCCTGGGTGGGGGCGCCGGGTGCAGTGACCCCGGCGGTGGCATGCCCTCGGATCCGCCCGATTCGAGCCCGGGGGGCGCCGACGACGGCGGCCCCGGCGACGCCTCGATGGTGGGCGGCGTGGCCGTCGAGTTCGTCTATCTCGGGAGCGACGGCAATCCGGTGCCGGGCGATGCTCGCATCGTCTTTCCGACGTTCACCATCAAAGAGATGACGATGCAGCTCCATCACGTCGAGCTCTTCGGTGACAACCCGCCGGGTGGGCACTTGCTCGAGCGCTCGGCCGCGCTCGAGTTTCCCTGGACCAATCAGCCGCGCATCGCCTTTCCGGCCGCGCCGCCGGGGCGCTACACGCGGCTCGACTACCTGATCGAACTCACGTACTTCGACGAGGTGCCTCCGCCGGGGTTCAAGAACCAGCGTCTGTCGCTCCGCGTGATCGGGTCGGCGATGATCGGGGACGAGGAGATCGACTACCAGTACGTGGACAAGGACACGGTCGGCCTCCAGCTCGCGCTCGACGAGACGGTGGTGGACGGACAGTCGGGCACGATCGTGGTGGCCCTCGACCTGGCTCACTGGTTCGGCGTCGTGGACTGGGCGCTGGTCGCGGAGCGGCAGGGCGGCAACAGCGGGCCGGGTGGAGGCGGCGGCGACGGAGACGGCGATGAGGAAGACGCCGGGGCGGGTGGCGAGGCCGAGGGCGACGAGCTCGTGATCGGCCTGGAAGGGGACGCCGAGACGGCGGCGCTCATGCGCCAGAGCCTGAGGGAGTCCTTCCAGGTCCGGACCGACCTGTAGCTTCGTCGGCTAGCCGGCCCGGCCCATTGTGGCGGGCGGCCTCTGTCGTACAATCGGCGCATGCCCCCCGCGGTGACCGGGCGCTTCTCGCCGGACCATGGGAACATCTTCGACGAGCCGAGCCGGCGCCCGAGGTCGGTCGCGGAGCTCGCGGGCGAGTCGACCCCCACCCGCAGCTTCAGCCTCTCCGCCCGCATGGCCGCCCGGTAGCGCGGACCAGCATCGAGGTACCCACATGGCACGCACAGTCGTCGGCGGGTTGATCCAGATGTCGAACCCCATCAACGATCCCGACGCGCCGGTCTCGAAGGTGGCGGAGGCGATGCTCGAGAAGCACCTGCCGTACATCGAGGAAGCGGGCAAGAAGGGGGTCCAGATCCTGTGCCTGCAGGAGGTCTTCAACGGCCCCTACTTCTGCCCGAGCCAGGACGCGCGCTGGTGCGACATCGCGGAGCCGATCCCGGGTCCGACCGTGGAGCGGATGCAGAAGATCGCGGCCCAGCACCGGATGGCGATGATCGTGCCGATCTACGAGCGCGAGATGGCCGGCGTCTACTACAACACGGCGGCGGTCATCGACGCGGACGGCTCCTACCTCGGCAAGTACCGCAAGACCCACATCCCGCACACGGCTGGCTTCTGGGAGAAGTTCTTCTTCAAGCCGGGCAACCTCGGCTACCCGGTGTTCAAGACCCGCTACGCGACGGTCGGGGTCTACATCTGCTACGACCGTCACTTCCCGGAGGGAGCCCGCCTGCTCGGCCTGCACGGTGCCGAGATCGTGTTCAACCCGTCGGCGACGGTGGCCGGCCTCTCGCAGTATCTGTGGAAGCTCGAGCAGCCGGCCCACGCCGTGGCGAACGGCTACTTCATGGGCTGCTCCAACCGGGTCGGCAGCGAGGGGCCGTGGAACATCGGCAAGTTCTACGGGACGAGCTACTTCGTGGATCCGCGTGGCAACTTCCTGGCCACCGCCAGCGAGGACAGGGACGAGCTGGTGGTCGCGGAGATGAACCTCGACATGATCGAGGAGGTGCGTCGGGTCTGGCAGTTCTATCGCGACCGCCGGCCGGAGACGTACGACGACATGGTGCGGCAGCTGCCCTAGGAGGGCGACGATGACGACCACACTCATCAAGAACGGCACCATCGTCACCGCGACCGACTCCTGGCGCGGCGACATCTACATCGAGGACGAGACGATCGCGCAGCTCGGGCGCACGATCGAATGGCCGGCCGACGTGAACATCGACGCAACCGGGCGCCTGGTCATCCCGGGCGGGATCGACGTCCACACGCACATGGACCTGCCGTTCGGCGGCACGACGTCGTCCGACGACTTCGAGACCGGCACCATCGCGGCAGCCCACGGCGGCACCACGACGATCGTCGACTTCGCGGTGCAGGACCGGGGCGAGAGCCTGCGCAAGGCGTGGGAGACCTGGATGGCCAAGGCCGAGGGCAAGGCCGCCATCGACTACGGCTTTCACATGATCATGCGCGAGTTCACCCCGGAGCTCGGGCGCGAGATGAAGGACATGGTCGGCGAGGGGGTGACCTCCTTCAAGCTGTTCATGGCTTACCCGGGCGTCTTCATGATGGACGACGCGTCGATCTTCTCGGCCATGCAGCGCTCCGGCGAGGTCGGCGCCACGATCTGCATGCACGCGGAGAACGGCGGCGTCATCGACGTGCTGGTCCGCCAGGCGCTGGCGCGCGGGCAGACCGATCCGAAGTATCACGCGCTGACGCGTCCGGCCCGGGCCGAGGCGGAGGCGACCCACCGCGCCATCGCGCTGGCCGAGATCGCCCAGGTGCCGGTCTACATCGTCCACCTGTCGGCGGCCGAGGCGCTGGCCATGGTGACCGAGGCGCGCGACCGCGGCGTGCCGGCCTATGCCGAGACCTGCCCGCAGTACCTCTTCCTCGACTACCAGAACTACGAGGAGCCGGGCTTCGCGGGGGCGAAGTACGTGATGTCGCCGCCGCTGCGGGCGCGCGAGAGGCAGGCGGACCTCTGGCGCGGGCTGGCCGGCGACGACCTCCAGATCGTCTCCACCGACCACTGCCCGTTCTGCATCAAGGACAAGGAGCTCGGTCTGGGCGACTTCTCGAAGATCCCGAACGGGGCGCCCGGCGTGGAGACGCGCCTCACGCTCCTCCACGACGGCGGGGTCCGGACCGGGCGCATCTCGCTCCACCGCTGGGTGCAGATCTGCTCGACCGCGCCGGCCAAGATGTTCGGCATGTTCCCGAAGAAGGGGACGATCGCGCCGGGGTCGGATGCCGACCTCGTCGTCTGGAACCCGGAGCGGAAGCTGACCTTCTCGCACGAGACCCTCCACATGCGCTGCGACTACAGTCCGTACGCGGGGCGCACGGTGGTCGGCGCGCCGGACGTGGTGCTGTCGCGCGGGCGGGTCATCGTCGAGGACGGCGCCTTCAAGGGCAAGCCGGGCAGCGGGCGCTTCCTGCGCCGCGCGCCCAGGACCAACTAGGGGGACCAACGACCATGGCAAAGCCGAGCGACGTGCGCGCGAAGCAGTCCGAGTTCCTGTTTCCGTGCGTGGCGAAATACTACCAGGAGCCGGTCGTGCTCACCCGGGCCGAGGGCAGCCGGGTGTCGGACCTGGACGGGCGCGAGTACCTGGACTTCTTCGGCGGCATCTTGACCATCGGGATCGGGCACTGCCACCCGGAGGTCACCGAGGCGGTGTCGCGCCAGATGCGGACGCTCGGCCACACATCGACCCTGTACCCGACCGAGGGACAGGTGAGAGTGGCGGAGAAGCTCGCGCGGCTCACGCCGGGCAAGCTCAAGAAGAGCTTCTTCACCAACAGCGGCAGTGAGGCGGACGAGACTGCGGTCGTGCTGGCCAAGATCTTCACCGGCCGCCAGGAGATCCTGGCGCTCCGGCACGGCTACTCCGGGCGAACCCATCTGGCCATGGGGCTGAACGGGCTCGCGAGCTGGCGCCTCATCCCGAACCCGATCGCCGGCATCGTCCACGCGGCCGCGCCCTACTGCTACCGCTGTCCGTACGGCCTCACCTATCCGAACTGCGGGGTGAGATGCGCGCAGGACCTCGAGGAGGTGATCCAGACCCAGACCGCGACCGGCAAGCCGGCCGCGTTTGTGGCCGAGCCGATCCAGGGGGTCGGCGGCTTCATCACGCCCCCGCCCGAGTACTTCCAGATCGCGGTCGGCATCGTGCGCAAGTACGGCGGCCTGTTCATCTGCGACGAGGTGCAGACCGGGTTCGGCCGGACCGGTGGGAAGTGGTTCGGCATCGAGCACTACGGCGTCGAGCCGGACATCATGACGATGGCCAAGGCGATCGCGAACGGCTTCCCGGTCGGCGCCACCATCGCCACCGAGGAGGTGGCGAACGCGTGGACCGGCGCGACCATCTCCACGTTCGGCGGCAACTCGGTGGCGATGGCCGCGGTGGACGCCACCTTGTCGGTCATGGAGCGCGAGGACGCGCCGCGTCGGGCCGAGGAGCGCGGGCGCGAGCTGCGCGAGCGACTCGAGCAGTACAAGGAGACCTACCCGTTCGTCGGGGACGTGCGCGGCATGGGGCTCATGCAGGCGATCGAGCTGGTCGAGGACAAGAAGTCGAAGGCGCCGAGCCCGGGCAAGACCGCGGCGCTCATGGAGGCGGCCAAGAAGCACGGGCTTCTGTTCGGCAAGGGCGGACTCCACGGCAACACGATCCGGATCGCCCCGCCGATCCTCATCGGCAAGGACGAGATGGCCGAGGGCCTGCGCCGGTTCGACGCCGCGATGGCCGAGGTCAAGTAGAAGGGCAGGTGGTCATGGCAGCGGACCTTTCGATCGTCGTCAACGGCATCGAGTTCGAGAACCCGTTCCTCCTCGCGTCCGGCCCGCCCGGCACCAACGCCAAGGTGATCGCGAAGTCGTTCGACCTGGGCTGGGGCGGCGTCGTGTGCAAGACCATCAGCCTCGACTCGAGCAAGGTCGTGAACACGGCGCCGCGCTACGGCAAGTACAAGAGCCGGGAGAGCGACGAGGTGGTCGGGTTCGAGAACATCGAGCTCATCTCGGACCGGCCGTTCGACACCTGGTTGAAGGAACTGCGCGTGCTCAAGAAGGAGTATCCGAACAAGGTGCTGATCGCGTCGATCATGGAAGAGGGGCGGCGCGAGGCGTGGCACGAGATCGTGCGCCGCACCCAGGAGACCGGGGTGGATGCGTTCGAGATGAACCTCAGCTGCCCGCACGGACTGCCCGAGCGGCGCATGGGCATGGCGATGGGAGAGGACCCGGCCCTGGTGCGCGAGGTGGTCGGCTGGGTCAAGGAGGTGGCCCGCATCCCGGTGTGGACCAAGATGACGCCCAACATCGGCGACGTGACCGCCCCGGCGAAGGCGGCGATCGAGGCCGGGGCCGACGGCATCTCGGCCATCAACACCATCCTGTCGATCGTCGGGATCGATCCGAAGTCGTTGCGGCCGCTGCCGACCGTGGAGGGGTACACGGTGCCGGGCGGCTACTCCGGGCAGGCGGTGCGCCCGATCGCGCTGCGCCAGGTCATGGAGATCGCGCGCGCGTGCCCCGGCAAGCCGGTGAGCGGCATGGGCGGGATCGAGACCGGCTGGGACGCGGCCCAGTTCATGCTCCTCGGCGCCCACACGGTGCAGGTCTGCACCGGCGCGATGCTGCGCGGCTACGACATCATCGGCGAGCTCCGCCAGGGCCTCGAGGCCTTCATGGCGGAGCACGCCTTCGAGTCGATCCGGGACTTCCTCGGCGCCAGCCTGCCTTACTTCTCGACCCACGCCGATCTCGTGGAGCGCCAGCGCCAGGCCAGGGTGGACAAGGCCGGCCGCGCCGGCCGCGACAACGAGTGGAAGGGTGAGATCGCGAAGGAGACCGAGGCTCTGACCAGCAACTAGCCGTGCCCGCGGTGAAAGCGAATGACCCACCTCCTGTCAGACAAGCAAGAGCGGCACGGGGCGCAGCCTCCGTAGCCGGGGCCGATGGCCAGGCTGGACGACCTCAGACGCCTCGGGCTCGCGTGGAACGAGGCCTGGAACAGTGGCGACCAGGCCCAGCTCACCCGCTTCTTCGCGCCGCACAGCACCTTCTTCGAGCCGTCCATGCCGGCCCCGGCGAGCGGCGCCGAGGGAGTCGCGGCGAGCGCCGCCCGGACGTGGAGCGACTGGCCGGGCGCCGTCTTCGAGGTCCTGAGCATCACGGTGGAGGGCTCGCGGGTCGTGGTCGAGTGGCGGACCAGCGCGACCTACAAGACCGGCCTCGAGCACGTCCTCGAGGGCGTCGACGTCCTGGAGTTCGACCGGGACCTGATCGTCGCCTGCCGCACCTACTACGACACGCGCACGCGAAAGCGCGGGCGGTGACCAGTTCCCGGTTCGTTGCTGGTGAACGTGGTCAGCGGGGCACGCCTTGTGGTGAACTAGCCCTGCTGTGTCACGACCCAGCCGGGCCAGGACATTGTCGGGCAGAGCCCTCCCGACCGCCGCGCTCGCGGCAGGGGAAATCCGATGAGCACCGCAGCCTGCTCGCACGCCGACGCGCACACCGGCCAGCGGGTTTGCCGCCACCTGTGGAGCGGCCAGGCCGACTCGTACGCCCATCGGTTCACCGGCGCGGCGCTGGCCTACGACCTCGTGTGCCCGTCGTGCGCGGAGCGGGAGCAGGTCGGGCCGGGAGACTTCGTCGCGGTGTGCGGCGATTGTTTCGACGCCACCGCCGAGCGCGCGACCTGGGTGCGAGGGGAGCGCGCGGTGCTGTCGCGTCCGGCCGTGGCCGAGCGCCCGACCCGGCTCTCGTTCAGCCATCAGATGATCCGCCTCCCGGTTGCGCTCGGCGCGTCGCTGCTCGATCTCCAGCCGCTCCTGGCCAGCGCCGGCTCGCGCTGGCTGGCCGTGACCAGCGCCGGCAACCTCGTCGCGCTCGATCTCGGCGCCCGCACCTGGAGGCCGATCGCCGCGCTGGCCGCGACGATCGATCTCGAGCGCGACGTCTCGCTCACCGTGTCGCCGGACGGCGAGATGGCGGCGGTGGTGGAGGAGCACGGGCAGAGCGGAGTCATGGTCGACATCGCCAGCGGCGAGATCACGATGCTCCTGGACCGGGGGGCCGAGCGGGTGGACGAGGCGCGCTTTCCGCTCGCCTTCGCCCGGCGCGGCGATCGACTGCTCCTCATCCAGGGGACAGACTGGAACCGGATCGACGCCTTTGACCCGCGGACCGGCGAGACCGTGGTCCGGCGGCCGGCCGGCGAGGCCGCGGCGCACTGCCTCGACTACGTCTGCTCGGGGCTCTCGGTCTCGCCCGACGGAAACTGGCTCATCGACAACGGCTTCACGAGCGAGGGCGCCGGCATGCCGGCCGCTTTTCGCCTCGACCCGTGGCTCGATGAGAACCCCTGGGAGCCGGAGGTTGGCCCGTCCCGCCGCTACCTGTGCCAGCGCTGGGACTTCTGGGACGGCCCGCTCTGCTGGATCGACGGCGCCACGCTGGCCCTCTGGGGCTACGGCCCGGACCGGCTGAGCCTCATGCCCGCGGTGATCCTCTTCGACGTTGCCACCGGCGAGCCGGTGCGCTGGTTCCCCGGCCCGCGCGGCGCCCTCGTGTTCGACGAGCTCCTCTTCTCGCTCGGCGACGGCGACGGCGTGTCGGTCTGGGACGTGGAAACCGGCGAGCGCCTCCTCCACGACGCCGGCTTCCACCCCCTGCGCTACCACCCGGGCGCGCGCCAGTTCCTGACCACGAACCCCGACGGCGAACTGTTCGTGCTCAGCCGTCTGACCGGCGACCTCTAGCCGGCCTGCCGCTCGGTTAACGGCCGCGCGCTTCAGTCGCCAAGACGCAGAGAACGCCAAGAACGCCAAGGGAAGGCGTCGGCTTTCGCTTTGCCCGTGAACTCCTGGTTGTCCTCAAGATGTCAACGGGGGACAGACGGGCAAAGCGAAAGCCGAGGCTCCCTCTTGGCGTTCTTGGCGCTCTTGGCGTCTTGGCGATTTGAAGCGCGCGGCCGGGCGACGGGGGGCGGGCCGGCAGAGGACCGCGGCGCGCAGACGCTGGCGGGCTTCGTGGATGCGCCAGGCCACGGTTCCGGGCGAGCAGGCCTGCACGACCGCCGCCTCCGCCTGGCTCAGCCCCTGCAGCGCGACCAGGACCACCGAGGTCCGCATCTCGGCCGGCAGCCGGTCGAGCGCGGCGACCAGGAGCGTGTAGAGCTGGCGCAGCTCGGCAGCGCGGGCGGGATCGCCCCCTGCATCGACCGCGACGGCGCGCGCCACGCGCGGGTCCAGGTGAAGAACTCACTCCGCCCCTCGAAGGCGTCGAGCTTGCGGTAGGCCTTGAAGAAGACCTCCTGGGCGATGTCCTCCGCCTCGCTCTCACTTCCGCACAGGTGGAGGGCGAGCGCCAGGATGCGCGGCCGGTAGCGCCGCACCAGCTCGCCGAACGCCTGCTTGCTGCCGGCCTGGGCCCGCGCGACCAGCTCCGCCGACTGAACGGCGTTCTCGGCCGCGGAGGGGCGCGGGGAGCCTGCTCCGCGGAGAGGCGAGCTCATGACTCTCCATTAAACGCCGGCCCGGGGCGGAGGTTGGGAGAAATCGCCAGCCCCCGCGCGGGCGGGGTAGGGGAGCGTGCGAGCTTTGGCGCGCCGTGCCCCGCCCGGCTATCCTTGTTGCATGTTCATCGCCGCTCTCCTGGTCGGGCTCCTGGTCGCCTACTACTTCGGCGTGCGACCTGGAATGATCGCGGCCGGCGCCACCGCGGGGCTGTTCCTGCTCGCCGCCGTCATGCCCGGGGCGGCGGCCTACGCCTACGTCGTCGTCTGCGCCGGCGTGGCCGGCGTCATCTGGCTCGGCCCCAGGTTGAAGCGCCCCGATGCGCTGGCGTCCAGCGTGGGCGGGCTCGGCGGCGGCGCGGTCCGCGTCGTCGGCAGCATCCGGCGCGCGGTCAAGCGGTTCACCGGCAACGGGCAGGATCAGGGCCCCAAGAAGGGCGGCAAGCGCAGGGCCGGCTGGTAGAGGGCGCCCCCGGCCCGCTACACGACGTACTTCAACCCGCTGCCGGTCGCGAACAGGACGACGCGATCGCCGGGACGCACGGTGCCGCGCCGGGCGAGCTCCGGGAGCGCCGCGGCGGTGGCGGCGGCCTCGGGCGCGACGAAGAGGCCGGTCGTCCTGCCGACCAGCGCGGTCGCCTCCACCATCGCCTCGTCACTGACCGCGACCGCAGTCCCGCCGGAGTCGCGCACGCCGCGGAGGATGAGGAAGTCGCCGATCGCGCGCGGCACGCGCAGCCCGGACGCGATGGTCCGGGCGTCCGGCCACGGCTCCGCGCGCTCGAGCCCGCGGCGCCACGCATCCACGATCGGGGCGCAACCCTCGGCCTGGACCGCGACCATGCGCGGGCGCTCGCGGCCGATCCAGCCGAGCTCCTGCATCTCGTCGAACGCCTTCCACATGCCGACCAGTCCGGTCCCTCCTCCGGTCGGGTAGACGATCACGTCCGGCAGCCGCTCCATCTGCTCGGCCAGCTCGTAGCCCATCGTCTTCTTGCCCTCGACCCGGTACGGCTCGCGCAGGGTGGAGAGGTCGAACCAGCCCTTGGCCGCCACGCCCTCCTGCACCCGGCGCGCGCAGTCGGTGATGAGGCCGGGGAAGAGCTCGACCGCCGCTCCGAGCGCGCGGCACTCCGCCACGATCGGGGCCGGCGTGTCGACCGGCATCACCACGTGGCACGGGATCCCCGCGGCGGCGGCGTACGCGGCGGCGGCGCTGGCCGCGTTTCCGGCCGAGGGCAGCGCCACCGCGGTCGCGCCCAGCTCCACCGCCCGCGACACGGCGACGCACAGCCCGCGCGCCTTGAAGCTCGCGGTCGGGTTCTGCCCCTCGTCCTTCACGTGGAGATCGACGTCGAGCCGGAGCGCGGAGGCCAGCCGCGGCGCGGGCACGAGCGGGGTCATGCCCTCGCCGAGGCGCAGGGCGGCGGCGGGCGAGCGGACCGGCAGCACCTCGGCGTAGCGCCACAGGTCGGGGGGCCGGCGGGCCACGACCTCGGGCGTGAAGCGACCGGCCAGTCCGGCCAGGTCGTAGCGCGCGTAGAGCGGGGCGCCGGCGCGCGACACGGTCGAGAGCCGCTCGCTCTCGTACCGCTCGCCGGTGGCGGTGCACTCGAGGTGAGTGCAGCCGGCGTGGCTCGTCTCCGGAGCGGCTCGGATCGTCATCGGCGTCATCCTGTCATCGCGGTTCAATCTCGACGCTGCGCGACCGAACGGCATCGACCCTAGCACGCCCGTCGTGGTCACTCGAACCGGCCGGGTGTCCTGTGACCGGGCGCCACGCCGGGGCGCACAGGCGGGCCGCTGAACCCGGCACTCGCGCGATTCTCATCCACCGCTTCTCGCGCAGGTGCCCTGCGCCCGCGGCCGGCTGAGTGGCACTGCACGTGCAGTCAAGCACTGGAAAGGAGACTGCATGTCGAACGTGGTCACGGCAGCGTACGAGAACCGGGAGGACGCAGAGGAAGCCCGCGAGCGCCTCATCGCAACCGGGCTCACCCACCAGGAGATCAGCATGCTCGCGCCGGAGGAGACCGGCGGGAACCTGTCGTTCTCGATCGAGCCGCGCAAGCGGACGCTCTCCGGCGTCGGCGGTGGCGCGCTGCTCGGTCTCCTGGCCGGCGCGATCTGCGGGGCGCTGCTCGCGGTCGTTCCGCTGGCGGCAGGCGG
>WNGB01007217.1_pt1 | contig 16099 bp, 16 predicted proteins | sample 5400681 | NCBI WGS metagenome assembly WNGB01 (sample SAMN13153367, study PRJNA577476) | soil metagenome | isolation source: 115 cm soil or saprolite under grassland replicate 2 | place: USA:California | collected 2016-06-15 | reverse complement strand
GCAGGAGACCTGGTATGAGCAAACGTAAGAAACTTCATGGCACAGGCAAGCGCTCTCAACTTCCATCCGGTCCTGGACTGGAGGCATGGCAGACGCGCATTGAATCCTTGCTCGCAAGCGGCAAAAGCCGCGACGCTGTGGAAGCGGCGAAGCAATGCCTCAAGCACACGCCAGGTCCAGACGCTGAGGCATTAGCCGTCAAAGCCTACGCCGCCAGGATCGAAGCGCTCCAGGCCAGTGGCATGCACCGGGAAGCCCAGGCGCTCGGCACGCTGGTCCGCGAACGCTTTCCTGCCCATCAGGTCCAGGTCGCTTTGCTGATGCGTCACAGTGAAGTGTCTACCGGCAACTTCGAGACGCTGCTCATGGAATTGACCACTGCCGATGCACAGCGTCGGCGCGAACTCGAAGCTATCCTTGCCCGTGGGCTGACGGACCCTGCGATCCTGGCCGAGTCTCCCGTGTTGCCAGGCGACCATCCCCTGAAACGTATGGCGCGGGCAGTGTCTGACGCCTTGACTGCGGTGACCACTGGTCCATTGCCGGCTGGTGCTCTTGCCACTCTGGATGATATTCCGCGGCACTCGCTGCTCGCCCCGTGGAAACTCTTGATTCGCGCCCTGGATGCGTTCTACCGCCATGCCGATGCGGCTGTGCTGGCAAATCTGTCCGGTATTTCTCTTGACTCCGGCCCGGGTCGTCTGGTGCCTGTGCTGCGTCGGCTGGTGGGAGAACACGGGCTGGCAGAAGAGCGCTCGTACGTCGTCACCACGCTGCTCGAGCAAGTCAGTGGCCATCGCACCGGGGTCCGCGCCCAACTTTCCCAACTCTCTCAAGCGCTCGCTGCGCATGATGAACGGAAGGCTCTGGGGGCTATCCGGGTCCTGCTCCCTATGTTCCAGACTGTCCCTGTGGCGCTGCAGCGCACGTTTCTTGTCTCGATCTTGCATCACTGGCACCGTCAGGATTTACCTCCGGATAACCTGCTACGCCTGTTGCCATCCGGGAAGCGCGATCCCGATATTTTACGCTTGATTGCTTTGACGTTGGAGCGTAGCGAGTGGGACATGGCGCTGACCGCGTGGAATAGTTACCTGAGTGCCGCAACCACCGCTGGCCTGCTCTCCGCTACTGGCCCGGAAATCGCCCGTGTGCTCCTCCATATGGCGAGTCTCTTCCCGCCGGAGCCAGAAGCCGTGTTGGATACGCTCGACGTGGAATCCGAACAGCAACTCCGGCGACATATTCGCACCGGCCAGCTGCCGTCCTATTTTGACCGTGCGGCGTTATTAGAGCGGGCCCAGGCAGCTGACCCTGTGCCGCAGGTTTACCACGCCCTGGTGGCCCATTACGATCAGTGGGGCGACCCGAAACGCGCCGAAGTGGAGGCAGAGGCCTGGCGGCGCACCCATCCACACGACCTCGAGCCGTTGCTCTATCTGCTCCGCGCGGCAGAGCGCCGTGGGGCCGTGCGCAAGGCGCTCACGCTCCTGGCTGACGCTGAGGCGCTCGACCGCGTTCATCCTGAAGTGCGGCAGAGTCGCTTTCGCCTCCTCCTGGCTGGCGCTGAGCGGCGTATCAAAGAAGGTAAGCCGGCCCTCGCCCTCGACGATCTCGAGCGCTTGGCACACGAACCCCGCGCCAGTGAAGGCGATCACCAGGCCTATCTGCTGGCGCTCCGCTGGATCGCCGCGCAGCAATGTGGGGACACTGCAGCGACAGCGCAGCTGGAACAGGCTCTGACCAGCACTGCGGTGAACCCGGTCCTGTGCGGCCTCATACTGGAAGCAATCGGTGCGTCGCTCAAAGTAAAGCTGCCCCCGCTCCCAGCGGCATCCTCGTCGTCAAGTCAGGCCATTGACGGGCTCGCCCGTGCCTGTGATCTCTTCCGCACGCTGGACCGTCCGCTCACGGTCCCCGCGGCGCTGCTGAAGCGCGCCGAGCAACACCTCGAAAATGCCTCAGCCGCCCAGCTGCACGCACTGTGCGCCGGTGGTTTGTGGATGGGACGTCCGGTCCTCACGTACCGTGCTGCTGGGTACGGCTTGGCGTTGTCGGACCCCCTGGCCTATCGGTTTCTGCTGGCGCGCGGTCAGGCGTTGTGTGCCGCTCGGGCTTTCGAAGCTCAGGAACGCGCCCGCACGTGTCTCCGGGCGGCGCGCGAACTGGCGGGCCGTACACGTGACATGGAAGCGGTGCGGGACGCCTCGGCGGCGCTCGAGACCTTGCCAGAGTGGGGCATGTTTGACGCGGTGCTGAGCGGGATGCTCTCGCCCCCAACCGAGACGGCCCTGACCCAGGAGGAGATCGCGGATATTATCGAGCATGAACGCCGGAACCGTACGACCCCACAGTTCCCAGCCACGCTAACATCCCGTAAGCGGCGCCGGCCCAAACCACCACGACGCCAATTGCCGCGTGGGCTGTTGGAGGAGATTTTTTCGTTCTTCCCGTTCGAAAGATAATGCTGCAGGAGTAATCAGTGGTATGGATCCATTCGTTATCCTTGGCGTAGAAGAAACCGCGGACGATGAGGCAGTGCGTGCCGCCTACTTGCGAGCCTTACGCACCTCCCCACCGGACCGTGACCCTGAAGGATTCCGCCGCATCCGGGCTGCCTATGAGGCGCTACGTGATACGGAAAGCCGCCTGGCTTTACGGCTGTTTGGTCCGCCACCTCTGGCCAATCTTGACGAGCTTCTCGAGGCTTTTCCCGAAGAGCGGCACTATGTTGGCCCGGGTCTTTGGCTCAACGTGTTACGGGAGCCCCGACGATGAGCCCGCTTGATCCGGAACACCGCCGGCACGTGCTGGAGGCCGTTGCCGTCTGGCTGGATGAGCTGGCGGAGGCGGAACCTTTCCCGCCGGGAGTCGCACCTGAAGTCGTGCAGTTTTCTGAGCCTACACCCGATCTGTTTACCGTGCTGGGCCAGCTAACCGCGCTGACGCGCGAGACCCAATTACAGGGTCGAGCCACCAATCGGCTGCACGCTGAATTGAGCGCCAAGCTCGACCACCTCGCGGAGAATCAACTCAACGCGGACACCGTGGCGCGCAAACTCGGCGACATTCGACGTGAGGCCCGCTTGGAAGTCATCGCTGAATTGTTAGAGGTGCGTGATCGTTTCAGCCGCGGTGTGGAGGAGGCGCAACGGCGTCTCGCCGGGTTGCACGGGTTTTGGGCGCGCTTCGCCCCACGCGAGGTGCTCGCCGCTCTGGTCGAAGGGAATCTGCTGGCGCGTGAGCGCCTCGATGATCTGTTGCGGCGTCTCGACGTGCGGGAGATTCCGTGCCTGGGGAAGCCGTTTGACCCCACCCTGATGCAGGCCGCGGAAGTTGTGCACACCACGACGGCGTCTCCCGGGACCGTGCTGGAAGTTTTTCGGCCAGGGTACATCAGCAACGGTCGCGTCCTGCGTTTCGCGGAGGTGCGGGTGGTGGCCGAAACAAGAGACGCAAGCGCTTCATAGAGGAATAACCATGGCTGACAGCATTGTAGGCATTGATCTGGCACGACGAACTCGGAGATTGCGGCCCTGGTGGACGGTACCGTGCAAGTCCTGACCAGCGATGGCGAGCAGATTATGCCGTCCGTCGTGGGACTCTCTCCAGAGGGGCGTCTGCTGGTTGGTACGCCAGCGCGTAATCAATACACGCTCTATCCCGAACGCACGGTGAAGTCGATCAAGCGCCTGATGGGTTCGGAGCAGCAGGTGAGCATGGGAGAGCAGACATACACCCCGCCGGAAATTTCGGCAATGATTCTGCGAGCGCTCAAAGCCCGTGCGGAAGTGGCACTGGGCGTGCCAGTGTCGAAAGCGGTGATCACCGTGCCGGCCTACTTCTCTGATGCGCAACGCCAGGCGACCCGCGACGCGGGCCAGATTGCTGGGCTCGAGGTGGTGCGTATCCTGAACGAACCCACAGCCGCGGCCCTGGCCTATGGCGCCGACCGCCAGGGTGATAGGACTATTTTGGTCTATGATCTGGGCGGGGGGACATTCGATGTGTCCTTAGTGCAAGTGCACAGTGATATCACCGAGGTGTTGGCGAGCCATGGGAACAATCACCTGGGCGGCGATGATTTCGACCAGCTCCTGTTAGACTTTGTGCATAACCGGTTCGTGACGACGGGGGGAGTCGACATACGGGCTGACCGCCGGGCCATGGGGCGGCTGTTACACGCCGTCGAAGAAGCGAAGAAACAGCTCAGCTTTGAGCCCTATGCGCGCTTACGCGAGGAGCATCTGGCCGAGCGCAACGGTGTGCCGGTGCATCTCGACGTGGAGGTGGCCCGCAGTGAATATGAACAACTCATCCGCCCTCTCCTCGACGGTACGCTTGACAGCGTGCATCGGGCCCTCTCTGACGCTGGCAAACGGCCAGACCAAGTCGATGAGATTCTCCTCGTGGGCGGTGCGACCCGCACCCCTTTAGTAGCCCAACTCTTGCTGGAAACGACGGGACTGACCCCGCGTCAGGAATTGCATCCGGATCTATGTGTCGCGTTTGGGGCTGGCGTGCTGGCAGCGCGCCTGGCTGGCCACGCGGTCGAGCGGGTGTTGGTCGATATCTCGCCATACTCCTTTGGTCCGTCGTATTTCGGTCTACTCAATGACGTGCCTTCGGAACACTGCTATCGTCCGATTATTGCCCGGAACACACCGCTCCCCGTGAGTCGCACGGAGTCCTATTTCACCATGGTGGACCAGCAACAGGCGTGGCAGGTCTCGATCTACCAGGGCGACGATCCCAATGCGCTCAACAACCTCCTGGTCGGCCGATTTCTTGCCGAAGGCTTCTCACGGGTGCCAGCCGGCAATGAAATCCTCTGCCGTATGGACCTGGATCTGGATGGTATTTTGCGCGTCACGGCGACCGAGAAACGTACAGGTCTCGCCAAGCAGATTACCATTGAAGGCGCTACCACCGCCCTGTCTGAGAGCGAGATGGCCCAGGCGCGGCGCCGTATGCAGGAGTTGTTCGGGGCGGAAGAGGAGGAGACGGAGTTTGACGAAGAAGGGGAGTTTGACGAAGAGGAAGATGATGAGGTGATCGACATCGCGGCAAGTGATATTGCTGCCGACGCCTCTGCAGCAGAGGTAGAACGCGACCGCCGGGTGCAGATCTCCGAGGCACGTGCCTTGTTGGAGCGCAGCCGTCGCTTACTCGACAAGATGGCTGCGGAGGATCGTGAAGAAGCCATTGTCTTCCATGAGCAGATTGAAGACGCGCTCAAGACGGCTCAGTGGCAGCAGTTGCATGCCGCCATGACGGCGCTGGCTGATCTATTGTTCTACGTCGAGGAAAGTTAACCAGCGGATAGCCATGAGCGAACAACCATCCAGTCCGTCTTCTCCTCTCCTCCCCCCTGCGTCTGCTACTCTGGCATGTCCGACCTGCCGGACCGCGTGGCGCGGCGTGGCCACGTGTCCACGGTGCGGCGCTGATCTCACGGCGCTGATGCGGGTGGCCATGCGTGCCTGGGACTTGCGCCAGGCGGTACGCGCCGCGCTCTGCGCCGGCAATCGGGCGACCGAAGCCCTGGCGCTCGCCCGCGCTGTCTGCCAATTGCATACCACGCCAGACGGGCAACGCTTGTTAGCACTCGCCCTCCTCATGAACGGGCAGATGGTGGAAGCCTATGCGTTGATCGAGCAGGTGCTGCAGGAACAAAGGAGTGAGCACTGAGAAAGGCATCCCGCGTGGGACAGGTCAAGCTTTAATCCCCAACGCTGAGTATGGCATTGTCGATCAGTCGCGTTTTTCCAATGTAGACCGCCAGTGCCACCAACACTGTCCCAGAGAGCTGTTCAACCTCCCGCAGGGTGTCGGGATCGCACACCGCTACGTAGTCGATACGTGCCAGGAGTTCATTGGCGATGCAATCGCGCAGCGTTGCCGCCAAGCGTGCTCCTTGGCGCTCACCCTGGGCCAGGCGTTCCTCAGCCAGGCGTAAGGCACGCCACAGCACGAGCGCTGCCTGGCGCTCAGCGGGGTTGAGGTAGGCATTACGCGAACTCATCGCCAGGCCGTCGGGTTCCCGCACCGTGGGACAGGTAATCACTTCCAGGGGCATGCACAGGTCAGCCGCCATTTTGCGGATCACGGTGACCTGCTGGCAGTCCTTCTGGCCGAAGTACGCACGGTCTGCTCCGACAATGTTAAAGAGCTTTGCCACGACCGTTGTGACCCCATTAAAATGTCCGGGGCGTGAGGCGCCGCAGAGTGGGGAGGTCAGCTCGTGCACCGCCACTTCAGTGAGAAAGCCAGGGGGATACATCTCCTCGACAGAGGGGGTAAAGACTGCATCGACTCCCGCCTCGCGGGCCTGACGCAAGTCGCCCTCCATGTCACGTGGATACGTGGCAAAGTCCTCCTGCGGCCCGAACTGTTTGGGGTTGACAAAAATCGACATCACCACTACATCGCACGCTTGCCGGGCCGCATGCACCAGGCTGAGGTGGCCGGCGTGCAAAGATCCCATGGTGGGTACCAGACCAATACGGTTGCTGGCAGTGCGATACGCTGCCAGGAATTTGCGGAGACCACTCACTGTATCAAAAATCTGCATGACGTCTACACCCTCCTGCCTGCTGCCTCTCCCGGATTGCAAGGGCTCGGTATTTCCTAGGCGGCTGAGTGGGACGTAGGCCCCCACTCTGGTGTCACATCCTGGCACAGCAGTCTGCCCACTCCCGTTGCAGTTCCGCGGCATCCAGATGCCGACCAATGAGGACCAGCACAGACTCTTCAGGGGCTACTTCCTGGCCCTGGCGTAGCTCCACCCATTGGTACACCCCCTGGACGATGACAGCCGCTGCCTGGTTCTGACACCGCAGGATACCCTTAAAGCGCATGAGCTCATGGCTGCGACGTTTAACGATGAACAGCAACCAGAGTTTTAAGCGGGTCAGATCCAGGGGGGCTGCCGTCCGCAGAGTGAGTGTACTCACATCGCAGGTGTGAGGCTCGGTATGCGCATATCCGTCATGCGTATGCGGCAGTGGCTGGCCGCCGCCCTCGAGTGCGTGGGGCTGCACGAAACGCGGTAGCCCAGTCTCCCACGTCCGCATCTGGAGCAATGCCGGGATTTCCACCTGTGCATGGCTCGTTGTTTCCACAGTAGCGTGGGGATTGCAGGTGCGAATGGCACCTTCTGCGGCCGCAAGCCCAGCGGCATCGCATTGATCGCGATGGTTGACAATAATATGGTCAGCATAGCCAAGCTGTGCGGAAGCCTCGGAATGCTCTCGGAGCTGTCGCACAATGTGTGGCGCATTCACTAGAGTGATTACCCCATCGATGCGGCACTGGGCCGCCAGACTTCGATCAGCCAGGAGCGTTTGTACGGCTGGACCTGGTGAGGCTAAGCCCGAGGCCTCGATGAGAAGACGGTCAAACGGCGCCATCTCCACCGCCTCACGACGGCGGGCAAGCAAGGCATGCAGCGTGGTCACCAAGTCTCCCCGCACCGTGCAACAGAGGCAGCCGTTGCTGAGCTGGACCACGTTCTCTTCGACCCCAACGACCAGACGACCGTCAATGCCTACCTCGCCAAACTCATTCACAATTACCGCAATACGCTGGTCATGCTGTGTTGAAAGGATGCGATTGACCAGAGTGGTTTTCCCACTCCCTAAAAACCCCGCTATCAGAGTCACTGGAATGCGTTCTGCAGTATTTTGCCTCATCATGGCCTTCCATACACCACGCCTCTCCCGAGGCGGACACGTTTGTTGCGGCACTGCCTCCCTCTGGGCTCATGCCCAGTGGAACGATCTGTATTCTCTATCATAGAGCACGTGCTCCTGTAGGTCTACTGTGGGACTGCCGCCTATGAGCCTATGAGAAATAGAGGTTGCGTGTATGCATGATGTCTGGTAGGCATATATGCGACAAAGCCTCCTGATGTCTGATGATTGACTACCAAGGGCATCTCTGACGCTGTCATGGGGATTGCCTGTGGTGTGCACTATCTGTTCGTCAGTTGCCGGCACCCGCTACCAACTTTTGATTTGCCGGATTGGCTTGGATCGGCTTAAAGTCGACAAAGTCTATGGTGTGGCTTGCAATCTGCTGCTGAAGAGGTGCACATTGTTAATGAGTTCGGCCGTTGACTATGGCACAGACGACCCACGGGCGTGCACGATAGACTGAGCAATAGGCTACACAACGGAGGCAGCCATGCTTTCGACCACCGATAAAATGCTTTTTCTCAAACGTGTCTCTTTGTTTAGTGGGATGACCCTGGAGCAGATTCGGGTGCTGATCTCGCACCTGGAGGAGCAACATTTTCTCTCTGGGGAAGTGATCATGTACGAAGGAGATTTCAGCCAAGAGTTATACATCCTGGTATCCGGACGGGTACGGATCGTCAAAGATTACAGTGGGCCACACGAACGGACCCTCGTGCTGTTAACGCAGGGTGATTTTTTTGGGGAGATGGCCATTTTTGAGAATGCGCCGCGCTCGTCGACAGCTGTGACCGAGGAGGAGGCGGAGCTGTTGGTGATCAGCCCAGAAAAATTTAAGCAGACGATCTATCAAAAGCCTGAGATGGCTTTCGAAATTTTCCGCGAGCTGAGCGCGCGTCTCCGCCGGCGCGAGGAGCTTGCTGCTGGCGCACGGTTGCAGGAGGGAGGGCTGGCTGCGGATGCCTAGCGCGGGGAAACGTGTCATATACCTTCCTTGTGTTATAGAGAGGGCGAGTGTAGGCTAGGGTCCTCCCATCCAACGGTCTTACTGTCCACCAGTGACGTCGATGGTTACTCCGGTGACGAAATCGGCGTCGGTAGAGGCCAGAAAGCAGATTACCCGTGCCTGATCCTCGGGCTGGGCAATACGCCGGAGGGGGGTACGGGCGATTTCCGCCGCTTGCTCAGTCTCGGACATCTGCTCCCAGCGAGCATGAATGCGCTCGCTTAATGTCCGACTGGGCGCAATTGCATTGCAGGTGATACCGTAAGGGCCGAGCTCAAACGACAGCTTTCGGGTGAACGCAATAATCCCCCCTTTGGCGGCAGAATAGGCGCTGCTGCTACTCTGGCTTAGACCCCGGCCCGCAATGGACGAGATGTTCACGATCTTGCCACTGCGCTGGCGCTTCATGATTGGCACGACAGCGTTGCAAAAAAGAAAGGTGCCGTTGAGGTTAAAGACGAGGAGACGCTGCCACTCGTCCAGCGTAAGCTCATCGACTGTAGCGCCAGCATTCGGGATGATGGTACTGCCGCCGACGGCGTTCACTAGAATATCAATGCGGCCATAGGCCTCGATGGTCTGTTGGACTACCTGAGCCACTTGGGTTGCGTCCAGCGCATTTGCCACTATGGCATAAGCTTTCCCGCCCGTACGGCGTATCCCATCCATGATCTGCTCAACACCAGCCTGGTCGAGGTCGACTCCGACCACGGTGCCACCCTCGGCACCGATCATTTGTGCGGTGGCTCGTCCTATGCCACTCCCAGCCCCAGAAATTAGGGCCACCTTATCACGGAATCGCATTACTGTTCTTCCTCTGAGGTTTTGCTATGATTGTACAGGGGGTGTGATACTCCGTACCCCTACCTATACACGGTGTGCGCGGGCTTGTCTGCTAGGATGTTTTCCTGGCCCCAATTGACGACGCCGCGAAACTTCTCCGATTCTACAAAAGCGTTAAAAGCTTCCTCAGAGTCCCACTCGGACACAATAAGATATGAATGGAGATCATTGACATCTTTGTAGAGGGCAGACTTTCCGTGTCCCATAACATTCTGGAGGCCGTTTATGACGTTTTTGAACATTCGTTCGAAGTTGTCTTCTTTCCCTGGAAGAACTTTGTAATTCATCCCAATCGTAATCATTCTGATCCTTCCCCACAGAGTTATAGGGCTGTTGGCAGCTAGATCAATACAACGTCACATGGAGAGATAGTGGTGTCAGGCGTCTAGAGGCCCTCTACGAACTTTCCTCCACACTTCTGACAACGCCTTGGAGAAATATGGGGATGGTAGCACAGCCTAGCGTCTTGGTCGAGATCTTGGCTGACGCAGGGCAATTTGAAGATATGCGTACTGCAAGCGGTACTGGGGTGGATGGGCTATGTACTTTCTACGAGCGTCGGTTCGCGCACTCCAAGTGGTGCAAAGCGATGCAGGAGGAGCAGACCGGGGATCCCAGCGACAATGGTTAGCCAGAAAAATGCCTTCCAGCCCATGGCGTTGACTAAGAAGCCGCTAAGTGGCCCTGACCATAGACGAGGTAGCCCGAACAGACTGGAAAAGAGTGCATACTGCGTGGCTGAAAAACGTTTCTGGGTGAGTCGTAGTAGTAGCACCGAAAAAGCCCCGGTGCCCATCCCCTGGGTGAGATTCTCGAAGGCCATGGCCCCGATGAGTAAGGCGCGATTGGGTGCACTGTCGGCGAGGAGGATGTAGCCCAGGTTGGAAATAATCTGGAGAAAACCGCCAATCCAGAGCGAGTGACCGAGCCCTGCGACCGTGGTCAACAGGCCACCAAGAAAGGTTCCCCCTAAGGCCGTCACCAGACCAATAGTTGCCAGGCCGACTCCACGGTCGAACTCACTGTAGTGGAGATCAATAAGAAAGGGACGGAGTAGGGCACCTGCCAGGTTGTCCGCCAGCTTATACAGGCAAACAAACGCGAGAATTTCGAGGGCGCGTGGTCGGTGGAACACCTCCCGGAGCGGCCCCCACACGGCATCGCGGAGACTGGGAGCCGCCGCGACCTGAGTCTCGGGCTCCGGTGCCTTCCAGGTCACCCAGAGTAAGGGCACATAAAAGAGTGCCAGGCCGATGTTGACCAATGGCCAGGAGTACCGCCCCGCCAGCGTAATGCTCAATCCGCCGGAGATGTACATGGCGGCGCGATACACGGCCGTGCGCGCTCCCACGGCAATGCCCTGCTCTGTCGGGAGGAGGATCTCGACGGCATACGCATCAATCGCAATATCCTGCGTTGCTGAGGCGCAGGCGACAGCCAGGGCTAGGGCACTCACCACCCACAACGCCTCAGGATGGTGCCCGACCCCAGCCAGCCCTAGTGTCGCAACCAGCAAGGCTATCTGCATGAGCGCCGTCCACCCCCGCCGCCGCCCTAACCAGGGGAGACGGTAACGTTCGAGGAGCGGTGCCCAGCACACCTTAAACGTCCACGGCGCCTGGGTGAGCGCAAAAAGTCCCACGACCCGGATATCTACTCCAATACTCCGCATCCAATCCGGAATAGCGATAAGCACTAGCCCCAGTGGCAGGCCCGACGAAAATGACAGCAGCGCTACTGCCGCCGTGCGCCAGGAGCCCATAGCTTGGAGAAGACTCCAGAGCCCTCCTGGTCTTCCCCCTGCTTCTGCCAAGCTATCTCCTTCTCGGACCCAGGAGCGGGAGAGTGGAGACGAACAGAGAATATGTCGCCCCTTCGCCACCCTCGTCTCCTCGCCGTGTCATCTCCCGAGATATGTCCGTTTCACATGCTCGTCACCCAACCAATCACCGTGGGCTGGGTGAGGGCAGGCAGCATAGCGAGACCCAGGCAGTGTGTCAATCCTGTTCCATGGAAATGCATAACCTGATTGATTCCAGATAGGGTAGGGAGGTGTGTAACGGCGTTGTATGTTGAGCAGGAGACAGGATCGGGTGGGATAAGCACCCTGCAAAGCAACGCCCCGCCTAGAGAACAGCGGGGCGTGTAGGTGAAGGCAGCAACTACTTCTTTATCTCAGGAGCGGGTTTGCTCGCCTGGTCAGCCTGGGCCGTCTGGACCTGGCCAGTATCCTTCTGGTCCAGTACCGGTGCTGTCGCTACATTCTTGGAAGCATTGGTTTTGTCCACCGCAGCTTGGGTCTTGTGGTAGCTACAGTCGGCACCTGCCAGAGCGGCACTACTGAACAGGGCAGCAACGCCTAGTGCCATGACGAGAGTCAGCACTCTCTTCATCTCAGCCTCCTTCTCTTCGTTTATTGTCCTCTAGGTTCTTTAACCCTCCCAGAAGCTACTCCACTTCCCCAGTACTGTCAAGCGCTGGTGTCCCAGTATCACGAGACATCGTCTCTAGACGTGTGCAACGCCGTTGAAAGAGCACGTAGAGCGCGACGGTGGTGGCGAGCAGTACCACTGTGGTGGTGAGAGCAATGCCCCAGTGGCTGAAAAACTGCATTAAAATCACATCGCCGACGATGTTCAAACCGAGAGCCCCAAGACTTACGATGGCTGGGGTCATGGTGTCGTGCGTGGCGTAGAAGCACCGATTGAGGAGATGTACCCCGCCGTAGAAAGGGAGACCTACCAGATAGGCACGTACAGCCTGAGAGGTGAGCAGGGTATCAGCCGAGTGGAAGCGACCGTATTCATAGACGAGCCGGGTGAGGGGCTCCGCCAGGAGCACTCCTCCGATTGTCACCGGAATAGTTAGGAGGAGGACCAAACGGAGGGCTGCAAGGGTATGACGACGCACCTGGACAATATTTCCCTGGTGATAGAGGTCAGCCAGGTCGGTTAGGAGCACTGTGGACAATGGCACCACACAGAGGCTGGCTGGTAGCAGAAAGAGCAAAAATCCGTAATTGAGTGCGGCGATGGCCCCCGGGAAAAGTAGCGACGCCAAGGCGCGGTCAATGAGGGCATTAAGTGGGGTGATCATGGTGCTGAGAAAGGCCCCTTGCGCCAGGCGGACCATCTGCCGTACGTCGACATCAAAGCGTAAGCGCGGACGGTATCGTATCTTGTAGTGGGCGAGAACGGGCAGCTGCATGAGTAGTTGAACCAGAGCACCAAGCGATGCTCCCACAGCCAGGCTGACAACGCCAAGATGGGAAGCGAGTAGGAGTGGCGTGGCAATCATGACAATATTAAAAACAGCCCCGGCGTATTCTGGCGCCCCATAGTGATCCACGGTGTTGAGCGCCCCTTTACAGACCGATAGCAGCGCTTGCAAGACCAGCATGGGGAGCATGAGTCGAAAGAGCAAGGCAGCTGTGTGGTGGGTCTCAGGAGCAAGACCTGGACCAGCCAGGCGCATGAGCCACGGCGCACCCCACGCGGCAAGGCCAGCGACAATCACGCCAGCCAAGAGGCAGAGGGTAAACAAACTATTGAAGAGTTTATTCAGGGCCCGGCGATCATGCCTGTAGGCCGTGAGGGTCGGTACGAGCACCCCACTTAATGGTCCAGTGAGGAGGATCACCTGGAGCATACTTGGAACTGAGAACGCCAGTACGAAGGCGTCCATGGTTGCTGTGGCCCCAAAGAGCCAGGCTTGGATAGCCACACGGACATAGCCCAATGGACGGCTCAACAGGGTGGCCACAATGATTGGCATTCCGCGCCGTAACAACCCTGGTAAACGGAGTCGAGAGCAGAGCCGTAGCAGACGTGTTGGCTGCAGGTGAGCATTCGATGAGGGATGAAACATACCGATGAGTGTATCTTTTCTGTTGAGCTTGTGTTCTCTCGCCTTATCGTTTGATAGGCTTGCCACATCCCGAGCAAAAACGATCGTCTGACAATAGCTTGCGACCGCAGTGCGCACAAAAATTGATCATCCTGGTTTGTTGCGGTGTTGGGGAGGTATTCGCAGTAATGTGGGTCTGCACGTCTTCTTGTAAAAGCGCTAACAGAGTGTCTGACATGGAGACAGACTGGGAGGACGGGGCAGTGGCAGATCTCGGCCGGCGCTGGGAACCTCGTATAAGCCAGGCCCAGCCTGCACAAAGCAGAATGGCTCCAGCGAGGATGCCCAACGACACCAGGGTATGGTCCGTGCGTGGACGTTCCTTCTCAGTACGCTCCGGCGTTGGTTGTGGTTTTGGCACTGAAGGAGTGGGAACGGTTTTGGTATAGGAGATGGTAAAGGTGGGGTTTTGTCCTTTCCCAACATCACGGTAGATAAACTGGTGATAGGTAAACCCTTGGTTATCGGTCAGACGTTCCATAGGCGACGGGTCGAGAGCAAAGTTGGTGGCCTTCAACGGCTGCTGAATATCAACTTCGAAAACCTCGATAGGATAGGTCGTGGGAGTAGGGTAAACAAAACGTTTCTCTATCCCGCTCGTCGGGAAAGGATTGTAGTAGAACTCGACAAAAAAACCTGGCACTGGCAGGTTGAGCTGCAGGCTGTCCTGGGTGTCGCCAGGCAGTACTTGGTGCGGATGGAGTAAGAGCTCGTTTTGCTCTGAAATCATCCCAGCCCCAATGATCTCAGCTCCTTTGGGAATAGGGAGAGTGATACTCGCCGGGAAAGCCTGTCGTGGGGTCATCTCGCCGCGTAACATGATGAGGACACGTGGGTCATCGTACTCTGGCCAAATGGAGAGCCGCAAACGTGCCATGACCAGATCAACAGCAGATGTACTGGCGTTCGCTGGGATGCCACTAGAAGTCTGTGTGGGAGTGCTAGGGCCAGCAGCCAAGGTGCGTACATAGGCCACTGTATCCCATATCTGTTGCTCGTTGAGTTGATTGCCAAAAGCCATCATGATGGGAGATAAGCCTGCAGCATGGCCGCCTTGACTAATAATATCAAAGAGTTGTTGATCAGAGCGTGTACCCATATATGCCTGATCTGCGAGGTTGCGTGGTAGTACTGCCAACGTGGTTGCCATGCGTCCTCCCTGGCCTGTTGGACCATGGCAGCCTACACATAGGCGGGCATAAGTCGCTTTCCCAGCCTGTATATCGCCTGAGATACCTGCTGCGGGATGTCCAGTGGCCAGAATATACAGCATCATGAGCGGAAATAGACAAAGCATGCGAGCTTTCACGAATGCACCTTCAACGGATAGGCCAGCGAGCTTGCGTTGCGTTGGATGATCACGTTTGGTCTCCAACCGTAACACCCATGAGGGCTATGCTACAATAGTGCCACTGCTCTGGCATGGTAACAGAGGGCATGCAGAAATGCCAGCGAGAGGTGTAGTGGAACGCTTGTGATAAACGGCATGCTAAGACATGAGATAGGGAGTATATGTGTATCTTGATGGCGATTCATAAAGGCATCCCAGGTTATCCTATCGTTGTCGCGGCGAATCGCGATGAATACTCTGATCGTCCTACCCAGGGACCGCACCAGCTAGCTCACACCCCAGTGGTATGGGGAGGGCGGGATACTCGCGCGGGAGGAACCTGGTTAGGGGTGAACGCTTATGGCTTGGTTATTGGTTTGACCAACCGACGTATACGAGAGGATCAGGAAAACGATCCGCAACGTCGCTCGCGAGGTCTCCTGTGTCTCGAAGCGTTACAGTGTCGCACGGCAACAGAGGCGGCTGACTTCCTCGCGCGTGAGCCCGCTGAACGCTATAATCCCTTTAATCTGCTCATGCTGGATCAGCATGAGATCCTCTGGGCAGCCTACGAGGGAAAATCCCATCTCCAACGCTTAGAGTCTGGATTACATATTCTGACCAATGGGAACATCAACGATTTTGAAACGGTACGTATTCGTCGAGCCCGTCGTTTGCTCCAGCATGCGACGTATACTGAATGGCGACGATGTTTACCGCTCTTGGAGCAAGTTTGTCGTGACCATGAGAGCGGTGTCAAGGACCGTGAGACCATTTGTATGCATCGGGACTATGAGCGCTACGGTACTGTATCCTCGACTATCCTTGCTCTCACCTCTGCAGTGGCTGGCAGTGTATATCGCTATGCTGCGGGGCATCCCTGCACCATTCTGTACGAAGATTATTCCTACCTCTTAACGTCGACTATGTGAGTGGATTGCTGGATGCTATCTACATAGACCTTGGACTGGAGCGCCCGTGAGGAGAGTGTGGAAAGCCATCATGGTGCTTGGAGTTTTGGTTGGGGTTGGTACCATTGGATATTATGTCCTGGAGGATATGACGCTCCTCGATGCCTTGTATATGACAGTCACAACCATGTCTACCGTAGGATTCGGCGAAGTGCATCCCTTATCGCGCATAGGGCCTGCATTTACTATTAGCCTGATTCTGTTTGGGGTTAGTACGATGGCGTGGGCCGCGGAGAGTATGGTTGAGGCTCTCTTAGAAGATCAGGTTCGTCATGCATGGTGGAGGCGTCGCATGGAACACGTTATTGACCGGCTTTCTGACCACTATATTGTCTGTGGATATGGG
>WNGB01007211.1_pt1 | contig 16104 bp, 14 predicted proteins | sample 5400681 | NCBI WGS metagenome assembly WNGB01 (sample SAMN13153367, study PRJNA577476) | soil metagenome | isolation source: 115 cm soil or saprolite under grassland replicate 2 | place: USA:California | collected 2016-06-15 | reverse complement strand
ACGTCAGCGGAACGTCCAATGTCCAACGATCATTGATCATTGATCATTCTTCATTGATCATTCCGTTCAGGTTCCGCTCCGCAGCCGCACCGATCCGTAGAAGATGAAGAGCAGGCTGATCACCACGGCGAGCGCCAAGAGCAGCGGCCCACCAAACAGGAAGACGAAGAACTTGTTGTCGAACTTGAGATGCATGTAGAACATCACCACCAACGCGAACTTCACGGCCGACAACGCGAGCAACACGGGCACGAGTACGGCCTGGAACGCCGGCACATAGAAGACGCCCACCTCGATTATCGTGATCATCACGAGGATCGCCGCCACTCGCAAATAGGTGCCGGTTGTCGCGTGAGCCTGTTCGCTCATTCCCGTAGCCTCATTGAATCAGGTAGACGACCGTGAAGATCACGATCCACACGACGTCCACGAAGTGCCAGTACAGCCCGGTAATCTCGACGGTGAGCGCATTGCCGGGCCCGAGCTTCCCGCGCAGCGCCTGAATCCACAGGGTCAAAAGCCAAATCACGCCGACGGTCACGTGTGCGCCGTGCGTGCCGGTCAACACGTAGAACGTCGAGCCGAACAGATTCGTGGTGAGGCCGAGCCCCTCGTGCACGAAGTGGCTGAATTCCCAGAATTGCCCGCCGAGGAAGACAAGGCCCAACAACGCCGTTACGAGCAGCCACAGCTTGCCCTGCTTCATGTCGCCGCGCTGTATCGCCGCCAGGGCCAGCACCATCGCGAGACTCGACATGAGCAGGTCGAACGTGCTGAACGATGTAAACGGGATATTCAGAATCTCGTGCGGATACGGCCCGACGAGGCTTCTTCCCTTGTAGACCAGGTACGTCGAAATGAGCGAGCCGAAGAGCAGGCATTCCGAGCCGATGAAAGCCCAGAATGCCATTTTTCTGTTATCCAGCCCCATGCTCGTTCTAATCATCAAGTCTCAAAGGGCTCGTAGGCCCAGCGGTAGATCCCCACCATCACGACGGCCGCGCCGGCGAGCACGATGGGGATCAGGTGTGCCAGCGCGCCGATCGCCATGACCGGCAACCCGAACGCCGTGATCATCGGCCACCACGAGCCCCCCGGCACGTGGATCGGCGCCGGTGGCCGCTCCGGCAACGGAGCCATCGGGGCATGCCGTTCGGTTTGCCACAGCGGCATGCGGCTCTCGACGGTCGGGACCACGGTGAAGTTGTAAACCGGCGGCGGCGAGGGAATCGCCCATTCGAGCGTGGCGCCGCCCCAGGGGTTGGCCGGCGCGTCAGCCGGCCGCCCGCGGGTGCGCAGCAGATTCCAGAAGAAGATCAGCGTGGCGATCCCGATGATAAACGCGCCGATCGTGGAGACCAGATTGTATCCGGCGACACCCAAGTCCGAGGAGTAGGTGTAGATCCGGCGCGGCATGCCGAGCAGGCCGGACAGATGCATCGGGAAAAACGCCAGGTTCATTCCGATCATCGTGAGCCAGAAGTGCACCTTGCCCAGCGGCTCGGAGAGGAATCGGCCCGTCATCTTCGGCCACCAGTAATACATCCCCGCGAACAGCCCGAGGATCGTCCCGCCGAACAAGACATAGTGGATGTGGGCGACCACATAGTACGTATCGGTCTGCTGCAGATCGGACGGCGCCGACGCGTGAGTCACGCCCGAGAGCCCGCCGATGATGAACATGGCGATGAAGCCGACGGCGAACAGCAGCGACGTGGTGAAACGAATCTGCCCACCCCAGAGCGTACCGATCCAGTTGAAGATCTTCACTCCCGTGGGGATGGCGATGAGCATGGTCGTGCCGGCGAACACCGAATCCGCGATCGGACCCAGGCCGGAGGAGAACATGTGGTGACTCCACACGCTCCACCCGAGGAACGCGATCACCACACCCGAATACACGACGACGGTATACCCGAACAGCGGCTTCTTGGAAAACGTCGGTAAGACCTCCGACACGATCCCCATCGCAGGCAGAATGAGGATGTAGACCTCGGGATGCCCGAACATCCAGAAGAGGTGCTGCCACAGAATCGGGTCGCCGCCGCCCGACGGCAGGAAGAAATGCGTGCCGAAGAAGCGGTCGAACATCAGCAGTACGAGCGCGACCGTGATCACCGGGAACGCGGTGATGACGAGGAACTGCGTGATGAGCGTCATCCACGTAAACGGCGGCAGGCGCAGCATCCGCATTCCCGGCGCGCGCATGTTCAGGATCGTCACGACGAAATTGAAGCCGGCGGCCAGTGAGGCGATGCCGAGGATCTGCAGGCCCAGCAGCCAGAAATCGACATTCGGTCCGGGCGAGTACTGCCGCGACGTCAGGTTGGCGTACCCGAACCAGCCGGCGTCAGGCGCGACGGACAACCGGTCCGCGCCGAACAATGGCCCGGCGATGAAGCTCGCATTCAGGAGCAAACCGCCCAGCAGGAACACCCAGTAGCTGAACGCATTCAGCCGTGGGAATGCGACGTCGCGCGCGCCGATCTGCAGCGGGATGATGTAGTTGAAAAACGCCGCCGAGAGCGGCATCAGCGCGAGAAACACCATCGTCGTGCCGTGCATCGTAAACAGCTGATTGAACGTCTCGGCGCTCACGCCGAGGCCACCGTCCGGCCGCACCAGCTGCGCGCGGATGATGAGCGCCTCCAACCCGCCGATCAGGAAAAAGCCGAACGCCGTCCAGAAATAGAGCAGCCCGATGCGCTTGTGATCGGTGGTGGTGAGCCAGCTCTTCATTTCAGGCTCTGGAGATAGGCGATCACGGCGTCGAGATCCTGGGGCGACAGATTTTGCGGCGGCATCAGCGCCCCCGGCTTGAGCGACGGCGCGTTCATGATCCAGCGGTGCAGCGTCTCCGCTGTATTGGGGAACAAGGCGCCTGCGATCGTGCCCCGGCTCCCGACGTGGCTCAGATCGGGCCCGACCTTGCCCTGGGACACGCCGGCAATCGTATGGCACCCGATGCAGGCGCTGCGCCGGTAGACCTGCTGGCCGGTCTCGGCGGGCGAGCCCTTCCCCGGCGTCGCCGGTGCCGCGCGCTGCTGGTCCACCCACTGCTGGAACGCCGAATCCGTCTGTACTAGGACTCTGAGGCGCATGTTGGCGTGCGAGGCGCCGCAGAACTCCGCGCACTGGCCCCAGTACTCGCCGGTCGAGTCGGCGCGGAAGGCGATGCGATTGGTGCGTCCTTGGATGAGGTCCCGTTTGCCGGCGAGGGCAGGCGCCCAGAAGCTGTGGATCACGTCCGCCGAAGTCATCTCGACCTGAATCGGCGTCCCGACCGGAAGGTGCAGCTCATTGTAGGCGCTGATGTTCAGGGTCGGGTAGCGGTATTCCCACCACCACTGGTGACCGATGACCTCGACGCGCAGCGCGCCATCCGGGGCGTGCCCTGACGTCGCGAAGATCTCGCGCATCGTGGGAACGGCGATGAACACGAGGATCAGCGCCGGCGCGAGCGTCCAACCGATCTCGAGCGCCGTGTGGCCGTGCACCGGCTTGGGCGCGGGTGCCCCCGGGCGCGCGCGGAAACGCGCGATCGCAATCAGCAGCAGCGTCTCGACGATGACGAAGACGCCGACCGCCCACCAGAAAATGTTCTTGTAGAGGCCGTCCAAGTCGCTGCTGAAATCGGATCGCGGCGCGAACACCGATTGCGGAAAGGGCCCGCTGCACGCGGTGAGGAGGAGCAGGACGAGGGCGAGTACTAACGGCACGGCGTCAAAGTAGACGGAGCCCCGGAGCCCGTCAACGCGACCGCCCGAGGCATTATACATTTCTCCGGGGATACGCGACCGTGGCGGAATTGGCAGACGCGCCAGCCTTAGGAGCTGGTGGGGCAACCCGTGGGGGTTCGAGTCCCTCCGGTCGCATTCTGGGGACTTGGGGTTAGGGGTTCGGGACTCGGGGCTCGGGACTCGGGACTTCCGGTCGACTCGATTCCCGCACTCGGATGACCCAGTCCCCAGTCCCCAACCCCGAACCCCTAGCCCCCAGTATTAGATTCCCTCGTACATGCCTGACATCCTGGTTAAGAAAACCCGCGCCGAGCCCGGCGAGGCGTCGCTGGAAGTGACGATCCCGCCGGACAACGTGCGGGCCGCCGTGGAGCGCGCGACGAAGGCCTACCAGCAGCGCGCCCGCCTTCCCGGTTTCCGGCAAGGCAAGGCCCCCGCCGCCGTGGTGCGGAAGAAGTTCGCCGACGACATCCGCCAGGACACGCTGCGTGAGCTGGTCCAAGAGAGCTGGCGCGTCGCGCAGAAGCAGGAAGAGCTGAAGCCGATCGCCGACCCGCACATCCACAACCTGAAGTGGGAAGACGGGGCGCCCGTCACATTCGAGTTCCACGTCGAGCTGAAGCCCGACTTGAAGCTCCAGCGCCTGGGCGGATTCCGGCTCACGCGGACCGTCCCCGCCATCAGTGCCGCCCAGGTGGACGCGCAGCTCAACACAATGCGGGAGCAGCGCGCGCCGTGGACCCCGGTGGCGGGCGAAAAGCCAAAACCCAAGGATCTCGTCGACGTCATCATCGCGACGCGCGAGAACGGTGAGGTCAAGGATCCGCAGCCCTATCAGTTCGTACTGGGCGAAGGCCGGGCGATTCCCGACGTGGAAGAGCGGATCATGAGTCTGACGCCGAGCGAATCGGTCGATGCGACGGTGCGCTTCCCCGACGACTTCGCCGAAGAGGCCAAGCGGGGGCAAACGCGCGACGTCCAGATCACGCTGCGTGAAGTGAAGCGCCAGGAGCTGGCTGCCCTGGACGACGCGTTTGCCCGCGAGATGGGCGATTTCGAGTCGCTCGACGCGCTGCGAGCGGCGGTCACGGCCGACCTCGGCAAGGAAGCCGAGCGGGACGCGGACGCCAAAGTGCGTGCCGAGCTGGTCGAGCAGATTGTCCAGGCGAACAACGTCGTCGCCCCCCGCCCGCTGGTGGAGCGCGTGCTGGGGATGTACGCCCAGGCGTACGAGATTCCCGAGGAGCGCTGGGAGCAGTTCGCAAAGGAGTTCCGTACCGTCGCCGAGTCGCAGGTGCGGCGCGACCTGGTGCTCGACTACGTCGTCGAGTCGCAGAATCTACGCGCCACCGAAGCCGAGCTGGATGAGCGGATCCAGCAGCTCGCCGCTCGGCGTAACATGCCCGCGGCGCAGCTGTATGCGTCGCTGGAAAAGGCCAAGCGGCTCCGTGATGTCGCGCGGAGCATCACCGAGGAGAAGGTCTTCGCCTATCTCCTGTCGCAGTCCACCGTGGAGCCAGCGTGACGAAGAGCGAAAGCCACATCTATCCCCCGTATATCATCGAGCGCTCGAGCCGTGGCGAGCGGACCTACGACATCTTCAGCCGGCTGCTGATGGACCGCATCGTGTTCCTGGGCACGTCCATCACCGACGATGTCGCCAACATCATCATCGCGCAGCTCCTGTTTCTCGATGCGGACAACCCGGAACGGGATATTTACCTGTACGTGAATTCCCCCGGTGGCCTCGTGTCGTCGGGGATGGCGATTTACGACACGATGCAGTTCCTGCGCGCGCCCGTGAACACGATCTGCATGGGGATGGCCGCTTCGATGGGCTCCTTCCTGCTGACCGCCGGCCGCAAAGGGAAGCGCTCCGCCTTGCCGCACGCCCGGATCATGATGCACCAGCCCTCCGGCGGCACGCAGGGCACCGCCTCGGACATCGAGATTCAGGCGCGGGAGATCCTGTTCCTGCGGCGCAAGCTCAACGAGCTGTATGCCAAGCATACCGGCAAAACCGTCGAATCGATCGAAAAGGACATGGACCGCGACCGCTTCATGTCGGCCGAAGAAGCCAAGGAATACGGCTTGATCGATCACGTCATCTCGAACTTCGAGGAAATCAAGGAAGACGGGAAGGCAAAGAAGTGATCCCTTGCGCCGCTAGAAGCCCTTTCCCATACTAGGATACGATGTCTCACGACAAGCATCTCCGCTGCTCGTTTTGCGGCAAATCCAAGGACTCCGTCCGGAAGTTCATCTCCGGGCCGTCGGTCTACATTTGCAATGAGTGCATCGCGCTCTGCAACGAGATTCTGGCCGAGGACGAAGAGCGCGAAGTCGCCGAAGCCATTACGCAGGTCCCCACGCCCGCGGAGATCAAAGACGTCTTAGACCAGTACGTGATCGGGCAGGACCGGGCCAAAAAGACGCTCGCCGTCGCCGTCTACAACCACTACAAGCGCATCAACTCCCATTCGGGCCGCGATAACGAGGTCGAGCTCGACAAGAGCAACATCCTCCTCATCGGCCCGACGGGGGTCGGGAAGACGCTGCTGGCTCAGACGTTGGCCCGCATTCTGGACGTGCCATTCACGATCGCTGACGCCACCACGCTGACCGAAGCGGGCTACGTCGGCGAAGATGTCGAGAACATCCTCGTACGCCTGCTGCAAGCCGCCGATTTCAACGTATCCGAGGCCGAGCGGGGCATCGTCTATATCGACGAGATCGACAAGATCGCGCGCAAGTCAGAAAACCCCAGCATTACGCGCGACGTCTCGGGCGAAGGTGTGCAGCAGGCGTTGCTCAAGATTCTCGAGGGCACGGTGGCGAGCGTGCCGCCGCAGGGCGGCCGCAAGCATCCGCAGCAGGAATACATCCAGGTCAACACCAAGGATATTCTCTTTATCTGCGGCGGTGCGTTCGACGGGCTCGAGAAGATCATCGAATCGCGCACGGGCCGGCGGCAGATCGGCTTCACCAAGGAAGAGGTCGCCGAAGGCGTCGCCGAGAAGCTGAAGAAGAACCCGTTCGTGGACGTCGAGCCGGACGACTTGCTGCGCTACGGGCTCATACCCGAGCTCGTGGGCCGCCTCCCCGTCACCGTGCCGCTCGATGCGCTCGATGAGGAAGCGCTGGTCCGGATCCTCACCGAGCCGAAGAACGCGCTCGCCAAGCAGTACCAGAAGCTGTTCGACCTCGAGGATGTGCGCCTGACGCTCGAGAAGGACGCGCTGAAGGCGATAGCGGCGAAGGCGATGAAGCGCGGGACCGGCGCGCGTGGGTTGCGTGCCATTCTCGAAGAGATGATGACGGAGATCATGTTCGAGCTGCCGAGCCGCGATGACGTGCGCGAGGTGGCCATCACCGCCGAATGCGTCACGTCGGGCCGCGCGCCGCTGCTCGTCACCGAGCGCCCCCGCCAGAAGAAAGAAGCCTGACCGACCCCCACTACGTCGGCTCGTTTCCCCGAGCTGATGTGCTGCTCGATCCCCCGCTTCCCGAAGTTGCGTTCGTCGGCCGGTCCAACGTCGGCAAGTCTTCCCTGCTCAATGCGCTGGTAGGGCGGCGCATCGCGAAAATCTCCGGCACTCCGGGGAAGACTCGGGCGTTGAATGTGTTCCTGATTCCGGGACTCGGAAACCGGCAGGCCCCAGCCCCCAACCCCGAACCCCTCACCCCGCTGTACTTTCTCGACCTGCCCGGGTATGGATATGCGCGCGCAGGGAAAGCACAGCGTACCGCGTTCCGAGCCCTCGTGAAGTACGCGTTGCAGCGCGAACGACTGAAGGGCGTCGTGTGGCTGCTCGACATCCGGCATCCGCCGTCCAGCGACGACCGGGCCATGCAGGACGTCTTCGTAGAAGGCGAAACGCACGTGCTCGCGGCGCTCACCAAGGGCGATAAGCTTTCTACCGGCCCGCGACGCACCCGCGAACACGAGCTGCGCGAGGAGCTGGAACTGCCCGAGGACCAAGTGGTCGTCACGAGCGCGAAGACTGGCGCTGGGATCGTCGAGCTGCGGGACGCGATTGGGGAGCTGGTGAAGGGGGAATGATGGAACGCTGGAAAGATGGAATGTTGGACGGTTGGAAGGTTGGAATGATTGTGCTTCTTCTTTCCAACATTCCAACCTTCCAACGTTCCGTCGCCGCTCAGGATACCATCCCCGCGGGTTTCGGCACGCTCCGCCGCGACGACGTCGTCATGCGGCTGGCCACGGGCACGATCGAGGTCCAGGTGCTGCCGCTCGACGACCAGGTGATCCGACTGCTCGCACCCGACACGTATCGCTCCCTCGCCCAGCTCGAGCGGAGTCGCGCCGCGGAGATCGCGGACGCCGCGAGCCGGGGCGGGACGGAGAACCCGACGCTGGTGATGGTGACGTTTCTGGGCGTCGTGCCGCAGGCACGCTTCAATCCGGACGAGCTGACCATCACGAGCCGCGGCCGGCTGTTTCGCCCCGTCGGGATCGTGCCGCTCGCACCGACCTGGAGCTCATTTCAACTGGACGCGCGGCAGCAGGCGGCGGCGATCTACCTGTTCGAGCCGGGCGTCGGTGTCCGCGAGCAGTTGACCGTCAGCTACCAGGGCCTGTCCAGCGACTGGAGCCACGCGCTGCGGCTGCTCGATCAGGAACGCGCGCGCGTCAGGGCCCGCGCGCAGCTGGAAGCGAAACGCGATTCTGGAGCCCGGTAGCCCACCGCACGCCGGCTGAGTCCGCACAGACGACATGCATCTCCTGCGCGACCGTCAATGCACGGTCGCAGCCCAGCGTCAGAAATGCCGCCGCCCAGGCGTTCGCGGTCAGCGCGTCCGCCGCGAGCACCGTGACGGAACGCGCCGCGCCGCGCGGGGCGTTGCGCTGCGACTGCGTTCGCACCGACCCGCCCTGCAGGTCGACGACCGCCAGCGTGCGCAGGGTGTTGTCGGGATCCGGAATGCCGACCGCGCGGTGGGTGGGACGCGCGGAGGGCCCCACCCAGAGGTACTGGCCGCCCAAGTCGAGCAGCGCGCTGTCCACGACGGTGGCGAGCGCCAGCGCGGCGCGATCGAGCGCGTACCCGGCCGCGACGCTGTCGACGACGAAGGCGACGCCGGTCCGGCGGCGAATCTCGCGGCGCAGAGAATCGATGGCGGCAAATGCCTTGCGTCGCTCGAGGAGCGAATCGACGCGCGCAGCGGAGTCGCGCGCCGCGTCGAGGGCGCGGGCGACGCGCGTGCTGTCGGTGCCCCATGCCGCCGCGGACATCATCGTCCCCATCACCGGCCACACCCGCGAGACGCCCGGGCGCGCTTCGGTGCCGCACGCCGCGAGGGCGAGGCACAGTACAAGATTGATTCTCAAGATTTATAGTTGAATATAGATGGCCATGGATCCGCTGCGATCACCGGCGCTACTGTTCGTGACGATTGCCGTCGCCCTGATTTTGCTGGGCTCGGGGCTCGTGTTGTGGCGGCTGCGGCAACGGCTGCTGCGCTCCGAGCACGAGCGGCGGCGCGCGGCGGAAGAGCTGAATCGCCGCCTGTCCGAGCTGTTTTCGCTGCAAGAGCTGTCGTACGTCCTGTCGGACTCACTCGAGCTGGACCGCATCGTCGAGCAGGTGGTGCGCTACGCGGTGCGCTTCCTCGATGCCCGGGGCGCGCTGCTGGCGCTGGTCGGTGAAGCGACGGGGGACTCGCTCCAGGTCGCCGCCGCCGAAGGCACGCTCGCGCCGCTGCGCGGCCAGAAGATCCAGAGCGAGGATTCAGGCCTGATCGCCCGCTCCACGGGCCGGGCGCACCTCGAGCTGATCCGCAATTCCGGCGCCGAACCCACCGTCATCGTGAAGGGGTTCGAGGCCGCCGCGGCGGCGGCCGTGCCGCTGCGGTCGCATGGGACCGTGATCGGCACACTCATCATCACCGATCCGCGCGAGGGCGTCTTCGTTCCGGAAGACATCCGCCTGCTCTCGACGGTGGCGACGCACGCGGCCGTCGTCATCGCGAACGCGCGCTTCTTCGAAATGGTGCGGCGGGCCAAGGAGCAGTGGGAGACGGCCTTCGACGCGTTGAGCGAAGGCATCGCGGTCGTGGACGACGAGGGACGCGTGCGCCGCGCGAATCGCGCGCTCGCCGGCCTGCTCGGCATGCCGCTCCAGAACGTGGTCGGCACGCCGCTCGGCGACGCGCTGCTCGGCAAGCCGAACGCGCTCCACGAGCTGCTCGCCGCCACGCGCCGCGGCGACCGCCCCGCCCCGCTGGTAGCGCGCTCCGAGCGGCTCAAGCGTGCCGTCCGCGTGAACGCCGCGCGCATCCCCGGCGCCGCCACCGAGCAAAGCATCGTCGTGATGGTCGAGGATGTGACCGAGCAGCAGGCGCTGGAAACCCAGCTCGTGCAGAGCGAGAAGCTCGCGGCCGTCGGCCAGCTCGTCTCCGGCGTCGCCCACGAGCTCAACAACCCGCTGACGTCCATCGCCGGGCTGTCGGAGTTTCTGCTCGAGCAGAAAGAGCTCGGCAAGAAAGATCGCGGCCACTTGCAGGTGATTCAGGAACAGGCAGAGCGCGCGGGGCGCATCGTGCGCAATCTGCTCACCTTCGCCCGCAAGGGCTCGGCGGAGCGCGTGCCCGTCGACCTGAATGAGGTGATTCGCCGGACGCTCTCGCTCACGGCGTACGATCTGAAGCTCAAAGACGTCACCGTCGAGCGGGAGCTGAGTGGCGCGCTGCCCGACGTGTTCGGCGACCGGCACGGACTCCAGCAGGTCGTGCTGAACCTCGTGACGAACGCCGCGCAGGCCGTGGCGGAAAACCCGCGCGAACGGTCGCGCGAGATTACCGTGTCGACCTGGTTCGACGGGCAGGTGCATCTGCGCGTGGCGGACACCGGCCCTGGGATCCCCGAGGAGGTCGCCCAGAGCGTCTTTACGCCGTTCTTTACGACCAAGGAGCCCGGCAAGGGCACGGGCCTCGGGCTGTCGATCACGTATTCGATCGTCGAGAGCCACGGCGGGCAGATCACCCTGGAGCCGCGCAGCCCCCGCGGCGGTGCCGCGTTCCGCGTTGACCTCCCGCCCGCCCCGGCGGACGCCGTGCGACCGGAGCTGACGCCCGTCCGCGGCACGCCGATCGTCACGGCGGCACCGACCGTGAAGCGCACGATCCTGCTGGTCGATGCGGATCCCGCGGTGCAGCGCACGATCAAGGCGCTGTTCGCGCGCGACGGCCACGACGTGGAGGTCGCGGGCGATCCGCAGCACGCGCTCGAGCTCGCGCTGCGCGGCGGTTTCGATCTCGTCATCACCGATGCGCGCGCCATGGCGCCGGGGAAACGCGGAACGCTGCTGGCGGAGGAGCTGGTGTCGCGGATGCCGGCGCTGCGGGATCGCATCATCGTCGCGACGGGCGACGTGCGGCCGACGACGGAAGAGACGCTGGCGCGTCTCGGCGTGCGTTACGTCCGCAAGCCTTTCAACCTGCGCGATCTCCGCGTCGAAGCGGCGCGCTTGTGGGAGGCGACGGCGCTGTCGTAGGCTTCCGACGGCCACCCGAACGTCCCGAGATTCACCGCGCCACCCGGCGCGAACCGCACGCCTTCACGCAGCAGCAGCGCGCGCTGCAGCACCGCGCTGTGATCCTGCCCGGAAAACGAAATCCGACCCGCCGCGTTGATGACGCGCCACCACGGCACATCGTTGTCTTCGGGAAGTGCGGAGAGCGCCCAGCCGACCGTGCGCGCGGCGCCGGGCCGTCCGGCGAGCCGCGCGATGATACCGTACGTCGCCACCCGTCCCTTGGGGATGTGACGGACCACGCGGTAGATCCGATGATAGAATGGATTCACAAGGGAGCCCCGCTACTAGCTTACTCGCAGGACGTCTTCCAGCAAGCCCGCGTCTCCACCCCCCACTATTGACAAAATGTCGTCCATTGCTCTTCGCTCGCGCGGCCAGGCAAACCGAGCGGCCGCGTCCCGGGCGCGGAGCCACTCCGCGCGATCGTGCTCCGCCGAGAGTTGTACCGTCGCGGCGCGCGGGACGAATGCGGCGAACACCGGAATCAGCGCCAGCTCGTCGCGCTTGTGCTGATAAAACGCCTCGGTGCGACTGAGATTGTAGAATTTTTCCGGCACCAGGCCCGTTTCCTCGCGCAGCTCGCGCAGCGACGCCTGCACCGGCGTCTCGCCGGACTCGATCGTGCCGTGCACGGTCTCCCACGATCCCGGATTGCGGCCGTGTGGACCGCGGCGCAGCGCGAGCACCTCGAGACTGGCCCCCGCGCCGCGCAACGCGTACGTGTCCACGAAGGACACCCGAACGGAAGTCAGCGGCGTCTGCCGAGGACGGCTTCGAGACGCGCCGAGAGTGCGCGCGCGCGGAATGGCTTGGTGAGAAAGTCATCGGCGCCGAGCTCGAAGACGCGCACTTCATTATCCTCGTCGCCCTTCGCGGTCAGCACGATGACCGGGATGTTCGCGGTCGCGGGACGCGAGCGCAGGTGCGACAGCACGCCATAGCCGTCCAGGCCGGGGAGATTCAGGTCGAGCACGATGACGTCGGGTCCCACGCGATCGACCTGATCGAGCGCCTGCACGCCGTCGCGCGCCTCCGTCACGACGTAGCCGTCCCGCTCGAGCAGGTCGCGCATCACCTTGCGCAGGCTGTCCTCGTCGTCGACGAGCAGCACTTTCGACGCCGGCTGGCCGTGCGCGCCGGAGCGACGCGCCGGCGGCGAGTGTTCCTCGAGTAGATCAAAGATCGTGGAGACGGGCGCCGCGGGCTCGGGGGCAACGGTGACGGTCTTCGACGCAGGCGTCGACCGCACGCCGGCGGGGGGGCGCGGCGGCGCTTCGGCTTCGGCGGGTATGTCGACGACCCGGGTGAGCTCTTCGAGCGTGGACTCGCCGCGCGCCACATGGGCCAGGCCCGAATCCCACAGCGACTTCATCCCGCCGCGCTGCGCGGCCTCCGCGATCCGGTCCGCCGCCTCGCCGGCGGCGATCAGCCGCTCGAGCTCCGGCGTCATCGTCAGGATCTCGAGGATGGAGAACCGCCCGCGGTAGCCGGTCATGGCGCAGTCGGGGCATCCCGCGGCGCGATACAGCGGCGTGCCGGACGGAATCCAGCGCCTGAGCCGTTCGGGCGGCGCCTCCATCCAGACCTCTTTGCAGGTGGGACAGAGCTTGCGCATCAGCCGCTGCGCCACCACGCCGCGCAGCGACGCGGCGATCTTGTAGGACTCGACGCCGATGTCCACGAGCCGGGTGACGGCGTTGGCGGCGTCGTTCGTGTGCAGGGTGGAGAGCACCAGGTGTCCGGTCAGCGATGCTTGGACGGCGATCTGTGCCGTTTCCTTGTCGCGGATCTCGCCGATCAGCACGACGTTGGGGTCCTGGCGCAGGATCGACCGCAGCGCGGCGGCAAAGGTCAGTCCCGCTTTTTCCTGCACCTGCACCTGGACGATCCCCTGCATCCGGTACTCGACCGGGTCCTCGACCGTCACGATGTTGACGCCCTCACTCTTGATCTGATTGATCGCGGAGTACAGGGTCGTCGTCTTGCCGGAGCCGGTCGGCCCCGTCACGAGCAGGATGCCCTCGTGGTTCTCGAGCAGCCGCTTGATCGCTTCGGCTTCTCCCGGATTGAGCCCGAGCGTGTCGAGCGACTTGACCGTGGCGCGGGAATCGAGAATGCGGATCACGACTTTTTCGCCGAGCTGGGCCGGCAGCGTCGAGACGCGCAGGTCGATCGGCTGGCCGTTCACCGCGACGCGCGCGCGGCCGTCCTGCGGGCGCAGGCGATCGGCGATGTCGAGCGACGACATGATCTTGATACGGGAGATGAGGGGGAGCCCTGCCTGGCGCGGAATCTTCATGACCTGCCGCAGCACGCCGTCGATGCGGTAGCGCACCGCAACGCCGCCTTCTTCCGGCTCGACGTGGATGTCGCTCGCGCGTGACAGAATCCCTTCGGAAATGATCATGTCGACGAGGCGGACGACGGGCTTCTGGCTGGCGTCCGCCTCGGAGATGTTGAGCTCTTCGGGCGGCGGCGCATCGGCCAGCGTCGTAACCTCTTGATCGCCCATCCCCTCGAGCAGCTTGTCGATCGCTTTGTCCGCCCGGTACATCTCGTCGAGCTTCTCGCTGATCCTGGAAGGCGCGAGGAGGAACAGCCGGATTTCGCGTGCGGTCGCGAACGCCAGCGCCTTTTCGGCGTCGAGATCGAACGGGTTCGCCGTTCCCAGCTCGAGGAACGAATCGGTCAGCCGCAGCGGCAGGACGTGATAGCGGCGCGCGAGCTGCTCGGGCACACCGTCGCGCGCCGTGAGATCGATCTTGGAAGTGTCGGCGACCTTCAGGCGGAAGCGGTGCGACAGCTTCTCGATGATCTGGGCATCTGTCGCGATCTTCGCGGCGACCACGCAGTCCCACAGCGTCCGGCCGGACTCCGCCTTCCCCCGGAGCTCCAGCAGGCGCTCGGGCGTCAGGCCCTCAATGGATTGGGCCAGCCATTCGTCTGGGAATGCGGTTACGGGCATGCGGCTGCCTCCAAGCTAGTCCCGGAGGCTCCAAGCGCCTAGACGTCTCGTTTTTTCACAGGATGTCCCAAAAATCACGCGTGATGTCGAAGGCGACGTGAATCTGACGCGTCTGGACACCGTACCCCGCTTCGAGCCGAAACAGCCCCAACCATTCCGCGCCAAGTCCCACCGTCATGCGGCTGCCCGGTGTCGCGCGCCACGGCGTGAGCGCGATCGGCTCGGCGGTCCACCCCCAGGCGGCGTACGGCGCCAGCGTGATGGAGCCCGGCGTGCGCGCCGGCCCCGCACTGAAGCGGATGAACGGCACGGGCGTGCGCCACTCGATGTGCACCAGCGCGGCGCGACGGCCGCCCCAATCGCGGAACCCGTCTCCGAGGAGCGTGCCGCGACCGCCCAGGACGAACGCACGATGCGGCGGCAGATCGCTGCTGGCGAACCCGAATTGCACGCGAGTCAGGATCCGGCTTGGTCCCAGCGGAATCAGCAAGTGGCCGGTGCCACTGACGCGCGTGTAGCGCTCGCCGAATTCCAGCGTCGCCTCGCCCGCGACATCCCGGCGTACCGCGAAGCCTTCGCTTCGGCGCCGCAGCGTCACCGCGGCGGTCGTATAACCGCCGTCCGTCACCGCGGGGTTGGGCCGATAGCGGCCGGTTGCCGGCGTCGCGCGCACCGCGAGCGAGGCGACGTGCTCGCGGGCCGCAACGAAATGCCATTCGCCGCGGGCGGCGATCGGGCCGCGCACGCCGAACCGCACGCCGGTCGCGCGATAGTAGTCGCCATAGTCGTCCCCGAATTCCTGCGCGGCGAGTGAATTGAGCATGGGCGCGATCACCGGCACGTCTCCGATGTCGCGCACCTGCCGATAGGCCGCCAGCTCGAGACCGTCCGCCGATGTCAGCGCGATGATTCCCTTGCCCGCGTCGTCGGCAAACCCGTAACTGCCCAGCGCCCGGAATTCGAAGCCGTCGTCCGGCGTGCGCCACACGACGCCCGCGCCCGCAGCGAGGCCCTCGACGCGATTGACGTGCACCAGCTCGCTCAGCGACCGCGCGCCCAGGCGCTGCCGTTTGAGGCCGGTCAGCGCCCGCCGACCCGCGATGCGGCTGACCTCGGCGCGGACGCGCTGGAGATCGTTTTCGCGCACCGGCTCGGCGACGTCCTGGATCGCGGCGCTGAGCGGACCAGGCCACGGGAACGAATCGCGCTCGGCCTTGGGTAACGCCGTGATCTCTTCGCCGCGGAACCAGCTCGTCGCAAGGCCGAGGTTGAACACGTAGCCATCGATCTCCCAGCGTCCGCGAATGATGCCGCGCGCCGGGATGTCGAGCCACGTGGCGCGGCGGCGGATCTCGATCTCCTGGCGATAGGGCAGCCAAAACCGTCCTTCGAGCAGCGCGTTGTCCAGCACGATGCTCACGTCTTCGAGCAGCGGATCGAGATACGCCTTGGGTGTGAAGTTGAACGCCATGCGGACCAGGTCCGCGGAATCGACGTCCACGTACAGCGTGCCGACGATGGCAGCGGCGGTGAAGCGCTTGGGCCGCACGCGCAGCGCGACGACCCGGACCGCGCGCTCGGCGAGCACGATGCCCGACGTATCGCCCAGCGCGAAGTCGTACACCTCGGTGCCCTGCGGCGCGAGCGGATGGGGAACATCGCGCACCTCATCGCCCTCGCCGAGCCGAATCGCAGCCCCGAAGTTGTTCTGGACGATGCCGAGATGATCGCGGTGGTAGTTGATATCGGTGGGGAGCTCGGTGCGGTCGCGCCAGCCGATGATCCGCTGCTTGCTCAGCTGCGGATCATCGGCTGGCGCGACCGCACCGAGCTCCCCACC
>WNGB01007210.1_pt1 | contig 16105 bp, 12 predicted proteins | sample 5400681 | NCBI WGS metagenome assembly WNGB01 (sample SAMN13153367, study PRJNA577476) | soil metagenome | isolation source: 115 cm soil or saprolite under grassland replicate 2 | place: USA:California | collected 2016-06-15 | reverse complement strand
CGCGAATGTGAGCGGCCAAGCCCGCGCCTCCGTCACGCCAGCCTCAGTCGCGCTGGCGGTTGGCGTGGCAATGGCGATTGGCCTGTTCTTCGGCATCGAGCCAGCTCGCCGCGCCGCTCAACTCGACCCGATCGAGGCGCTACGCTATGAGTAGCATAGAAAGGGCACAACCCCATGAATCGACGGCAATTCCTGATCTCATCTTCGATCCTCCTGGCCGGCGCCCTTGGCGCATGTGGGCTGCCGGGCGGAACAGGCGGCCAGCAGAACCAGGATGCGGCGCAGCAGTTCCTGACCGAGCGCAACGGCGGCACACCAGTCGCGATCGGCGCCGGCGGGCCGAACGCGCCGGTGGTCGGCTCGATCGAAAGCGTCGATGGATCGAAGCTCTCGGTCAAGCGCCAAATGGAGGGAACGACGACAATAGTTCAGCTTGCCGCCGGAGCTAAGATACTCAAGGATGTCGACGTGCAGTTGAGTGAGGTGAAGGCCGGCGACATAGCGACCGCCTTTGGTGAGAAGCAGGGCGATGTGTTCCAGTCCGACCTGCTGCGGCTCGGCGCAGGCGACAGCACATTCGGCATGCCGGTGTTCATCGATCGCTCCAACGGCCAGGCCACGGGCAGCCAGCCGGCCACTGGCGTGACAGTGGATGGAGGCGGGGATAAAGTCGTCATCGGCGGGCCAGGCGCCGGGAGCACGATGCCGATGACCGGAACCGTCGAAACGATCGAGGACCAACGCATCGTGCTGAAAGACAAAGACGGTGCAAGCACCACCGTGCAGCTGGCCGAGGGCGCGAAGATCCAGAAGCAGGCCGAGGCCTCGCTCGCCGATTTGACCGCCGGCACGTTCATCTTCGCCACCGGCACGCAGGACGGCGATATCTACCAGGCGACGCAGATACAGATCCTACCAGCGCCCAATTAGAGATTGGCGATCGGGGATTAGGGATTGGTACACTCTCCAATCTCTAATCCCGAATCCCCACGCTCCGGTCTATAATAATCATAGCGTTCACGGGATCCGGCCCACCGGAAAGCCTGATATAGCGAATAGCACATGCAAAGCGGCGCCTCCGTGCCCGCCCAGAGACGAGACGATGAGCCGCAAAATACTTGTCGTAGACGACGATCGCAAAACCGTAGACCTGCTCAGACTCTACCTGCAGAAGGACGGCTACCAGGTGTTGGTAGCGCACGATGGGCGCCAGGCGCTCGATCTGACGCGCCAGCACCGGCCCGACCTGATCGTGCTCGACTTGATGCTGCCGAACGTCGATGGGCTGGATGTCTGCCGCATTCTGCGGGCTGAGTCGGCCACGCCGATCATCATGCTCACCGCCAGAACCACTGAAGACGATAAGCTGCTTGGGCTGGATCTAGGCGCCGACGACTATATCACCAAGCCATTCAGCCCGCGCGAGGTGGTGGCGCGTGTGCGGGTGGTGCTGCGGCGCGCGGGCGCGGAGCGCGAGCAGGAGCCGGTGTCGATCCATTTTCGCCAGCTGGCAGTGGATTTCGTGGGCCACGCGGCGCGGCTGCGCGGCGAGCCGCTGCGGCTGACACCCAAGGAGTTCAAGTTGCTCGAAACGCTGATCAAGCAGCCTGGCCGGGCCTGGAGCCGGCTGGAGCTGCTGGAGCAGGTCTTTGGCTTCGACTACGAAGGGCTGGAGCGCACTGTCGACGTGCATGTGATGAATCTGCGCCGGAAGATCGAGCGCGACCCGGCCCGGCCGGAGTACATTCAGACCGTATATGGTATCGGGTATAAGTTTGCCGAGGATGATGATGTTGCATAGCCTGCGCTTCCGATTACTGCTGACGCTGATGGGCGTGGTGGTAGTCGCCGTCGCCACTGTGGCGCTGTTTGCTAGCCGGGTCACCTCGCGCGAGCTTCAGCGCTATGTCGAGCTTGATATCGGGCGCAATCGCCGCCTGACCGACACGCTGATGACCTACTACGCTCGCAACGGCGATGGCGGCAATCCGCAGGCGCTGGCGCGGCAGATCGCGAGCGAGACCAACGAGCGAATCATCATGACCAATGGCGTTGGGCAGGTTCAGGCCGACACAGCCGGCGCGTTGGTGGGGCAGACGATCGCCTGCGAGCAAACCATTTCTGGCCTGATTATTACGATCGGCGGGACGCCCTGCGCGGTGGCGACGGCAGGTGCGCCGTACAGCTTTGAGCAGTCGAGCGCCGGCGACATCCTATTCCTGGGTGTGCCGCTTAGGGGCGCAGCCACGAACGCAATGCCGCCGGTGAGCACGACACGGATATTTGAAGCCGCTGTGCCAGCGCCGGCGATCGCATCGAGCATGCCCTCGATTATGATCAGGCGCGTGCAGGGCCAGAATCTCGACCCGATCGAGGCCGGGTTCGTCGGCGCGGTCAATCGCTCGCTGGTCTGGTCGGCAGTTGCGGCCGGCGTGGCGGCGATGCTGCTGACGCTGGTATTCTCGCGGCGCATCCTGGGTCCGATCGAGGCGCTCACCGCCGCCGCGCGCACGATGGAGCAGGGCGACCTCAGCCAGCGCGTGGCGGTAGCTGGGCACGACGAGATCGGCGAGCTGGCGCGCGCTTTCAACGCCATGGCCGATGGCCTGGCGCGGCAGGAGCGCCTGCGCCGTAACATGGTCACCGATGTGGCCCACGAGCTACGAACCCCGCTGACCAACATTCGCGGCTACCTGGAAGCGCTGCGCGACGGCGTGGCACGCCCCGAGCCGGCGCTGCTGGCCTCGCTGCACGATGAGGCGCTGCTGCTCAATCGCCTGGTGGACGATCTGCAAGATCTGGCGCTGGCTGAAGCAGGCCAGCTGCGTCTGGAACCCCAGCGGGTAGCGCTACACGAGATCGCCGATCAGGCCGCCGGCGCGCTGCGGCCAGCGCTGGAGGCTAAGCAGTTGGAGCTCCAGATCGAGCTGCCAGCTGAACTGCCCGATGTGTGGGCCGACGCCGAGCGTGTGGGCCAGGTACTGCGCAACCTGCTGAATAACGCGATCATGCATACGCCGGAGGGCGGCTCAATCACGATCAGCGTGGCTCAAGCGACGAAAGACGAAAGACGAAAGACGAAAGACGAAGGTAATGCATTGCAGCCCTTCGTCCTTCGTCCTTCGTCCTTTGTCACCCTCAGGGTGAGCGATAGCGGCTCTGGCATCGCGCCCGAGCACCTGACCGACGTGTTCGAGCGCTTCTACCGCGCTGATCGCGCGCGCGCGCGCGCCACCGGCGGGGCCGGGCTAGGCCTGGCGATCGTCAAGCAGTTGGTCGAAGCGCACGGCGGGCGTGTCTGGGCCGCCAACGTGCCAGGCCAGGGCGCCTGCATCAGCTTCACGTTGCCGGCGGCGCCAGCTGAGCTTCACCATGCGCTCACCGGCAATTAAGCTCGTTCTCATCTTGCCATGCAACAATATGCATAGTTCACTCGTTCAATGAGTAGCAACGAAATACACCGATGACAGGCGGCGGTCATCACCAGCGCGTTGCATTGGGCTGGCAGGTCCTCAGCCGCTTCCCCCTCTTTCCTCACGGCTGCCCAATTAATTGGGCAGCCGTTTCCGCTTTTTTAGGACGTACGCAAACCACGGATTTCTTACCCTTTGGAGGTATTTTTCGCCCCGCCGTGCGAAAAATACCTCCAAAAGAAATAAAGTACCATGCTGCCGCAGGCTACTGTCGCTTTTGCGTACGTGCTAATAAGATCATTCCAAAGGCGTACTTGACGCATGCCGATCGGCGTGCTACGCTCTGGCTAGATTTTCGCCTTAGCACAAGGAGATATATGATGACAGCCTTCGCACACAATTTGATTGGGCCGGCCGATATACTGGAGGCCGCCCTATTCTGAGTGCGCCTAGACACGAGACAACTTAAGGTCTCTCAGTCGAATAGCGACGTCACTCGGCACCCGAGCACGGCATAAGCGCCTGGTCACTGGTATCCCAGTGATCGCCGCCTGCCTGTAGCTTCGGATGATCTCGCCTACATTAGCGTCTCACCGGCAGGCTGTTGGCCTGCGCTGGTGGTGAGTGCGCCATAATGTGTGTAGGCGGTTCATGTGTGATTCTGCCGATCCTGTCGTCCGTTCAGCTGTAGATTGAGGGAACGCCGCGACCATGGGTGCGCTCGCACCATGTGGTCGTTTTTGTTTTGGCGGCCATGGGTGCAGATCGCGCTCGTGGCCGCTGTAGGTTCGGCGGCTATCGGTGCGCGATGCACCGTGGCCGCTTTTTTAGATCTTGAAAGGATCATATGTCGCTCTCAACTACACGACATTGGAGCTTGCTCGCAACCTATCTTGGGGCGCAGTGGCGCCGCGCCGCACTGCTGGCGGCTTTGCTGCTCAGCAGCATCGCCCTACAGCTGATCAATCCGCAGGTCATTCGCTACTTCATCGACACCGCACAGACAGGCCGGGCCGACCAGGCGCTGCTGCTGGCGGCCGGGATCTTCATCGTCGCCGGCCTGGCGCAGCGCGCGATTGCGTTCGGCACGGTGTACGTCGGCGAGAATGTCGGCTGGACTGCCACGAACGCGCTTCGCGCCGACCTGGCGCGGCACTGCCTGCGGCTGGATATGTCGTTCCACAAAACACACACGCCCGGCGAGCTGATCGAGCGGATCGACGGCGATGTAGCCACGCTGGACGATTTTCTGTCGCAGTTCTCGATCCGGCTGATCGGCAACACGGTTCTGATCGTCGCCATTCTGGTGCTGCTGTTCCGCGAGGATTGGCGGCTGGGGATGGGGCTGGCGATCTATACGCTGATCGCCTTTGCCGCGCTGAGCAGCGTGCAGCGCCTGGGCACCCGACGCTGGGCGGCCGAGCGCCAGGCCGACTCTGAGCTGTTCGGCTTTCTCGAGGAGCGCATGTCGGGCACCGAGGACATCCGCGCCAGCGGCGCCGAAGCTCACACGCTGGATCGGCTCGACCGGCTGATGCGCGAGGTGCTGGAGAAGAACCGCGCCGCAAAGCTGGTGAGCAATCTGACCTTCGTGATCACCAACTTTCTGTTTGTGGTGGGCTATGCGCTCGGCATGGCGATCGGTGCGTATCTCTATAGCCAGGGTCACGTCAGCATCGGCACGGCCTTCCTGATTGTGTATTACATCGGCATGCTCTCGTGGCCGCTGGAGAGCATTCGCCAACAGGCGCAGAACCTCCAGCAGGCCAGCGCTAGCATCGAGCGCATCGGCGATATGCTGGCGCTACGCCCGCGCGTGGCCGAGACAGCCCGCGCCACGCTGCCTGCCGGCGCGCTCGGGGTGGCATTCCAGGATGTGTCGTTCGAGTATGACGACGAAGGACAAAAGACGAAAGACGAACGATCACAAACTGCCGACGGTAGCCCTTCGTCCTTGGTCCTTGGTCTTTCGTCCTCCGTCCTATGTGACATCTCCTTCCAGCTTGCGCCTGGCACAAAGCTGGGCCTGCTCGGCCGCACCGGCAGCGGGAAGACCACATTGACTCGGCTGATCTTTCGGCTGTACGACCCGATCGGCGGCGCGATTCGGCTTGGTGGCATCGATCTGCGCGACGCGGCCTTCGCCGACCTGCGCGGGCGAGTCGGGATGGTGACGCAGGATGTGCAGCTCTTCCAGGCCAGCATTCGCCATAATCTGGCGCTGTTCGATCCGGCGATCGACGATGCGCGGATCGAGCGGGCGCTCGACGAGCTAGGGTTGCGGGAATGGCTGTGTGCGCTGCCGGATGGCCTGGACACTAAGCTCGGCGCCGGTGGGCTGGGGCTCTCGGCCGGCGAGGCGCAGCTGCTGGCCTTCGCGCGCGTGTTCCTACGCGACCCCGGCCTGGTGATTCTCGACGAAGCCTCATCGCGGCTCGACCCGGCCACCGAGCGGCTGCTGGAGCGCGCGATCGACCGCCTGCTGGCGGGCCGCACCGCGATCATCATCGCTCACCGGCTCGGCACAGTTCAGCGCGCCGACGAGATCATGATCTTAGATCACGGCCAGGTGGCCGAGTACGGCCCGCGCGAGCGGCTGGCCGGCGATGGCGGCTCGCGCTTCGCCCAGCTGCTTCAGACCGGGCTTGAGGAGGTGCTGGCGTGAGGGAAATCAAGACCTGGCCCTTAAACTGGGCACTCATTCGCTATCGGCCGTGGCCCTTCGCGGCGCATAGCATCTTTCAAATCCTGTTTATCGTCGCGCCGGTGGGGCTCGGCCTGGTCGAGCAGGCGGTGTTCGACACGATCACCGGCGCCGCGCCGGCCGCGCTGGGGGTGTGGGCGCTGGTAGCATTGTACATCTCGATCGGGCTGGCACAGCTGGCGATCTCGTTCGGCTCGGTCTGGGGCGATGTTACCTTCCGCTACGGTGTGGGCGGGCTGCTGCGGCACAATATGCTCGCCAGTCTGCTGCGTCGGCCGGGCGCGCTGCCGCCACCGGTCTCATCCGGCGAGGCGATCAGCCGCTACCGCGACGACGTGGGCGAGATCTCCGATTTCCCGACCTGGCTGCCAAACGTCGCCGGCGAGGCGATCGCATTCATCTTCGCCGTGGCGATCATGGCGCAGATCAACTGGCTCATCACGCTGGTGATCTTCTTGCCGCTGTTTGGCGTGATCGGGATCGTGCGTTTGATCTGGGCGCGCTTCATGCGCGCTCAGGAAGAGGAGCGCGCCGCGACTGATGCGGTGACCGGCTTCTTGGGCGAGCTGTTTGGCGCGGTGCAGGCAGTCAAGGTCGCCGGGGCCGAGGATCATGCGATCGGGCACTTCGAGCGGCTAAATCATCGGCGCCGACGCGCGGCGATCCGCATCCATGTGCTGTACGATGTGTTCTTCTCATTCGCCGACATCGCGGCTGTGCTTGGCCTTGGCGTGGTGCTGCTGCTCGCGGGCCGCGCGATGGCCGCCGGCTCCTTCAGCATCGGCGACTTTGCGCTGTTCACCTACTACCTGGGGTTCACCACCCGGCTGCCATCGACGATCGGCTCATTCATCGGTGATTTCAATCAGCAGGCCGTGGCGATCCATCGGCTGGTCGAGTTGATGCCCGACGAACCGCCGACCGCACTGGTAGCGACAAACGACCAAAGACGAAAGACCAAAGACCAAGTGCCACAGCCTGCCCCTGAAGCAGCGACTGGCGAACTTTCGTCCTTCGTCCTTCGTCCTTCGTCTGAGCGGCTAGAAACGCTCGAGGCGTGCGGCCTGAGCTACCGCCACCCCGGCACCGAGAACGGGATCGCTGGCATCGACCTAAGCTTACGGCGTGGATCGTTCACCGTGATTACCGGGCGGATCGGCAGCGGCAAGACCACCTTGCTGCGGGCGCTGCTCGGGCTGCTGCCGCGCCAAGCCGGCGCCATTCGCTGGAATGGGCAGCAGGTCGAGGATGCGGCGCGCTTCTTCCAGCCGCCGCGCTGCGCCTACACCGCGCAGGTGCCGCGCCTGTTCAGCGATACGCTGCGCGAGAACATCGTGATGGGCTGGCCGGCGGGCGAGCAGCAGATCCAGCAGGCCATCTATCTGAGCGTGCTGGAGCAGGATCTGACGCTGCTGGAAAGCGGGCTGGACACCCTGGTCGGTCCGCGCGGGGTGCGGCTCTCGGGTGGGCAGGTGCAGCGCTCATCGGCCGCGCGCATGTTTGCCCGCGCGCCTGAGCTGCTGGTATTCGACGACCTCTCCAGCGCGCTGGACGTGGAGACCGAACGCTTGCTGTGGGAGCGATTAGGCAGCAGGGAACAAGGAACAGGGGACAGGGGACAAAGGCCAGGTGATCGTCTGGCGCGCTCGGCGCAGGCTGTTCCCTATTCCCTGTTGCCTGTCACCTGTATTGCGGTCTCCCACCGCCGCGCCGCCCTGCGCCGCGCCGATCAGATCATTGTGCTGAAGGATGGCCGGGTCGAGGCGGCTGGCACGCTGGACGAGCTGCTGGCGACCAGCGCCGAGATGCGGCAGCTATGGCATGCGGAGGCAGAACAGGCAGAGGCGCTTTCTGCCATGGCGGATGGCACGCCGAACCCACCGCCAGACCATGTCATGCTGAACGAAGTGAAGCATCTCAGCGCACATCAATGAGATCCTTCGAGGGAGTGCAGTTTCTCTCAACATGACAGCGCCTCACGGCGATGATCAACGGCAAGCTCTGTGTCCTTTGTGCTTTCAGAAGGAACGATGCAATGAATAACCAAAACGAAATCACCAAGCGCCGCGCGCTGGCCGAGATTGTGGCGCCGGCGTATGCCGTAAACCCCAAGGTGGCCGGTGTGCTGCTGGCCGGCTCGGTCGCGCGCGATCTCGCCGACCAGTTTTCGGATATCGAGATCGATATCTTTTGGCACGCGCCGCCGACGGACGAGGATCGCAGCGCGCCGATCGAGCGCGCGGGCTGGCAGCCGGTCTATCGCCATGTGGACGAGAACGAGTGGGCCGACGGCTTCCTGATCGCGGGCGTCAAGGTGGATACCAGCCAGTTCCTTGTCGGCACCCTCGATCGCTGGCTGGATGATGTGATCGTGCGCGCCGATACTGAGCCTGAGTACCAGGTGCGCATCACCGCCATTCAGCACGGCCAGCCGTTGTATGGCGCGGAGCTGATCGAGCGCTGGCGCGCGAAGACCGCCGAGTACCCTGCCGCGCTCGCGCACGCAATGGTCGCCGAATATAGCGGCTTCCGGCCGAGCTACCTGCTGGAGATGCTCGCCGCGCGCGACGATGTGCTGCTGCTGCATCAGGACCTGGTGGCCGCCGAGCAGCTGATCTTGAGCGTCTTGATGGGCGTCAATCGGATGTACGCGCCACATCCATATCACAAGTGGCTAGATTGGGAGGTTGGGCAGCTCAAGATCGCGCCGCCGGATCTGAACTGCCGGCTTCGCCGGATCTTACATACCGAGCCGCGCATGGCGGTCGATCAGCTGCATCAGCTGATCGAGGAAACCTTCGCGCTGGTCGAGCGGCACTTGCCGGATTTTGACACCAGTGCGGCGCGAGCGGCGTTCGACGAGCGGCGTGTTGTAGAAGAGATGCAGAGTACTACTACGATTCCCTGTTGATGGTTTTTCGCCCCGCAGGGCGAAAAACCATCAACAAAAGAAGAAAAGCACCGCGGTTCCTGAGCCCGCCAGCCCTGAGGCTCCCCTGAGCCCGCCAGCCCTGAGCTTGTCGAAGGGTCGAAGGGCTGCCGCAGCCCAATGATCATATCGATAGCCTGTAGGAGACGATAGACAGATGAACGATATTGAGCCGAAGACCAAGAAGCCCGTGCTGAAGCAGAGCTACGAGAACAACCCGGATGTCCAGCGCTGGCTGCAAGATCAGGCGCTCGACGACGTGGGCGCGCGCCCGCCGTTCGACCCGACGCTGCTTTCGGGGCGGCGCGACCGCGACTGGATTCTCTCGTCGCTGCGGCATTTCTACGAGCAGGAGCTGATCGACGATGTGCTGTACGTGGCCAAGAGCGGCAAGGAGGCCACAGTCTATTGTTGTACGGCCAACTCGTCTACCGGCCTGGAATTCCTGGCGGCCAAGATCTACCGGCCGCGCATGTTCCGCAGCCTGAGCAACGATGCGCTGTACCGCCAGGGCCGCGAGCAGCGCGATAAGGATGGGCGGGTGCTGCGCGGGAACAAGCGTCAGCGCGGCAACCTGAAGCAGACCGAGCGCGGGCGGGCGGCGCAGGTGTCATCATGGATCGAGTATGAGTTTGCGACCCAGCGGCGGCTCTACGATGCCGGAGCCGACGTGCCGAAGCCGCTTGGGCAGATCGGCAACGCCGTGCTGATGGACTTCGTCGGCGATGGCGAAGAGCCGGCCGCGCGACTCAGCGAGGTCGAGCTGGCGCCGGAGGAGGCCCAGCCACTGTTCGACCAGCTCATGCGCAACGTCGAGCTGGCGCTGGCGCACGACTGCATCCACGGCGACCTGTCGGCCTACAATGTCCTGTATTGGCAGGGGAAGGTCACGATGATCGATTTCGCCCAGGCGGTCGACCCGCGCCACGACGACGCGCTGTACGTGCTGCTGGAGCGCGATATCGACCGGCTGTATCGCTTCTTCGCACGCTCCGGCGCCGTGGCCGACCCAGGTGCGCTGGCGGCCGATATGTGGACGCGCTACCTGTGCGGGGAGCTGTAAAACCGACCACCGACCACCGACGAAGGACGAAAGATCATCGACGCAGATGCATCCATTCGTCCTCCGTCCTTCGTCTTTCGTCGGCACGAATTGAGGATGTATGATTGAGAAAGAAGATCTGCAAACCTTTCAGCAACATGTGATTGACGAGATCCGCCTGCTCCAGGGCCGGTTGCCGGAGTGGCGCCGGGCCGGGCCGTACACCGACCACCTGCGGCCACTGGATCCGCTAGAGCGTCGCGAGGCCGAGCGGCTCGACCGGCTGCTGCGACAGGAGCGCATTGCCGGTGGTGAGCGGAACCGTGAGCGCGCGCTGCGCGAGCGCGCTCGCCCGTGGAGCGAGGACGAGCGCTGGACGCTGCGCAAGCGGGTCTGGCGCGAGCGGCGCGACCGCGAGCGCGAGCTGCTGGAGCAGCGCGAGCAGACGTTGCTGCAGCGCGAGCAGGAGCTTGCGCGGCTGCACGACTCGATCGCTGGCTGGCTGGCTGATATACAGCAGCTAGAGCCAGAAATGCACGACTGGTGCGCCGAACAGGCCCAGCTGAGCGCCGACACGGGCGTCACACCCGCGCTGCTCGACCAGATCCACCAGCGGCGCCGGCAGGCCGCCGAGCGCCACGCGAGCGAGTTGCTGGCGCGGGCGGATGTGCGCGCCGCGATCGGTGCGAACCTGGGCGTGGCCGGGCGCGATCCTATCGCGCTCGCGCGGGCAATTACGCCGCCGCTGTTCGCGCTCGATCCAGCGTCGAGTGCACCTCGGCAGCCGGTGGTGATCGCGGCGCTGGCGCTGCTGATCCTGCGGGCCTGATATCCAGGCACGCGGTCGTGAGTGTACGATTGCCGATCATAGTCTATCCTTCTGTACGAAATGGCAATATAGCGGTATTCTATGCACGTCCCACAGCCGTGTGAAAAGGTTCTGCAATGCTTCATTTCGATCTCAATCTATCGATCCTGCTCAAGGAATACCCCTTTCTGGAACGCTTTGACCAGGCGGCTCGGCTCGGTTTCGGTGCGGTCGAGTTCTGGTGGCCGGCCGGCGAGGATCTCGCGGCCGTCGTGCGGCGCGTTCGCGATGCTGGGCTGCGTGTGGCGCTGTTCAACCTGGACACCGGCGACATGCCGGCCGGCGACCGCGGGCTACTGAACGACCCCGAGCGCCAGGCGCGGTTTCGCGCCAATCTGCCGGCGGCGATCGAGCTGGCGCAGCGGGTTGGTTGCACACATCTGAATGCGTTGGGCGGTAAGCGCCGTGCGGATGAAGATATCGAGGCGCAGCTGGAGCGGGTGCGCGAAAATCTGCGCTGGGCGGCCGAGCAGGCGCGCGGCAGTGGGATCACGCTCCTGGTCGAGGCGCTGAATGAGTGGGAGAACGGCCCGTATTTGTTCACCAACACGCGCGACACGCTGGCGCTGCTCGACTCGCTGGGCGAGCCAAACGTCAAGTTTCAGTACGACATTTACCACATGCAGCGCATGGAGGGCAATATCGCCGCCACCATCGCCGCTCACTCCGCGCGGATCGCGCACATCCAGATCGCCGACTCGCCCGGCCGCAATCAGCCCGGCACCGGCGAGCTGCGCTTCCCATTCATCTTCGAGGCGATCGTAGCAAGCGGCTATGCCGGCGCAATCGGGCTGGAATACCACCCACTCGGCACATCCGAGGCGACCTTCGGCTGGCTGCCGGATGACCGGCGCGGCGGTGTGGCGGTGGATGCGCTGCGGCTTTGATCGATCTAGGACGGTACTTTTCCTTCTTTTTCATGACTCATCCCATATCTAACAGTCCTTCTGTTTGGCATTGTGCTGCGCTCGCCGACGCGCGGCAGCATCCGCCGGATCAGATTCGGCGGGTCGTGCGGGGCGGTGTGGCGAAGGCCACACCGCCCCGCACGACCCTTTATGTTCTGGCTGCGGTGGCGCTGGAACGCGCCAAAGCGCGTTCCAGCGCCACCGCAGCCACGTGTAAAATTCGGGATGACTCATGACGAACACTTGAAAATGGCAGTACCATGCTGCCGTACGTCCTGAGCTTGCCAGCCCTGAGGCGCCCCTGAGCCGGTTGAAGGGCAGGCAAAGCGGCGATTGAAATCGCGTGATAGCGAGAAAAATGATGCCAACATTGCTCATCCAACACGCCGACCTGCTGGCCACGATGGACGACGCCGATACGCGCTGGGAGGACGGCGCGCTGTACATCGTCGACAATGTCATCCAGCAGGTCGGGCCGAGCGACCAGCTGCCGCAAATGGCCGACGAGCTGATCGACGTGCGTGGCATGGTGATTCTTCCTGGCCTGGTCAACACCCACCATCACTTCTATCAGACTCTGACGCGCAATCTGCCGGCCGCGCAGAATGCTAACCTGTTCACCTGGCTGAAGACGCTCTACCCGATCTGGGCCAATCTGACGCCCGAGGCGATTGCCGTCAGCAGCAAGATAGCGATCGCCGAGCTGATGCTATCCGGCTGCACCACATCGAGCGACCACACCTACATCTGGCCGAACGGCGCGCGGCTCGATGACCAGATCCAGGCCGCGCGCGAGCTAGGCTTTCGCTTCCACGCCGCGCGCGGCTCGATGTCGGTGGGCGAATCGCAAGGTGGCCTGCCGCCTGATCGCGTGGTTGAGGACGAGGGCGCGATTCTGCACGACTCGCGCCGCCTGATCGAGCAATATCACGATGCCGGCCGCTACGCAATGCTGCGGATTGTGCTGGCACCCTGCTCGCCGTTCTCGGTTTCGCCCAACCTCATGCGCGAAAGCATCGCGCTGGCGCGCGCCTACGCGGTTCATTCGCACACGCACCTGGCCGAAACGCTGGACGAGGATGCCTACTGCCGCGCCATGTTCGGCCGCACGCCGATCGAGCTGGCCGAGGATCTAGGCTGGGTTGGGCCGGATGTCTGGCATGCGCATGTGGTTCACCCTTCGGCCGATGAGGTGATACGGCTGGGCCACACGCATACCGGCGCGGCGCACTGTCCCAGCTCGAACATGCGCCTGGCATCGGGGATTGCGCCGCTGCGGGCGCTCCAGCGCGCCGGCGCGCGGGTAGGCTTGGGTGTGGATGGCTCAGCGTCGAACGATGGCTCGCATATGCTGGCCGAGGCGCGCCAGGCGCTGCTGTTGCATCGCGTGCTGGGCGACCCGGCCGGGCTGACCGCGCTTGAGGCCTTGCGGCTGGCCACCCGTGGCGGTGCGGCGGTGCTGGGGCGCGACGACATCGGCCAGCTTGCGCCGGGCATGGCCGCCGATCTGATCGGCTACCGGCTCGACACGGTTGGCCTGGCCGGCGGCGCGGTTCACGATCCGCTGGCGGCGCTGGTGTTCTGCCAGCCGCCCAACATCGATCTGAGCGTGATCGACGGACGCGTGCGCGTGCGCGATGGCCGGTTGCTAGGTGTCGATCTGCCGCCGCTGATCGCTCGCCACAACGCCTTCGCCCGCGCATTGGCGCGTGGCGAGCGGCCGTAATTATACGAGTTACGCGATAGCCCCGATTGATCATTCGCAGCGGTACTTCATCTTCTTTTGTGTTTCGTTTTTTGCGCTCGGAGAGCGCAAAAAACGAAACACAGATAAAACGGAAAGTACCATGCTGCCGTACATCCTGAGCCTGACGAAGGGCAGGCTAAAAGGCGTTTAAGTACTGCACCGCGTAACTCGTGTAATTACAGCAATGTGCAAGCAGGTTGAGCCACAGCAATCACAGAGCGCACCGAGTTGAGGTTTCTCGCTCAGTGCGCTCTGTGATTGCTGTGGCTGAAGAACGATGCGCTTCGCTTTACAGCAAGGATTGCAGATACGTCAGCACAGGTTCAGCCGCTGTTCCGCCCGCTTTGGCGTGCGCGATCAGCGGAATACCGTGCGGGCCGAGAACATGCAATGCATCGGGGTATGTCGCCAAGGTTGCCTGAACCACGGCCAAGTCGCCAAGCATGGCAGCGGCGAACAGATCGATGCGCGCCCCATGATTCAACAGGAAACGAGCAATATCGGCGCGGCCCATATGCGCGGCAGCTCCCAGCGCGGTTTCCCAATCGCCGCCACCCCAATCCCACGTCGCATGAATCAGCGCTGGTTCTTGCGCCAGCAGCTCGGTGACGCGATTGAGATCACCGTGGGCGACACCGACAAACTCCTGAACGAGGCTGGCCGCAAGTGCGGGTGGTCGATCCATGGGTTGGCTCCTTCCTTCCATTCGCTGTGAATTAGGGTAGTAGCTCGGCTACTGCGAGTTCTCCCACCCCTGATCGCTGATATGCAGCGGGATCTGATCGGTCGGTTGATAGTCCTGGTGGCGCTGATAGTCGGGATGTTCCGCCGGCCCAGATTGCAGGCGAATACAAGATTCGCTCTACGCCATTGATCGCCCACGCTGCGTCCCATTAGCGGCATTTCGGCCGCGCAGCAAATCGGCAAGCGCGCTCTGCATGTCGCGGTAGCTCTGCAGCGACCCGAGATCTATCCCCAGAGATGTGGTCGTCTGTGCCGCCGCGGGACTCATACCCACAAGGTAGCAATGAGCGCCAAGCAGTGCGGTGGCGCGCACGATCTTCAGCAACTGGCCGATGGTGAACATGTCAACCGTGTCGACGCCAGTGATGTCGATCAGCACATGCTCGGTCTGGCGGGCAACCACGGCGCTGAGAGTCTGCTCGACGATCTGGTTCGCTCGCTCGCCGTCGATCTGGCCGATCAGCGGCAGCACCAGGACCCCCTCGGCCACAGGTATCAGCGGCGCCGAGATTCGGACGATCGTCTGGCGTAGGCGTTCAACCAGCCGTATGTTTGCGACGGCAAGCGCCATTTGTGAAGCCACTAACGTCAGTATCTCGGTGTCGGCCTGTCCGAACACGGCGGGTTGATAGCTCATCACTGCCAGCAATCCCTGCACCTCGCCGCCACTAATCATCGGCGCGCCAATCCAAGCGCGCGATGGGCGGTCGGTTTGACCGAAGCGGCGGAGCTGCTGCTGAATGGGGTCGGCGAGCAGATCGTCGATCAACTCCAGCTGGCGTGAGCGAATGATACGTGCACTCAAGGGCGAGTCGCTGAGCGCGCGCCGGCTCATGTGATCGTCGATCACCCCCTCGTCCACCCCGTACTCGAAGCGGATGACATCGTTCTCGGCCTCGTAGACGCCAATCCACAACGAGTCGAAGCGGATCGCGCCTGCCAGCTTTTCGGCGATCACCGGGTAAACCGCGGCGAGTGTGGGGCTGGTGCGCAAGGTGTTATTGATCGCTTGCACGGCGTGCAATTGATCCTGCAAATGGGCCAGTGTGGCCTGGACGGTCTTGTCAGTCACAAGTGTTCCATGTCACGGAGACGAAACCGTTTGGGCGTGGTTGGGCTGCGTCGCATACTCCCTCCGTCCAGTCATGTCGATTCGTGGGAGCCAGGTACAGGGTTATCACCAGCGACCTTCACCTGATCGCGGTGGATAGGTTCACCGCGGTTGATCCGGCGCACGATTGAGCTTGAGCATACCACGCAAGTATAGCATAGCCAAGGATCACCGGCGAGCCGCGCTCACGTGGTATCGTGAGCAGTGGCATTGTAGGGCACAGCATCCGCCGATAGCGCATCCAACCGCTCCTGTGCGGTGCGTGCAATCCGCGTTGCATGTCGCTCGTGCCGCTCCCACTCGTCATAGGTGTAGCCCCAAAAACGGTGCGGAGGCTGATAGTCAGAGCTAGTCCGGTGTTCGAATGCCCCGGCTAAGGTCACGTGGATCGCGATTCGAGCTACCTGCACGAATGAGACGGGGATCCGCTAAGCGTGTGCTGGCGGGTTGCCAGACTTGGAGCGGCGATCCGCAGTAGAATGCCGATCTGCTCCCACATCCCTGAACGGTTCCTGCCAATCGTGACCTTGGAGATTATGAGCCGCAGTGCCTGCGCACGCGTTCAATCGAACGATTCGCACGCTCGGACCTCAACCGCCATGCCGACATGCTCACCGTAATTTGCTGCAGCGTGCTTCG
>WNGB01007207.1_pt1 | contig 16108 bp, 10 predicted proteins | sample 5400681 | NCBI WGS metagenome assembly WNGB01 (sample SAMN13153367, study PRJNA577476) | soil metagenome | isolation source: 115 cm soil or saprolite under grassland replicate 2 | place: USA:California | collected 2016-06-15 | reverse complement strand
TGCTCTTCAACAGAGGGAAACGATATGAGGAGAATTCCTCGACTTCGCTCGGAATGACAAAATCGGACGTGTTAAAGCCTCGCCGCCAGCTTGGGTTATTCGATGCCACCATGATTGTCATGGGCGGCATCGTTGGCGCGGGAATTTTCGCTAATCCGTCCGAGGTAGCGCACCGCGTTCACACGCCGTTGCTAATCCTTGGCGTTTGGGTACTGGGCGGCATTTTTGCGATGTGCGGTGCGTTTATCTGGGCTGAACTGGCCACTCGTTTGCCCGCCGCGGCGGGCGGCCAGTACGTCTATCTTCGCGAGGCATACCATCCTGCGGTGGCGTTTGTGTACGGATGGGGACTGCTTCTCGTGACGCAGACCGGCGGTATGGCCGCGGTAGCTGTTATTTTCGCATCCTACTTTCGTGCACTTGCGGGAGTAGGTTGGAATGACAGCGCGATCGCAGCTGTGGTGCTGCTTGTACTGACCGGCATTAACTGTTTTGGCGCGCGCGCCGGCAGCAACGTGCAGAGCGTTTTTATGTTGTTAAGAATCGCAGCGATCGCGGGCCTTGTGACCCTTGGGTTTTCGCTTGGTGGCAGTTCTCTCAACTCCGAGCCGCGGCTAGCGCCTCCGTTTTCTTTTGGAGTTCTGACAAGCATTGGGTCCGCGATGGTTCCCATCGCGTTTGCCTATGGCGGATGGCAGACGGCGACTTTTGTCGCAGGTGAAATGCGCGATGCGCGCCGTGATTTATCGCGTGGACTGCTGATGGGCGTCGCTGGCGTTGTGATCCTTTACCTTGCCGTTAACTTCGTGTGCCTGCGAGTGCTCGGTCCAGCCGGTCTGGATGCAACGACGACCCCAGCGTCCGATGTCATGCGGGCGGCGCTCGGTTCACGTGGCGCGCAATGGATTGCCGCCGGTATCGCGATCTCGACGCTCGGATTCCTAAGCCAAAGCATGTTAACCGGTCCGCGGGTGTACTACGCGATGGCGCGCGACGGACTTTTCTTCGCAAGCGTTGGCAAGCTCTCGCAACGCTCGCGAGCGCCAGTAGTTGCGATAGCCCTTCAGGGTCTGGCGGCAATCGCCATCGCTTGTTCCGGGACATATGGTCAAATTTTGAATTTTGAAGTGACCGTCGATTTCATTTTTTTCGCGATGACGGCGGCATCGCTTTTCATTTTGCGCCGGCACCGGATCGGATCGGACACAGTTACCTATCGTGTGCCCGGCCATCCGTTCACCACGATACTTTTTGTTTTGTCCTGTGTTGGAATTGTCGGAAGCGCTATCGTTGCTTCACCACCGAATAGCGCGATCGCGTTGGGTATCATGCTGGCTGCGCTCCCCGTTTACCATTATTGGAGGAAATTCAGACGAACAGATTCATGACACACAAGCATTCCGACTACATGCATTGGTCCAAGACGCTGAGCCGCGCGCCGTTTAACCTCGCAACGAGTGGCGTAGCGCCGTTTCCGCTCCGCGAACTGCCGGTCGAGTTGGACACACTCGAAATCAATGGCTACGACGGCTACGGTCATCCGCCTTTACAAAAAGCCATCGCCGCACATCACGGTGTCGATCCCGATTGCGTTGTAGAATCCGCGGGAACGTCCATGGCAAATCACCTTGCCATGGCTGCGATCTTGGATCCGGGCGACGAAGTCTTAATCGAGCATCCCACATACGGGCCAATTTTGGACGTTGCCCAATATCTTTGCGCGAACATAAAACGGTTTCCGCGCCCCAAGGAAAACGGCTGGGCCATCGATCCGGTCACGATTCTTCATTACATCACGCCGAAGACGCGCTTGATCGTGATCACGAACCTGCACAATCCAACCAGCGCGCTTACGCCAGATTCGGTTCTGCGCGACGTTGGCGACATCGCCCGCAGCATTGGCGCGCTCGTGCTGGTGGATGAGGTTTATCTCGATGCGGTATATCAGCGGACGCCGCGTACATCATTTCATCTCGGGCCAGAGTTCGTGGTGACCAGCAGTTTGACGAAAGTTTACGGCGTCAGCGGACTGCGCTGCGGCTGGATCCTGGCGCACCCGGACCTCGCGTGGAAGATGCGCCGTTTGAATGATCTCTACAGCGCAACGCCCGTTTACCCTGGGCTACTTCTCGATGTTGCCGTATTCAAACACTTGAATCGTCTTCGCGAAAAAGCGCGCCGGATTGTGGACGCGGATCGGAAACTTCTTCGTGAGTTTCTGATACGGCAATCTGGCCTTTCTGCGGTCTGGACAGATTGGGGTACGACTTCCTTCGTGCAACTGAGAGATGGCAACGCTGATGATTTCCTGGAACGACTGCGTACGAAATTCGACACTTCAGCAGTTCCGGGTCGGTTCTTTGAAATGCCAGATCATTTCCGCATCGGCATGGGAGTGAATACAGAAATGTTCGCCGAAGGTCTTGATCGCGTCGACCGCGCGCTGGCGTAGGCTGATTGACCTCAATCGGCTAGGCTTTTCGAGTTAAGCTAGAGTTAGGGCCGTGGATGTGCGGTAGGACGAGGCCGTGGAGTCGGTCTTGCGCAAAGCTCCAGTCGATAAGTGACTTTCAGGCCATTCGTGAGACTGGGGGTGTGACACGAGAAGGTTGCCGGGACGCCGGCGCACCGACCTCCACTAGTACCTTGCTGTACGCCGCTCGCTTCTGAGGCGCCATTATCGGTCGTCGTTCCATACAGGATGTCGAAGGAGTTTTGGTTTTCGTAAAACCGCAGTTCGAAATTGGCCGTGCCGGATTTGTCAGAGTAAGTCGTGCGCCACTCGATGTTGAAGACTCTATTGGGTGCGCTTCCCGTGACTAGGGTAAAGACTCCACTGTTCGGACCATCTGTGCGCAAATCGCCCTGATATGCAAGAATAGCTGTATCGAGACACCGATTCGGCAAAGGACACGACGTCCCGAGGTAGGGCTCATCACCCGTAAACAGCAAACTACCGTTGGAGCTGACATAGGCTTGAGTGAAGGTCGAACCGTAAAAGCGCACTGAGAATGGAAAACTAACCAGGGTTATGCAATTGTCGCAGTGGTTGCCTATATCGACAGTCCCAGGCACGATTGGGTCGGAGTCAGTAGTTATCACATATTGACAGCACATCGGCTCAGGTGTCGAAGTCGCAGTTGCCGTAGGAGTCGGTGATCCAGGCGGTTCACTTGGCGTCGGAGGTGGAGGTGGAGACGCGGTTGCAGTTGCAGTGGCTGTTGCTGTCGCTGTCGGGGTCCATGTCGGCGTCGGGGTTGCAGTTGCCGTAGGCGTCGGACCCTGCCCGTATTTTATCGTCAGATAATCAGCATCGGAGCCCAATCCACCCCGACCCGTTACATAGACGAGACCGAGATTATCAACAGCGATCGCCGACGCTTCATCATCGGCGTTCCCAGGCCCGTCGAAGCGGGCCACCCACTGCTCCTGCCCAGTCGAGTCATATTTGATCGTAGCATAACCAAAATCACTAAAGCCATAATTCACTCGTGAACTACGTCCAGTCACATAAATATTGCCTGAACCATCAAGCGTAATGGCGCTAGCTACATCGGCTCCATTTCCTGGCCCGTTATAGCGGGCTACCCATTGTTGTTGACCGGCTGAGTTGTAATTAATTGTGCCGTAATCAGGATAACTGTTTTGGTCGGCAATCCCCCCAGTTACATACGTATTGCCCGAACCATCAATCGCGATCGCAATAGCAGCGCCCCCTTGGTAGCGTGCAATCCATTGCTGCTGTCCGGCTGAGTTATACTTGATCGTCGCGTCATCCCCGAAGCTCTCTCCAGTTACGTAGACGTTGCTCGATTCATCGACGGCAATCGCATAGGCTGCGTCATCCTCGTTCGCCGGCCCATTGTAGCGCGCAACCCATTGTTCCTGTCCGACGGAGTTATATTTGACTGTCAGGTAATCGGTATCGGGGCAAACCAAGGTTCTGCCAGTCACGCAAACGTTGCCTTGTTTGTCTACGGCGATCGCAAAAGGTTCGTCGACGTTTGATCCGCCGTGATACTCCGCAACCCACTGTTGTTCCCCAGCTGAGTTGTATTTAATGGTGGCGCAGAACAGCGTGTTGTACTGATTAGATGCGGCCGCCGCCACGTAAACGTTACCTGAACCGTCAACGGCGATAGCAATACCCCCAGCACCATTCGGAGTGTTGTAGCGTGCAACCCATTGTTCCTGCCCGGCAGAGTCATACTTTACTGTCGTGCAGGCGTAGGGAATGTTATTTGTTCCGCTCCGTCCGGTCACGTAAACGTTGCCTGATGCGTCAATGACCATGGCATTGAGTTGTTCATCGGCATTATCGGGACCGTCATAGCGTGCCACCCATTGTTGTCGTCCTGCTGCGTTGTATTTGACAGTCGCGTAGTCCCCGAGTGTTCCTGAGCCGAAGGCTGTTCCTGCCACATAGACGTTGCCTGATTGATCGACAGCAACCGCTTTAGCTTCGTCGTAGCCATTTCCGGATCCGTTGTAGCGGGCTATCCACGCTTCATATACGCCACCCGCGGTAACGGCTCGGCTGCCATCTGAAGGATGCTCCCGCGCGTTTGAATGTGGACCAGTCTTTCGCTGTCCAAGCGCGAATGGAATCATGCAGACCCCGATTAGCAGAACCAGATAGAACGCGCCTCGGACCAAATGCGCCCTTGTGCTTGGGTTAATGCGCTTTTTCATAACGCTGATTGGAATCTGAGAATTGAATCAACTTATAGCTAAGGGCGAGGGCGTGCAGTAGGGCGAGGTCGTGGAGTTGGACTGAGCCTCTGGGTAGCGTAGCGGAACGTGCAGGTGAATTCGAGTACCGGCCCTCCGCCGCAGTCAAAAGCGCCAGCAGCGATATGCATGGTGTTAACGCCCTCCACCGCAGGTGACGTATTGAAGATGAAGTTAATGGTGGTATCGCCGTTCGATAGGAAAACATTGTCCGCCTGTATTCCGTTAACGGTAAAATCGCTCGCCTGCACCGTGCTTGGGTCCACTGACTCGCTCACGTTGAGACTGAAATTAGTAGGTGCGGTAGTGACAATGCTACCGCAGGCTTCGGTGTCCACCGAACAAGGCGTGGAAGTCGGTGTAGGTGTAGGAGTAGGTGTTAGTGTCGGGCCAGACTCCGCGCAATATTTCCCGCCCGTGTTCAGGAACCCATTAAGATCAGTCCCACCCCAGACGATCATTTCACTGCCAGTCCAAACGGCTGTGTGAAGTTCCCGTTCAGAGGCCGCGTTGGTCGTGCTGGTAGCTGTCCAACTGTCGGTAGTCGGATCATATCTGCCACCGGTTCCTGGAATAGGAGGGGTTGGAGTCCCACTAGGTGTTGGCGTCGGTGATCCAGGCGGTTCGCTCGGTGTCGGGAATGGAGAGTCGGTTGCAGTCGCGGTAGGAGCCGGTGATCCAGACGGGCCGATTTGGGTCAAGTCTGTGTCGGTACTTTTAAGATAGCTAAGGCCATCATATCCGCTCCAGACGATCATTTCGTTGTCGGTCCAGATTGCCGTGTGGGATTGTCGTGGAGTCGGCGCATCGTTCGTGCTGGTCGCTAACCAATTGTCGGTGCTTGGATTGTATCTCCCACCTGTGTTGAGAAGCGTGAAATTCTCATCTTGCCCGCCCCAGACAATCATTTCGTTGCCCGTCCAAACCGCCGTATGATCTCGTCGGCCAGTCGGCGCGTTGAGAGTATTGGTGCTTGTCCAACTATTTGTGGTGGGGTCGTATTTCCCACCGTTGCTAAGAAAGTGCGAGCTGCCGTCAAAAAGGTATCCACCCCAGACGATCATTTCACTCTCGGTCCAAATTGCCGTATGCTCCTGCCGGGCGCTGGGCGCGTTGATCGTGCTAATACCTGTCCAACTGTCTGTGTTGGGATCATATCTACCACCGGTGTTCAACTGGTCTGTGTTATATCCGCCCCAGATCATCATTTGACTACCGGTCCAGACAGCCGTGTGGAAGTATCGTGCAAGGGGACCGTTGCTAGTACTGGTAGCTGCCCAACTATCCGTGGTTGGATTGTATCTGCCGCCCGTATTCAGATAACCGCCGAGCGGCACGCTACCGCCGCCCCAGACGATCATCTCGCTGCCAGTCCAGATGGCTGTGTGAAGGCATCGTTCAGACGGAGCGTTGGTGGTGCTGGTGGTTGTCCAACTATCAGTAGCCGGATCGTATTTGCCGCCATCGTTCAGGGTTGAGATCAAATAAAAGCCTCCCCAAACGATCATCTCGCTGCCAGTCCATACTGCCGTATGCCAATATCGGGGTAACGGCGGGCCGGGAGCGTTCATAGGTGTCCACCTATTGTCAATGCATGGGCGATCACCTGGGGAAATTGTTGGAAGATTGTAGGGCGCATTTCTTAGTGAGGTTGCAATCGACACGCTAGGTGCAGCGTTGATGCGGCCGGATTTGAGACACCCTGCTTTGTCTTGAACCGAGAGTTCGGCAGTCAAACGGTCTGACAGTGCCGGCCTGGCCAAGCACTCGGCCACGATGAAAGGATCGTTCCCCAACGCATCAAAGAGTTCACGCAAGGCCTCGGGCTTCTTTGTCTGCTCTGCCATGCGATCGATCTCAGCCTGTAACTGCTCTGCCGTGATTGGCCTTTGCCAGCAATCCTGCAGCGCCAGTGACTTGCGCAGGTAATCCGTGACTTTCTTTTCAAGCTGCCTTTGAGAGATCACCACTTCGAGCGATGGCTTTGGATCGGGACGCTCCTTTGGCCAGATACGGTGACGCCAGTAAACCTCCTCAACGGCTCGCTGATATGCTACGCGCTCTGCAAAGGTCAAGGTCGTTTCGGGTGGCTTTGAGTTGGCTTCCGAACGAAAGAAAGCCAGTAGGGTTCCAGTTGCCATCAAACCGACACCCGTCGTCCAAAGAACCAGAGTTAGTAAAACACGCAGATTAAGGAAGGTGAATTCAGTGGCGTAGTTCTTTTTCATGGAGAAGATTCTTCTTACGGGCGTGGATGTGGGGTAGGGCGAGGCCGCGACGAGGGAGTAGGCCTCGGTGCCTCGTAACGGAACGTGCAGGTAAATTCGGCCACGGGCCCTTTGAAGCAATTAAAAGCACCAGTGGGAATATGCATGATGTTAGCGCCCTGAACCGCAGGGGATGTATTGAAGGTGAAGTCAATGGTCATGTCACCGTTTAATAGGCTAACACTGTCCGCCGGGATTCCGTTCACGGTAAGATCGCTGGCGTCCAGAGTTGCCGGGTCAACTGGCTCGCCCACGTTGAGACTGAAATCAGTCGGTGGAGTAGTGACAATCCCGCCGCAGCCTTCGGTGCTCACCGAACAAGGTGGGGGCGTCGGTGTGGGTGTAGGACTCGGCGTACCACCTTGGATATACTTGATCGTAACGGAGTCAGAATTAAATGGCTGTGACGCCAGGCTTGTTCCTGTCACATAAACATTTCCTGAGCCATCAACTGCAATGGCATTGGCATAGTCGGGCCCATTTCCAGGTCCATTATAACGGGCAACCCATTGTTCCTGTCCGAGTGGATCATATTTGACCGTGGCGTAATCAGCACTCGTGACACCAGAGCCAGTTCCTGTAATATAGGTATTGCCTGAACTGTCTGTCGCAATAGCTCGGGCATAACCACCGGCGTCGCTCTGCGCAACCCATTGCTCTTGCCCCGCAGAACTGTACCTGATCGTAAGATAGTTGAACTCATTAAACGAGACCGCGCCTGCTCCAGTGACAGAGACATTATCCGAATTATCGATGGCGATCGCATAGCCAAGATCGTCGAAATGTGTCGGTCCATCGTAACGAGCCACCCATGTTTGTTGGCCGGCCGGGTCGTATTTAATTGTAACGCAGTCAAAATCGTTGTTCGAGTTTAAGCTTGATCCTGTCACATAAATGTTGCCTGAGCCATCGATTGCAATGGCATTCGCTGCGTCGTACCCATTCCCTGTTCCGTGGTACCGGGCGATCCATTGCTCTTGACCGGCGGAATTATACTTAATGGTGAGATACTCTGAGAAAATTCCCGACACGACACTACCTCCGGCGACGTAAACGTTGTCTGACTTGTCGAGGGCAATCGCGCTGCCCCAATCGTCACCATTCCCTGGTCCGTTATAGCGGACGACCCACTCTTGTTGGCCGCCCGAATTATACTTGACCGTCGTGCAGTCCGAATCCCCTTCTAACCCAGTGCTTACCCCAGTCACATACACATTGCCCGAGTTATCAACGGCAATTCCTGTGGGATAGTCGTAGTCATTCGCCGGTCCATCGTATCGGGCAACCCATTGTTCTTGCCCGTCTGCATTGTACTTGACCGTGGCGTAATCGTATTCAGAGGTTTTTGCACTCCAGCTTTGGCCTGTAACATAAACGTTGCCTGAACTGTCAACAGAGATGGCCGTGGCTGCGTCTCCCAAGCCCCCATCGTAGTGAGCGACCCACTCTTCTTCTCCGGACGAATTGTATTTTATCGTGAGGTAATCAGCCCCAGTCGGTGAGTTAACGCTTTCTCCGGTTACGTAGACATTCCCTGAACTGTCGAGGACGATTGCAACGGCTCCGTCATAATCATTTGCCGGCCCATTGTATCGGGCCACCCATGCTTCATATACGCCACCGGTGGTTGCAACTGGCCTCGGGTTCACCCGGTTTACCCGCTCGACCACGGCGCGTGCCCGTTGGCGAGTCGACGCTTGCGGTTTCGCCGCTGCGAACAACGCCACAAAGAGTCCAGCGAAAAACATGATCAACCCAAGGGAAACGCAGAGGCGAAGGAAGGCGGATTGATTACTCTGTCGCTTTTTCATGGAGGAAATTTTGTGGAGGAATTGTTTTTACGTGGATTCCATACGCGGTATCAAGATTTATTGTCGGTTTTTGGTATTCGATGTTGGATGCTGAGCGTTCGCTGTCTCTCGAAGTGCGGGACGCCAGAGACTTGGCACCAGTTGCTTCCGCTCGCGTGTCATGGACAGTCAGCAGCGGAGTGAAGACGTTCGAAAATTTCCAGATTCGTCCGGCGCGCGTGGAAGACGTGCCGATCATTCTCCAGTTAATTCGCGATTTGGCGACGTATGAGCGCGCGCCAGACGAGGTGACGGCGACCGAGGAGCAACTTGTCGATGTTTTATTCGGGGAACGGCCGGCGGCGGAAGTTCTTCTTGCGTTTGAAGGAGAATCGCCGGTTGGGTTCGCAGTTTACTTTTATAATTTTTCCACCTGGCTGGGACGACCCGGCCTTTACCTCGAAGACTTGTTCGTGAAGCCGGACAAGCGCGGCAAAGGCTATGGACGCGCATTGCTGGTCGAGCTTGCGAAGATCGCGCGGGACCGAGAGTGCGGGCGATTGGAATGGGCGGTGCTCGATTGGAACGAACCGGCGATCAAGTTTTATCGCGCGCTCGGCGCCAAACCAATGCATGAATGGACGGTGTTTCGATTAACTCGTGATGGGATTGCGGGACTAGCGGAGTCGGGGCGAGTCGATCAAGAGTAGCAGCTGGAACAAGACGAGGAGCCAAGTGGCGCGCGAAAGGACAAAGATCGAGGACTATGCGTTTCTTAGCGATACGCAAACCGCTGCTTTGGTGAGCCGGGACGGATGCGTTGATTGGCTTTGTCTTCCGCGGTTCGATTCGCCTGCGTGTTTCGCCTCGCTTCTGGGCGATACGAGAAACGGGCATTGGCGGTTTTTCCCAGAGGAAGAAGTCATAGAAACCCGCCGCCGTTACCGTGGGGACTCGCTTATTCTCGAAACGGAAATTGAAACCAAGAGCGGCGCTGTGCGTCTGATCGATTTCATGCCGCCACGTGGCGAGAATCCGGACATCATCCGGATCGTGGAAGGGTTGCGCGGCAAGGTGTCGATGCAGATGGAATTGGTCATCCGGTTTGATTACGGGCAGATCGTGCCATGGGTGCGCCAGCGGAATGACGGCTTGGAAGCGATCGCCGGACCGGATGGCTTGATCTTGCGAACGCCGATTGAAACTCGCGGCGAGGACCTGACTACTATCGCGGAGTTTACTGTTGGCGAAGGCGAGCAGGTCCCGTTTGTACTCACGTGGTTCGCTTCCCACAAGAATCCGCCAAGGGCCATCCATTACGAGCATGCTTTGCGCGACACCGAAAGGTATTGGCGATCATGGTCGAATCAGTTTCAGGGTCAGGGGAAATGGCGCGACGCAGTGATGCGCTCGCTGATCGTGCTCAAAGGATTGACCTACGCGCCCACGGGCGGCCTGGTCGCCGCGGCGACGACATCGTTACCTGAACAAATCGGAGGACCGCGTAACTGGGACTATCGCTACTGCTGGTTGCGGGATGCCACGTTCGCTTTGCTCTCACTGCTGCGCGCCGGTTATCGCCAGGAGGCTGAAGGATGGCGTGAGTGGCTGCTACGAGCTGTCGCCGGGAGCCCTGCCCAGATGCAGATCATGTACGGCGTTCGGGGCGAACGTCGTCTTGATGAAGCCGAAATTCCCTGGCTTTCAGGCTATGAAAAGTCTGTGCCGGTACGCATCGGCAATGCGGCTTCGACGCAATTTCAGCTCGATGTGTATGGCGAGGTGTTGGCGACGATGTTCGAAGCCGATTGCGCTGGAATTAAAATGCAGGAGCCTGATTGGGCCTTGATGGTGCATTTGATGAAATTCCTGGAATCAAACTGGCAGAAGCCGGATGAAGGAATTTGGGAGGTGCGCGGCGGACGAAAAAATTTCACGCACTCGAAAATGATGGCGTGGGTGGCGTTCGATTGCGCCGTGAAACTCGTTGAAGAATGCGGATGCGCGGCGGGCGAGCATCATGGCCGCTGGCGAAAAGTTAGAGAGCAAATTCGCGCAGAGGTTTGCGAGCGCGGTTACAACTCAAAGAGAAAGGCCTTCACCCAGTTTTACGGTTCCGATGCGCTCGACGCCAGCCTGCTGACGATGCCACTCGTTGGCTTCCTGCCCGCAACAGACGAACGCGTCCGCAATACGATCGAGGCCATCGAACGCGAGCTAATGGAAGATGGCTTGGTCTTGCGTTATCGCCCGCAGGAATGCGGCGTGGACGGATTACCGGGACGTGAAGGTGTTTTTCTCCCATGTTCTTTCTGGTTGGTTGCTTGTTGGCACCTCCTCGGTCGAAAGACAGAAGCGCGCGAATTGTTCGAGCGCTTACTTGATGTGCGAAACGACCTGGGGCTTCTCTCCGAGGAGTACGATCCGCGTGAGAAACGACAGCTGGGAAATTTTCCACAGGCATTTTCGCACGTTGCGCTCCTTGGTGCCGCACGAATCCTTGATGACGAACAGGAAACTGCGACGTCGATATGAATCAATCCTGATCCAAGTTCTCCCGTGAAACGCGATGGCTTCGTGTGTGTTCAGCACCAACGGCGCCGTTCATTGTAAAGACTGGGGCAACGCCCCAGGGAAAATCAGTTTCAAAGAAAAGCGCTGAAAGCGCGAATCAAACAGCCCGGGTCTCGCTTGAAGAAACGAGACACCGAACCAAATCCTCAATTGTTACAATCCCGCAAAAATTTTTCCTTCGATCCAGGACAGCAGCGAGACCGAGCCGAGCAGCGCGCAATTGCTGTACAACCCGATGGGCGGACTCCTCCTCATTAGTCGTTACGATGCGCCGGACGTAATTGGCCAGCGGCTTGTTTCCATCCTGATCGAGTAGGATATCGAGAACGTTAATCAAACCGGCAGGTTGCCCTCCCGAGGTAATCACTGGCAGACGATCAAGGCCGGAAGAGGCACTGAGCTCCACCGCCTCTCGGGTTGAGGCACCAGGCGGCAACGCGACGACTTTTGCCGAAGGCAGCATTACGTCGCGCACTTTGACACTGCGGAAATCGACTACGTTATGAATCATCGCGCGTTCTGTAGCCGTTAGCGAACCCTCGAGCTCGCTTTGTGTGGTGATCTGTTTCAGGTCCTCGCGCCCCGCAAAAAGACGAGCGCGTTTGGCGGCGCGACTTGGCAGGATCAGCTTGCCCAGCTGCGCCCCAAGTTCGAGCAATGGTGAGAACAGGAACGATGCTAGTTCGAGTACACCGGCAAGTTGCCCCAGGGCGCGAAAGGGAAATCGCCGGAAAAGCGATTTGGGGAGAACGGAGAGCAGAAACAAATAGACCGGAAGCGCAATCGCCAGAGAGATAAAATAACCAGCGTAACCCCATGGTCGGACTAACTGGCGGGTCAGCAGAAACAGACCGAGTATGTCCGCCGCGTTGGTGACCAGCAGAACGGTCACCAGCAATCGCTCCGGGTGTTTCAACAAGCGATTCAACCGCACGGCCGCCGGCACGCGACGTTTTACATTTTGTCGCAATCGAATTGGGTCGATCGAAAGCAGTCCGCTTTCAATCCCGTTGAAGAAAAACGAAACAATCCAGCAACAAAAAATGATTAAACCGATTATCATGCCGCTGCCTCGAAAGCTTTCGGAGCTGTTTTCTCGAGCAAAATTTCCTCGATTCTTTTGCGGCCTGCGCGACGCACCGTGATAACAAGGCGCGGGATCTCCAGTTTTGTGCCGGGGGGCGGCAAATAACCGAGCCGCGTGAAGACGAATCCGCCGATCGTGTCGATTCCCTCCTCGTCGATTTGAAAACCGAGATATTCGCTTAAATCGTCGAGACGCGCGTCGCCGCTAACGAGAAATCTACCGTTCCCGAGCGGCTCGATATAAAGAGCGACATCATCTCGTGGCACTACATCGCGAAGGATTTCCTCCACGATATCCTCCATCGTGATAATCCCTTCGGTGCCGCCAAATTCGTCAACCACGACTCCCATCCCCTGGGGCCGAGTCAAAAAGAGCTTGAGCAGCTCCAACGCGGCCATTGTCTCGGAGACGAAAGAGGGCGCGATTAGCTTCTCAGTGTAATGCTCCGATGGATCGAGCAGGAACAATTTCACATCGATGATCCCGAGAATTTGATCGGGTGTGTCCGCATAAACCGGGACGCGCCGATATCGATTTTTCTTCATGCGCGCAATTGCTTCCTCGTTCGTTAAATCATCCGGCAGCATGAAACTATCAACGCGCGGCGTCATGCAGTCCTTTGCGGTCTTATCTCCGAGCTTGATGATTTCCTGGATGATTTCAGCTTCGCCTTCATACAAAGCGCCTTCCTCCTCACTCATCTCGAGCAGCGTCTCCAATTCCTCGTCGCTCAAACGTGGTCGAGTGCGTAGACGCGACGGAGTGAGAAAATCGACCACGCGAGCGCTCACGCTCTCGAGACCGCGGCCGATGCGGTCAAGAAGCGGCATCGATATCTGCAAGGCGAAGGCGCCGATTGTTGAGAGTCGATAGGGCGCCGAAAGCGCCAGGAGCTTTGGGATTAGATCGCAAAGCAGGACGACAATTGCGAAGATCACAAGCGCTGTTACCCACTGCGAAATGCGCCCCGCCAATGGGCCCTCCCACAAGAAGAAGAGACACAGTATGATCAGCAAAACATTTATTAGTCCATCGCCCAGGAGCAGGACATTGAGAACATGGCGCGGATTTTCTCGGAAAAGTTGTACAAATTTCGTGAGTCTTGGATGATTTGTCTCCAGACGGCGCAATTGATGCGGCCTAAGGGAGAAAAGGGCTGTCTCCACGCCGGAAAACAGTGCGGAACAGAAAATTAAAATCGAGATGACCACCAGCAAGATGGCCAGGGCCGCGGCTGTCATTGCTTATGTCGACACAGCCAGGCCGGCTGCGAGAAGTCAGCCGCGCGAGGCGAGGAGCCTTGTCCCTTCGAAAAACTGGTGCGCGCTGGTTTGCTCATCGTCTGAGCCGTGAGCAAATTAAGCTCTTCATGAGCAAAGGCGAGAGGATTTCGCGGTTCGTGGCCGAGTTGGTTGTTGAAGATGTCGATCCGGACCAGAGAGACATCGTGAAACATCCATTTTATCGCGCGTTTTTCCATTGCTGGAATGAAAAACGTTATTACGAGGCGCATGATGTGCTCGAGCAGCTTTGGCTCAAGACCAAATCACCCGATGCAGACTATTTCAAAGGATTGATTCAGGCGGCTGGGGCTTTTGTCCATCTTCAGAAGCGATTTGAGTACCCACTGCACGCGAAACATAGCAAGCGCTTATCTCCTGCGGTTCGTCTGTTCCGCCTTGCGGATAAGAACCTGTCCCGCTTCGCTCCTCGACATCACGGCTTGGATGTGGCTGCGTTGTGCCAGTTATTGCGCACATGCGCCGATCAGATCGTTGCATCTGACTACAAGACCAATCCCTGGTCGCCGGAGACGGCTCCAAAACTCAACCTGCTGTAGCCACGGCGCTGTGCCGCCGTGCTGGAGATAACGGACAACTCGCCTCGACGCAGCGAGGCGGCTACAAGCGCAGCCAAGTCATCTCGTGAATATCAATTTCATTCCGGCGATAAGAAGGACTGTCGCCAGAAAAAGCGAAATTGCCCGGACAGCAAGATGCCTGCTGCCCAGATACGAGCCCATAATGCCGCCAACGATCGCCGCTGCTGCAAGAATAAGACCAAGCGAAGGAATTGAATGAACTTTTGTGAAGTACCCGACCAGCCCGGCGATCGAGTTCACCCAAATGAATAGCGCCGAGACAGCTGCGGCCTGGCGGATGTGCGCCCATTGGCAAAACAACAATAGCGGCGTGAGAAATATTCCACCTCCGGTCCCAGTTAGTCCGGAAAGAAATCCAAGCCCTGCGCCTACGCCAATTGCCACCGGTCGAGAAGGGGGGACGGTTTGCGGCGGATCGCTCCTCCGAAATACCAATCGCGCAGCCGAGAAAAGCAGCACAACCCCTATCAGGATTCGGAGAACCGAAGCAGACGGCTGAAGATAGCCGCCGACGTACGCGGCCGGAATGGAAAGCAGCGCAAAAGGCCAGAATAATTTCCACGAGAAATGACCGGCTCGCCAGAATTGAAACGTGCCGATGGACGCAACCAGAATGTTAAGGACAAGTGCTGTTGGACGAATAACCGTCGGTGCGAGCCCGAACAATGTCATCGTTGCGATGTAACCAGACGCGCCGGCATGCCCGACTGATGAATAAAGCAATGCGATCAGGCCAACGGCGATAAGAAGAAGAACGAGATGTGTGGTGTCCACGAAATGACGAATGACGAATGAGTAATGACGAATCAATGACGAATGACGAAAAAGATGGCTGTTATTCCGAGCGAAGTCGAGGAATCCCGCTGCAAAACCGAAGAGCAATTCCACGGGACCTTTCGACTCCGCTTCGCTTCGCTCCGGATGACGAATTGATCATTCGTGTTTCGTCATTAATTCGACATTCGTCATCCGTGCTTCGTCATTTCCTTGGGGGATTTCTCGCGTTAACGTGGTTGGTGACATCGAGCGACACTTTTGCTGAGGCCAAGCCTGCGCAGCCTGAACACACGAACCGTCTGGCGCAGGAGAAGTCGCCTTATCTTCTTCAGCATGCGCATAATCCCGTCGATTGGTATCCATGGGGGGAAGAAGCGTTCGCGAAGGCGCGTCGGGAAAACAAACCGATCTTTCTTTCGGTTGGTTATTCCACATGTCACTGGTGCCATGTCATGGCGCACGAATCGTTCGAAAACGAAGAAGTGGCCGCGGTCATGAATCGCGAATTTGTGAACATCAAAGTGGACCGGGAGGAGCGCCCCGATGTTGATCGCGTTTATATGACGTTTGTTCAGGCGACGACGGGCGGAGGCGGCTGGCCGATGAGTGTCTGGTTGACGCCTGACCTGAAGCCATTTGTTGGGGGAACCTATTTTCCGCCGGAGGACCGATATGGTCAGCCTGCTTTCAAGAGCGTGCTCGAACGAATCGCAATAGCTTGGAAGGAAAATCACGACAAAATTGTCGAGCAAGGCGGCAAGATCGTTGACGCGCTGCGTGAATCTCAATCAACGGCAACTGCGGAAGGGAAGATCAATGCAGCAATCTTAGATACTGCTTACCGGCAACTTGACCGCAATTACGACCCGAAGGAAGGCGGTTTCGGAAATGCCCCTAAGTTTCCGCGACCGGTGACGCTCAACTTCCTGACGCGATTTTACGCGCGTGATCCCAAGAGCGAATCCGGCAAGCATGCGCTCGAAATGGATTTATTCACGCT
>WNGB01012359.1_pt1 | contig 16109 bp, 14 predicted proteins | sample 5400681 | NCBI WGS metagenome assembly WNGB01 (sample SAMN13153367, study PRJNA577476) | soil metagenome | isolation source: 115 cm soil or saprolite under grassland replicate 2 | place: USA:California | collected 2016-06-15 | reverse complement strand
ACGGCCTCACCGCGGGTCGCGCGCACGAGCAGGGCCGCGATCCGCGCGCGCACCTGGAGACCAATGACTCCCACGCCGTGTTCGCCTGCCTCGGCGACCTGGTCGTCACCGGGCCCACCAACACGAATCTGCTCGACCTCTACCTGTTGCTGGTTGACGCCGCCCCCTCACCCTGACCCTCTCCCCCTCGGCGGGGGAGAGGGAACCGGAGCGACTCCCTCTCCCTCGGAGAGTCTCGGAGAGGGAGAGGGCCGGGGTGAGGGGGCGCTAGAACCGAACGCGGACGCGGTAGGTGAGCTTGGTCTCCCCGTCCTTGGGGACGGGGACGCGGAAGCGCATCGTGAACGCCTCCACCTTCTCGTGGGGGAGGGTGGAGCGCAGCACCTCCCAGTCGCCCGGCACCGGCTCCACCACCTCGACGGTGACGGCCTCCTTCTTGTGGTTGCGCAGGCTGATGTCCCACTCGACCTCGTAGAGCGCGGGCCCGATCTTCTTCCAGTCCTTCTGCACGCGCTCGCCCACCACGTCGAAGGCCTCGCCCATCTTGATCTTCACGCGCTCGTCCTTGGGGGTGTGGTCGATCCAGTCCTCGCCGATGAGCTGCTGGCTGCCCGAGGTGTCGGCCTTGTAGACGCGCACCTTCCCCTTGGGCAGCGGGATGCCGAGCCGGTTGTCCTTGCTGTTCTTGATCTCGAGGTAGACCCCCACCTTCTGGTTGGACATGGGGACGCCGTACTGGGTGCGGAAGTAGTCGGCGGCGCCGTAGTAGATGAAGTGCTTGTCGACCGGCACGTCGGTGGCGGACAGGAGCGAGAGTTGCTTGGTCTGCTGGTCCTTGACCGTGGTGCGGCCGTCCAGCGTGTAGAGGTGGTACTCGAAGAAGCCCTCGGACCTGAAGTCGCGAGAGGCATCGGCCGCCCCCGACTTGGCCGCGAGTTCTAGCCCCCGCCGCGGCTCGTTGCGACCTGTCGCCCGGTTGATGTCCCCTGCCACCAGCTTGAGGGCCGCGTTCCTGTACGTCGCGCCGCTCTTGTTGTCGATGGTCACCCAGCCGGTGAGATCGCTCTTGCTGTCGGCCGCATCGATCACCATCACGTAGTCGGCCTTCCAGGTCATGCCCCCCGTGAGATACGAGGCCTCGATGCGCTGGGGGGCGGGCTTGGCGTTCCTGAGCAGCCAGAGCAGGGTCGGCTTGGACACCAGGTTCTCCGGCAGGGCGGGCAGGACCGCGTTGCCATAGGTCCCGATGTGGATCTCGCCGTTGATCTCCCAGACGGGGCCGCTGGTGGACAGCAGCGTGGCCTCCTGGAACGCGCCGCCGCTCTGGTAGAGCCGCACCTTCTTCCCCACGTACTTCTCCATCAGCTTGTCGCTCGTCAGCAGGTCGTACTCGTAGTTCTGCTCGAGGATCTTGAGCCCCTGGGGATCGGTCAGGGACTTGAGATGCACCGAGGTGGGATCGATCTGGGCGGCGACGTCCATGAACTTGACCTCGAGCGTGCCCGCGTCCAGGCGTGCCTCGCGCGTGTCCTTCACGAGACCGAGGTTGCCGTTGTACACGGTGACCATGACGTCTCGCTGGTCGTTCCCGGTGATGGCGACGGGCGCCGCCGCCACCGCCGCGGTCTGGAACACAAGGAGCAAGCTCAGGGCAAGCAATCGTCTCATCGCCGCGTTCTCCCGTCGGGCAGGGTCGGTCGCATCTGTCCGGTTAGACACGGCGAGCGACGCGAAGTTCCCGGCGCAGTGCGGGCGGGAGGCGCGCGGACTACTGAACGAGGCGAAGCGTGACGCGGACGTTGGGTGGCAGCTCGGAGGGCTCGCCTTCAGGCAGCCAGGCGCCGATGCGGGCGAGCCCCTGGCTGAACTCGGGGTACGCCGTCTTGGGAACGGCGACCTCCACCACGGTGGCCCCCGCTTCCTCGCGGCGCGCCATCACGACACCTCCGGAGCGCGCGAGCAATTCGCCGAGGGCCCGCTCCGCGGCATCGCGGTCCTTGACCGCCAGACGCCCCGCCACATCCGCCGACGGCAGGATGCGCATTCCCGGGCGAGGCGCCGCTGGCGATCGCAGGGTCTTGTCCGTCTCCGAATCGGCGCGCCCTTCCAGGGCGGACGCGGGAGGGGACTGCGACGGCGCCGACTCGGGAGCCCGGGGCGCGGCGAGGCCTTCAGCCCCCGCCTCCTTCTTGACGTCGACCTTGGGTTCGACGCTCGGAACCGGCGCCGCCGCGCCCGCCGGAGGCGCGGGCGCCGGGGCACCCTTTGCGCCTTCCTCGGCGGGAGAGGGACCGGACCGGGAGACTGATGGCTCGGGAGCGCGGGGCGTGGCGCGATTTTGCGCTTCCATCTCTTTCTCCAGGTTGCGTTCGACGCTCGCTGGAGGCGCCGCCGGAGCCGGCCGCTCGGCCGGGGGCGCCGTTTTTCCGGTCTCCCGGAGGGCCGAGAGTCTCGAGTCTTCGGGCGCCGCCTTCGGCTTTTGCTCGGCGCCGAGCTCCTGCTTCGACGGCCGGTCACGGAGCGCGCCGCGCGGCGATTCGGCGACCCCGGGGGCGGGAGGCTGATCCGAGAATGTGGCCGGCGGCGCCTCGGAGCGCGTGGCCGAGCTGAATGTGTCCCGGCGCGCGGCCTGCTGGAGCTCGGGCGTCCGCTGAAAGACGTACACGGCCAGCCCCGCGACCAGGAGCAGCGCGGCGACCTCGGCGGGGAGCTTCACCGAGAGCGGCAGGAAGAGCCTCCGGAGGAGTCGCCGGTGCCACGGCGCCGGCCGGGCCGCCTCGAGCACGCGGTCGACGAATCCCACGGGCGCCCGCGGCCGCTCCACCCGGCGCAGCAACGCGACGGTCTCCCGGAATCGCTCCAGCTCCTTGCGGGAGTCGGCGCACTGCGCGAGATGCGCGTCGACGCGGGCCCGCTCCTCGGCCGTCAAGGCCTCATCCACCCAATCCGAAAACTCCTCGCGCGCGTCGTGGCAGTTCATGGGAGGAAGCGTTCCAGCTTGTCCTTGAGGTCCAGCCGGGCCCGGTGCAGTCGCGACCGCACCGTCCCCGTCGGCAGCTCGAGCGCCGCGGCGATCTCCTCGTAGGAGAGGCCTTCGAGATCGCGCAGCACCACCACGATGCGGCGCTCGTCGGGGAGCTCGGCGATGGCCCGGTGCAGCGCCGCTTCCAGCTCCGTCTGCTCGAGCATGGCGTCCGGTCCGCCGGCGTCATGCGCAAGGAGCATGACGCTGTCCTCGCCCTGGCGGATCATGGCACGCTCGCCCGAGCCGAGGCGCGTCAGGCACAGGCGCGAGGCGATGGCGTAGAGCCACGTCGAGAGCTTCGCGTCTCCGCGGAACTCCGCCAGCGCCCGGTGAGCCCGGAGGAACACCTCCTGGGCGATCTCCTCGGCCTCGGCGGCGTTGCCCAGCATGCGGACGGCGACCCCGAACACGCGGTGCTGATAGGCGCGGACCAGCTCCTCGAAGGCCTGCGCCTCGCCGGCCCGTAGCCGCAGGACAAACCGGGCATCCTCGCCCGCCTCATGCACGGTAAGACCATACCGCGACAGGAAAGTTCCGGGGGAAGAAAAGAGCCCCGCCCTCCAGGCCGGCCGCGGGCCGTATGGTAGACTCAGCGCGTGATGACCAAGCGCGAGCGCGTGATGGCGGCGCTGGCTCGAGAGCCGGTGGACCGTCCGCCGGTCTCCTTCTGGCGGCACGTGCCCACGGTGGACCACACGGCGGGCGGCCTCGCCGAGGCCATGCTGGCGTGGCAGCGTCGGTGGAACCTCGACTTCATCAAGGTCATGTCGAGCGGCGTGTACTGCGTCGAGGACTGGGGGTGCAAGGTCGCCTACACGGGCGCCCGCAACGGCGCCAAGCAGTGCACCGAGCACGCCGTGAAGACGGCGGCCGACTGGGCGCGGATCAAGCCACTCGATCCCGGCGCGGGCGCCCTCGGGCGCGAGCTCGAAGCGCTCCGGCTGATCGTCGCCGGAAAGACCGACGACGTGCCCGTCCTGCACACGGTGTTCTCCCCGCTGACCATCGCGCGGAAGCTCGGCGGCGACCGCCTGAGCGAGGACATCCGGACGAGCCCGAAGGCGATCCTCGAGGCGCTGGAGGCGATCACGGAGACCTTGGTCCGCTACGGGGCGGCCCTGATCCAGGCCGGCGCCGACGGGGTCTTCTTCGCGACGCAGACCGGGAGCCCCGACGTGATGGCCAGGGACGACAAGGCGCAGTTCGGCCTCCTCTACGCGCGTCGCGCCCTGGAGAGCCTGACCGGCAGGTCGGCCTTCACCCTCCTGCACATCCACGGCAAGGGGATCTACTTCGACGATCTGGTCGGCGCGCTCTCCGTGCATGCCGTCAACTGGCATGACCGGCTGACGCCGCCCAGGCTGGAGGACGCCCAGCGTCGGTTCGCCGGAGCCGTGGTGGGCGGCCTCAACGAGGCAGTCACGTTGCGCGAGGGACCGATCGAGGCCATCGTGGCGGAAGTCGACGACGCCATCCAGACGTGCCGCGCGGGCCTCGTGCGCCCGGTTCTTCTCGTGCCCTTGGCGTTGCTGGTCGCTCCGATGTTCCTCCAGGAGGCCGCGCCCCGGTAGACACGCCGCCCCGTCTGCCTCGTCGACGGGCGACTCGATCTTAGTGGTTGAAATTCCTGGGCGCCCCTCGAGAAATGCACCGGGTTATCCACGGGCCACTCACACGTTCTGTGGATCAAGCTCGGAGGAGGCCTGGACGGTCCCCACCCGGTTTCATATGCTATCCTACCGTGCGTATGTCGCTGACAAATCTCCTCGATCTGCTGCCCGCCGAAATCGAGTCCCTGGTCGAGTCGCTGGGCGCGCCGCGTTATCGCGGGCGCCAGATCGCCGACTGGATCTACCGCAAGGGAGTGACGGATTTCGCCAGCATGACCAACCTCCCGCGCGAGCTCAGGGAGGCGCTCCCTGAAAGAGCATCGGTCGGGGTGCCGGCGGTCGAGCGGCGGACGCCGTCGCAGGACGGCAGCCAGAAGTTCGTCTTCCGCCTCCCCGACGGGGCCCGTGTCCAGTCGGTGCTCATGCCCGACGGCGAGCGCCTCACCCTCTGCGTATCGACCCAGGTCGGTTGCGGCTTCGGGTGCGCCTTCTGCTTCACGGGCACCATGGGGCTCGAGCGCAACCTCACCGCAGCCGAGATCACCGGCCAGGTCATGGGCGTCGCGCCGACGCTCCCGCCGGGTAGACGGCTGACGCACGTCGTCTACATGGGGATGGGAGAACCGCTCGCGAATTACGCCGCGACGGTCAGATCGCTGCGGCTCCTCACCGACCCCGGGGCCTTCGGGTTCTCCCCCCGCCGGATCACCGTGTCCACGGTGGGGCTGGTCGGCGGCATCGAGCGGCTCGCCCGCGAGAACCTCCGCGTCAACCTGGCGATCTCGCTTCACGCCACGACCAACGAGACGCGCGACCGCCTCATGCCGGTGAACAAGGGCTTCGCCATCGAGCCATTGCTGGCTGCCTGCCGGCGCTTCCCGCTGCCGTTCCGCCAGCGCATGACCTTCGAGTACGTGCTGCTCGACGGCGTCAACGACACGCGGCAGGACGCCCTCAAGCTCGGGCGCCTGCTCAAGGGCATCCGGGCGAAGGTCAACCTGATCCCGTTCAACGACTGGCAGGGAGCCCCCTTCGCCCGGCCCCCGCTCTCCCGCATCCTGGCCTTCCAGAGCGTGCTGCTGGAGCAGGGGATCACCGCCACCGTGCGCTGGAGCAAGGGCGAGGACATCGGCGCCGCCTGCGGCCAGCTCAACGAGGCCGTCGTGGCGTGATGGCGCCGGTCACCGTCTCCTTCGCGACCCTGGGGTGCCGGCTCAACCAGGTCGAGTCCCAGGAGCTGATGGGGTTGCTCGAGGGCCACGGGTTCCGCGCCGTCGCCGGCGAGGAGCCCGCCCAGGTCTACGTGGTCAACACCTGCACGGTGACCGGGAGGGCCGACTTCTCCGACCGGCAGGTCATCCGGAGGATCGCCCGCGAGAACCCCGGAGCCGTGCTGGTCGTGACGGGTTGCTACGCCCAGACGGATCCGGACGCGGTGGCAGGGCTCCCCGGCGTGGATCTCGTCCTCGGCAACCAGGAGAAGTACCGGCTCCCGGAGCTCTTGACCTCGCTGGTCAAGCGGCGGCGGCCCGAGGTGAGGGTGAGCGGGATCGGCGGCGCGCGCGCGGTGCCGGTGGCGCCGTTCGCGCGGGTGGCGGGCCGCTCCCGCGCCTCGGTGAAGATCCAGGACGGCTGCCAGCACCGCTGCGCGTTCTGCATCGTGCCCATGGCGCGGGGCGGGAGCCGGAGCCAGGAACCGCAGGTGGTGCTCGAGCAGGTGGAGACCCTGGTCGCCGCCGGGTACCGGGAGATCACGCTGACGGGAGTCGACATCGGGCACTACGGCTGGGACCTGGTTCCCCGCACGACCCTCGCCGCGCTGATCTCCCGCATCGCCGACACGCCCGGCCTCCGGTGGCTCAGGCTCTCCTCGGTGCTGCCCGCATACTTCACGCGCGAGCTGAGAGAGGTCGTCAGCGGCTCGCCGGTGGTCGCCCCTCATCTGCACCTGCCGCTGCAGAGCGGGAGCGACCGGGTGCTCAGGCTGATGCGCCGGCCGTACAACACGCGCATGTACCGGGCGCTGGTCGAGAGCCTCGCCGGCGCCATCCCCGATCTCGGCCTCGGGACCGACCTGATCGTCGGCCACCCCGGCGAGCGCGAGGAGGACTTCGCGGCGACCCTCGACCTCGCGCGCGGGTTGCCCTATTCATACCTGCACGTCTTCGCGTACTCCGATCGCAAGGGCACGGAGGCGGCGCGGCTGCCCGAGCGCGTGCCGTCGCCGGCGATCCGCGAGAGGAGCCGGCGGCTCAGGGAGCTGGGCCGGGAGAAGAACCTGGCGTTCCGGCGCGGGATGATCGGGCGGCGGCGGGAGGTCCTGGTGCTGGCCGAGCGCGACCGCGACACCGGGCTCCACTCGGGGCTGACGTCCAACTATGTCGAGGTCGTCTTCGACGGGCCGGATGGGCTCGCGCGGCGCTTCGCGCCCGTGACGATCACCGGCGTCACCGCCGACCACACGTTCGCCGCGCTCGAGGAGGCGACGGCGTGAGATCGACGCCCGCCGGGCGGGACGGCGAAGGGCCCGTGGTCGGTGTCATCGGCGGCAGCGGGCTCTACGAGCTGGAGGGGCTCCAGGACGCCCACTGGGTCAAGATGAGGACGCCCTTCGGCGAGCCGTCCGATGCCTATCGCGTGGGCCGGCTCGGCGCCGCCACGGTGATCTTCCTGAGCCGTCACGGGCGCGGCCATCGCCTCTCGCCCTCCGAGATCAACTACCGGGCGAACATCTACGGCCTCAAGGCCCTCGGCGCGCGCTGGGTGATCTCGGTCAGCGCGGTCGGCAGCATGAAAGAGGAGGTCCATCCGCTGGATCTGGTGGTGCCCGATCAGTTCTACGACCACACGAGGCGGCGCGCCTCCTCGTTCTTTGGGGACGGGATCGTGGGGCACGTGGGGATGGCGGACCCGGTCTGCCCGGGGCTCGCGGATCTCCTCGAGGCGGGCGGCCGCGAGAGCGGCGCCACGGTGCATCGGGGGGGCACGTACCTCTGCATCGAGGGCCCGCAGTTCTCCACCAGGGGCGAGTCCCGGATCTACCGCCAGTGGGGCGTGTCGGTGATCGGGATGACCAACATGCCCGAGGCCAAGCTCGCCCGGGAGGCGGAGCTGTGCTACGCCACCCTCGCGCTGGTCACCGACTACGACGTGTGGCACGATACGCACGACGCGGTGACGGTGGAGGGCGTGGTGGCCAACCTGCTCAAGAACGTCGCCACCGCCAGGGCCGTGCTCCTCCGGGCGCTGCCGCGCATCGGCAAGCCCTGCGCGGCCGGCTGCGGCGACGCCCTCGCGAGCGCGGTCATCACCAGCCCCGCCGCCTTCCCGCCCCGCACGCGGAAGCGCCTGGCGCTGCTGCTCGACAAGTACTTCCCCGCGCGGAAGAAGGGACGCGGTCGTGGCTGATCTGGTCGTCGTCGGCTCGGTGGCGCTGGACAGCGTCACCACGCCCTTCGGCAAGGTCACCGAGGCGCTCGGGGGCTCGGCCACCTATTTCGCGTATGCGGCCAGCTTCTTCACCCCGGTCCACGTCGTCGCCGCGGTGGGCGAGGACTTCCCGCGCGAGCACCTGGACCTGCTGAGTCACCGCGGCGTGGGCATCGAGGCCCTGAGCGTGCTCGCCGGCAAGAAGACCTTCCGCTGGACGGGCGAGTACGGCTTCGACCTCAACGAGGCGCGGACGCTCGACACCCAGCTCAACGCCTTCGCCGAGTTCAAGCCCTCGCTCGAGGCCCGGCAGCGGGCGGCGCCCTTTCTCTTCCTCGCCAATATCGACCCCGACCTGCAGCTCGACGTGCGGCGGCAGATGACGGGCCCGCTGCTCACCGCGCTCGACACCATGAACTTCTGGATCGAGGGCAAGCGCGACGCTCTCCTCCGCGTCCTCCGTGAAGTGGACGCGCTCATCATCAACGACGCCGAGGCGCGGATGCTCGCCGGCGAGCCCAACCTGGTCAAGGCGGCGCGCGCCATCATCGAGCTGGGACCGCGGGTGGTGGTGATCAAGCGCGGGGAGTACGGGTCGGTCCTGGTGTCGGACGGCGAGTTCTTCTTCGCTCCCGCCTACCCGCTGGAGAACGTCTTCGACCCGACCGGAGCGGGGGACACCTTCGCGGGCGGCTTCATGGGCTATCTTGCCCAGCGGGGTCTGACCGACCGGGCGTCGGTGCGGCGGGCCATGGTCTTCGGCGCCGTGATGGCGTCGTTCGCGGTGGAGGACTTCTCGCTCGAGCGGCTCAAACGGCTCGCCCGGCGCGAGATCGAGCAACGGTACGCGGCCTTCCAGGGCATGGTGAGCGTGGAGCAATGACGATGAACGCCGGGCCCGCCACCAAGTACGATCGACTGGTCGATCTCATCCGCGCCATGGAGCGCGTGATCGTCGCATTCTCGGGGGGCGTGGATTCGACGTTCCTCGGTCGGGCGGCCCGGGAGGCGCTCGGCGACCGCGCCGTGCTGGCGACGGCCGATTCCGAGACCTATCCGGCATCCGAGCTCGAGGAGACGCGTCGCCTCGCCGCGCTCCTCGGCATGCGCCACGTCGTGATCCGGACCCGCGAGCTGGACAACCCCGACTACGCCAAGAACCCGCCCAACCGCTGCTACTTCTGCAAGGAAGAGCTGTTCAACCGGCTCGAGCCGCTGGCGGCGGCAGAGGGCGGAGCCCAGCTCATCTACGGCGCGAACATGGACGATCTCGGCGACCATCGCCCGGGCATGCAGGCGGCCAAAGCGAAGGGCGTGAGGGCCCCGATGATCGAGGCGGAGCTGTGGAAGGAGGAGATCCGGGCGCTGTCGCGGGAGCTCGGGCTCCCGACCTGGGACAAGCCGTCCTTCGCGTGCCTGTCCTCGCGCTTTCAGTATGGAGAGCGGATCACGGCGGAGAAGCTGCGACAGATCGACGCCGCCGAGGCGTTCGTGAAGGACCTTGGCTTCCGCCAGTTCCGCGTCCGTCACCACGACCGCCTGGCCCGGATCGAGTTGCCGGTCGAGGAGCTCCCGCGCCTGTGGGAGGCCGGGCGGCGCGAGGCGATCGTCGCGCGCTTCCGCGAGCTCGGCTATCTCCACGTGACGGTGGATCTGCAGGGGTTCCGCAGCGGCAGCGCCAACGAGATCCTCCGGTGGACCGGGAAAAGGTAAAGGCGCTGCTGGAGGCCGTCGCCGGCGGCGCCGTGACGCCCGAGCAGGCGCTCGCCCGTCTCCGCAGCTTGCCCGTCGAGGACCTCCGCTTCGCCCGGGTGGACCTGCATCGGTCGCTCCGCCACGGCGTCCCCGAGGCGGTGTTCTGCCAGGGGAAGACCCCGGAGCAGGTGATCGCCATCGCGCGCCGGCTGGCGGAGGCGCACGACAACATCCTCTGCACGCGCGCGCAGCCGCCGATCGTCGAGGCGCTGCTCGGGAGCGGGCTCGACTGTCGCGTCCACGCCGACGCGCGGCTGGTCGTGGTGAAGCCCAGGCCGACCGACGGGGTCGGGCTCATCGTGGTGGTGAGCGCGGGCACGTCCGACACCGCGGTGGCGGAAGAGGCGGCGGTGACCGCCGCGACCATGGGCAATCGCGTCGAGCGGCTCTACGACTGCGGAGTGGCCGGGCTCCACCGCCTGGTGCCCCACCTCGACCTCCTCAACGAGGCCAATGCCCTCATCGCGGTGGCGGGGATGGAGGGCGCGCTCCCGAGCGTCATCGGCGGCCTCGTGGACCGGCCGGTGATCGCGGTGCCGACCAGCGTGGGCTACGGCGCCTCCTTCGGCGGCATCGCCGCGCTCCTGGCCATGCTCAATTCCTGCGCGCCCGGCGTCTCGGTGGTCAATATCGACAACGGTTACGGCGCCGCGGCGCAGGCCAACCAGATCAACAAGCTCGCGGCCAAGGTCCGCTAGAGCGATGATAAGGGCCCATCTGCGGCGTTTCCTCGGAGGGGGCCTCGGCGGCCCCCTCCGAGACCTCCCCCAGGAATCGATTGCGCGGGCAAAGCCCGCGCTCGAAGCGGAACACTCAACGCAGGGCCGTGCGATTTCTGATCGCTTGCTCGCTCCTCGACGTGGAAGTGTTCCGCTTTCGAGCGCCGGCTTTGCCGGCGCAACGATTTCTGGGGGGAGGTTTCGGAAGGGGGGCGAAGCCCCCCTCCGAGTGAAACGTACAGAGAGTACGCCTCGCGTGCGGCCCTCGGGCGCCGCCTTGCAGCTGGACCCTTCTCATCGCTCTAGCCAGAGCGTTTCTCCGACAGGCGCTTAGCGAGCAGGACTACTCACGAGGAGGATACGATGACTCGGATGACCGGTGGCGAGGCACTCGTCCAGTCGCTCTATCGCGAAGGAGTCCGCGTGGTCTTCGGTCTGCCCGGTGTCCAGCTCTACGGCGTGCTGGCCGCCCTCCGGGACGAGCCCGGCATCCGCTTCATCGCGACGCGCCACGAGCAGGCGACGAGCTTCATGGCCGATGGCTACGCCCGGGCGGGTGGCGAGTTCGGGACCGCGCTGGTCGTCCCCGGGCCCGGGCTCCTCAACGCCGCCTCCGGTCTCAGCACGGCCTACTCCGCCTCGTCCCCGGTGCTCATGATCGCGGGCCAGGTCCCCCGCGCCAGCATCGGCAAGAACATCGGACTCCTGCACGAGGTCAACGATCAGCTCGACTGCATCGCGCCCATCACCAAGTGGCGCAAACGGGTCCTCGAGGTGGCGGAGGTCCCCGGGGCCGTCCGCGAGGCCGTCTACCAGCTCAGGACCGGGCGGCCGCGGCCGGTGGAGATCGAGATGTCGCCCGAGACCATGGAGGACGAGGGTGAGGTGGAGCTGTACGAGCCAACGCCGGTGAGCCGTCCGGCCGCCCCGGCCGCCGAGATCGACAAGGCCGCCGAGCTGCTCCTCGCCGCGCGAAAGCCCATCATCTACGCGGGCAGCGGCGTCCACCTCTCGGGGGCGCACGAGGCCCTCGCCGCCGTCGCCGAGTACCTGCAGGCCGGCGTGGTCGTCTCCGCGGAGGGCAAGGGCGCGATCAGCGACCACAGCGATCTGTCCCTCGGCGCGGCCTTCTGGCGCGAGTCGCCGCTGCGCGCCTACGTGCACGCGGCCGACGTCGTCCTCGCGGTGGGAAGCCGCCTGGCCCTCGTGTCCTTTCAGCCCGGGCAGCGGATCATCCAGATCGACGTGGACCAAGAGGAGATCGGGCGCAATCACCCGGACACGTTCGGCCTCGTGGGCGACGCGCGCGCCACGCTCGAGGCCCTGCTCGAGCGGCTCCGCGCCGCCGCGCCGCCGCGTCCAACGGCGAAAGCCGAGCGCGAGGCGCTCCGCGCCGAGATCGCCGTCGCCGCGATCCAGGAGCCGCAGGCGTCGATCCTCAAGGCGCTGCGCGCGGGCACGCCGGAGGACGCGATCTTCGTCGCCGGCATGACCCAGATCGGCTACTACTCGCGGCCCCTGTGGCCCGTCTATCACCCGCGGACCTACCTCAGCTCGTCCTACTCGGGCAATCTCGGCTACGCCTATCCCGTCGCCCTCGGCGCCAAGGTCGCGCGGCCGGACCGGCCGGTGGTCTCGGTCTCGGGCGACGGCGGGTTCCTCTACAATGCCCAGGAGCTGGCGACGGCGGTGCGCTACGGCATCAACGTGGTCGCGGTGGTCTTCAACGACGACGCCTACGGCAACGTGGCCCGCGACCTGGACGAGGCCTGGGGCGGCGAGTACGGCGCGCGCCTGCACAACCCCGACTTCATGAAGTTCGCGGAGGCCTTCGGCGTCGCCGGCCTGCGCGCGAAGGACCCGCTCGAGGTGGGGCAGCTCGTCGGCAAGGCGGTGGACATGGACCGTCCGGCGCTCATCGAGGTGCCGGTGGGCCGGATGCCGCGCCCCGCCTTCTGGCCGCCGCGAAAGACGCCGACCAAGTACCAGCGCTGACGCGGCCCGATGTTGTTCATGGTGATCGAGAACTTCCGGAACCAGGATGCCAAGGCCGTCTACCGGAGATTCCGCGACAAGGGCCGCCTCACTCCGGAAGGCTTGACGTTCGTCGGCAGCTGGGTCGAGGCGGATCTCGGTCGCTGCTTCCAGCTGATGGAGTGCGACGACGTCACGCTGCTCCAGCGGTGGGTCGCCGAGTGGTCCGACCTCGTCGACTTCGAGATCGTCCCGGTGGTGCCGGGCCGGGACGTGGCCGACGCGCTGTCCGGACAGCTCTGAGTCCCCGCCGGAGATCGCGCTTGACAAGCTTCACGCCACCATCCTAGAGTCACGCCAGTCGTCGACCGTCCGCCTCGAGGAGCCGGGTGAATGGCTCTGAATCCGCTCGCTCCGCTGCGTCTTCCCCGCCCCGGGCGCCCGCCGGCGCCCCTCATCCTCACCTGTCGTCGGCACCAGCGATCCGCTGACGGTACGGAGGGCCCATGGCCAAGCTGCTGATCAACGGGAAGTCCCACACCGTGAACGTCGAGCCGGACACGCCGCTCCTGTGGGTGATCCGGGAGCACCTCCAGCTCACCGGGACCAAGTTCGGGTGCGGCATGGCCCTGTGCGGAGCGTGCACCGTGCACCTCGACGGCGCCGCGGTCCGCTCCTGCCAGACTCCGGTCGCCCAGGCCGCCGGCAAGAAGATCACGACCATCGAGGGCCTGCACCCCCAGGGCCAGCACCCGCTGCAGCTCGCCTGGATCGCCGAGCAGGTGCCGCAGTGCGGCTACTGCCAGTCGGGCCAGATCATGCAAGCCGCGGCCCTGCTCGCGAAGAACCCCAAGCCGACGGACGACGAGATCGTGTCCGCGATGTCGGGCAACGTCTGCCGCTGCGCCACGTACCTCCGCATCAAGCGCGCCATCCAGCGCGCCGCGAGGGGGGCCTAGCCATGACCGCCGAGCTGAGTCGCCGGACCTTCCTCAAGGGCAGCGCGGTCGCTGGAGTCGGGCTGACCCTCCGCTTTGCGCTCCCGGGGCCGTGGGGCACAAAGGAGGCCGCCGCCGCGTCCGCCTTCGAGCCCAATCTGTCGCTCACCATCACGCCGGACGGGCTCGTCACCGTGCACATCGCGAAGGCCGAGATGGGGCAAGGGGTGGGCACGGCGCTGGCCCAGATCGTCGCCGAGGAGCTCGAGGCGGACTGGAAGGACATCCGCGTGGACTACCCGACGAGCGATCCCAAGTATGGCCTCATGCTGACCGGCGGGAGCTGGAGCGTGAACTGGACCTTCGACACGCTGTCGCGAGGCGGCGCGGCGGCCCGGATCATCCTCGTGGACGCCGCCGCCAATCGATGGAAGGTGCCGGCCGCCGAGTGCGCGGCCGAGCGGAGCATCGTCCGCCACTTGCCCACCGGCCGCTCGATCTCCTACGGCGAGATCGTCGCCAGGGTGCCGATCACCAAGACGCTCTCCGAGGACGACCTCAAGAAGATCGCGCTCAAGAAGCCCGCCGAGTACAAGGTGATCGGCAAGTGGATCCCGCGCCTGGACATCCCGGAGAAGACGACGGGCAAGGCCAAGTTCGGCATCGACACCTTCGTCCCCGGCATGGCCTATGCCAAGGTGGCCTACCCGCCCACGCGGGAGGGCGCCAAGCGTACGGCGGTGGACGACAGCGCCGCGCGGAAGGTCAAGGGATATCTCAAGACGGTGGTCACGCCCGACCTGGTCGCGGTCGTGGCGACGTCCTACGAGTCGGCGGTGAAGGCGCGCGACGCGCTCAAGGTGACCTGGGACCCGGGCCCGAACGCCAGCGTCAGCACCGAGTCGATCTTCCGGGACTTCGCCCAGAAGGCGGCCGACCCCAGCGGCGGCGTGGAGTGGCACAATGCCGGCGACGTCAAGGCGGGTCTCGCCCAGGCCGCGCGCCCACACACCGCCACCTATACGACCGACTACGTCGCCCACATGCAGATGGAGCCGATGAACTGCGTCGCGCGCTTCGAGGGCGGGGTCTACGATCTCTACACGGGCAGTCAGTTCCAGACCATGGCGGTGGGCCTCCTCGCGAAGGTGCTCAAGGTGGAGCCGACCCAGGTGCGGATCCACCAGCATTACCTGGGCGGCGGCTTCGGGCGCCGGCTCGAGCCCGACGCGATGCTCGAGGCGGCCGTGATCGCCCGCGAGGCGGGGCGGCCCATCAAGCTGATCCGCTCGCGCGAGGAGGACCTCCGCCTCGACTTCTACCGCTCCGCCACCCTGCAGGTGGTGAAGGCGGGGCTCGACGCCTCCGGCAAGGTGACGACGTGGGAGAACACGCTCGTGGCCACGCACCCCGGCACCCGGTGGGGCCCGGATTTCGTGGACAAGCAGGGCCTCGACCAGTTCGCGCTGAACGGGGCAGACCATATCTACGATATTCCAAACCAGTCAGTGCGCGCCGTCCGCGTGGAGACCGGCATCCCGGTCGGCTATGTCCGCGCGGTGGCGCCCAACTACACCTTCTTCGCCGTCGAGACGTTCGTCGACGAGCTGGCGCACCTCGCCAAGGCGGATCCCGTGCAGTTCCGGCTGGCCATGCTCGGCAACGCCCCGCGTCTGGCCAGCGTGCTCCGCATCGTCGCCGAGCGGGCGGGCTGGGGCAAGCCGCTGCCGCCCAATACCGGGCTCGGGGTGGCCTGCGTCACCGCCCAGGAGAAGAAGACGCCGACGTGGACGGCCTCCGCCATCCAGGCGCGGGTCGATCCCGCCACCGGCGGCGTGCGCGTCGAGAAGATCATCTGCGCGGTGGACTGCGGGATCGTCGTCAATCCCGACGGTGTCCGCTCCCAGGTCGAGGGCTCGCTCCTCTTCGGCCTGAGCACGGCGCTGAAGGAACGCGGCACCGTCGCCAACGGCAACCTGGTCCAGTCCAACTTCAACGACTACCAGGTCCTCCGCATGAACGAGCTGCCCGACGTCGTCGAGGTGCACGTGGTCTCGAGCACCGAGTTCCCGACCGGCGTCGGCGAGCCCGGCGCCACGACCATCGCGCCGGCGCTGTCCAACGCCATCTTCGCCGCCACCGGGGCGCGCGTGCGGAGCGTGCCGCTCCTGCCCGAGCGGGTCCTCACGGCCATCCGGCAGAAGGCCTGAGCGCGACTCGGAGGGGGCCGTCGAGGCCCCCTCCGGGAACGCAACGAATGCCGGCTGATCCTCGTTGCTTCATCGTCGGAGAGAACCTGGTTCTGCCGGTGCCGTGACTTGCACGGCGATTGCGGCACGCCGCGACTCCACGCCCTGGGTCGCCGCGTGTGACTCCGAAGCTCGGCGTGAGTTGCGCGAGGAGCCGGGAGTAGAGTAGGCTCCTCGTGAGTACGGAGTAGGAGCGCAGTGACACGTAGATCAGGTTCTCAACGGCTTCGCCGCCGTGGTGCCAGCCGGAAGAACCAGGCGCTCCGGCGGTGGCTCGTCAGGTTCACGGCTCAGCCCGATGATCGTGGCCGACAGTGGTGGGAGGAGTTCGACGCCCTGCTTCATCGCACCCGCGTGCGCCTGCGTCCCATCGACACCTGAGTGGCGCGCTTCGTCCTCGACACGAATAT
>WNGB01026772.1_pt1 | contig 16116 bp, 8 predicted proteins | sample 5400681 | NCBI WGS metagenome assembly WNGB01 (sample SAMN13153367, study PRJNA577476) | soil metagenome | isolation source: 115 cm soil or saprolite under grassland replicate 2 | place: USA:California | collected 2016-06-15 | reverse complement strand
ATCCAGCCCACCGCGGGATTGCTCAAGAGCGCCGACATCGCCGCCGCGTGTGGGCTCGACGCCGCCGCCTACCTCGGGGAGACCCGCGACGGTACCGCGTGCCGGCTCCATTTCCAGAAGCCGGGACAGCCGCCGGGGGCCGACCCCAAGCTGACCGCGGTGACCGTGAGCCGGACGATGGTGCCCTCGGGTACGGCCGCGCCCGTCAGCCCCGACGCGCTGCTGGCCTGGACCTGGAAGAAGGTCGCGCTGCGCGACGCTCTCGGCTACCAAGCGCGGGCGACCGGCAACGAGCCGGGCTTGCTCGACACCCAGAACATCCTGTGGGCCGGGCGCGGCCGCCGGATCGTCGGCCTGCACGTGCCCAAGGTGCTGTGCACGGAGGAGCAGGCGTTCGCCCTGCTTCAGAGGACGATCGACGCCGTGCCCTGACCGAGCCGAGCCCGGTCGCGCGACGCCTTGCGGTCCGCCAGGATCTTACGGGCGATCACGAGGTGGCCCGCGAACGCCGCCGCGACCATCACCGTCGCCAGCCACACGAACGGGAAGTACGCGAGCCAGCTGTTGAGACGCGCGGGCTCGCTGCCGAACGCGGCGAACATCGGCAGCGAAACCACGCCTATGACCACCACGGTCACGAGCAGCGCCGCGCCCATCATGTTCCACGCCATCGCGAGCGCGCGGGGCGCGCGGCCGGTGGCGAGCAGCGCCGACACGACGATCGCGGTCGCGCCCGCGCCGATGTCGAAGTTCAAACCCGAAAACGACATCTGCACCGGCATCACGCCCTCCTGGGCCGCTCGGTGCATGACCAGCTCGAGCGGCAGCCGAAACGACTGGATGCCCACCAGCACCGCCAACGACAGGCCGTTCGCCAGCCGGGCCCCCACCGGCGATAGCCCGATCGCAAGGCCGGCGGCGGCCGTCCCCAGCAGCACGAACATGACAGGGGGTGGGCGGCGCTCGAATTGCGCCAACACGCCCGACGCCGCGGCGAGACCGGTGACCGCCATCCACGCCCCCAGCACGGCGAGCGCGAGCAAGAACCGGCGCCGGCGCACCGGATCGGGCTCGCCCGCCGCGCGCCCCGCCCGCGCATAAGCCCAAGCCGCCACGAACGCCACCCCGACCGCGATCGCCGCCATTCCAAACACCACCAGCGCAGAGGCATTCGGCTTCATGTTTGAGACCCGCGCCCGGCTCGGGGCCGGATCGACGACGGCGTGGCGTGGCGCGCGGCCTCGTGCTTAACTTCCCGGACGGAGGCTCTCATGAAGAAGCTCGTCATCGCCGCGATGATTACCGCGTTCTCATTCTCGGCGTCGGCCTATGCCTGTGACGGCATGAAGGATCACGCCAAGGGCGACAACCCTGCTCCCGCGACCGCCAAGAAGGACGCGAAGAAGCAGGACAAGAGCGACCAGAAGAGCTAACCGGCTCTTCCTGGCTCGCCCGCGTCGTCGATCTCGTCGTCGACGCGGGCGAGAGCTCCTGACGACCACGAAGCCACCGCGGCGGCCAGCGGGACGCCGGCGCTCACGCAGTCGGCCATCGCGTCGACGAACTCGGCTTCGTTCTCCTCGGTCTCGCCGGTCGGAGACGTCCACGCACCCGCGAGGTAGCGTGGCGAGCCTGTCGCCGGATCCAGGCCGTAGTGTGCGCGCACGCGTTCCAGCTCGCCGCGCACGGTCTCGTTTGCCGACGGGCCCACCTCCCCGTCGTCTCCGTTCCCCCGTCTCTTGCCCTGAGGATTGCCCCGCGCCTTCGTCATCGAAACCTCCCTGCGAGATCCAGGAAGATCGTACGCCTCTCGGCGAACGGCAGATCGTAAAAAGATCGCGCGCCGCGCGAGGCGAAACTGTCAATGTTGTATTTCCGGTAGCGGGTGCTCAGCGCGTCGAGCGTAGACCGGCTTTGCCGGTCGGAGCTCATCGCGGGAGGTTCGGAACCCTTTGAGGGTTCCGAGTTAGAGGCCACGCGCGAGCGGCAGCTCCATCGCGTCGGCGAGCGCGGTGGCGCTGGCCTCGATGATGTTGGGCGAGACGCCGATGGTGCTCCAGCGCTCCTGCGCCTCGCCCTGGCCGCGCGCGGCTTCGATGAGCACGCGCGTCTTGGCGCCGGTCGCCGCCTCGGGGTCGAGGATGCGGACCTTGTAGTCGACGAGGTGCACGTCGCGCACGAGCGCGAAGTGCGGGTTGAGCGCCTTGTGAAACGCGCCGTCGAGCGCGTGCACGGGGCCGGCGCCTTCGGCGACCGTGTGCACGATCTCCCCGCCGATGCGCAGCTTGACCGTCGCCTCGGCGAACATCGTGTTGCCGCTGCGGCGCTCGGAGATCACGACCACGTCCAGCACCTCGAACGGCGCGACGTAGCCGGGACGGCTGCGGCGGCCGAGCAGCTCGAACGAGCCTTCGGCGGCCTCGAACTGGTAGCCCTGCGACTCGAGCTCCTTGATCCGCTCGAGCAGCGCGCGCTCGTTGCCCTGGACGTCGACGCCGAGCTCGCCCGCGCGGATGCGCACGTTGCCCCGCCCCGCCAGCTCGGACACCACGATGTGGCGGGTGTTACCGATCCGCTCGGGCGCGACGTGCTCGTAGCTCTCGGTCACCTTCTCGACCGCGGCGACGTGCATGCCGCCTTTGTGCGCGAACGCCGAGCGGCCCACGTACGGCGCGTGCGCGCGCGGCCGGATGTTGGCGATCTCGCTCACCGCGCGCGACAGCTCGGTCAGCCGCACGAGGTTGTCGTCGGGCACGCAACGGATGCCCATCTTGAGCTGCAGCCCCGGGATGATCGAGATCAGGTTGGCGTTGCCGCAACGCTCGCCCCACCCGTTCATGGTGCCCTGCACCTGGGTGCAGCCGGCCTCGACCGCCGCGAACGCGTTCGCCACCGCGACGTCGCCGTCGTTGTGGGGGTGGATGCCAAGCTTGGTCGGCACCGTCGCGCGCACCACCTTCACCACCTCGGCGACGAAGCTCGGCAGGCTGCCGCCGTTGGTGTCGCAGAGCGCGAGCCAGTCGGCGCCGGCGTCGGCCGCCGCCTTGACCGACGCGAGCGCGTAGCCACGGTCGGCGCGAAAGCCGTCGAAGAAGTGCTCCGCGTCGTAGATGACCTCCCGACCCTTCGACTTCAGGAAGCGGACGCTGTCCGCGATCATCGCGAGGTTCTCCTCGAGCGTCGTCCCGAGCACCTTGGTCACGTGCAGCGGCCACGACTTGCCCACCACCGAGACCGCGGGCGTCTCGGCCGCGACCATCGCCGCGAGGATGGGATCCCCGTCGGACTTGCCGCCCGCGCGCCTGGTCATCCCGAACGCAGTCAACTTCGCGTTCTTGAACGACATCGACTTCGCGCGCTCGAAGAACTCGACGTCCTTCGGGTTCGATCCCGGGTAGCCACCCTCGATGAAGTGAATCCCGAATCCGTCCAGCAACCGCGCGATCTTGAGCTTGTCCTCGACCGAGAGCGAAAGGCCTTCGCTCTGGGTTCCGTCGCGCAGGGTGCTGTCGAAGAGCTGGACGTCCATGGACCTCCAACCCTAACCGATCTGCGTTTGAGGGGCTAAGCGGAGACTTTGAGCGTCAGCTGGCCGTTGAACGTGACGTCCTGGGCGGGCATGTGGCCCGACGCGGTGGCGGTGATGTCGGCTCCCGCGTTGATGTAGGGCAAGAGGTTCACGCCGCCGGTGGGCGGGATGGAGATGGCGGTCTCCGCGGGCACGACCGGGAGGTTGGCGATCTCGACCTCGGGCAGGCTGGAGTCGTTCGGGGAGGCGACTCGGATCGAGATCGAATCGAGGAACTCGAACGTCCCGCCGGCCGGCGACGTCACGGTCAGCGAGAACGCCTTCAGCGTCACCGATTGCGCGGGGCCCGTGCCCATCGCCTTGGTCGCCGCCCCGATGTCGACGTTGACCGGGATCTGGAACAGCGCCTGCGGAAGCAGCGCGCCGAGCGGGCTCCCGGGAACCGTCTGCGCCGGGATCTGCTGGGTGACGTCGAAACTGAGGAGGCTACACCCGGGAAGCGATCCGCCCGCCGCGAGCGCGAGCACGGCGAACATCAGACGGCAGGATTGACTCATGCCACCGTCATCGGCAGGTCTCGTCCGGCGCTAGAGCGCGCGTCGAGCGCAGCGCGGCTTGGTCGCGCGGAGCTCATCGCGGGAGGTTCGGAACCCTTTGAGGGTTCCGAGGAAAATTGACCACTACCCGACCGTCAGCCCGAGGTGGCGTCGGCAGGCGAAGTAATCCTCGCTGACGGAGAACGCCACCAAGTCCGCCATTCGCCGGTGGATCGGCACCGGCGAGGTCGGGATGGGCTCGCCCGAGATGACCCGGAACGCAGCCCCGAGGTCGCCCGACATCGCCAGCGCCACGCGCGCCGCCGACAGGTCGGTCGCCGCCACCCAGCGCGCGATGTCGACCTGGCCACGCTCGGAGAGCTTCTTGCCCGCCTCCATGAGACGCGCCGCCGCCGCGGGCGGCATCGTCCGTTGCAGGTAGGCGGCGAGCTGCGCGCCCTCGCCCGAGGGGACGCGGAACCCGGTCACGCCGGCGAGCGCGAGCACCACCTCGACCCCCATCTGCAGCGCGCCCGGCGTGCGCAGCGCGTACTTGAGGAAGCGCTCGGGACGGAGGAACGACAACACCACGCCGAGGTCGAACACGAGATCGAAGCTGCTGCGGCGGGCGGTGGGTGGACCGAGGACGATCGCGGGACGCGGGCCGGCGCGATCTTTCATGCAGAACAACGTCGTCTGGCCGGTCTCGCCTTCGGGCCGGAACACCTCGGGTTTGACCACGCCCAGCGTGTCCGCCAGTTGGATCAGCACCCGGGTGGGGAGGCTGTCGTCCGTGGCAGGGTCGACCTGGTTCTTCTTCTTGAGCCCGAATACGCCCGGGTCTTGGGCCGCGGGCGCGGCGAGATACGGGGCCGCGAGCAGCAACAGCTCATCCAGCATGCGGTCCTCGTCGGGGTGGAGCACCCGGCGCCACATCTCTTCGCCCAGCGGCTGGCGGGACGGACGCGCCTGCGGCGGGCGGTAGCGGCGAAACAGGATCTCGAGCGGGGGGTTGGTCTTCTTGAGGTACCAGAGCGCCGCGGCGACGCACCACTGCTTGTCGAGATCGCCGACCTCGCCGTAAAGCTTGGCGAGCGCCAGATACGAATCGGTGCGGTGGGGGTCGCGCGCGATCAGGCGCTGGTGCGAGGCGATCGCACGATCGCGCGCCTCGGGGCCCGCGAGATCGTAGAGGTGCGCGAGCTTCTCCTGGCGGGCGGCGTCGGTGGGATCGATCGCGGTCGCCTCCTCGAGCGCGGTCATCGCCAGCTTCTTGTCGCGCAGCCGGGTGAACGCCACCTCGGCGAGCCGGTTCCAGAGCTCGAGCCGAACCGTGGGGGAGCCGCTCGCCGGCAAGCGTTCGAGCATCGCGCGGTAGCTGGTCGCGAGGCCATTCCAGTCGCCGGCGTCGCGGCGGAGGCGCTCGAGATCGTTGAACGCGGACATCATGTCGGGCGCGTCGTCGAGACAGCGTTCGAGCAACGCCGCGGCATCGTTCGGGCGGTTGAGCTCGTTCTCGTACAGCTGGGCGGCGGCGTGCAGGGTCTTGGCGCGCACCGCCGGATCGGTCTCGACGTTGGCGATGCCGGTGAGGATGTCGACCGCCTGCTCGGCGCGGCCGGACTTGGTATAGATGGCGAGCAGCTTGTCGAGCGTGCCGCGGCGGCCGGGCTCGCTGTCGAGCGCTTTGCGGTACGCGGCCTCGGCGCGCGCGGCGTCGGAGAGCCGATCGGCGCAGGCGTCGCCGATCTCGTCCCACAGACCCGCGCGCTCATCGCCATCGGCGATCGCGGCCAACTCCTCGCGCTCCGTCACCCACGCGGGCCAGTCGGCCTTGTCGGCGTAGAGCTTAGAGAGCGCCTCGATCGCGGGCCGGTTCTCGGAGCTCGCGGCCTTCGCGTCTCGGTACGCCTTGATCGCGTCGTCGGTCTCGCCGAGCTCCGCGTGCGCGCGCGCGAGCCGGAGGGTGACGTCGAGGACGTCGGCCGCGGGCAGCACCTGCCAGTGCAGCTTGAGCGTCGACCCCAGCAGCTCGGCGGCCTGCTTCCACTCGCCGCGCGAGAAACGCAAGTCGCCGTAGAGCTGGACGTTGACGCCGCCGAGCCGGGTTTCGATCGCGGCCAGCCGGTCGGCGTCCGCCGCGTCGGCCCGCCGCGCCTGGACGTCGAGCAGCGCCTCGGCCTCGGCCCACTGCTTCCGGCTCGCGTAGATGTCGACCAGCCGCTCGCTCGCGGGCTCGAAGTCGGACTGCGCGGCCAGCGCGCGGGTGAAGAGCTCGACCGCGCGATTCTCCTGGCCCAGCTGGTCCGCGAACGTCGTCGCCGCTTCGGTGTAGAGCCGAGCCTGTTCGAGCGGCTCGGACTCCAGCGCCGCCGCCTGCTGATAGAGGTCGGCCGCGCGCGGATGGTCACCGGCTGCGGCGCGCAGCCGCGCCAGCGTCGCGAGCGCGCGCGGATGTTCGGGCACGATCTCGAGCGCGCGGCCGAGCGCGGCCTCGGCGCTCGGGCGGTCGTCGAGCCGGTCGATGAAGATCCGATACGCCTCGAGCAGCACGCCCGCCCGGAGCTCGGCCTCGGTCGCGACGTCGGCCCACTTGAGCAATGCGTCCGCCGCGGCCCCCCATCTCTCCAGCCGCTCCGACAGCCGCGCGAGCGCCTCGTAGATCTGCTCACGGCGGTCGCCCGCCTTTTCGGCGGCCGCGTACGCGTCGAGCGCCTTTTCCGGCCGGTCGAGGTCGCGCTCGTAACTCTCACCCAGCGTGTACAGCAGCTCTCGCCGCGCCTCGACCGTCTCGGTCACCTCCAGGCGTTTGGCCAGCGTGTCGACGAGCGCCGCGTGCCGGCCCGCGGTCTTGTCGATGCGGGTGATCGCGATGAACGCCTCCTCGTCGCGGGGCGCAAGCCGCAGGATCTCCTCCAGCGCCTGCGCCGCGCGCTCGAGCCCTCCCGGACGCACCTCGCCCTCCTCTGCGAGCTTGCGCAGGAGCGCGAGCCGGTCGGCCAGGCTGGGCGCCGCGTCCGCCTGCCGGCGCAGCGTTCGTAGCAAATCGTCGTGACGCTCGGCGCGGCGGTAGATCAGCTCGAGCGCCACCAACGTCGCGCGATCTTGGTCGTCCTCGATCGCCAGCTCCTCCAGCTCCTCGGCCGCGAGATCCAGCGCGTCGAGGTGATCGGCGAGGATCTCGGCCCGCCGCCGGCGCAGCCCCCTCGCCTCCTCGGACGGCGCGCGATCGGCGCGGCGATCGATCAACGTCGCGAGGTCCGCCCACCTTCGCTCGCCCTCGTAGAGCCGCTCGAGCGCGAGCGCGGTGCTCTGCGACTCGGGCGCGATCACCAGCGCGCCTTCGTAAGCCGCGATCGCGCCCGCGACGTTGCCCAGGCTGGCTTCCATCACCTCGGCGGCCTCGAGCAGCGGCCCGACAGCGCGCACCGGATCGTCCGATTCGGCCGCCGCCGCGCGGAGGACCGCCACCAGCTCGGGCCAGCGCCCGAGCTGTCGGAGAAGCTCCGCCTGCGCGTCGCGGGTCTCGCGGTGCCCGGGGTCGGCGGCGAGCGCGCGCTGGTAGCTCGCGAGCGCGTCCTCCGGGTGCTGCAGCTCATCCTGTTCGATGCGCGCGATCTCGCGCCAGATCCGCGCCGCGCCCGGGCTCGTGCCCGCCTCGCGCGCGACGCCGGTGGCCTCCGCGCAGAGCTGCTTCCACGCCCCCGCGTTGCGCGCGTCGCCGCGCAGCTTCTCCCAGAGATCGTCGTCAGTGGGCAAGAGCCGCAGCATCACCACCCCGGCGGTCAGCGCGCGCTCGGGCGCGCCCAGCCGCTCGCGGAAGATCTTGGCGACCTCGCCCAGCGCCGCCACCTGCTGGTGACGATCGTCCTGCAGATCGAGGCGCTTGAGCAAGAGCTCGACCAGGCGATCCCAGCGTTCTTCATCCCGAAGAGCGGCTTCGGCGCGCGCCAGCACCTGGCGCGGCTGCGGGTCCGCCGGATCGCGCGCCCAGCGGTCGAGCCACTGATCGAGATCGATCTCGGCGTCCGACGGCGGCAGCTGAGCGGCGATCGAGGCGGCGATCTTCGCGAGGCGCGCGAGCGCCTCGGCGGTGCCTTCGAGACAGGGAAGGATCTCGAGGCCAGTGCGCAAGGTCCACACCAGCTCTTCGACGTCCGGCTCCGCCTCAGCCGACATGTCCAGGAACAGGAAGTGCGGCCCGCCCTCGGCCGGCCGCGCCGCCAGCCACGACGTCAGCCATTCGAGGTCCGGATCGCCCGGGCGGAAGCCGACGAACACCAGCGTGCGGCGGCGGCGCAGGTGGTCGAGCCACCCCAACCCGGCGGACGGGACCAGCCGCGTGCGCGCGTCGGCGGGACCGAGGCACAGGCTCTTGGGCGAGGCGACGCGGCCGAACAGGTGCAGGAGCGGCGCGCCCGTCCCACCGAACCGCGCCGCGGCGGTCGCCTCGGTCCCGACCATGATGCGGAGGGGCTCCGGGCGATCGCCCGAATCGAGCGCGCGTTCCCAGAGATCGTCATACGCGGTGGTGACGATGGCCCGCCACGGGAACTGCCCCGCGACCTTGAGGCCCTCGGGGACAGGCGCCTCGCCCGGGTAGCTCTGGCGAATCGCCTCCTCGAGCGCGGGCGGCGGCAACAGGTCGCGGATCACCGCGAGCGCGTCGCCGAGCCGCCCTGCCCCGATCAACCGCGTCGCGGTGGCCTGGGCATCGGAGAACACCAGCCGAGCGGCGAGCGACTCCGCGAACGCCTTCCAGCCCGGCGCGCCCGCAAGCTCGCTGCAGCCCATACCGGTGACCAGTACGGCCTGGCGCGCCTTGAGTCGTTCGACCAGGGTGTCGGGGATTTCGACCATGCGGTGAAAACCTCGCCGGGAGGTCCGGTTCTAGCGCGTATTCGTCCGGGGTTGGGAACGTAAATGTGCATGGGGGCGATTGCTTCCCGGAACGCGGGCGATCGGATTCGGCTCACGCTCGCCGCCGGGGCGTCTTGACGCGTCGGAGATTTCGCCCGGCCGCGCCGCGGGAGTGGCCCAAACCGGGCACCTGCGCGTAAGTGAGTCGTCCGGCCGTTCTCGACCGGACGTTCCCCAAAACCCACCAGGAGAATGACCATGACCAAGAACACGATCACGTCGGGGCTGAAGGTTCGCGCAAGCATCAAGGCCGGCGGCATGAGCCCTCAGCACAACCGCCCGGGCCTCCGCGTCCGCGCGGCTGTCAAGGCCGGCGGCATGAGCGCCCAGCACAACCGCCCGGGCCTCCGCGTCCGCGCCGCCGTCAAGGCTGGCGGTATGAGCATCCAGCACAAGCGCCCGGGCCTCCGCGTCCGTGCCCCCGTCAAGGCCGGCGGCATGAGCGCCCAGCACAACCGCCCGGGCCTCCGCGTCCGCGCCGCCGTCAAGGCCGGCGGCATGAGCGCCCAGCACAGCCGTCGCGCGTTTCACGCGTAGCGCGCCCCTGTGACGAATCTCCAACGGCCGTGATCGCGCGCCCAGACGTGGCGCGTCGAATTCGACCGGGCTCTTGCACGCGCGTTTGCCAAGACTGGCCGCTCGCCCGTTCTTGATTCGTTCGAGGGTGTGCTTCGAACGTGATCGTTGGAGGCGACTGCCGGGGTGAGAGTGCATGCGGCCGGGCCTGGAGAATCGCGCGGACCATCGCGCATCGCTTTCGATCTCTGACAGCGACGTCGCAGTCGATCGTCACCTTTCGTCGCTATTCCAGAAAGTTCTCCGGCGGCCGCGGCGGAAGGTCCGCGCCGATCGAGACGGGAATAGATGACCGCCGCGCGGTTTATCTGGGGCAGTCGAATTGCAGCCTGCAGCGCACCGTGGCCCACCAATCTCCTTGCAACCTCAGCCTCGGTTGCGAGACAACCACCGGCACAGGTTGGCGGCGTCGCCCTGAAATCAGAGATGAGTGAGTCGCAGACGAAGGGCGAGGGAACCGGGACGGCGTCGGCGGAAGCTGCGAGTGAATCCTTGCGCGCCTTGGCCACGGTGGATTCCGGACCGGAGGCTCGTGGCGGCAAGGTCGTGCACACGATCGGCACCGGGGCCGTCGTCGGGCGCTACGTGGTCCTCGAAAAGTTGGGCGCGGGCGCGATGGGCGTGGTGCTCGCCGCGTTCGATCCCGATCTCGATCGCAAGATCGCGCTCAAGCTGCTGCCGCCGCAGCAAGGCGGCGGAAACCGCGAGCGGCGCGAGGAGCGGCTGGTGCGCGAGGCGAAGGCGATCGCCAAGCTATCGCATCCGAACATCGTGGGCATCTTCGACGTCGGTGTTCACAACGACCAGGTGTTCCTGGCGATGGAGCACCTCGGCGGCGGAACCCTCCGGCAGTGGCTTGGCGCGGGCAAGCATTCTTGGCGCGAGATCCTGGCGGTCCTGATCAACGCAGGCCGAGGGCTCGAGGCCGCGCACGCCGAGAATCTGATCCACCGCGACTTCAAACCCGAGAACGTGCTGCTCGACAAGAACGGCGTCGCTAAGGTCGCCGACTTCGGCCTGGTCCGATTGCAGGAGGCGCTCAAGTCACCGGCGCACGCGGTGCTCGACGGCAGCGAAGACGCTGACCTCGCGGGGTCACTCGCCGGCATCGATCTCAGCCCTGCGACGCTCACGCGGACCGGGGCGCTGATGGGAACGCCGGCCTACATGGCGCCGGAACAGTTCCTGGCCCGCCCGATCGATGCCCGCACCGACCAGTTCTCGTTCTGCGCCACGCTGTACGAAGCGCTGTACGGCGAGCGGCCGTTCCCGGGCGACAACGTCGTCGATCTGGCGAAGGCGGTCACCGGCGGCCAGCTGGCCTCCCCGTCCGCCAGCTCGCCCGTACCGGGTTGGCTCCGAAAGGTGGTGTTGCGAGGCCTCGCCACCGATCCGGCCCAGCGTTACGCGTCGATGGGCGACCTTCTGCAGACGCTGTCGCGCGATCCGGTCGCGCGACGACGCAAGCTGCTCGCGATCGCCGCAGGTGTCGTCATCGCGACCGCGGTTGCGACGACGGTTGGCCGGCGGATCGAGAATCGACGGGTTGAATTCGAGCAGCGCATCGCTAATCGGATCGCGGAGGGTGACCAGGCGTTCCTGGAGGCACGCGCCCTCGCGGACCGGTTGAAGGCACTCCGCGCGCGCGCCTTTACTTTGTTCGACACGCGCGATCGCGAGGGAGGCGAGCGCGTGTGGGCCGACGCGCGGGCGGCATCGGAGTCGCTCGACGCCACCCTCGATCGGGCCGAGCGCGCCCTGGCCGCGGCGCTGGACATGGATTCGTCGCGCGGGGAGACGCGCAACCGACTGGCGGATGTCCTCTTCGAGCGCGCCGAGCTTGCCGAGCGCGAGTTCCGACGGGAGGACGTCGCTCGACACGTGGCGGCGCTGGAGGTCGTGGACACGAGCGACCGGCAGCTCGGCCGGTGGCGTCAACCGGGAACGCTCTCCCTCAAGACCGAGCCGTCCGGCGCGCGGTTGAGCCTCGAACGCTTCGAGACGAAAGGCGGCGATCGCCTCACGGCCGTCGCGATCACGTCGGAGCTGTCGTCGCCGATCGTGGACCAGCCCCTCGACCCCGGGTCCTACCGCCTGCACATCGAGATGCGCGGCCGGGCCGACACGTTCTATCCGTTCGTGATCAAGCGCGGCGAAAAGTTGACAGCCGACATTCCCCTGCCGCTGTCAGCCGAGATCCCTCCCGGCTCAAGGTACGTGCCAGCTGGACGCTTTCTGTACGGCGATCAGGACGAAGAATGGCGCCTGTCGTTCTTGAACGCAGTGCCGCTTCACGAACGGGAGTCATCTGCGTTCATCATCAATACGCACGAAACCACGTTCGGGGATTGGATCGCATTTCTCGAAAGCCTGCCCCCCAAAGAGCGCGCTGCCCGGTTGCCGTTCAGCAAGGCCTCCCAAGGCACCGTCGCCTTGACCGAGGTTTCGAACGGCAAATGGAAACTGCTTCTCGACATCTCCAAGCGACCGCTGGAAGCGACGGTCGGGCAGCCGATAGCGTATCCGGGTCGTCCCGCCGAGAGCGCGAAGCAGGACTGGGTCAAGATGCCGGTGCTAGGCGTCTCCGCGCACGACATCCGCGCCTTTCTCGTGTGGCAGTCCGCGACGGGAAAGCTCCCGGGCGCGCGGCTTTGCCGGGAGGTGGAATGGGAACGTGCCGCGCGCGGCGCCGACGGGCGGGCCTATCCGACCTCGCTGCGCCGCCTGGCCGTAGCTGACGTGAACGTCGACGCGACCTACGGCCGAGTCTCCGGCGCGTACGGTCCCGACGAGGTGGGCCGTCATCCTCGAGGTGCGAGCCCTTTCGGTGTCGAAGATATGGCCGGGAATGCCTGGGAGATCGTGGAGAGCGATGACGTCCTGGGAGGGGTGCTGGAACGAGGAGGCGGTTATTACCACCAACCTCACAATGCCCGGCTGACCAACCGGGAACCGATCGAAGTCGAGACGCGAAACCACAACCTCGGTTTTCGTGTATGTGCGGACGCCCGAAGCCCCTGAAGCGAAGGAAGCGAAGGAGAAAGAGATGACCCTGCATAGATTACTGGCCGCCGTGATCGTCACGCTTGTTGTGCTTGCTCAAGCCGACTCCAAGGCAGGCATGAACTCCCAGGGCATGAACTCCCAGGGCATGAACTCTCAGGGCATGAACTCCCAAGGCATGAACTCCCAAGGCATGAACTCCCAGGGCATGAACTCCCAAGGCATGAACTCCCAAGGCATGAACTCCCAGGGCATGAACTCCCAGGGCATGAACTCTCAAGGCATTTCCGTTCAAGGCATGAACTCCCAGGGCATGAACTCTCAGGGCATGAATTCCCAAGGCATGAACTCCCAGGGCATGAACTCCCAGGCAACGACGTTGCAGGGCATGCAGCAACGCGGGATCGATCGCCTCCGCGGGCTCGGGGCCACGCTGACGTTCGACCGACTCGAGCTGGCGCCTGTGCAGCCCTCGCGCGACGTTCAGGCCGCCCCGCAGGCCGCGTCACCGCCCATCACCTACCCGGCCGTCTTGACCGACGTGCTCTCGAGCCCCCCGGAGCTCACCCCGTTCACGGTCCCGCTGTTCATCGCGGGCGTCGAAAAGGACACCTCGTTCAACCTGTCGACGTCCCCGCTCAACAACGACGTCTGGCTCTACACCGTCTACTTCCGCCAACCGGCGACCGGCCAGTGGGTGTCGCTGTGCCCGAACGACAAATACGGTAAGCCACACGCGATGGCGACCCCGGTCAATCTGGAAGACTGGGGGCCCGACTCGCGCAAGAAGTTCCAGTTCGCGTGCACCGCGGGCGGCGTCGCGTCGAAGTGCGCGCGCATCTGGGGCTACAAGCCGTGGTCGTCGGCGCCCGTCGACCTGTTGCCGTATTACCGCGCGTGCCTCGTCGCCGCGCGCGCGGACTACTGCCAGGACGATCACAGCTACACGCGCAACGGCACCACCGTCGATCTGTTCGATGTCCGGCCGAACCTGCCGTCGATCAACCCGACGGTCGGGTTCCCGTTCGCGCCCGGAGTGCAGGACGTGATGTTGCACGAGGAGTATCAGATATCGATCGACCATCGCGTGAGCTCGGTGCTGCCGCCCGGGACCGTGCTATCGGCGAACGACCAGACCCTCGCCAACAAGCTGTGGCAGTCGGGCTTGCAGTCGAGCCGATACCCCGATCTCGACCCGGGCCGGAGCTGCCCGGCGTCGAAGTTCATCGATCGCTGCGACCCATTCGAGCCCTACACCTGCTACCGCGCGGAGAACATGAGGTCCGAGCCGTACGGCGCGATGCTGGCGATAAACTCGCCGCGGCACTGCGCCCACTCCGACGCCGTCCCCGGCGATCCGCTCGACCCGCTTTGCAACGCGTGCACGAGCCGCGTCTGCGACGTGGACCCGACCTGCTGTGGCGATCCGGGGCCGACGTACTACCCGCGCGCTCTGGTCTGGGACCAGCAGTGCATCACCATCCGCAACCAGGTCTGCCGCAGCACGCCGACCACGGCCCAGACCTGGCTCCCGGGCGTGGCGGCGGACCCGCCCGACGGCAGCCTGCCCTCGTTCCCACTGGGCGCGATCGGGGCGTTCGACGGCTTCATCACGGTCGGAACCACGACGTACGCGGAAGGCTGGGCGTGTGATCCGGACTTCCCGAACGCGTCCAGCCCGATCCTCGTCTCCGTGGGCGGCGAGCTCGGCGCTGCGGGCTCCGCGGTCTACACGTCGATCGCGGATCAGCGGCTCGTGGACGGGTGGGCCCAACAAGCGGCGAGCGCGTGCGGCGGCGATGGCCGCCACGGCTTCCGGTTCCAGATGCCCGCGGGCTCTGCCAACAAGGAGGTCTTCGTCTACGGGCTGGACATGAACGTCCCGAGCGCGCCGTTCTCGCTCCTGCGCGGCGGGAAGAAGCTTCTCCCCACAGCCGGCGCCACGCCCACCGACCCGGTCTCCGCGATCTGGACGGGGTGGGTCGAGCCGTCCGCGACGGGCACGTTCAAGTTCTGCAAGCGCCAGCCGGGGACGACGACCTGTGCCCCCGTGCCGGGGCCGATCAACCCGACGGCGGACGATCTCTACCGTCTGTGGGTCAACGGCGCCTACGTCGGCGGCAACTGGAAGGACGACCCCGCGGTCGCGGGTGGGTTCACGCTCGATCCGCCTAGCGCGATCCCTAGCGTCTCGCTGCAGACGGGCGTTCGCTACCCGGTCCGCATCGAGTATCAGCGCAAGACGCCGCTGGCGACGAGCTCCGAGATGGCGCTGTTGTGGCAAGTGCCGGGCGGCAGCAGCTGGGCGCTGGTCCCGTCATCGGCGCTGTACGCCGCCGGCGTGCCGAACGGCAAGGGGTTGAGAGGCGACTACTTCAAGGGCGCTGCTGCATTCGACAGCTTGTCGGGTACGCCAACGCACGGTCCGACCGAGGGCGTGCTCGACAACGTATGGACGGACGGCAAACCCGATCCGAAATCCGACCGCACGCTGCTCCCGGCGGGGATCTCGGTCAAGGACGGATTCGGCGCGCGCTTCACGGGTCAGATCGTCCCCGCCATCAGCGGCGATTATCTGTTCTCCGCGGACACCGACGGCCAGGTGCGCATCACGGTGAACGGCGCTCCCGCGGGCAACGGGGCTGACGGTCCGCCCGGCTTCGACGACAAGACGTGCAGTCACGACATCTGCGTGACCGGCGGCGCGATCAGCCGCACCTGCACGCAGGGAAACTTCTGCGCCGGGCGGATCTGCAACGTCGACGCGACCTGCTGCTCGATCACGTGGGACGCCCGCTGCGTGGAGCAGATCCCGCAGGTTTGCGGCAAGACCTGCAGCCCGACGCCGCCGATGCCGGTGACCTTGCAGGCCGGCTGGCGCTACGACGTCACGGTCGAGTACCTGCACGCGGGCGGCGACGCCGTGCGCGCGGCCAAGCTGCGGCTCTTGTGGGCGCTGCCGGGCGCGACGCGCGACGTGGTCCCCATCCAGCGCCTGTACACCGCGACCGGTACGTCGGCGGGGCTAGGCCGCGGCATGAACGCCGCCTACTTCAGCGACGCCGCGTTCAAGACCCAGTACCTCGACCACGTCGAGGCCCAGGTCGCCTTCAGCGGCGGTGCGCGCCCGGTCGTCGCGCACGCGCCCACCATCATCTGCGACGCCACCAACATGCCAGCCTGCGTGACACCGAACCCAACGCCGACGCCCGCGCTCATCTCCGCGACCCAGAACCAGATCGTCGGTCGCGGCGGTGTGCGGGGCGCCACCGTCACCGTCACGGAGGGCACGACGACCGTGGCCACCTCGGCGGCGCTCGCCGACACGGGCGGCGGCATGTTCACGCTGACGCCCTCCCCGCTGCTGGCGCGCGGCCTCCACAAGCTGACCGCCACCCAGAGCGTCGCGGGCGCGCCGAGCGCCGCCAAGACCTTCGAGTTCGACGTGGGCGTCCCCAACACACCCGCTACACCGCGGGTGACCGAGCCGGTCGCGACCACCCCCTCCGGGAGCGGCATCGTCAACGTCGCCGGCGGCGGCGCGGCGGCGAA
>WNGB01009230.1_pt1 | contig 16116 bp, 17 predicted proteins | sample 5400681 | NCBI WGS metagenome assembly WNGB01 (sample SAMN13153367, study PRJNA577476) | soil metagenome | isolation source: 115 cm soil or saprolite under grassland replicate 2 | place: USA:California | collected 2016-06-15 | reverse complement strand
GACAAGCGCACCACGTTCTGCGTCTACGACGGCCCCAGCCCCGAGGCCATCCGCCGGGCGGCGGAGGCCAACCAGCTCCCCGTCGACCGCATCACCGAGGTCCGGGTGCTGGACCCCTACTTCTACCGCTAGGCCAGCCGAACGCCATCCTCCGCCACGCAGCACCGAATCTTGGGAGGTATCCCCATGTCCAAGCTCGCCCGCGCCCTGGCACTCGCGGCCATGCTGGCGGCCATGAACCTGGCCGGCCTGATCGCCCGCCGTCGCCCACGCCTATCCCGTCGACCCGGCCACCGACCTCCGAGCCACCGCCCAGCAGCAGTCCACCGGGGACGCCACCCTCCGGCGGGTGCTGGCCCGGGAGCGGTTCTCCATCCCCAACGTGGCGCCCGCCCACGTGGCCGGCCCGATGCGGCCTGCCGAGCCCGGCGGGCAGCCCAGCTGGCTCACCCGCGCCCTGCGTGTGCTGGCCGCAGTCCTGGCGCTGGTCGCTGGGGTCGCGGTGGTGGCCGCCCGGCGGGCCCACCGCAGCCAACGCGCCGGGCAGACGGCCTGACCGCATTGGTCGACCCGACCACCAGGCCTCCCACCTCACCGCTACCACCAGAAGGAGTCAGTCATGCGACGGGTCATCCTCGTCATCTTCGCCGTGGCCGCCCTGGCGGCCACCGGCTGGGCCGCCCGCGCCGCCACCACCGAGCCGGCGCGACCCGCGGTCGCCGCCGCCCCGCCCGCCGTCGCGGCCGGCGACGCCACCTCCCTGGCGGTCCAGCTCGCCACGGCGCGCATCGCCACCGGCAAGTACGCCACCAGCCTGCGGGCCGCCAAGGCCGACGGCTACCAGATCATCACCCGCATGATCCCCGACATGGGCTGGCACTTCCTCAACCCCGCCATCCAGGACTTCGACGTCACCAAGCCCGCGATCCTGGTCTACGAGCGCCGCGGGCGGAGCTGGCAGCTCGGCGCCCTGGAGTGGGTGTTCCTCCAGCAGCCGGCCACCCCGCCGCTGCCGGGCGCCACCTATGGGTCCTTCGGCGCGGCCTGCCACTACAAGGACGGCACCTTCGTGTTCGCCGGCGCGCAGGACGAGTGCGCCAAGCGCAGCCCCGAGACCGGCTCGCCGTTCAACTTCTGGCACCCGAACCTGGTCACCCTGCACGTGTGGGTCTGGTACCACAACCCGGCCGGCCTCTACAACGGCACCAACCCCCTGGTCCGGCCCTTCAACCGCGGCTAGACCGGCCATCGGCCACCGGGCCGGGACCCGAGCTCGCACGAGCTCGGGTCCCGGCCTCGACAATGGGCGAACGAAGGAAGCCCGTCGACGGGGTTCTCAAGCAGCCAGACGGGCGGTGCCAGCCCCAAGGCCCAGGCGGTGACCGCATCATCGTGCAGGTCAGGGCGATGGTGCGGGGGAGTCGGCCTGTAAGCCGGCTTCTGTACCCCGGGTTCCCCCGGGGTGGCGGCCATCCATCTGGGGCCGGCGTCGCCGCCGGCCTCGTGCGGTCCACCAGGGAACTCGACCGGGCCAGCCTCCACGACCGCGTCGCCGCGACCGATGCGTCCCCTACTCGACCTTGCTCCGGGTGGGGTTTACCGAGCCGACCGGTCACCCGGCCGCTGGTGCGCTCTTACCGCACCCTTTCACCCTTACCGCCGTCCTCGCCGGTCCGTACGGGCCCGGCGGCGCGGCGGCGGTTTGCTTTCTGTGGCACTGTCCTGCGGGTTGCCCCGACTGGCCGTTAGCCAGCACCCTGCCCTGCGGAGGCCGGACTTTCCTCGGTCCCGGCGAAACCGGGACCGCGGCCGCCCGGCCGACTCCCCCGCCAGGCAAGTATGCCAGCCGGCGAGCCGCCCGCCCAGCACGCAAAGCGGCGGTGGCAGCGGCATACTGGAGTCATGGTCCCGATCCTGGTCCTCGCGTTCATCCTCGTCCCGCTGGCCGAGCTGGCGGTGATCATCGGCGTCGGCAACACCATCGGGCTGCTCCCGACCCTGCTGCTGCTGCTCGGGGTCAGCGTGGCTGGTGCCTGGCTGGCCAAGCGGGAGGGGCTTGCGGCCTGGCGTCGTTTCCAGCTCGCGGTGGCGGAGGGACGGATGCCCACCGTCGAGGTCGCCGACGGCGCCATGATCCTGCTGGCCGGGGCGTTGCTGCTCACCCCGGGGTTCCTCACCGACGTGGTCGGCGTGCTGCTGCTCCTGCCGCCCACCAGGGCGCTGGCGCGGCGCGTTGCCCCCCGCCTTGCCGCTCGCCGGCTGCGCCGCGGCCGGGGGGTGATCGTCGACGGCACCTCCCGCCAGGCCGAGTCCACCAGGGTGACCTGGGGCGCGGCGGAGGTCCCTGACCGCGCCCCTCAGCCCCCGGACCGGGAACCCCGCTAGTTGTAGCCCTGCAGCAGGACGCAGCGGCCTACGCCTGGCCGAGCGTCCCCTGCACCGGACCCTCGACCCGGCCCTGGGCGTCCATCGCCCGGTTGGCGAGCGCGTCGGCGTGCCGGTTGCGCTCGCGCGGCACGTGCTCCCAGGTGACTCGTTCGAAGTCGCCGGCGAGCCGGCCGGCCTCGGCCCAGAGCGGCCGCAGGCCCGCGTTCTTCACCTTCCACAGGCCCTTCTGCTGGTTGACGACCAGCAGCGAGTCGGCCCGCACCCTGACCCGGCGCGCCCCGATCGCCTTGGCGCGCTGCAGCCCGGCGATCACGCCCTTGTACTCGGCGACGTTGTTGGTCGCCCAGCCGATCCCCTCGGCGAGCTCGACCAGCACCTCGCCGCCAGGGGTGGTGACGACCACGCCGTAGCCGGCCGGCCCTGGGTTGCCCCGCGCGCCCCCGTCGGTCCACACGACCACCTCGGCGGGCGCCGGACCTCTCCGGCGGCCGGTCATTCGACCACCAGGATGCGGCGGCAGTTCTCGCAGCGCTTGACCTCGTCGGCGGGCCGCTTGCGGATCGCCGCCAGCTCGAGCGCGGAGATCGACACCCGGCAGCCCTGGCAGGTGTTGCCGACCAGGGCGGCGGCGCCGACGCCGCCCTGCTTGGCCCGCACCTGGTCGTAGAGGGCGCGCAGCTCCTCGCCGACCTTGGGGACCAGCGCGTCGCGGGCGGCCCGCTCGGCGTCGAGGTCCCGGTCGATCTCCACCAGGGCGGCGTCGCGGGCCTTGGTCGCCTCGGCCTCGTCGGCGGCGATCCGCTCCCGCCGGCTGGCAAGCTCGGCCTGGTCGGCCTCGAGGGTCTCCCGCTGCTCCATCCGCTCCAGCAGCTCGTCCTCGAGCACGCCCTGGCGCCGCTTGAGCGCGGCGACCTCCTCCTGGATCGCGGTCAGCTCCTTGGGGCTGGTGACCTTGCCGGAGACGGCCCGCTGCTCCTCGGAGCGGGCCTTGCGGCTGACCATGTCGACCTCGTCCTCGAGCCGCGACTGCTCGCGCCGGACGGTGGCAAGGGAGCCGTCGCGTTCGGCGGCGAGCTGGTCGACGGTGGCCAGCGCCTTGGTCAGCTCCGCCAGGCGGACGTCCTCGGGCAGCGCGCCGCGCCGGTGGTTGAGGCGGTCGATCACCGAGTCGTGGGCCTGCAGCTCCAGCAGGGCGTGTTGCTCCGCCGGCGGTGCCCGCATCAGTAGGCCCTGGCGGCGAGGACCGTATGGGCGGCGGGGGCGCCGTCGACCACGCAGGCGGGTCCGGGGGGCGGCTCGCTGACGATCGCCCGGATGGAGGCGCCGGTGCCCTCACCGAGAGCCTGCTCGCAGGCCTCCGAGCCGCACCAGGCGAGCCGGAAGAACCCGCCGCCGCCGACCCGCTCGCGGAACTCTTCCAGGTTGGCGACCGTGTAGGTGTGCTCGTCCCGGTAGGCCAGCGACTCGGCGTGCAGGCCGCGCTGCAGCTCCTCCAGCAGGTCGCGGACGGCCCTGGCGACCCCGTCCAGCGGCACCGGCGACTTTGCCCTGGTGTCCCGGCGGACCAGGGTCGCCCGCCCGGCGCCCAGCTCGCGGGGTCCCAGCTCCACCCGGACCGGCACGCCCTTCAGCTCCCAGTCGACCGACCGGCGGCCGAACGACAGGTGGAAGCGGCTGTCGACGTGGGCCCGGACGCCGTCGGCGCGCAGCTCGGCGGCCAGCTTGTCGACCATCCTGACCACCTCCCCCTCGGCCAGCGGGATCAGCACCGCCTGGTGGGGAGCGATCGCCGGTGGCAGACGCAGGCCGTGGTCGTCGCCGTGGGCCATGATGACCGCGCCGAGCATCCGGGTCGAGCTGCCCCACGAGGTGGTGGCCACCAGCTCGCGGCGGCCCTCCGCGGACAGGTACTGGATGTCGAAGGCGCGGGCGAAGTTGTGGCCGAGGTTGTGGCTGGTGCCCATCTGCAGCGCCTTGCCGTCGCGCATCAGCCCCTCGCAGGTGTAGGTGCGGTCGGCGCCGGCGAAGCGCTCGGCGGCCGACTTCTCCCCCACCACCACCCCGATCGCCAGGGTCTCCTCCATGAAGGCCCGGTAGACCTCCAGCATCTGCAAGGTCTCGGCCTGGGCCTCCTCGTAGGTGGCGTGGGCGGTGTGGCCCTCCTGCCAGAGGAACTCGGTGGTGCGCAGGAACAGGCGCGGGCGCAGCTCCCAGCGGACCACGTTGGCCCACTGGTTGAGCAGCATCGGCAGGTCGCGGTAGGACTGGATCCACTTGGCGAAGAGGTGATTGATCACCGTCTCGGAGGTCGGCCGCACCACCAGCGGCTCGGCGAGCTGCTCGCCGCCGCCGTGGGTGACCACCGCCAGCTCCGGCGAGAACCCCTCGACGTGCTCCCGCTCCTTCTCGAGGAAGCTCATCGGGATGAACAGCGGGAAGTAGGCGTTCTGGACGCCGGTCGCCTTGATGCGGCGGTCCATGTCGGCCTGCATGTGCTCCCAGATGGCCCACGCCCACGGTCGGATGACCATGGTCCCCCTGGCGGGGCCGTTCTCGGCCAGTTCGGCGCGAGCGACGACGTCCTGGTACCACTGGGGGAAGTCCTCCCCCTGGGGGGTGAGCACGGCCTCGTTGGCCACGGCGCTGTCCGCCTCCCTTTGGGCGTTTGGAAAGGATTCCGACCGCAGCCTACCCGGGGCCCAGGTGGCCGGCAACGGCGTTGCCGCGACCCTAGAACAGCGCGCTGGTGAGGTCGCGCCGGTACCGGAGCGTGAGCGGGTGCTCGTCGCCGAGCAGGCGGAACACGTCCAGCATCAGCGCCCTTGCCCGGTCGCGGTCCTCCCCCGGCCCTTCGCGGACGGCGGCGAGCAGTTCGGCGAGGGCCTCGTCGGGCTGGCCGTCGGCGGCCTGCGAGGCGGCGCGGGCGAACCGCGAGCCGCCGTCGGCCGCCGCCAGCGCCAGCCGGGCCGCGGCCAGCAGCCCGGCCACCTCAGGGGCGTGCTCCACCGGCCGCAGCAGCCGGACCGCCTCGGCGGCCTGGCCGTCGCGCAGCGCCAGGTCGGCCAGGCCGGCCCTTGCCGCCAGGTTGTCGGGGTCGGTCTCCAGCACCTCGCGCCAGCGCGCGGCCGCCTGCTCCGGCGCCAGCCCGGCCGCTTCGGCCGCCGCACGGTCGGCCTCGCTCGGCAGCAGGGCGGCGACGAACTGCTCGACGACCGCGGCCGGCTGGGCGCCGACGAACTCGTCGACCAGGCGGCCGCCCGCGAACGCCTTCACCGCCGGGATGCCCTGGACCTGGAAGGCCATGGCAAGCCTCGGGTTCTGGTCGACGTCGACCCTGGCCAGCACGACCTCGCCGCCGCGCGCCTGCACCGCCCGCTCCAGGACCGGGGCGAGCGCGTGGCAGGGTGCGCACCAGTCGGCCCAGAAGTCGACCAGCACCGGGACGGTACGGGAGCGCTCCAGCACCTCGGCCTGGAAGGTGGCCTCGTTCACATCGTAGACAAGCTCATTCATACCCTTGTAGGTACGCCTCAGCGGCTCGCCCGCGCAAGCCGGGCGCCCGGCTCAGCGTCCGCCACCGGCGAGCGGGTCGAGCTGGTCGGCGTGCTCCTCCAGGTGGGCGACCATGAACCGGTCGATCATCTCGGCGACCGTCATCTCCCCCAGCGTCTGGTGGTGGCCGGTGGTGGCCATGGCGCGGTCGTCGAGCCGCTCCAGCAGCGCAAGGGCCACGCCGACGCCGTCGTCGACCCGGGCCAGCAGCCGCGCCGGGTCGTCGTGGCGGTCCCGCTCGATGGCGCCGATCCGCTCCGGGCTGGTCCTGGCCCGCCCGAACTCCGCGCCGCCGCCGGCGGACGCCACCGCCTCGGCCTGCTGCGCCCAGTAGGGCAGCATCTCGGCCACGTGGGCCAGCACCTGGCGCCGGTCCCAGCGCTCGCCGGTCTCCGGGTCGGGGCCGGTGAGCGCATCGTCGGACGCCACCGGGACGGCGGAGCGGATCCGTCCGGCGGCGGCCAGCAGCCGGGCCTGACGCTCATCTCTGCTCATCAACGCACCTCCGTTGTCAGCTACTGGCCGAGGCGGGGGCGGACCCGGTCGGCGTCGGGCCGGAAGGCGGCGGCGCGGCCGGCCACCACCCGGTTGGCGAGCACGCCGAGGCCGCTGACCTCCAGCTCCACCTCGTCGCCCGGCTGCAGGTACGGGTACTTCTCGGCCCCGTGGACCAGCGACAGCTCCAGGATGCAGCCGGTCCCGCAGGTGCCGGAGCCGAGCACGTCGCCGCGGCGCAGGGGTGCCGCCTCGCTGGCGTAGGCCAGCATCTCGGCGAAGCTCCACCACAGCCCGTCCAGGTTGGCCCTTGACCACTCGACCCCGTTGACCCTGGCGACCATCACCGCGCTCGGCACCTCGCGCAGCCCGCCGGGGGCGAACTCGCCGGTGGTCACCAGGACGGGCCCGAGCGAGGTGGCGAAGTCCTTGCCCTTGGCGGGCCCGAGCGACAGCTGCATCTCGCGCCGCTGCACGTCCCTGGCCGACCAGTCGTTCATCACCATGAAGCCGGCCACCATCCGGTCGGCGTCCTGGAGCCGGAGGTTCTCGCCCGCCAGGCCGAGCACGCACGCCACCTCCAGCTCGTAGTCGAGCTCCGCCGAGCGGGGCGGCACGGCCACCGGGTCGCCGGGGCCGAGCACGGCCGCCGGGTTGGCGAAGTAGAAGACCGGCAGCTCGTACCAGTCGGGGTGCATCTCCAGGCCACGTCTGGCCCTTGCCGTTCGAACGTGCTGCTCGAAGGCGTAGAAGTCGCGGATCGACGGCGGCTCGACGACGGGGGCCAGCAGGCGCGTCCCGGCCAGCTGCACCGGCTCGCCGTCCGGCGAGGGCCGCAGCTCCGGGTCGTCGTTGGCGGCCATGGCCAGGTCCAGCACGGCCTCCAGCCCCGCCCGGCCCTGGCCGTCGGCGACCGGCACGATCGCCTCGCCGTCCAGGTAGCCGACGCGGACGCCAGCGTCGGCGGCGTAGCGGCAGATCCTCATGCGGTGCGCTCCTCGAGCTCCCCGTCGACCAGCCGCAGGACCCGGTCGGCGAAGCGCAGCGCCTCCCGGTCGTGGGTGGCGACCAGGCAGGCGGCCCCCCGGTCGTGCACCACCTGGCGGAGGGCCGAGAACACGTCGTGGACCCAGGCCGCGTCCTGGTGGGCGGAGGGCTCGTCGGCCAGCACCAGCTGGGGGCCGAGGACCAGGGCGCGCGCCACCGCCGCCCGCTGCTGCTGGCCGAGCGAGGTCTCCGAGGGCGCCCGGTCGGCCAGCTCCGCCAGCCCGAGCAGGCCGAGCAGCTCCTCGGTGCGGCCTTCGGTGGCCCGTGCCGGGCCGAGCCGCAGCCGCACCGGCAGGGCGATGTTCTCGCGGACGCTCAGGTCCTCGAGCAGGCCGAGGGCCTGGGGGACGGCGGCCACCTCCGACCAGGCCGGGATCACCGCGGCCCCGGCCGCCGCGAACGCCCAGCGCAGCTCGCCGGCGTCTGGGCGCTCCCAGCCCGCGAGCACCCCGAGCAGCGAGGTCTTGCCCGACCCGGACGGACCCACCAGGGCGACCAGCTCGCCCGGGTACAGGGCGAGGCTGACACGGCGCAACGCGTGGACCCGCTCGGCGCCCCGCCGGTAGGTCTTGTCCAGGCCCCGCGCCTCCAGCAGCGCCTCCGCCACCGCTATGCCACCTCCCCGTCGTGGAGCCGGACCAGCGCGTCGGCGGCCTCCATCACCACCGGGTCGTGGGAGGAGACGACCAGGCTGGTCCCGGCGGCCCGCAGCGCGAGCACCGCCTGCATCAGCCGCTCCCCCGACTCGGTGTCCAGCTCGGCGGTCGGCTCGTCGGCGACCACCAGCGCCGGTCCTCCGACCACGGCCGCCGCGAACGCCAGCCGCTGCTGCTCCCCTCCTGACAGCTGCGCCGGCCGGTGGTCGGCGCGCTGCCCGAGCCCGAGGGCGCCGAGCAGCCGGTCCGCCTCGCCCGGCCGCTCCCGCCCGCGCAGCCGGGCCGCCAGCTCCAGGTGGCCGCGGACCGTCAGGTACGGCAGGAGGTTGTCGGCCGGCTGCTGGAACACGTAGCCGACCAGGCGCCGGCGCACCCGGCGGCGGCGGTGCGCCCGCATGGCCGCCACCTCGACGCCGCCGACCCGCACGGAGCCGCTGGTCGGCCGGTCGATGCAGGCCAGGAGGCGCAGCAACGACGACTTGCCGGAGCCCGACGGTCCCACCACGGCGGTCAGGTGGCCGGCCGGGAAGCTGGCGTCGACGCCCTTGAGCGCCAGCACCGTCCCGGACGCGGTGGTGTACGCCTTGACCAGCCCGGCGCAGGCCACCGGCAGCGCCTCATTCGGCAACCCTGAGCACCTCCGCCAGGTTGGTCCGGTCCGCCGAGCGCTGCGCCACCAGGCTCGCCAGCCAGGTGACCGCCAGCACGGCCGCGGCGGTGCCGGACAGCGCCACCAGCGGCGCGCGCAGCAGCGGCACCGGCGGCACCGTCGGCAGCGCGTCCAGCCGCAGGTAGACGAGGCGGGCGGCGACGAACGACAGGGCGGCGCCGATGGCGAAGCCGCCGACCAGGGTCGCCCCCACCTCCACCAGCACCGAGACCAGGTGGGCGGCGCGGGACAGGCCCATCCGCCGCGCCAGCGCGTAGGCGACCCGCCGGGTCCGCTGCCTGGTCTCCAGGTACAGCAGCAGCCCGCCGGCGGTGATCGCCCCGGTGAGCACGCCGAGCGTCTGCAGGAACTCGAACGTCCAGGAGACCGCCAGGAAGCTGGAGACGTCCAGGACGTCGCGGGCGTCGGTGGCGGCGCCGAGCACCTCGATGCCGCGCTGCTCCAGGGCGGCGACCACCTCCCGCTGCCCGCCGCGGGCCCAGAGGGTCCGCTCGCCGGCGACGTTCACGCCCCGGAGGGCGCGGCGGTCGACCACCACCAGCGGGTTGCCGCGCATGCCAGGGAAGGCGTGGACCCGGTCGGCGACCCGCGCCTGCAGCCGCACCGTGCGCGCCTGCCCCCCGGTGAAGACGTCGATGGCGAACTGGCCGGGGAGGGTGTCGCCGACCACCAGCGCCGGCACCGGGTCGCCCGGCTGTCCCGCGGCGAGGTCGGCGAGCAGCCGGTCGAGCGGGCGGTCGGCCAGCGCCCGGTCCCAGAAGGCGCCCCTGGCGAAGGTGCCGGGGTCGATCGCCAGCACGTCGGCCGGGCGGCCGGCGACCTGGACCCCCTCGAAGCGTTCCACCACGGTGGCGGCGAGGCCGGGCGGCAACGGCCGGTCGAGCCGCGTCGCCCGCACGGCCACGTCGCTGCCGACGAAGGTGCGCGCCTTGGCGTCGAGGGTGGCCCGCACCGACAGGGTCAGGGTGGCGGCGTAGACCAGCACGCCGATCGACAGGGCGGAGGCGGCCAGCAGCAGCAGCGCCAGCCTGGCGCCGTGGGCGAGCCGCCTGGCGGCCAGGTAGAGCGCGTGCGGCCAGACCGCCCCGGCGGTGCGCAGCCGCGGCACGGCGAAGCCGAGCAGCCGGACGGCCAGCCCGACGGTGCCGGTCAGGAACAGCAGCGGGAAGGCCAGCAGCAGCAGGTCGATGCGGGGCGGCTGGGTGCCGCTGGCGACCGGTGGGCCCTCCAGCGCCAGGCGCCGGTAGGCAAGGGCGGCGAGGACCAGCACCGCCAGCTCCCACGGCAGCCTGCCCACCATGCCCGGCCGGACGCCGAGGGCACGCTCGGTCAGGCCGCGGGAGCGCAGCCCTGCGACCAGGCCGAGCAGGGCGACGCCGGCCAGCAGCGCGACACCGGCGCGGGCCAGCGCGCCGGGGACGGCCGAGCCGTCCAGCAGGTCGCTGGGCCCCAGCAGCCGCACCAGGCCGACGGCCCCGAGCCAGCCGAGCAGGCCGCCGGCCGCCGCCGCCGGCAGCATCTCCAGGACCGCCTTGGCCGCCAGCGCGGGCGGGCCGACCCCCTTGGCGGCCAGCAGGGCGACCTCGACCCGGCGCCGGTCGACCCAGTAGCTGCCGGCGGCGGCCACCAGCAGCAGCGCGACCGCGACGCCGGCGGTGGCGACCGGCCCGATCGCGCCCCGAACGGCCGCGACGATCGCCTGGGAGCGCTGGGTGACGAAGGGGAGCTCGCTCCTGGTCACCACCGCCCCGGGGACGGCCCTGGCGATGAACGGCCCGGGCAGGTGCATGCCGCTGCCCTGTGCCCCGAGAGCGCTGCGGATGGTCGGGAAGGCGCGGACCGTCTCCTCGGCCTGGGCGAGGGTGAGCCGGCCGGTCGTCAGCGGCAGCTCGAAGCCGAACTCCAGACGCCGCTCCTGCAGCCGGCGGCTGAGCGCGGTGAAGGTCGCCCGGTCGGTCAGGATCGGCGGCGGCGGCGGGTCCTCGAAGAAGCCGGGCGGGTAGATGACGTTGGCCTGCGAGCACCAGAACGGCGCCGGCGGCAGGCGGTGCAGCTCACGGTAGGTGCCGGCGACCCGGGTGGTGGCCTGCCGCCCCGCCAGGGTGACGGTCATCCGGTCGCCCGGGCGGACGCCGAGGCGCGCGGCCGTCTCGCCAGGCACCCAGACGCCGGCGACGCCCGGGGCCTCCTCCAGCTTGCGGATGTGGTCGAGGAAGCCGTCGCGGTGGACCAGCCGTCCGCCGCGGGCCCTGTCGGGGTCGGCGCCTGCCAGTTCGACCGGCGGGCCGGAGATGCTCAGCAGCGGCGGGCCGAGGTGCGGGACCGCGGCGCCGGCCTGGCGGATGACCCGCTCGCGGGTGGCCAGCAGCTGCTGGCCGGCCGGCCACGTGCGGCCGGCCAGGCCGGCGGAGGAGGCCTCCTGCGCCCGGATCGGCGCCCCGAGGGTGCCGCTGGTGGCGATCTGGAACCCGACGGTCGACGGGCAGCGCTCGGCGAGCTGCACGGCCAGGGCGGCGTTGGCCGCCGAGGACAGGTACAGCGGGGTGGTGGCGGCGGCAGCGCCGAGGATGACGCCGGCCGCCAGCACCGCGACCAGCACCGCCGGGCTGCGGCGCAGCAGCAGCGGCGCCCGCCGCCACGGGGTGGTCGTGAGCGCGCTCAACGAGGCTCCCGTGCCGAGGCGGAGGCGAGCGGTGGTGGCCGATGCATCCGCGTCACCATACCAAGGGCCAGGACCCCGCCGAACCGGGCCGACCACCTGCGGACAGCTTTCGTCGTCTTGACAAGGAATCTTGTCGGGAGGGAGGATGGGTGGCATGCACGACGTCACCGTGATCGCCGACCCCGCTGCCGCCGAGACCGCGCTTGACCCCACCCGCGCGCGGCTGCTGGCCGAGCTGACCGCCCCTGCCTCGGCCACCATGCTGGCCGCCCGGGTCGGGCTGCCAAGGCAGCAGGTCAACTACCACCTGCGCGCCCTCGAACGCCACGGGCTGGTCCGGCTGGTGGCGGAACGCCGCAAGGGCAACGTCACCGAGCGGCTGCTGCAGGCCACCGCCGCCTCCTACGTGATCTCCCCGGCGGCGCTGGCGGCGGTGGCGCCCGACCCTGCCCGCTTCCCCGACCGGCTGTCGGCGCGCTGGCTGCTGGCGCTGGCCGGCCGGCTGGTGCGGGACGTGGGCGAGCTGCTGGCCGGCGCCGCCAAGGCGCGCAAGCCGCTGGCGACCTTCGCGCTGGACGGCCAGGTGCGGTTCGCCTCCGCGGCCGACCGGGCCGCCTTCGCCGAGGAGCTGGCCGGCGCGGTCACCGCCCTGATCGGCAGGTACCACGACGAGACCGCCGAGGGCGGCCGCGAGCACCGGCTGGTGGTCGCCCTGCACCCCAGCGTCACCACCACGCCGAAGGAGTCCGCAGGATGACCCACGAGTTCGAGCTCAGCGCCGAGATCACCCTGAACGCCACCCCCGAGCAGGTCTGGGAGGCGATCACCACCGGCCCGGGCGTGGACGCCTGGTTCATGGGTCGCAACCAGATCGAGCCCCGCGAGGGCGGCAGCGTGCGGACCGACCTGGGCGGGTTCGTGGAGGAGGCCACCGTGACCGCCTGGGAGCCGCCGCGGCGGTTCGCCACCCGCGGCGCCGAGGCCCCGGACGGCACCTTCATGGCCTTCGAGTGGCTGATCGAGGGGCGCGGCCAGGGCAGCACCGTGCTGCGGATGGTGCAGAGCGGCGTCCTCGGCGACGACTGGGAGGCGGAGTACGACGCGCTGCGGAAGGGCACGCCGATGTACCTGCGCACGCTGGCCCAGTACCTGACCCACTTCGCCGGCCGGACCGCGACGCCCATCTCCGCCTTTGGACCGCAGCAGGCCGACGAGGACCACGTCTGGGAGGCGCTCAAGCGCGGGCTCGGCCTGACCGGCACGGTCAGCGAAGGCGACCAGGTGCGATTCACCCTCGACCGGTCCACCCCGGTCCAGGGGGTGGTGGATTCCGTCCTGTACCCGAGCTTCCTCGGTGTGCGCACCGGCGACGCGCTGTACCGGTTCGTCGGCAGGGGCGGCGCGGTGGCGGTGGGCCACCACCTGTTCTCGGAGGTGGACCCCAAGGAGGCCGAGCAGGCCTGGCAGGCCTGGCTCACCCGCCTGTTCGCCTAGCCATCAGGCATCAAGCTCAGCGCGCCCTGCTGTCGAGCGCCCGCCAGCGGCGCAGCCACCTGGTCAGGTCCGTGGGGGTGATGATCCCCACCACCTCGCTGTCCTGGACCACCAGCACCCGTCCGGCCTCGCCGTCCTGGAGCTTGCCGAGCACGTCGTCCATCCGGGCATGCGGCGCCACCACGACCTGGTCGCCGAGCGGGACCATGTGATCCCGCACCCGACGGGTGGACCACTGCTCCCGCTGGACCCGCCGGACCCCCCGCAGCGTCAGCAGGCCGACCGTGCGGCCGTGCTCGTCGACCGGGAACGCGCCGTGGTCATACCGCATGAAGTAGTCATCCACGGCGTCCTGCAGCGACAGGTCCGGCGGGATCCGCAACAGGTCGCCGGCCATCACGTCCTCGGCCTCCACGCCGCGGAGCATGTCCCGCAGCTGGAGCTCCTGGTAGGAGGCCCGGGCGGCCTGGACCAGGAACCACCCGATGAACGCGAACCAGATGCCGCCGGCGAGGTTCCCTGCCAGCAGATAGGCCACCCCGCCGGCCACCAGCAGCCAGCCCACGGCCTGGCCGGACAGGGAGGCAACCCGGGTGGCCCGGCCGATGCTGCCGGTGGCCTTCCAGATGGCCGAGCGCAGCAGCCGCCCACCGTCCAGCGGGAACCCCGGCACCAGGTTGAACCCCGCCAGCAGCAGATTGACCCACGCGAGATAGCCGAGCGTCCCGACCAGCGGTCTGGACAGGACGTCATCGCCCAGGCCGGCGGCGATCCCGAACAGCCCGGCCAGGATCCCGCTGGTGAGCGGTCCCACCAGCGCGATCAGGAACTCGTCGCCCGGCCCGCGGGACTCCACCCTGGCCCGTGTCGCCCCGCCGAACAGGAACAGCGTGATGTCCTGGACCCGGATCCCCCGGGCCTGGGAGACCACCGCGTGGGCCAGCTCGTGGACCAGGACCGAGCCGAAGAACAGCACCGTCGCCAGGATGCCCAGATCGAGGCCCGCAGGTACATGCTGTAGGTGATCAGCAGCGCGATCACCACCCAGGAGCTGTCGACGCGAACCTCGATGCCGGCGATCCTGCCCACACGCCACGATGTTCCGAACATCGCCGTCAGCTCCCTTCAGCAGCGCATCCCCCACGCGGGTCGCCACGCCATGGTGAACCGAACAGGGTCAGCTCGCCGCGAGCAACTCCATGATGTGCTCGACCATGAAGCCACGCTCGTGGCGGTTGGCGAGCCGCGGGATCACGCGCTCGTAGCTGTGGATGTCGTAGGGGAAGTCGTGCAGCACCAGCAGCACCGGGTCGCCGTCGGCAGGGCCGGCCTGGTAGTAGGCCACCTCCTGGACCCCGGCGCGCATGCTCTGGAGGGGTTCCAGCCGGGGAAGGCCGCTCGTCGTCATGGCGCGGCGAGGAAGTCGGTCACCCAGCTGTCCACGTGTCCCCGACCTAGCCGAAGGTGAAGGCGTAGCCCTGGATGCCAGGGTCGAGGAAGGTGATCTCGAAGGTCCGGTCGGTCACGGGGCCGGGCTGGCGGACGAGCTGATACAGCCGTGGTTCGCGGACGGTGCCGTTGCCCTGGTCGTCCACGTCGGCTCCGTGGGCGGCTGCTGGTGGCTGGCCGTCGAGGAGCACCCGGAACCGCACAGGCGTCCCTCGGCCTGGCGGTCCCATAACCAGGTGCAGATCCCGGGCGTGGAATCGGTAGACAATCCGCCCCTCGGCCTGGTTGAGCACGATGGCCTCTGGCTTGACCGTCCAGTCACCAGCAAGGGCCCAATGGTTGAGCCGCAACCGCTCGGGGACGGCATAGACCTGAGGGGTGTCCAGGACCGCACCGTTGGAGGACGCGAAGTTCTCGGTACGCTGGTAGCCGAGGTAGTTCTCCGGGGACCACAGGCTGGCCCAGTCGGCGGCGGCCTCCACCCCACCGGGCTCGACCGAAACCAGGTCCTGGCCGATGCCGCCGCTGCCGGCCTCGCTCAGCAGCTGCTGCAGAATCATCTCGGACTGCTCGTACTCGCCCTCGCCGAAGCGATGGTGCCGAATCTGCCCCTGGGCGTCGACGAAGTAGAACGCCGGCCAATAGCGGTTCCCGAACGCATTCCAGATCCCATAGTCGTTGTCGACCGCGACCGGGTAGTCGACCCGCAGGTCCGTGACGGCTCGGCGGACATTGTCGAGGTCGTGCTCGACGTCGAACTCGGGGGTGTGGACGCCGACCACGATCAGCCCCTGATCCTGGTACTTGTCGGCCCAGGCGCGGACATAGGGAAGCGTCCGCAGCCAGTTGATGCAGGTGTAGGTCCAGAAATTGACCAGCACAACGCGGCCGCGCAGGCCGGCCACGGTCAACGGCGGCGAGTTCAGCCAGCCGGTCGCGCCGTCCAGCGAAGGCATCCTCCCTTCAACCGGCAACTGGACCGCCGCCGGGTGGGTGGTGGTGCGCAAGAGCTGGTTGGCTCTGGTGAGGAACCTCGTCCATTCGCTTGCCCCCTGGGCCATCGGTCGCTCCTTCAAGGCGGAAAGCCGAGCACGCCGATCAGTACGCCGAGCCCTTCGACGCAGACGAGCTCGCGCTCGACCGAGCAGCCGCTGGACGGCGCGCTCGGATTGCTCGTAGCGTCCTTCGCCGACGTGGTGGTCGCCGATGATGCCGTGCGCGTCGACGAAGTACAGCGCCGGCCAGTAGTGGTTGTCGAAGGCGCTCCAAATTGCGTAGTCGTTGTCGACCGCGACGGGTAGTCGATCCCTCGCTCCTTGGTCGCCCGCCGGACGCGGCCGATCTGATGCTCGGACGAGAACTCCGGCGTGTGGACGCCGATGACGACCAACCCGTCGTTTCGGTAGACCTGCGACCAGGCGCGGATGTACGGCTCGGTGCGTAGCCAGTTGATACAGGTCAGTGTCCAGAAGTCCACGAGGACGACGTGGCCGCGCCGCTCGGCGGGGCCGAGTGGCTGGGAGTCGAGCCACTCGGGCGCCCCGCCGAGCGAGGGCATGTGCACATGGGCGAACACGGTCCACCTAGCGCAGCGACCGGAACGTCGCGCGAGCCTCTTCTGAGAGCAGCTGCGGCTCCTCCCAGGCGGCGAAGTGGCCGCCCCTGTCGGCCTTGTTGAAGTAGGCGAGGCCGGGGTAGGACTG
>WNGB01011404.1_pt1 | contig 16119 bp, 9 predicted proteins | sample 5400681 | NCBI WGS metagenome assembly WNGB01 (sample SAMN13153367, study PRJNA577476) | soil metagenome | isolation source: 115 cm soil or saprolite under grassland replicate 2 | place: USA:California | collected 2016-06-15 | reverse complement strand
CGTCGGCGGCGGGGGCCTGGCCGGCGTTCACGTTGTCCGCACCGTTTTGCGCGATGTGCTGCTCGGCCGCGATCCGGAACTAATCGAGGATCTCTGGCGACAAATGTACGAGGCCACGCTGCCGTTCGGTCGCAAGGGGCTTGCCATCATGGCGCTGAGCGGCGTGGATCTCGCCCTGTGGGATCTGCGCGGCAAGGCGGAGCGTCGCCCCGTTGCGGAACTCCTCGGCGGGACAGTCGGCCGGCCCATCCCGACCTACCTCACCGTCTGGGACGAGATCCCGCCGGCGCTGGTGGGGCAGCATCGGGCGTTCAAGGTGCACGTCGGCGCTCACGGCGCAACCGATGTGGTCTCCGCCGTGGCGGCCGCGGTCGAGCGCGCCCGCGCCGCCGTCGGCCCCAACTGCCCGCTCATGGTCGATGCCTGGATGAAATGGGATGTGCCGGCGACCCTCGCCGTCGCCGAGCGCATCGCCTCGCAGGCTATCCTGTGGATCGAGGAGCCGCTTTCGCCCGATGACCTCGCGGGCTACGAGGAGTTGCGCGACCGCTGCCCGGTGCCGATCGCTGGCGGCGAGCACGAGTTCACCACCATCGGTTTCGCCCCGTTGATCGAGAAGCGCCTGCATCAGATTTTGCAGCCCGATGTATGTTGGTGTGGCGGATTGACGGAGCTGGTGAGGTTATACCAGATGGCAGAGGAAGCGCGGCTGCGCGTCTGTCCCCATCGCGGCGCCGAGGTATGGGGCCTGCACGCCATCGCGGCGCTCGACAGGCAGCCACTCGCCGAGTCCGGCCGTCCCTGGATGAGCTGGGTCGGCGGCCAACCGCCCACCAGCGACGGCTTCGTCCAGCTGACCGACGCCCCAGGCTTCGGCGTCCTCATCGATGAGGGAAGCCTGCACACTCTTTGAAGGATCTCTCCGCCGGGTCGCCCAATTGTCCAAACTCGAAGCGTTCGCCTGCGATAGCTCGCTTTTCGCCCCGCGGTCTCTATGCTAAACTATCTACAGCAGTGTTCTCGTGGGCGCCCCGGCGACTGGGGTTGTGCAGCTCGACCGACAGAATGTCTGCCGGGACTCGATCGCTCACCTCTTGCTGCTCCTCCCCTCATGGCGCCTCCGCCCCTGGCTCTCGGGGCCTGCACGCCTCCATCGGAGAAGGCACCATGACCGACGAAACGCAGCTTGAGCGCCTGCTGTTACTGTGGCATGACCACCATGCCGCAGGGCGCGACATCCCGATCGCAGAGTTGTGCCGCGACTGCGCCGCGCTGGCTCCGGAACTGGAGCGCCGCATCGGCGCCCTCCGCCGCAGCACGAACTTCCCGCCCGACAGCAACGCGGCTCTCGAACCTCCCTCCTCAATTGCCGAAACCCCTTTCCGCCTCGCGCCGACCCCGGCGGGCTGGGGCGACACCCCGCACACCAACGCAGGCGCTCCCGGGTCCGGACCCGGGAGCGGCCCGTTCGTGCCTGGGTATCAGATCCTTGGGGAGTTGGGCCGCGGCGGGATGGGTGTCGTCTACAAGGCACTCGACCTGACGCTGAATCGTGTGACGGCGCTGAAAGTGGTCCGAACGCGGGACTACGCCGCACTGCTGGCGCGGTTGCGTGCCGAGGCGGAGGCGGCAGCCCGGTTGCACCATCCGCACATCGTCCAGGTCTTCGCGTGCGGCGAGCACGCCGGCCAGCCTTATTTCGCGATGGAGTACGTGGAGGGCGGCAGCCTGGACCGGCACCTCGGGGGACGCCCACAGCCACCCCACGAGGCCGCCCGGCTGGTCCTGCTCCTGGCACGAGCCGTTCATGCCGCCCACCGTCAGGGCGTCGTCCACCGCGACCTCAAGCCGGCGAACATCCTCCTGGCGCCACCCGCGGACGAGCCAGCCCTCAACAGTGCCTACGGTTGCCCAAAGATCGCCGACTTCGGCCTGGCGCGCTACCTCGACAGCAACTCAGGACAAACCGGCAGCGGGGATCTGCTGGGCACGCCGAGTTACATGGCCCCCGAGCAGGCCGCCGGCAAGACGCGCGAGGTCGGCCCCGCGGCGGACGTGTATGCCCTGGGCGTCATTCTCTACGAGGTGCTCACCGGCACGCCGCCGTTCAAGGGCGAGAATGCTCTGCAGACCCTCGAACGGGTCCAGAGCCAGTTGCCGCAGCCGCCGGGCACCCTGCAACCGGGAGTGCCCCCGGAACTGGAATCGATCTGCCTGCGCTGCTTACGGAAAGACCCGACCCAACGCTACGCGACCGCAGCGGACCTGGCGGACGATCTGTCCGCTTTCCTGAACGGTGATGTGACTTCCCTGGTCCGGTCCCGGCATCGGCGCTGGACGTTGATTGCCGCCGCCGTCGCCCTGTTACTCGTGGGCAGCGTTGTGGGCATTGTGCTCTGGAACCAACAGCCGCCGCCCCCACTCCCGGTGGCATCCCCTCCGCCCGTGCCGCCCGCGCCGATAGTGGAACAGCCCAAGCAGCCGGTCCAGGTCAAGCCGCTGCAGGTCGTCAAACAACCACCGTCCGACTGGAAGGAATATCGCCCTCCTGACGGCCGCTTCGCGATCTCGCTGCCCGGCCTACCAATAGAGAGTAAAAGGATCATCAAAATACGCAACAAGGATCTTCAAGCCCGGGAAGCCAGGCTCTCCGATAGTAGTACGAGGGCGCTCTACAGTGTGGTTTTCGTCGATTTTCCGGGGATCACTTTCAAGGGAGATGCGAAAGCCTCTCTCGATGCTGCGCGCGATAGCGCCGTGGTAACTGCCCGGGGGGAGTTGCTGCGCGAGGTGCCGCTGCGCCTCGACGGACACCCGGGCCGGGAGATCCTGATTCGGGGAAAGCTCCTCCAATTCCGGGTGCGCATCTACCAGGTCGGACAGCGCATGTACCAGTTCACGATCGCCGCAGCCAGGGATCTGACCTCGTGCGCGGAAGCCGATCGCTTTTTCCAATCGTTCCGCTTGCTACCCGAGCCCTGAACCTGCCTGGTCCGCGTTACTCGCCGTGATTGCGTCACTCTTGAGGGTTGCCTCGCTTCCCGCGCGGGGATAAGCTGCTTCCGAAGTCCCGTCTCCTTCAAGCGGTGCGTGCTGTCATGGGTATCCTCCACGAAATCATCCACGACTACCCGGTCCTAGCGGTGGCGACGGTCGGCCTGATCGTCTGGGCGCTGATCGACCTCTCCACGCGGCAGGTGGAATCCTACTGGGTGTGGGTGATCCTGCTCCTCCCTGGCGTGGGGGCGCTGGTCTATCTGTTCGCCGTCGTGCGCCCGAACCTGCGCAGCCTGGGCAGTTCCTGGTTCACGCCGCGGCCATCGCTCGACGAATTGCGCTACCGAGCGGAGCAGGCGCCGACGTTGACCAACCATCTCGCCCTGGCAGAACGGCTCATCGAGGGCGAGGACTTTGCCGCAGCGATTCCACATCTGGAGGAAGCCCACAAGCGCGAGCCGGAACACGGTCAGGTGCTCTATTCGCTGGCCTATTGCCACGTCCAGGAAGGCCGCGCCGCCGCGGCCGTGCCGCTGCTGGAACAGCTCACGCAGCGCGAACCGCGCTGGTGGCATTACACCGGCTGGCATCTGCTGATCACCGCCCAGGACGAGGCCGGCGACCGCCCCGCGGCCGTGGCCAGCTGCCGCGAGCTGGTCAGGTTGTCGCCGACGCTGGAACACTCCTGCCTGCTGGCCGAACGTCTCTTGCAGGACGGTCAGACAGGCGAGGTGCAACTGCTACTGCAGCGTGCCTTGCAAGACTACGAGTTCGCCCCCGGTTCGAGCCGTCGCCGCAATCGTCGCTGGGCTGGCGAGGCGCGTCGCCTGCTTCGACAGGCCACGGCGGCCAGGCAGGGGCCGTGAACCGGGAGCAGGTGATTCGCTCGGGGATATCGCCGCGTTCCAAAGAGGCGTTATAAAGTGCCCGTTGCGGTGCCTGGTCTGGCAACCCGTTGTCGAACCGACGCCCCTGGCGGTTGTCCTGGCCGCAGTGGGGTTCGTGGCGCTACTCGGCGTATGCGGCCTGGCGATCTTCTCCCTGAACCCCCTTGGCTACGACGTCCTCGTGGCCGCGGCCGTGAGCGCCGTTCTGGCGTGGTTGCTGTTCCGCATCCGTCGCCAGGCCAGGCCGACCGCGTCCCCCACGCGCTGCCAGGCGTGGTTCCGCAAAACCGTCGGACTTGGCCGCGGGGTCGTCATTGCCCTGCTGGCGAGTTGGCTCGGGCTGATCGGCTGGGCGCGGCTGAGCCCCGCCGGGACGCCGCCACCGCCGAAGACGAACCCCGAAGCGATCCGCGTAGTCACCTGGAACATCCACTGTGGCCAGGAGAGCGGACCGTTCTGGAAACGCTTCGACTGGGCCGGACGAAAGACGCCATTGCGGATCGCCATTGACCAGGCCGCTCCCGATATCCTCTGCGTCCAGGAGGCAGTCGCGGAACAGGTCGCCTTCCTCGAACAGGCGCTGCCAAGCCATCAGCGTGTTGGCGTCGGCCGCGACGATGGCGACAAGGGCGGTGAGTATTGTGCGATTTACTGCCGCCGCGACCGTTTTGAGATGCTCGGCAGCGGCACGTTCTGGCTGGAAGAGCCGACAGACAGGGCCGTGGCGACGTCACCGTTCAATCCGCGGCGGATCTGTACCTGGGCACGCCTCCGGGATTTGCAGAGCGGCCGGCTCGTTCGTGTCTACAATACCCACCTGTACCTGACGGAAGGAGCCAGGCAAACGGCCGCCCGTGTGATCCTCGCCCAGATCGCTGCCGGCGATCCGACCGACGCCGTCATCCTCACGGGCGATTTCAACACGACGCCGGGCGCGCCCACCTGGAACCTCTTCACTGCGGCCGGACTGACCGACAGCGCGAAGCTGGCCGGGCAGCGCACCGGGGCACCGACCTATCACTTTTATGGGATCCCGCTGCGCTGTATCGATGGCGTACTGGTGAGAGGCCCGTGGCAGGTCCGCGCTCACCGCGTCCTTGACGTCAAGCCGGAAAACGTGTTCCCGTCCGATCATTTCGGGATCCTGACGGACCTGGTACTCCGCGATTGATGTGAGTTTCGAGCCGAGCAACCGCCCTGCGGCACTGGCGAACGGCTGGCTTGAGCCGGCCGTTCGCCAACAACAACCTTTTCACCGGCACATGGGGTCACTTCAGCGGGGTCACGCTGTAGTCGCGCAAGCGGATGGCGAAGCGGTAGGGGCGGTCGGGAGAACGATCTCGACGCGGATGGGTCTCGATCAGTTCGACGGTCCCAGTGACTCGCACGGGCTGGCCGGTCCGCACAGCCGTCCGAGCGGCAGGCATTTCCAAAGTGAACGATTGAGAGCCGTCAAGAGGCTGAAGAGTGGGGATGACCCGCAACCCCGCGCACAAGCGGTCGTCTGCCAGCAGGACGGGGGCCACGACGACACCACCTGGGGCGGAGTAGTCTACCGCCATATCCCAGCGAATTTTCTGTCCGGCAGCCGCCTGCAGAATCCGCGTGTAGTCTTCCCACGCACGGTTGATGGCGGCCTCATCCTCGTTCGGCAGAGCGCGAATGGTTGCGAAATTGGCCCGGAGCCACTGCAGCGTTTTCGTGGCGTCTTCGGGGTCGAAGGCGCCGAGGTTGGCCCGCGGCGGATCCTTCTTCACATCGACCGCCGGAGCGATCTTCTGCTGCGGGTTGTCATTCGTTGCAGCCCGGATATTGTCATTTTTAGGTTCGGAGATATCCTTTTTCTTCGGGGCGGAAGCCGCCCCGTCGTTGCCGGGGATCGCAAGTGCAGGAGGAGTGGGGGCGTTCCCTCCGCAGCCAGATAGCAGCACGAGAGTAAAGATGGGAAGTAAAGACCAGCGCATCGGCACGTCTCCTCAAGAAGTGATTGGCAATCCCTCTGCGATCATTCTACCGAGGGCCGTTTGCTGCCGTCTATTACCCCGGCGCGAAAGTTCCACACAAGCCCGGAGCGCCAGCGACGGGATGGTAGCGGGCTACCGTCCCGTCGCTGGCGCTCCGGGCTTGTGTGGAACTTCCCTGCCGGAGTAATACCAAGGCCGCGCAGGCCTCAATAAAAGACAAAGGAGGTCTTGTTAGCAATGCCGCCTGTTGGCGGCATTGCTAACAAGACCTCCTTTGTCCGGGATTGCGCTGCGGCAGGCACCTAAATCATGGCTGGCCTGCCTTTGCCCGCTTGAGGGCCGCCGTCGCAGCCGGATCGTTGGGCACGAGTTGCAAGGCAGCCTCGTACTCGCGGACTGCGGCGGCGAACTGCCGAGCCACGTGCAACCGCTGGCCCTCGGCCATGTGCGTGGTATAGCGCACGCGTTCCGTGGCCTTGGCGTCGCCGGGCACGATCTTCAGCGCGGCCTGATACGCTTTCAGCGCGTCGGCGAACTTCTGCTGTTTCTCCTGGGCGGCGCCCGCCTGCATTTGCGCGACGTATGCCGGATTGGGCGGGGGCGGGGGAGCCGTCTTGCGACTGGCTTCCAGAGCGGTGTTCGCCTCGCGCAAGCGCTGTGTCACCGTCGGGTCGTTCGGGATCAGCTTGAGCGCATCGCCGTACGCTTTGACCGCGTCGGCGTAGCGCTTCGCGGCCATCGCCGCCTGGCCCTGTGCCGTCAACTTGTTAAAGTCCGCCTGACGCTGCGCTGCCGCCTTTTGCTGGGTATCCTGCGTTTGGGCGGTGCGCGCCTGGTTCAGGAGCGTCGTCGCAGTCGCGTCGCCCGGCAGCAACTGGCCGGCCAGGGTGAACGCCTTGATCGCATCGTCGAAGCGTTTGGCCGCCATCGCCTGCTGTCCGGACGTGATCGCCTGCTGATAGCTGGCCTGGCGCTTGGCCTTGTCAGCCTCCGCTGCCTTCTTCGCCGCCTCGGCCGCTGTGGTGGCGTTGCGCCGGGCCTGGTCGAGATCGCGCTGCGCGGCGACGACGGCGGGATCGGTGGGCGCCAGCTTGGCCGCTTCGGTGAAGTTCCTGCCGGCCTCATCGAGTTGATTGGCGGCCAGCGCCTTGCGGCCGGCGGCGACGAGTTGGCCGACACGTTCTGCCTTCTGCTTCGCGGCAACGGCCGCGGTAGCCGCAGCGGCGCGGCGCGCCTGCTCCAACTCCTGCATTGCCGCCGCCACCGCCGCATCCTTCGGCGCCAACCTGTCGGCCTCGGCGAAGGCTTTCGCCGCGGCGTCGAGTTGCCCGGTCTTGAGGGCAGCCCGGCCGTTGGTCAAGAGTTGTCGGATCTGCTCGGCACGTTGAGCGTCGGCCTGTTTCTGCTTCAAGGCGCCAGCGGCGGCGAGCGCATCGGCGCGGCCCTTCTGAGCCTGCTTCAGCAGCTCCTGACTGGCGCGATCCCCGGGCAAGAGCGTCGCCGCCTGGGCAAACGCCTTCTCGGCGGCGTCATAATTCTTCCCGGCCAGGGCGGTGCGGCCGGCGTTTATGAGGTTTTGATATTGCTCCTGCCGTTGCCGCTGGGCCGTGGCCGCAGAGTCCTTCGCCGCCTGCGCCTTGCGCAGATCCTCCTGAGCGGCGAGCACGGCGGCATCCTTGGGGGCGAGCTTCGCGGCGGTGCCGAAGGCGTCGGCGGCGCCCTTGAGGTTGCCAGTGGCCAGGGCGGCGCGGCCGTCGCTCAGGGCCTTCTGCAGACTGGCGGCTCGCTGGACCTCGTCGGCCCGCTGCTTTGCCTGCGCGGCCAGCACCGCCGCTGCGTCGGTCTGCGCCTTCTGGGCGTCCTTGAGGAAGTTCGCGGAACTCTGATCCCCGGGCAAAAGCGTTTGCGCCTCCGAGAAGGATTTAATAGCGGCATCGTACTGCTTGCCCTGCAAGGCAAGGCGGCCGGCGCTCATCGCCTTCTGATAGGCGTCCGCCTGTTGTTTCGCTTTGGCGGCGGCCAGGGCGTCGGTGCCGGTCTGCTGGCGCAACTTCTCGGCCTGGGCCTTCGCCTGCAACGCCGTCGGGTCGCCCGGTTTCACCTTGAGGGCCTCGGTCAACGATAGCACTGCGGCGTCATACTGCTTGTTCGCCAGGTTCGCCTGACCGCTCTCCAGCAGCCGGGCGAAGGTCTTCTGCCGCTCCTGGTCCGCCGTCTGGCGCCGCAGGTCCAGAGCGGCGCGCTCGCGTACCTGCTCGGCCTTCGTCAACCCGGTCAGCACCTCGACATTCGTGGGGGCGAGCGCCTTCGCCTGCGTAAACGCCTGCACCGCCTTGTCGTGCTGGTTCGCCGCGAGGGCAGCCTGTCCTTCACCGACGAGCCGCTTCACCGTCGCGTCCGACTGCGCCGCCTCGGTCTTGCGCTTGATCGCCAGCGCCGCCTGCGTGCGCACCTCAGTTCGAGCGGCATCGGCCTGGCGCAGGCCATTCAATACCAGGTCGGTTTTGTAGAATTTGCCGGCCTCCTGATATTTAACATAGGCAGTATCGTAATTCTTCTCGGCCATCGCCTTCTGGGCAAGCTGCAACGCCTGCGTGTACAGATCCTGGTTCCGCTTTGCGTCGGCCTCGGCCTGCAGGCGCAGTGTGTGCTCCTTCGCCAGACGGGCCTCCAGCGCACGCCGTTCGGCGTCTCCCTGCTTCTGCGCAATGGCCCGAGCCTGGCTCGTCATCGCCTGGTTGAGCAGCGCCTCGACCGCGTCGGTCTTTCGCACCCGCCGGGCCGACTGCAGCAGGCTAATCGCAGCGTCGTACTCCTGCCGCGCCAGCCGCTGCTGTCCCTCGTCGAACAGCCGTTGATACTCGCCGGCGTCGCGCGCCTCCTGGGTCTTGCGCAGCGCCAGCTCCTGCAGCCGCCGCGCCTCGCGCTCTGCTTCGAGTTGCCTGCGTGTCCGAGCCAGTTCCTCCTCACGCAGACGGCGCAACTGAGCCTCGCGCAGGGCCTGCTCCTCGGCGGCGCGCTGTCGGGCCACACGATCGAGTTCTGCCCTGGCCTGGGCAAGTTCGCGGTAAACGCCCTCATCGGGCCGCAGGGCCGAAGCACCCTCGAACAGCTGGAGTGACACCTTGATGTCACCACGTTTGAACGCGACGCGCGCCTGCAGCACCATCTGCGCCTGGGCCAATGCCAGTTGCCGCAGCCGCTCCTCCTCCATGATGCGCCGCTGCTCGGCGGCGAGGACGGCGGTCTGCTCCGCAGCGCGACGGCGAGCCTCTTCCGCCCGGTGGGCCAGTTCCAGCTGCCGCTGCTGCCACGCCAGCGCCTCGGCCTGGATGCGCTCGGCCTCACGGCGACGGGCTTCCTCCAGGGCTGCCCGCTCGGCGGCGCGGCGAGCATTTTGCAGATGGACCTCGATCTCGATACTGCCGACGCGCAACTTGCCGGCCTTCTCGAACAGGTTGATGGCCAGCTGGAAGTCGCCCCGTTTGTGGGACTCCTGCGCCTGGACCACCAGCACCTCGACGGGTTGCGTCTGCTTCTCGTACTGCAGACGTTCGGCCGGACTCATCAGCGTCAGCTGGGCCAGTTCTCCCAGGCGCAACTTCAACTCGTGCGGCGTGCGCACGTGGATACGCCCGCTGCCGACGAGGAAGCCGTCCTCGGCGTCGAGCAGGTAGGTCGTCGCGTCGAAGCTCGCCGTCTGACGGAGATTTCCCAGCAAGAAGTAGCGGACGTTGAGGGCGCGGCCCAGCCAGCGGCGGGCGGCGGGATCGGTCATCAGGTCGCGCATGGTCATGCCCATGCGGCCCATCCACCAGAACACTTCGCCGCGATCGACGATCTCATAAGGCGGCGAGAAGTAGGGCGCCAGGTTCTGCGGCGTCCAGGAGCCGAGCGGCGGCGGCACGACGGCGGGGTCGCCCAGGACGACGAAGTCGAGGAACGCGACCCGCGGCCGCGGCGGTGGGGGCGGCGGCTGGACCACCACGATCACCTCGGGCGGGGGCGGCGGAGGCAGGAGCGGGCGGCAGCGGTCGAGGCGTACCTGCAAGTCGAAGTGGCCCGGCGACAGGCTCAGGCCGAACTCGAAATGCCGCATCGCCTCGCGGAAGCGGCCGCGCCGGAACAGATTATCGCCCACTTCCAGCGACACCGCCAGCATGCGCCGCTTCACAGCGCCCTCCGCGGCGACGGCGACGACGGGCACGGGCTGGCCCACGGCCGGCGGGGGCGGCAGGCGCTCGAAGTCCTGCAGGACGATGCCGCCGACCGCGGGCGGGCGGCACGTTTCGAGGACGATGGGCGGTGGTGGGGGCACGTCGGCGACCGGCACCTCGGGCGGCGGAGGCAACGGTGCATCGACGGGTGGGGGCGGCGGCAACTGCGCGACCTGGGCCTGCTCCTTCTCGTAGACCATGCGCTGCTCGTCGGTCATCATCAGTAGGCGGGCCAGCTCGGGCATCTGGGCGACGAGTTGATTCGGCTCGGGGGCGACGATCTTCGCCGTCTGCACGATCAAGCCGGTGCGGACATCGACCAGGCGTGCGTGGACCGTGATGCCGCCGATCTGACTGACGCTGCCGACGACCAAGTAACGCAGTTTCGCGAGGCGGCCCAGCTCGCGCTGATCGCCGCCGCTCTCCGCCAGCTGGACGGCAGTGAGCTTGAGTTCGCCGAGCACCTTCGCGATCTGGCTGCGCTCGACGAGGTCGAACTTGGGCTTGAGTGCCGGCAGCAGTTCGTCGGCGAGCGTCTGACCCGCGGCGGGAAGGCCGACGTCGCCGCGCACCTCGAAGTCGGCGACGCTGACGCGCTCGCGCCGCTGCTGCAGGGCGACGGCGTACTCATCGATCTCTTGTCGGACCTGCAATGTGTCCCATGCCTTCGCGGCGTCGTTGAGTAGAGCAAGGGCGTCTTCGAGGCTCGCCGGATCGCGGCGCAGCTCGCAGGCCCGGGCGCGGTTCTCGTCGTAGCGCTGGAGGGCTGCCTTGACATCGTCGAGTTGCTTGCGCAGGTTGGCGTCGTCGCCGTACTGCAGCGCTTGCTCGAAGGCCAGCGCGGCGGCGCGCAGGTTCTTCTCCTTCAGCGCGGCCGCGGCGTCGTCGCGAAAGCGCTGCTGTCGCGCCGGGTTATCGGTGAGTTGCATCGCGGTCAGGGCGTCGGCCTGGAGCTTGAGCTTCACCAGGCGCGGAGCGACATCGCTGGCGCCGTACTGCTGCAGGGCGAAGGTGGCGAGTTGGCCGGCCTCGGCGGCCTTGCCCTGGTCGAGGACTGTTTGAATATCGTGGAGGGTCTGCTCGGCGGCGGCGTCCTGGTCGAGGCGAATCTTGAGTTTCGCGATCTCCGTTTGCAGGAAAGGCGAGTCCTTGATGGTGCGTGCGGCCTCCAGGGCGGTGAGCGCCTCGGGATACTTGCGCTGGGCCAGCAAGTTGAAGGCGTCTTGCAGGGCCGTCTCGTACTGGGTCTGCTTGTCCGCTTCGAGAGCGGGCGGGAACTGCACCTGCTGGATCTCGCCACCTGGCAGGTCGAGCGGCAATTTGCCGGGCACGCCGGCGACCGGTCCGCCTGGGGCCTGGGCGACGGGGGCGGGGACGTCGCGGGAGCAACCGGGGAGCAGGATGGCGAGGAAGACGGCTGGGACAAGCGGGTACATCCGTGGCATGGTGGAGTCTCCAATCACGGGTCGAAACGCAAGGTGCCGGCGGAACCGTTGGACGATAGGACGGGAACGAAGGCCCTCGCATCCCGGTCCGAGGGACCGCTGGCGAACGCTCTCGCCAAGGGAACTTGCGCGGACTCCGGGCAAGTTCCGCGGCAGAGCAGGAAGAGTACGCCGAGTGCGGGTGAATGGTACGCTTTTGGCAAAATGCGCACAAGGCCGTTTCGCGCGAGGGGAATCCGGGCGCCTGGCCTACCAGAAATAGGGAGTTTAGCCCTCCGAAAATGTGCGGCGAAATTGGCTCACGCGGCGGCTCTGGGCTGCGAGCCTGTGCAGTTCGCGCAATTGCTTCAGATTCCCGATGCGGCTCAATGCTTGCGCAAACTCCTTCGCTGCTTCATCACCAAAACGTACCCGGAGGAGTTCGAGGACCAAGCGGCGAGCTTCCTCTTGTTTGCCCTCTTCCATGATTTCCTGATAGAACGAGGAGTCTTCCATCTACTTCCTCCCAAAGATGGGGACTTCTACGTCTTGGGGAACGCGCGGCGAAACTGACTGACGCGGCGGCTGCGAAGGGCCAGTTCAAGCAGTGTATCCAGTTGGTCCAGGTGCTCAACCCGGTTGATGGCTTGCTCAAACTCCTTCGCGGCCTCCTCACCAAAGCGAACCCGAAGTGTCCGGAGAACGTCTTTGCGTGCCCGCACTTGCTCGCCCTCGGCCATCACTTCCTGATAGAACGCGGAGTCTTTCATCTGTTCCCTCCCAATAATGGACCAGACGTCCAGCGTACGGTGTTTCAGCTTCCCGAAAAAGCCCAGAATCGCCAGAAGATCGGCACGGGTGTAACCGTCCATCTCCTGCTGGCGAATGGCTGTCGCGGCGTGGGCGACGGCCGCGGCAGGCTCCTGCTGATGATTGCAGAGAGGATAGAGGGCCATGAGCCCAGGCCAGTGTGTCCACCACGGCTGCGGCACCTCCTTCCACAGACAAATCTCGCGAAACCAGATGTGTTGCGTCGGCTCGCCGGGCTCGGCTTCGAGCCGGAACTGGCCGTGCTGCTCCTTGTAGCCTTGCGGCAGCAGAATGAAGATGAGGCTGCGCGTCGGCAGGCGTTCGCGCTCCGAAAGCAGGCCGCTCTTGGCGAGGACGCTCCAAACCGCTGAGTCCGCCCAGCGCGTGTAGGCTTCCATGTAAACCACGAAGCGATGCTTGCCGTGGCGGGCACGGAACGCCCGATCGGCCAGGCGCTCCGTCGTCTGCAACGTGTCGCCGATCGCCTCCCATTGCTCAATGGGGACACCCGCCAGGCGACTCAGCGCCGGACCGGCTGTGCGAGCCACGATTTTGAAGCCGGCGTCGGGTTCCGCCATGACGACCCTCGCTCAGGCTGCCCATTGATGTCAGGTCGTCTCCTGAAGCGGGACGGGAGTGCGCGTCAGTTGTACCAGCTGGCGACGCGCTTCCCGAAGCGTTGACACGACCCGGTCGGCACCGGCGGCGAGGAGGAGTTCGCGGGACTTCCCGGAGTCGCGCCGCTGTCCCCAACGCCCGACCACGACTCGCAGGCCGGGGAACTGGGAGTGCAGCCGCTGGCAAAGGTAGCGCGCCTGCGCCAGGCCGCCCGGGGCCAGCGCCGCGACGAACACCACGCCCGGGCGCTCCTGCTGGACCAGGGACACCATTCCGGACAATTTGTCTCCGCCATCGGCAAATCGCAGGTCCGGGAGTTCGGTACGGACCAGCTGGCCGAGCATGCGCAAGGCCACCCCATCGACTTCGTCGCAGGCAGGGAGAGCCAGCACCGCCAAACGGCGAACACCATCCGAGGAGGCTTCACCCGCAGGCATAGCCTGGTCCAACTCCTGGAGCAGCTCGCGCGTTGTTTGCAAAATGAACTCCTCATCGGCAGGCCGCAACTCGCCGACGCGCTGCCCGCGCCGGACCAGTGCCAGGGCGGGGATCAGCACCTTATCGAACAACTGGTCGATGGGGTGCTGCGCCAGGTACTCCCGGAGGATCGCCCCGGCTTCGTGGCGGTCTCGTGCCAGGAGTCGCTGATAGTAGCGTGCGTGAGGCCGCAGGGATGGCTGACTCCCGAGCAGGATAGCGAGGAATTCTAACTGCGGTACGTGTTTGCCCAACACCCCCAGGCAGACCGTCAGCGGCGTCGCCAGCACCAGGCCAACGATCCCCCACAGCCCGGTCCAGAACATCACGGCCAGCAGCAACGGCACCGACGCGATGCCAACGCTCGGGCCGCAGATGCGCGGCTCGATCAGGTTGGTGGTGAGCAACTCCAGCAGCAGGAACACGACCACGACCAACACTGGCTGCAACCAGCCGGGCGAACTGATGAGCGCCAACGCCGCCGGGAACGGGGCTACCAGCCAGACGCCCACCGACGGAACGAAGCGGAGCGAGCCGGCCAGCATCCCCCAGAGGACCGGGTACGGTACACCGACCAGGAACAGCGACAGTCCGATCCCAACCCCGAAGCCGGCGTTCACGAGCGCATGGCCCAGGAGGTAATGGCCGATGCGCCGGCCGGCCTCGTCCAGGGCGCGCGTGGTCAGCGTCAGCCGGCCGCGGCCGGCCAGGCGGATGAGGCGGTTGCGCAGATCCTCCCGGTAAATAAGCAGACCCAGCACGAGCAAGAACACGGCGAGCGCCGCGGAGAAGACCCCCAGGAACTGGCCGACCACTGCCTGGAGTTGGGCGAACATTGACGGCCGTTGTGGCTGTACCCGCACCACCAGATCCTGACCTGTGTCGGCGGGCCGGCTTGCCCTCTCGACCTCGTCGAGAAAATCCTGCACGGTCGTCAGGAGGCCGCGCTTCCCGGCGCCCTGCAACTCGGCAATTTTCTCGCGGACGGCCTTCTTGTGCTGGGGCAAATCGTCCACCAGACTGCTCACCTGCGCCACGACAGCCCAGCCGACCGTCCCCAGCAGCAAGAAGGCGAGGCACACGACCAGCACTACTGCCGGGATGCGCCGCAGACTGTTCCGCTCCAGACGCGCGACCAGCGGCGACAGCACGAACGCCAGGAGCAAGGCCAGGGCGAAGGGAATGACGATCCTCTGGCCCAGATAGAGCGCGGCGATCACCAGGCCGGCGCTGCCCAGCACGTGAAAGGTCCGCCGGGCCAGCGCGAAGGTAGCGGACTCAGGCATGGCCTTCCTCTTGCCCGGGCGCAGTTCGCCTCGCCAGCAGGGATTCGACCTTCGCGAGCAGGCGCGCAACTTCCACCGGCTTGGTGTCGTAGTCGTCGCAGCCCGCCTCCAGGGCCTTCTCACGATCGCCCGCCATCGCGTGGGCGGTCAGCGCAATCACCGGAATGCCCTGCGTCTGGGGTGCGGCCTTGAGTTGGCGCGTGGCCTCCCAGCCATCGAGGACCGGGAGGCTCATGTCCATGAGGATCAGATCCGGGGACTCGGCGCGGGCCATCTCCACCCCCTGACGCCCATCCACCGCAATGAGCGTCTCGTAGCCCCTGCGCCGGAGGTGGCGCGCCAGGCCGTCCCGGCTCTCCTCGCTGTCCTCGACCAGAAGCACCTTCGGCATGTGGAGTCCCCTCGCCGGTAGTGGTTCGGGTTGGTGAGTGGTGAGTGGTGAGGGGTGAGGGGTGAGTGGTTCGGGTTGGTGAGTGGTGAGGGGTGAGGGGTGAGGGGTGGTTTGCAGAGGGTGTGCGTGCAATGCAATGCAATCCAACCACACCCTTCCTCCCCACCACTCACCACTCACCACTCACCACTCACCACTCACCACTCACCAACCCGAACCACTCACCCCTCACCCCTCACCACTTCACTTGCGGCGGTCATAACCCGCCATCAGCGCACTCACCTCGGCCAGCAATTGTTCGTGACCGAACGACCCTTTTCGCAAGATCTTCCCAATCGGACCGCCGAGCCGCTGCCGATCCGCCGCCGTCAAATCCTTCGCCGTGAGGACAACGACCGGGACCGAACGGCCCTCGCCCCGCCGTTGCAACTCGGCGATGAACGAGAAACCATCCATCCCCGGCATCAGCAAGTCGAGGAGGATCAACCCGGGCCACTGCTCATCCAGACGGGTGAGCGCGGCCCGGCCGTCGGCTGCCTCATCCACTTCCAGGCCAGCCTTCTCCAGCAGACCCCGCAGGTGTTGACGCTGGTCCGGGTCATCATCGACCAGCAGAACTCGCCGCGGGGCTGCATCACCACTGTAGCGCTTCAGGATGGCGGCCAGGCGGTCCGGATCGACGGGCTTCGTCATGAAGTCGGAGGCGCCCCGCCGGAACGCCTCGCTGCGATCGTCGGTCATCCCGGTGAACAGCACGACGGGGATGTCGGCGAGTTCCGGGTCGGCCTTGAGGGCGCTGAGCACGGCCCAGCCATCCATCCCCGGCATGACCAGGTCGAGCGTGATGGCCAGCGGATGCAACTCACGGGCCAGGCGCAGGCCTTCCTCGCCACCAGCCGCGGCCGCGGCGGAGAAGCCTTTTTGCGTGAGGAATTTTCGCAGGGCGTCCCGGGCGGTCTCGTTGTCTTCGATGACGAGGACGGCATCGCCACGGGGGCGCGGCCGCTCTGAAGGATGAAGGATGAAGGATGAAGGATGAACCGGGTCA
>WNGB01011086.1_pt1 | contig 16126 bp, 13 predicted proteins | sample 5400681 | NCBI WGS metagenome assembly WNGB01 (sample SAMN13153367, study PRJNA577476) | soil metagenome | isolation source: 115 cm soil or saprolite under grassland replicate 2 | place: USA:California | collected 2016-06-15 | reverse complement strand
TGACGCAGGCTTATGGAATCGCAGGCGGGCTGTTCGATTTCGTGATCGCGCACGGCGTCCTCGAGCTGTCGATCGTCGTGGCGCAGGGCGCCGGCGGCCTGATGATGGGCTGGGCGCTGATCTCCCCGGGCAACCGCAAGCGCTCCGACGCTTTGGTGCTCGCCGCAAGGCGCGCGTTCACGCTCCTGCTCGGGCTCGCGCCGCTGCTGGTCATCGCGGGCACCATAGAGGGCAACCTCTCGCCGTCGAATGCGCCCTTTGCCGTCAAGCTCGCGATGGGGCTGACGACGGGGGTGTTGTTCTACGGATATCTGCTGCTGTCCGGACGCAAGGCTGGCGCCCCTCTGGCAGCCGTACTTGCTCCGGCCGCGGCACGCGGCACCTGAACCTGGCCGGAGGGAGTTAGCGGCGCGACTGCGGCCGAAACGACGCTCGGCGTCAGGTTCCCTCTGCTCCTAGAGAAGTGCTCGCTCCTTCAACTCAAGGTAGCGCTCGACCAGGGCCGGAGACAATTTGCCCGCGACCACGTCCAGGCCCAGCACCCCTCCCCGGCGAAGCAACTCGAAGCTTGCGCGCCTGCTGGCCACGAACTCCTCCGCCGCCGCCCACTCGTAGGCCCGGTTGGTGGAATCGATCGGAGCGTCGCGCGCGTTGAGCACGGCCGGGTCCGACATCGCGACCACGAGCACAAGGTGTCGTGCCGCGAGCCGCAGGGCATGCGACACCAGCTCGCGCGACGCCTCGGGGTCCTGGACGTCGGTCAGCATCACGACCATCGAGCGGCGGCCGACGCGTAGGGCAAGGTGCGTCATCGCGTGGCCGAAGTCGGGCTCGACGTACTGCGGCCGGACCGCGTAGAGCGCCTCGGTGATGCGCCGCAGCTGTGCCGCGCCGCGCTCGGGCTTGATAAAACCGGTCACGTCGTCGTCGAAGGTCATCATCCCGACGCGATCTCCGTACGCCTGCGCGACCCACGCCAGCATCAGCGCCGCGTTGACGGCGTGGTCCAGCTTGTCGAGGTCACCCGCGGGCGCGGTCATCAGGCGACCACAATCGACGGCGATGATCACCTGCTGCCCGCGTTCGGCCTCGACCTCGACCATCACCGGCCGGTCACGGCGCGCGGTCGCCGTCCAGCTCACTCGACGCACGTCATCGCCGCGGACGTAGTCGCGCAAGCCCGCGAACGCGGTCGACGCGCCGGGCGGCCGGGCGCGGCGCATCCCGGCCATCGCGCGGAGGCCTCTCCGCAGCGAAAGCTGGATGCGTTTGATGGCGACCACATTCGGAAAGACCGCCACCTGCTGGGGCAGCGGCAGCCGCACCTGGCGCCGCCACCAACCCTCGTCACGCCAGACCTGCAGGTCCACCGGCCCAAAGGTGTACGTGCCTCGGCGCGGTGAGTAAGTGCGGTAGCCGAGCTTGACCACCCCACGCTCGTCGAAGCGGCCGGGCAGCTCGCGGGGTGCGGGTCGCAACCCGCCCGGGGCGTGGTCGGCGATCCTCGCCCACAACCCAGCGGCAGCAGGGTTCTCGACCTCGATCGTGACTTCCTCGGGCTCGCCGAGTGAGAACGGTTCGGGCACCGTGCGCTTGACGACGTAGCCGGAGCGGCCGGGCACGAGCGCCAGGTCGCGAGCGGCGATGATGACGAGGCCGGCGTGGTAGACGACGGCCACCAGACCGAGCACCGGGGACGCTACCGCGAGGGCAATCAGACCGGCCCCGATGGCCACCGCCCAGATGAGCTTCGGCTGGGGCGCCAGACCGCCGAGGGATTTCAGCGCGGCGGCACAACCCGGCCGGCCACGGCGTCCAGCACGCTGTCCGGCGTCTGGCCGGCCACCTCCGCCTCCGGGCGCAGGATCAGACGGTGGCGAAACGCCGGTGCCAGCAGTGCCTTCACGTGGTCGGGCGTCACGAACTCATGGCCCGCGAACGCGGCGTACGCGCGCGCGCCGAGCATCAACAGCACCTCTGCGCGGGTGCTCGCGCCGAGGGCGATCTCCGGCGCGGCGCGAGTGGCCGCCGCAAGGTCGACCACGTAGCGGCGGATCTTTTCGTCGATGACGACGCGCGCCACCTCGGCCCGACATCCGTCGATGTCGGCCTGGCCCAGGACCGGCTCTACCCCCGCCTTGACAGGGTCGCGCAGCTCGATCCCCGACTCCCACCGCCGCAGGACCTCCATCTCGTCGGCCGGCGCCGGGTAGTCGAGGCGCACCTTGAACAGGAATCGGTCTTGCTGCGCCTCGGGCAGCGGATAGGTCCCTTCGTACTCGATCGGGTTCTGCGTCGCCATCACGAAGAATGGCGACGGCAGCGGAAGCTGCTGCCCTTCGAGCGTGACCCCTCGCTCCTCCATCGCCTCGAGAAGCGCCGACTGCACCTTGGCGGGAGCGCGGTTGACCTCGTCGGCGAGGAGGATGTTCGTGAAGATCGGTCCCCGCCGCAGCGCGAAGGTGCGCGTGGCGAGGTCGAACACCGAGGTGCCGAGGATATCGGCCGGCATGAGGTCAGGCGTGAACTGGACGCGGCCGTACTCAAGCGTCAGTGCCCGCGCGATCGACTTGGCGAGAAGAGTCTTGCCGGTGCCCGGCACTCCCTCGAGCAGCACGTGCCCCTGCGCGATGAGCGCGATCGCACACAGGCGGATCGCCTCGTCCTGGCCGACAATCGCTTTCGCCAGCTGTTCGCGGAACCGCTCGAAGAAGCTCGTTGCGTTCCCTTCCCCGCTTGCCGGGGAAGGTCGCCCGCCGGATGGGGCCGATGCCGTGCCAGTCACCGCATGGCCCCGCGAGTTCGTTCTTCCACCGGGTGCGCGATTCGGTGGAGCCGTCCTGCCGCCTCGAGGAGGTCTCGCTCGGTGGCCGCCGCCGACTGCAATGTGTCCTCGACCTGTGCCAGCTCGCTCGCTACTTCCGGTGCCCGCACCCAGAGAGCATTCCAGAAGCGCTCGCGCGGCTGCAGCGGCAGCCCGTTGTAGGACGCGACAGCGCGCTCGGTCGCGTTTGCCAGCAGACCCAGCGTGACCGCGCGCGCGCTCGAGCGTCGGAGTAGCTGGCCGACGGCGGCCGACCACTCGGCGTCCGAGCGCGCGACCTCAGCGGGCCGCTCCATCAGCGGCCCGAACCTGCGCCCGCGTAGAAGGAGCCCGAAGAACACCGCCACGAGCAGCCACAGCAGCGCAGCGCCCCACGGCGTCGTGACCCAAGCCTGGGGGGCGAAGTCGCTGACCGTCAGGCCGTGGTGGTACTCGTCGAACGTGACGCTCGCGCCGTTGCCGGCCCCTGCGATGAGATCGGCCAGGAGGATCCCGTTGTCTCTCTTTTCGAGGTAGCCATTGCACAAGACCAGTGGGTCGGCCAGGACGACGACCTGCCCGAGGCCGATTCTCTCGATGTAACCGGCGGCAAAACCCTTGGGGGTGCGCAGGAAGGTGACCTGAGAGGGCGAAGGAGACAGCGGCATGACCGCAGAGCCACCCGAGACGCTGGTCACGCCGGCGACGGCCGGGGTGGTCGAGTAGCGCCCGCCTTCCGCGTAACCGTCGAACCGGTTGACAGCCAGCGATCGGTCGAGCTCGGAGTCGCCCTGCTCCGACGCGAAGATCAGGAATCCGCCGTCCCGGACCCAGTTGCGCAACTCGTCGGCCTCATTCGCGGTGTAGGGGCTCGTCGGCGTGAAGACGAACATGACGGAGGACGGCGACGGCGTCTCGAAGGAGCCCGCGAGCTGGCTCGTCTGATGGCCCATGGCCTGCGCAAAGAGGAGCGCGGCCGATGCACCGTTGGCCGCATCGCTGTTGGTGCTGTGCTCCGGAGAGTCGGCGTGCGGCTGCGCGAAGTAGAGCGCGGCCGCGACCAGCAGGGAGACCGCCACGGTGAGGATCCAGCCGCGAGCCTGCCTCATGCAGCCACCTGAGCCTGGGGGCGGAACCGCGCGGCGACCTGCGCCGCGCGGGCGTAGGTCGCCTGGTCGACAGCGCGTCCGCCGTATACCGCCGCCTCGAATGGCAGAAGCAGGGGACGGAGGTTTTCGTAATCCGGGGCGCGCTGAAAGATCTCGCGCACGGTGAGAGGGCTTCCCTCCCACGAATGCTCGCCGGCGAGCGTCGCGGCGACTCCCGCGCACAGGGCACGGATCGCGCCGACGAGGTCGCCCGCGACCGCCAGCCGGTCGGCCTCGGTGAAGTAGTCGGCCGGCGGACGCGGACGCGGGAGCGCGGCGCCGAGCGACTGGCCGAAGCGGCCGCGCGCTGCGCGCGCAAGGACGAAGACGACCGCTGCCATCACCACCAGACCGGCCCCGTAGACCCACCACACCGGCGGCTGCGCGCCTCCACTGGTCCCGAACAGGAAGCGCAGGAACTGGTCGATCCGGTCCTGGAGCCACTCCGTGAAGCGGTCGATCAACGAAGGAGGCCGGTGCAAGGCGGCGTAGCGGCTCATCGACATCACTTCGTGCAGCTTCTGTTGCGCCACCGCCGTGTCTGATGTCGACACAGGCTGCCGCAGTGCCGCCAGCAACGCGCTGAGCCTGGCTCGCGCGTCGTCATACAGGGGCGGTCGCGCCTTGAGGTCGGCGATGATCTCCGGCTGCGAAGCCCCGGTCCCATCGGTGAGCACGGTGACCGCCTCTGTCGCCGGGCCGGTGTCCGGGGGTGACGCGCTCCGGATCAGGTCGTACGCGCGCTGCACGGCGTCGGTGTACTCGGAGCTCGGCTCTGAATCATCCGCGGTGGCGGTGATTGCTGTCAGGGCGAGGCACCCGATCGCCGCCAGCAGGGCGACCAGCCTGGTCACGGCAAGGCGGGCCGTGCGGACAGCTGATAGGCCATCTGGAAGAGGTCGAGCGCCTCGCGCCGCACGCGCAGGTCGAAGTAGATGAGGACGATCAGGATCTGCATCACCGGGTTCAGGACCGCGCTGATCAGCTGGCTTGCGGCGACCGCGACTCCGGTGGCGATCACCGGCGACAGAACCATCAGCAGGACAAACTGGGCGAGCTGGATGAACGCGCCCAGTGCGATGCCGGCGACGTACCACACGATGTACATCAGGAAAAGAATCAAGAACGTCCGCCACCAGCGGCCCTTGACCAGGTTCCAGCTGCGCCCCATGGCCGTCCCGAGGCCGATGTTTTCGACAAACATCGCGGGCGTGACTGCGATCCAGCCGACGAACACCCACAGCCAGAGGGCAACCGGTGCGACGCACAGCAGCACGGCGAGGCCCAGCGTGATGAAGAACAGCGTCCAGTAGCCCAGCAGCGGGAAGTAGCGGCGCGACACTCCCCTGAAAACGCTGCCGGCGGTAACCGGACGGCCGATCGCCGACTCGCACGCCGCGAAAATCACGGCCCCGTACGTGAACGGAATGATCAGCAGGTTCACCAATGCCGTCGCGCCGGCAGCCGCGAGGAAGAGCCACAGGTCAGCCGCGCCGGTGGTTTGGTCAATGACGGTCGAGAACCAGCCGAAGATGACTCCCAGCAAGGCGGCCGAGGGGATCGCGAGAATGACCGAGATCCCGGCAAACAAAAGGAAGTGCCGCCGGTACATGCGAAAGGTCTCGTCCAGCAGGTCGCCGATCTCGAGCGGCCGCAGCCGGAGCGGGACCGGTACGCTCACTTATCCACAGTTAAGTCCGGTCTCAATGGCACGGGCTAAGCGTTGCACGAATTGAAGGGATGGGAATTGAACCAGCGTGCGGACCCGGATCCAGATGACGTAAGGGTCCTCTTCGTCGAGGACGACGCGCTGGTAGCTCAGATGTACCGGCTGAAGCTGGAGCTCGACGGGTACTCGGTCGAGGTCGCGGGAGACGGCCTCGTCGCTCTGGAAAAAGCAAGGACTACCCACCCGGACATCATCTTTTTGGACATTCGGCTTCCGAAACTCGACGGGTTGAGCGTGCTGGAGGAGCTCCGCGCGGACCCTGCTACCGAGCGCATACCGGTGGTCATCCTCTCGAACTGGAACGAGAAGGAGCTGGTCGAGCGTGGCGTGAAGCTCGGAGCGCTCGATCACATGATCAAGAGCCAGACCACCCCGGCCCGGCTGTCGCAGCGCCTGGCCGACTGGCTGAGGAAGTAGCACCAACCCTTTCCCCGCTCGCCGGGGAAGGTGGCCCCGGCGGAAAGCGCCGGGGCCGGATGGAGGTTACGGCTTGGTCGGTCCGGGAGCCGTCGCCGCCGGCTCCTTCTTCGTGTGCTTGGTGGGCGTGAACTTGAGGTTGTCCTCGCCCTCGACGTCGATCTGCACCGTGTCACCGCGCGCGATCTTGCCGCGCAGCAGGTGCTCCGAGAGCTGGTCTTCGATCCGGCTCGTGATCACGCGACGCAGTGGCCGCGCGCCGTAGGTCCGGTCATAACCCTCCTTCGCGAGCAAGTCCTTCGCCGGCTCGGTGACCTCGATGGTGATCTGCTGCTCGGCCAGGTGCTTGCTGAGCCGGTTCAGCTGCAGGTCGACGATCTCGCGGATCTGGTGCGTGGTCAGGCTCTTGAAAACGACGACCGCGTCGACGCGGTTCAGGAACTCGGGTCGGAACATCCGCTTGAGCTCGTCGTCGATCTTTTGCTTTGTGTTCTGGTGCCGGCGCTCGACCTCGTCTTTCTCATCCACGACCGAAGGCTGGAACCCAAGCGAGGTGCCCGCCGAGTTGACGTCGCGGATGCCGAGGTTCGAAGTCATGATGATCACGGTGTTCGCGAAGTTGACGATCTTTCCCTTCGCGTCGCTCAAGCGCCCGTCCTCGAGGATCTGCAGCAGCATGTTGAAGACCTCGGGGTGCGCCTTCTCGATCTCGTCGAAAAGGATCACCGAATACGGCCGGCGCCGCACCGCCTCGGTCAGCTGGCCGCCCTCGTCGTAGCCAACGTACCCGGGAGGTGAGCCGACCAACCGTGCGGTCGTGTGGCGCTCCATGAACTCCGACATGTCGAGCTTGATGAGCGCGTCCTCGGAGTCGAAGAGGTACTCGGCAAGGGCGCGCGCCAGCTCGGTCTTGCCGATGCCGGTGGGTCCCAGGAAGATGAACGAGCCGATCGGACGTCGCGGGTTCTTGAGGCCGGCGCGTGCGCGGCGCACCGCCTGCGAGACGGTGACGATCGCCTCGTCCTGGCCGACCATGCGCTTGTGGATCTCGTCCTCCATGCGCAGCAGCCGGGCGCTCTCTTCCTCCACCAAGCGCGAGACCGGGACGCCGGTCCACGCCGCCACGATCTGCGCGATGTCTTCCTCGCCCACCTCGGGCACCGTCTCGCCCAGCTTGTCCCGCCACGCGGCTTCCTTCAGCGCCAGCTTGTCCTGCAGCTTCTTGACCCGGTCGCGAACGCTCGCGGCGCCCTCGAAGTCCTGCTTGTTCACGGAGTCGTCTTGCTCCGACTTCTGGCGGCGGATCTCCTTTTGCAGCTCCTTCAGGTCTTCGGGCGTAGTGGTCAGCTTCATGCGTACGCGCGCTGACGCCTCGTCGATCAGGTCGATCGCCTTGTCGGGTAGTGCGCGGTCGCTGACGTAGCGGTCGCTGAGCACCGCGGCCGAGTGGACGGCAGCGTCGGTGATCACGACTCGGTGGTGCTTCTCGTACAGCGACTTGACGCCGTTCAGGATGTCGATCGTCTCGTGGAGCGTCGGCTGGTCGACGTAGACCGGCTGGAACCGGCGCTCGAGGGCGGCGTCTTTCTCGATGTACTTGCGGTACTCGTTGAGGGTCGTTGCCCCGATGCACTGGATCTCGCCGCGCGCGAGCGCGGGTTTCAGGATGTTGGCGGCATCGATGGCGCCCTCGGCGGCACCCGCGCCGACCAGGGTGTGCAGCTCGTCGATGAACAGCACGACCTCGCGGCTCGAGCGGATCTCGTCGAGGATCTTCTTCAGGCGCTCTTCGAACTCGCCGCGGTACTTGGTGCCCGCGACGAGCGCGCCCATGTCGAGCGTGAGCACGCGCTTGTGCTGCAGCGACTCGGGCACGTTACCGAAATTGATCTGCTGGGCGAGGCCTTCGGCGATCGCGGTCTTGCCCACACCCGGCTCCCCGATCAGCGCCGGGTTGTTCTTCGTGCGCCGGCTGAGGATCTGGATCACGCGCTCGATCTCCGTTTCCCGCCCGATGACGGGGTCCAGCTGATTGCGGCGCGCGAGCTCGGTGAGGTCGCGCCCGAACTGGTCGAGTAGGGGCGTCTTGGACGGTTTCTTCGGCGCGGGCTCGGCCTCGGTCTCCGCGCTCGAGTCGTGAAGCAGGCGCTCGATCTCGGTCCGGACCTTCTCGAGGTTGGCGCCAAGGTCTTCGAGCACGTGCGCCGCGATGCCCTCGCCTTCGATGAGCAAGCCGAGCAGGAGGTGCTCGGTGCCGACGTAGTTGTGGCCCATGCGCCGCGCCTCTTCGAAGGAGATCTCGATCACCTTCTTGACGCGCGAGGTTGGAATGATCTGCTGGATGATGATGCGCTCGTTGCGCCCGAGGACAGACTCGATGGTCTGCCGGACCTTGCCGATCTCTACGCCGAGGTTGTTGAGGACCTTGGCGGCGAGGCCTTCACCTTCGCGCAGGAGTCCCAGGAGCAGGTGCTCAGTGCCGATATAGCTGTGGTGCGATCGTTCTGCTTCTTCTTGGGCGAGCGTCAGAACCTTCTTGGCCCGCTCAGTGAATCGTTCAAACGGATACAAGATCCCTTTCCTCCTGGACTCTCTCTACGACTACAAGGTGGGGCCAGCACCTCCTCAACGCTTCATTGGTACCGGTTGGTACCTGCACCTAATATAACGTCCAACTCAGCCACTCGATTTCAGTTAAGAGTTAGGCGCGGTGAAACGCCTTCTCGAACGGATCGGTGGGTTCATCCCTGCCGTGGTCGCCCTGGCGCTGCCCGTCACATCCCTACCCATCGCGGACTCCTTCATCCTTCCTCGTGCGTCGATCGTGATCGCCGGGGCCTGCCTTGGCACCGGACTGGCGCTTCTGGCGGCGCGCCGCCCGGCTCTGGGCGCCCTCGGCTGGCCGCTCGGGGCGGCGGGCGCCGCCGCCCTGCTCGCCCTCGCCTTCTCCGTCTCCTGGCCGCTCAGCATCGCCGGGTCGTACACACGGTACGAGTCGCTCCCGATGCGTCTCGCCTACATCGGCCTCGCCGTGTCCGCCGTCTGGCTGCTTCGCACCAACCTGCAGCGCGACCTGGTCGGCGCGGCCTTCGTGATCGGCACCACCGTGGTCGCCTTCAAAGCCTGGCTCCAGTGGTTCATGCACGTCCCGTTCCGGCCGGACGGCGACCTTGGCAACGCCAACCTGCTGGCGGCGCTCATCGTGATGGCCGTCCCGATCGCCATCGACCGCGGCCGGCGCGGCACCTACCTCACCGGGGCGTGGGCGACGGCGATCGTGATCCTCCTGGCGGGCCTCGTTGTCACGACCTCCCGTAGCGGCGCGCTGGGCCTGGTGGCTGGGTGCGCGGTCTGGTTGACGCTTTCGGTGCCCACCCGGGCCAGGCTTCCGGTCGGCGCCCTGTCGGGGGCGGCGCTCCTCGGGGCTGTTGCGTTCGTCCTGTTCTCCCCTCTCCGGGCGCTCAACGACGACCCGCCGGAGCTCCGCCTGAACCTCTGGGCCGACGGACTGAAGATGATCGCGGCACGCCCCCTGACCGGCTGGGGCGAGGACGCGACCGGGCTGGCGTTCGGCCAGTTTCTCAGCCGCGACTACGCAGGGCTGGTCACGTTCGACCGCGTGCACTCGGGAGTGCTCGAGATCGCGGCCACCCAGGGCATCCTCGGCCTGGCCGCCCTCGGCTGGGTCCTCGTGGTGCTGGCCCGCCAGGGGTGGCGAGGGAGGTCGGAACCGAGGGTACCGGGACTCGTCGCGGCCCTGGCTGGGTACAGCGTCTGGGTCTTCTTCAACTTCGACTGGGCGCCGGCCACGGGGGTGTTCTGGCTACTGGCGGGAACGCTGTGGTCGGCTTCCCTCCCCCGCTCGCCGGGGGAGGTGGCCCCGCGCGAAGCGCCGGGCCGGAGGGGGGCGACGGTCTGGCAACCTGCGGCAGCGCTCGTGCTGGTCTTCGCGGCGATCGTCTTCGCCGTCTTTCCTGTCCTCGCCGACGTCTGGTACGTCCACGGCCGCGCCGACCTGGCGGTCCGGATCGACCCGCTGCAGGCCCAGTACCACTGGGCGCTGGGCCAGGGCCTCGTCGCCCGGGACGACCTCGCCGGGGGCGTGGCCGAGCTCCGGCACGCCGCCGACCTGGGCGAGACCGAGCCCGGACTGTACGTGGAGCTGGGCGACCGCGAGGCGCAGCTCGGGCGCCGCGACGAGGCACGGCGGGCGTACGAGCGGGCGCTGCAGGTCGACCCCTTCTACACCCCGGCGAAGCAGCGCCTCCGGGCCTTGGGCGGCTAGCGCGAACCGGGAGCTGGCTACTCCTCCTCTTCCATCGGGTAGTCGTGCCGCTCCGGCCGGGCGCCGGCCATGGCCGCAGGCGGCGCCGAAAGCTGCTTCAGGCTCAGCGAGATCCTCCGCCGCGCGGTGTCGATCCCGATCACCTTGACCTGGACGGTCTCACCGACCTTGAGCACGTCCTCGGTCCGCTCCACGTGGTCCCACGAGAGCTCCGAGATGTGCAGCAAGCCCTCGATGCCCGGCATGATCTGGAGGAAGGCGCCGTACTTCTTGGTCTTGGTGACCTGGCCCTCAACGATCGAGCCGACGGGCATCGACTGCACGAGGCGCTCCCAGGGGTCCTGCTGCAGCTGGCGGAGCGAGAGCGAGATGCGAGTCTGCTCCGGGTCGAGCTTGATCACCTTCACCGTGACCTCCTCGCCCAGCTGGAGCACGTCGGTGACCTTGGAGACCCGGTCCCACGACAGCTCGGAGATGTGGATCAGGCCGTCCGCGCCGCCGATGTCGACGAAGGCGCCGTAGCTCGTGATCCCTGACACAGTCCCCTTGACCGTGGTGCCCGTCTGCAGCCGGCTGAACAGCTCCTCGCGCTTGCGCGCGCGGTCCTCGTCCTCCGCCGCCTTCTGGCTGACGATCAGCCGGTTGCGCTTGCGGTTGACCTCGAGGATCTTGACCGGGATCCGCCGGCCGACCAGCGATTCGAGACTCCCTGCGTGCGCGCGGGCGACCTGGCTGGAGGGCAGGAATCCGCGCAGGCCGAGGATGTTGACGATCAGCCCGCCCTTGTTCTGCTCGCGCACGTCGGCGTCGATCACCGTCCCGTCCGACTGCTTCTCCGCCGCCACAAGCCAGGTCGTCTCGGCCCGCGCGCGGCGCAGGCTCAGAACCACGTTGCCTTCCTCGTTCTCAGGCTGGAGGACGTAGACCTTGATCTGGTCTCCGGGCTCGAGGCCGGCGGGGTCCATCTCCCCGCGCAGCCCGAGCTCCTTGCTCGAGATCACACCCTCTGCCTTGGCGCCGATGTCGACGAGGACCTCGTCCGGGTCGACTCGTACCACGATCCCATCCACGATGTCCCCGTGGTTGGGGGTCTTGAAGGCCTCCTCCTCGTAGTGGAGGTAGTCCTCCATGGTCATCGCTGCCGATGAATCCTGGTCGGTTCCCTCCTTGTCTTCGGTCAGGACGGCACCGGACTCAGTACCCAAATTACGAACCCCCTGGAAGTTATTGATGTGGTCTTGGTCGTCAAAACGGCCTCCGCCAAAACGAGCGTCAATTGTACCGCACCAAAGATCGCTAACCGGGGAACGGTTTGGCGAGGTCGTGGTTGTCGATCAATCTCGTTTTTCCAATTCGCGCGGCCACCACCGCCAGCGTTCCGGGCTTCTCAAAAGTAGCCGGGTCGACGAGCTCCGCGTACTCGAGCTGGATCCTCGGCTCCAGGCTCACGCGGCCCGCGATCCGCGACCGCAGCCTGATGGGGTCGCGCTCCCCTGACGAGTAAGCCTCCGCTGCCTCGCGAAGCGCCGCGCTGATGCTTGCGGCCGCTTTTCGCTCATCCTGGTTGAGGTAGGCGTTGCGCGAGCTCAACGCCAGGCCGTCCGGTTCGCGAACCGTCGGCACGACTCTGATGTCGACGCCGAGATCGAGGTCGCGCGCCAGACGCTTGACCACCGCGACCTGCTGAGCGTCCTTCTGCCCGAAGTAGGCGCGGTCCGGCTCGACCGCGACGAGCAGCTTGGTCACCACGGTGGCCACGCCCTCGAAGTGGCCGGGCGCCGGGCGGTAGATGGCGTCCACCTCGGCATCCCGAAGCAGTCTCGAGTCCCGCTCCCAGTCACGCGGATAGCGATCGAGGTCTTCGTTCGGCCCGAACTGGATGGGGTTCACGAAGAGGCTCACGACCACGACATCGTTTTCCCCCCGCGCCGCCTCGACCAGCCGCATGTGGCCGGCGTGGAGCGCGCCCATGGTGGGCACCAGGCCGATCGACTTGCCGTCGCGACGCCACCGGCGTGACGCGTCGAGCATCGCGCCGGTGTGCTCGACTACCTCTATGGGGTCCCCGCGCCGTGGTCGCGGGGTACTCCGTACCGGACCTCTTCCCTGTCCTTGGCGGGGGCGGATCCGTTGGCGGTGTACTCGTGCTCGGGCCCTGGGAACTTCCCCGAGCGAACGTCTTCGGCGTAGGCGGTCGCCGCGCGCGCGATCTCCTCGGCCAGGTTGGCGTAGCGCTTGACGAACTTCGGCGCCTTGCCTGTGGTGAGGCCGAGCATGTCGTGCAGCACGAGGACCTGGCCGTCCGTGGCCGGACCGGCGCCGATGCCGATCGTGGGAATGCGCAGCGTGTGCGTGATCTGTGCCGCGAGCTTGCTCGGCACACCCTCGAGGACGAGGCTGAACGCGCCAGCCTCCTGGAGCGCCACCGCGTCGGCCGCGATCTGCGCGGCCTGCTTGTCCGTCTTGCCCTGGACCTTGAAGCCGCCCATCTGGTGGACGAACTGCGGGGTCAGCCCGAGATGCCCCATCACCGGGATCCCGATCTCGGTCAGGCGTTTGGTGATCTCGATCACGCGGCCGCCGCCTTCGAGCTTCACCGCGTGCATGCCGGCCTCCTGCACGAAGCGACCAGCGCTGGTGATCGCCTGCTCCATCGACGCCTGGTACGACATGAACGGCATATCGCCGACCAGCAGCGCCTGCCGCGCTCCGCGGGAGACGGCCTTGGCGTGGTGCAGCATGTCTTCGAGCGTCACGGGGAGCGTGGTCGGGTGCCCGAGCATCACCATCCCGAGGCTGTCGCCCACGAGCAGGATGGGAATCCCGGATTCGTCGAGGATCCTCGCGCTCAGGAAGTCGTAGGCGGTGAGCATGGCGAAGCGCCTGCCCTCGTCCTTGAACCGCTGAACGTCCAGCACAGTGGTCATCTGCGAGTGCTCCTTCGGGTCGCTGCCACATCTCGGGTCAGCGCCCTTTTGGTCCGCTCGGCCGCCGCCGGTTCGAGTCCCGCCTCTTGCGCGAGCTCGAGCGCGACCAGGCCGAGCATACGATAAAGGTCGGGGTTGTCCACCGCCTCGAGGTGACGGCTCACCGTCTGGGCGTCGCCCCTGCGGATGGGCCCCGTGAGCGCCCCCACAGTCCCCCGCTTGCGGATGTTGGCCACCGCCCCGTCGACCAGGGGAAGCAGGGCCCGGGTGGCCTCGTCCTCCGACCAGCCGATCTCCTCCAGAAGACGCACGGCTTCGGCGATCACGACGTCGACGAAGTTGGACGCGAAAACCGCTGCCGCGTGGTAGCGCACCCGCTGCCCGTCGCCGACGTGCTTGGGGCGCGCGCCGAGCTCCCTGGCGAGCCTGGCCAGGCGGCGGCGCAGGGCCGGGGTGGTGGCATCGACCGCGACGACGATGCCGCGGAAGGCCGACGGATCCCGGGGCGCGGGGAACGACTGCAGCGGGTGAAACGAGCCCCGCGGGTTGTCGCTCAGCTCCTCCAGCGCGTCCAGCCCGAGGGCGCCGCTCAGGTGCACGATGGCGAGGTGCGCGGGCGGTCCCATGAGCGCGACTCGCGCCGCCATCTCTCCCACCGCTGCGTCGGGCACCGCCAGGAAGAGCAGGCCTCGGCGCGGCAGGCGAAAGCCGGCGCGCGCAGGTACGAGGCGCGCGTGGAGCGCACGGGCGAGGCTGCGGCCGAGGTTGCCTCGACCCGCGACGGTCAGCTCTTCGGGCGTGCTAGGAAGCCGAGGAGCTGGCCGCGGCGGGAGCTTCAGGCTCCTCGCGGGCAAGTATGTCGTCGAGCTCTTTGCCGTCGATGGTCTCCACTTCCTTGAGCCGCTCGACCACCGCGTCCATCTTCGCGCGTTGCCTGGTCAGGATCGTCTTCGCCGTCTGGTAGCCGTGGTTGATGATGCTGCGGATCTCCTCGTCGATGACCGCGGCCACCTCCTCGGAGTAGGTGCGCTGCTCACCAAGGTCACGGCCGAGGAACACCAGCTCCTCTTTGTGGCCCATCGTCACGGTGCCGACCTTCTCCGACATGCCCCACTGGGTGACCATGCGGCGCGCCATCTGGGTCGCCCGCTGGATGTCGTTCTCTGCACCAGAGGTGATGTCCCCGAAGACGATCTCCTCGGCAACGCGCCCGCCCATGATGCCGGCGATCTGGTCCATCAGCTCGTCACGCGAGATGAGGTACTTGTCCTCCTGGGGCAGGCTCAGCGTCCAGCCGAGCGCCATGCCGCGGGAGATTATCGAGACCTTGTGCACGGGGTCGGTGTGCGGCAGCGCCTTCATGACGAGCGCGTGGCCCGTCTCGTGGTAGGCGATGACCTCTTTCTCCTTTTCCGAGATGCGGCGGCTCTTGCGCTCCGGCCCGGCGATCACGCGCGCGATCGCCTCCTCGAGCTCGTCCATGCCGATGACCTTCTTGTTGGCACGGGCGGCGAGGATCGCCGCCTCGTTGATCAGGTTCGCCAGGTCGGCGCCGCTGAAACCGGGCGTCTGCCGAGCCAGCACGTCCAGGTCGACCGTGGAGTCGAGTGGCTTGTTGCGAGCGTGCACGTCGAGGATCGAGCGACGGCCCTTGATGTCTGGGCGGTCGAGGGTCACGTGGCGGTCGAAACGGCCCGGCCGGAGCAGCGCGGGGTCGAGGACGTCCGGCCGGTTGGTGGCCGCGATCACGATCACGTGGGTGTTGGTGTCGAAGCCGTCCATCTCGACGAGCAGCTGGTTCAGTGTCTGCTCACGCTCGTCGTGACCGCCGCCCAGCCCGGCGCCACGCTGGCGGCCGACGGCGTCGATCTCGTCCACGAACACGATGCAGGGCGAGTTCTTCTTGGCCTGGTCGAAGAGGTCGCGGACGCGGCTGGCGCCGACCCCGACGAACATCTCCACGAACTCCGAGCCTGAGATCGAGAAGAACGGAACGCCCGCCTCGCCGGCCACGGCCTTGCTGAGCAGCGTCTTGCCGGTGCCCGGAGGGCCGACGAGCAGCACACCCTTGGGGATGCGGGCGCCCAGGGCGACGAACTTCTCTGGATATTTGAGGAATTCGACGATCTCCGTGAGCTCTTGCTTGGCCTCGTCCACACCGGCAACGTCGGCGAAGGTGATCGCCGGCTTGTCGCCCGCGATCAGCCGCGCGCGCGAGCGGCCGAATGAGATCGCCTGGTTGTTGCCGCTCTGGGTCTGCCGCAGCACCCACCACATGAAAGCGGCGATCAGGATCACCAGGATGATGTTCGGCAGCAGCACGCTGATCAGGTAGCTGCCGGTCTGGCTCTTCTCGAACTTCACCGTCACGCCCGCGGCGCGCAGGTCGTCCATGTACTTGCACTCGCCGGAGCAGTCGGGAAGGACGACGTTGTGCTTACGCCCGTCGCTGGCGGTGACGACACCGTCGGTGCCGCTGATGTCGACCACGCTCACGTGGCCCGCTGCAGCCTCGTTCATCATCTGCGTGAAGTTCCAGTCACTGCCAGTCTGGCTGTTCTGGATCGAGCTCCACGTGAACCAGAAGATCAGGCCCAAGATGACGACCAAAGCGAAGTAAAAAAGGCTGGAGCGGGGGAAACGACTTACTAACTCAGATCTCCTAGGGGGCTGTTCGTATTTTCTAGCCTAACAACTTTTCGGGCCGAATTCGCCGGCATAGGCGTGACGGCGACGTGCGTGCTCATCTCGCCTTGGCGGCCGGCCAGGTCCGCGTCGACGGCAACGCCTGGCACCCAGGCCAGCCTGTCGCCCGCA
>WNGB01007193.1_pt1 | contig 16127 bp, 12 predicted proteins | sample 5400681 | NCBI WGS metagenome assembly WNGB01 (sample SAMN13153367, study PRJNA577476) | soil metagenome | isolation source: 115 cm soil or saprolite under grassland replicate 2 | place: USA:California | collected 2016-06-15 | reverse complement strand
GAGTACCGTGGCGGCTATCGTATCCACCTCACGTTCAACGATGGGACCTCGAAGACCGTAGACTTCCAACCTTGGCTGCAAGGGCCCATCTTTGAGCCACTCCGCGAGGTCGACTACTTTCGTGAATTCTTTGTTGCCGGCTCCACCGTCTGCTGGCCCAATGGCGCGGATATAGCACCAGAGACCCTCTATGGCGCGACCGACATCCGCCAGGTGGCATGACAGCGAGCTCGAGCGGACGGCTGGCTCGCATTCGCTCGCCGCCGCCGCTCACCGCGGTCGTTGATATGACTTCCGCTGTCAAGAGCCACGATGACGCCTCGGATCGCGGGTGCCGTTCGTCTTTCATGCCTTCGAGACCAACGAAGAGAGTTTTGCTAGAGTGTTCCATGGCTGACCTCCAAGCTCGTTGTTGGCGTGCCAAGCGCACATGGCGGCTCTGGCCGATAAGCTAACCCGCGTTGAGCCGGAGGTCAGCCTCTCCCTGGAAGTCATTATGTCTAGCCAGCGCCGAGGACCAGCACATTCGTGCCGCTACCCCCACTGACCGAGAACGGCGAGTTGCCGCTCGGAGTGCATCCAGCCTCCTTGCGCGAGGTCCTGGACTGCTTCGGCGCCGGCTCGGACCAACGCAAGGCGCTGGCCCTCCGCCTCGCACGCGTGTACCGCGTAGCCCAAGCGACCGGCCACCTGGCGCGATTGGTGATCTTCGGGTCGTTCGTTACGAACACGATCGAGCCCAACGACGTCGATATCTTCCTGATCATGACCGATGCCTTCGACGCGTCTCAGCTGCGCGGCGAGGCGCCACTTCTCTTCGACCACGGTGCCGCGCAAGCGCACTTCGGTGCCAGCGTGTTCTGGCTCCGACGGTTGGCAGCGTGGCCGAATGAGCAGGCCGCGGTAGAATTCTGGCAAGTCAAGCGCGGCGGTGGCCGCAGGGGCATCGTCGAAGTCACGCCGGGGGAGGCATCATGATTAGCAACGACCAAGAGCTCAGCGCCACGTTGGAGCGAATCCGCCATCTCCAGACTCAAGTAACCCATCTCCGCAAGGCGGAGCCCAATCCGGCGAACTATCACCTGTCTGCATCCGGGTTCCTCGCTGAGATTGACCGGATGCAACTCGAGGTTCGCGAGTACCTCTCCCTTCATCCCGGTGAGTTGAAGGCGAGTGCCTGAGCTTGCGCGGAGCAACGGTGAGTGGCGAGGCCCACGCCCTGTCCACCAGGGCCCGCCGGGCGTGGGTGTTGCCGGCCTTGGTGATCCCGCCCTGCCGGCGCCGCTGCCCCGTGGTGGACTCCGAGGGCGTGAGGCCCAGGTAGTTCATGAGCGGGCTCGGGTGGTCGAAGCGGGTGAGGTCCCCGAGTTCAGTTGAACTCCGTCGGGCGTGGGATGAGTACTTCACCGAGTGAGCTGCGGGCGGCGCTGGCGCAGCGGGTGACCGTGACCGAGGACGCGCTCGTCGTCGATCTCGTCGACGGGCGAACCGTGAGCGTGCCGTTGCTCTGGTATCCCCGGCTCGCGCATGGCACGCCGGCAGAACGCGCGAACTGGCGCCTGATCGGCCGGGGCGAGGGTATTCACTGGCCCGAGCTGGACGAAGACATCAGCGCTGGCAGTCTTCTTGCGGGCCGGCCCTCTGGCGAAACACAGAACTCGCTCCGCAAGTGGCTGGAGTCCCGTCAAGGCACTCGCTAACAACGTGCTCGAGCGGACGCGCTTCGCGCGCCGCTCACCACGCACCTCTACTGGAACGTCGAGGACACGCGAGTCTACGAATATCTGCAGGACGGTCTCGACGACCTCGCGAGGTTCGGGGAGCGCATCGCCCGCCACAAGTGGTGACCGGCAGGATCTTCACGCCGGGAGGCTACCGCCGCGGTCAGGGAGACGACGATGAACGTGTTCCCGGCCGAGAACCGATGATGCGGTCGATCACTGGTGGTGGTGCCCCCCGGCGTGGCCGTGCGCGGCGTGCTCGTCCCCGGTATTAGTGGCCTTGACCACGTAGCGGGCCGGCTCCTTGTCGAAGCGCTGCTTGCAGTCGATGGAGGAAAAGTAGTAGGTCTTCCCGCTGAACTCGCTCACCCAGCCGGCGGCCTTGGCCTTGTCCTGATCGACGGCCGCGTCACAAACGGGATCCTTGCTCGGCGTCGCGGAAATCCTGCCTGCCGCCAGCCGCATCCGGCTCTCCGAGTCGAGGAGGAACGTGCCCGAGACGACGATCCGCTCCCCGGGCGTCAGGCCGTGGACGACCTCCACCCGGTTGCCCAAGCGCCAGCCCGTTTCCACCTGGCGGGGCTCGAAGACCCCCTCGCCGCGGTCGACGAACACCGTCTTCTTGAGGCCGGAATCGAGGACCGCCTCCACCGGAACCGCGATCGTTGGAGGGAAGGCGATGGGCAGTTCCACGTCCGCGAACATGTCCGGCCGGAGGACGTAGCCCGGATTGTCCGCCTCGAGCCGCACCTTCAGCGTTCGGGTGGCCGCGTCGAACTGCGGCAGGACTAGGGCGACCCGGGCCGGAAGGCTCTTCCGCTGACCGGGGAGCGACACCTGAGCGCGGACCCCGGGACGGAGGTACTGGGCGTCGTCCTCGAAGGCGTCCGCCAGGATCCAGACACGGCTCAGGTCGGCGATCTTGTAAAACTCCGCGCCCTTGTCGAACTTCAGGCCGGGCGAGACGCTCCGGGCGAGCACGAAGCCATCGGCCGGAGCCAGGATCTTGATGCTCTCCGGCACCTGACGCGTGCGCTTGAGCTCTTCCATCTGGAGGGCGGACATCCCCAGGTTCTCCAGCTGGTCGACGCGCTGCTGGTAATTCGCGATCGTGGCCTGGCCGGCCTGGGCCTCCACCGAGCCTTCCGCGACGCTCTTCTTGAAGCGATCCATGGAAGCGACAGCCTGGATGTACATCTGGATCGTCGACACGGAGGCCGGCGCAGAGAACGTGGCGAGCAGCTGGTCCTTCTTGACCTGGCTGCCGGTGGTGACAGCGGAGACGTCGCGAATGAAGCCCTCGATCCCCGCATTGACCTTGTAGACCCTTGTCTCGTCCGGGGCGACCCGGCCGAAGATGCGGAGCGTATGGGTCTCGGATGCTTTCTCCACCGGGCTCACCCGCACGCCGATGGTCTGCTGCTTCTCGGGGCTGATCTTCACGGTGCCGGGAGACATGGCGGCGGAGCTTCGGCCGGGGTCCGCCGGCCCGCCATGCACGTGCGCCGGGTCCGGCGGCAAGCCGGAGGCCGGCGCGCTCCCGCGAGCGGGGGGCGTGACGGTCCCCCGCCGGTTGTACCAGGACCCGGCCAGGAACGCCCCGGCGACCAGCAAGAGCAGCAGGATGCCATACGTCGCTCTCTTCAGGGAAGCCATCTACACCTCTCCACAGATGCAATTCTCAGAGCCTATCAGAGGCGAAACATTCACGTCAAAAAAGAAGCCCCGCGGCGCCGCGGGGCTTGAGGCACCCCGGCGCTACGGCGCCGGGGTGCCGGGTTCCCTCCCAAGGAAGCCTTACGTGATGGACCACCCAAACATCATGTTGTGGTCCTCGTGCGCCAGGTTGTGGCAGTGAGCGACGTAGTTGCCCTTGAACGTCCTGAAGTTCCGGTAGAACACCACCGACTCGCCCGGGTCCAGTGCGACCACGTCCTCCTTGCCGGTGTCATCCACGTGCCTCAGGTCCCCGGCGACCGGAGCCCTCAGCCCGTTGCGCGACAGGACCGTGTGCTCTTCCATGTGCATGTGCATCGGATGGGTCCAGCCACCGCCTCCGTTGACGACATTCCACAACTCGGGGCGCCCCTTGACGGTGAGGGCGAGCGGGGCCAGGGGATTGAATTCCAGGTCGTTGATCAGCCACTCGGTCTCGCCGCCGGCCGAACCGCCACGCTTCAGCTCGAACCGGCGCGATACCAGGCCCGCCAGGTTGGGGAGCTTCGGCATGTTGCGCAGCGTGCCGGGGTTGGTGCTCTGGTCCGGCTGGGCCGGCAGGTTGCCGATGACGATCTTCATCATCGGCACGCGATAGTCCGGGTCGAAGTCCGGCTCTCCGGGAATGACCGGCTTCCGCCCGTTCGGCATGAACAAGGTGTTGACGAGGTAGATCTCGTCGCCGGTGGTGGTCGGCGTCCCGTCCATGTACTTGCTGAAGTCGACGACGAACTCCCGCCGCTTCGCCGGCCAGATCTCGAAGTGGTCCCGGACGATGGCCTTGGGCAGGAGCCCGCCCTCGGACGCGATCTGGGTGAACTGCATGCACTGCTGGCCGTCGGGGAGCTGCCACTGTCCCTGCGTACCCGGGGCCGGTGTGGGGGTTCCGGTCATGAGCCAGAGGTCATAGTCCCGCGCGATCGAGGCGCCCAGGAAGCGGAGCCGGTACCTCCGCCGCTCGACGTTGAGCACCGGGAAGGCCACCCCGTTGACCGTGAAGATGTCCCCGACGAAGCCGTGGTTCGGGTAGTGGCGGAAGAACGACTGCCCCCACCACTCGGGGTGGGTCTCGCCGCAGCCGTTGTGGAAGTCCTGGTGCGGGGTGACGCCGTCATCCGCGGCCCAGTCGTACAGGGCCAGCGGGATGTCGTACTTGACGTTGAAGGTCCCGTCCGGATTGTTCGTCCGGATGCCGGGCAGGCGGAGGCTCTTCGACCCCCTGACACGCCTCTCGTCCCCCGGGTCCAGGACGGGGTCGTAGTGGGGCATGAGGCCCACCATGCCCTTGTAGACGTTGGCCCCGGTATGGTGCATGCGGTGGTCGTGGAACCAGAGGAAGGACTGCTTCTCCGCCGGGTCGTTGGCGGCCGGGTACATGAGATAGAGGTTGTCGGACCAATGGCGCGGGCGGTAACCGCCTTCATCGTCGAACATGTGGTGCGGTTGGCCGTCACTCTCCGGCGACGTGTGGCCATTGTGGAGGTGAGTGAGGAACGCCCAGTCCGGAGCCCCGAAGTCCTGACGATCGCGGCCGAGCGGGTTCAGGTCCAGGTCGTTCTCGAAGCGCACGAGGGCGGGCTTCCCGTACTCCGTGTTGATCAGGGGTCCGGGGAACGTCCCGTTGAAGCCGTAGATCGTGCTGGGTGGCAGCGCCCTGGGGCCAGCGATGCCGTCCGGGGGCACCACATTTTGACCATTGACGTCGATGGGCTGCACCGGCGACGAGGTGAAGCTGTGCTCTCTCACTTGCAGCCTGATGTGGTAGAGGATCGGGTCCGGCAGCGGGAACCCGGGCAGCGGGCCCCCCGAAACCCCCGTTCCATCCGTCCACAGCTGATGCGTCCCTGCATCCGGAACTGCCGGTCCCGCAACCCCCGCTGTCCTAGGCCTCGCTCCGTGCGAGTCCTGCTGGCCCGGACCCGGACCTGGACGACTGATGACCGAAACGGGATTCCCGCCAGACATCCGCACCGTCCACGCGTCCGAATCCGTCGGAGCCAGGGTGCCGTCAGGCCTCCTCCACCCCGGGAGCATGGCCTGCGGGATCGGAAGCGGATCCGTGAACGGGTTGAGGATGAACGGGCTGGTCGGGAAGGCCTCGCCGCCAACGCCGCACCCGGTGAACTCATCGATCGTCGCCGCCTGTCCGAGCGCAGGGGTGGGGCGCATGATTCGGGAGCCGAGCAGGGTCGCGCCCCCTGTCATGATCGACAGCCTGAGCAAGTCTCGCCTGGTCAATGTGAACTTTTCCCGACTGTTCATTTTCGTTTCTCCTTTTCCGATGGCTATGGTTGGAACGGGTTCAGGTCCAGGAAACGCGGCAGGGGCGTTGTCGAGCCGCCGGCGCCTACCGCCGGGAGCGTCTTCGGGATGTCCAGGCCGTTCGCGTCTTGTCCCTCAGCGACGACCAGTTCCGGGTGATCGAACGGCGCCTTCTCCCAGCGCACGCGCTCGTCGGTGAGCGAGACCAGGAACGCCACTAGGGCATTGACCTGATCCGCCGTCATCCCCAGAGGCCGGATGAGCGGGGACTTGGTGGGGTTGTCGAAGTTCCCGCCTTCGTCGTAGAGCTCCACCGCCTGCAGCAGGGTGGACTTGCCGCCGTTGTGGAAGTAGGGGCCGTTCAGCTCCACGTTGCGCAGGCCGGGGACCTTGAAGGTGCCGGCGACGTCGGTCGCCTCGGTCTTCTTCAGAGGACCCGCGAGGAGCGGGAACCCGGTGAGCGGGTTCAACACTTCTCCGGCGAACGGGGAGGTGGCGGGAGCCGCTGGCGGGACGGGATTCCCCGCCGCGTCCACGCAGCCGAGCCCGGCTCCGACGACCTTGATGAGCCCCGGGTTTGGTATCGCCTGGAAGAGCTGCGTCCAGGAGAGGAAGTTGCCGAAGTCGTCCTTCCCGCCCAGGCCTAGGTTGTCCGCGGTGGGGCGGACGCCGAGGTTGTACCAGCCCGAGTCATAGGTGGCGGTCTCCACGAGCTCGGGGGTGACCGGGAGGGTGTTGATGCCGATCACGTTGACGGTGTAGGTGCTGGGGTCATACGAGATCGTGTCCGTGCCGGCGGGCACCGGAGGGAGCTTCATGAACATCCGCTCCATCCTCAGGTCGAACCCCGCGTTCTTGAACGCGACGTCCCCCGGCTCCAGGCCATGCCCGGCCAGGTGCTGCACGGAGGCGCTGGTGGTCTCGGCGCCCACGTGACACAGGGCGCACCCGGCACCTGCGCCGGCGGGGATTCCTGTCGTGCCGGGCAGAGGTATCGGCAGCTCGAAGAGGGCGAGGCCCTTGAGGATGTCCTCGACCGTGACCGCAATTCCCTCGGCCGCGAGCCGATCCACCACCTGGTTCAGGCGAGTGGGGTCATGGCTCACGAGTATCGGCAGGCCGTTTGCGTCGAAGTGAAACGCGTCGAGCACCCTGGTCCCCAGGTACTGGTCCATGGGGCTGTCGTCCGAGACCAGGGTGGCCTCGTAGACCATGATGGAGAGCCCCCAGAAGAGGGAGAAGTTGGCCTCCATCATCGAGTAGGACTTGCCGTTGACGGTGACGCTCTTGTTGGAGTTCCACCACTTCGGCTGGAACGCCGTCTGGATCAGCCCCTTGTAGGAGACCTTGAGCCCCTTGCCCGCAGTCGTGTCGGCGATGGTGCCCAGCACGCTGTCGGTCGGAGCCACCTTCTGGACGCCCAGCGGCTTCACGGCGAGCATCTTCTTGCCGAGGTCCGGGAACGTCCGATCGGCGGCACTCATCTCCACGGGATTGAGCGCCGGGCCCACGGCCTGGGACGCCAGGCTCGCGGTCTGGATGCGGATGTCGACGGCGGCCGGGCCTCTGGTGCCGACGACCCAGACGCGGGCGGAGCCGTCTCTGCTCCCCCACGGATTCACGCCGTTGAACTCCGGCTGGGCGCGTCCGTTCCAGAACTGGCGGTGGTTGAACACCGCGTTGACCGCGGACGGGGTGTTGACCCCCGTCACCTGCCGCGCGTTCCCGAACACCGGGTCGGCGACGGATGTGGTCACTTCCGCGCCGGACTTGCTGAGGCCCTTGTACGCGCTCTTGCGGACGCCCTGCGAGCCGGTGGCGTTGTCGACGTCCGTCGGGACGGCCGGATCCGTGAACGGGTAATCGTCCGACGCGAGGAGGTGGTTGGCAGCGTAGCCGTCCCACGCCCCGTTGGCGCCCGGGTGCAGCTGGTTCCTGTCTCGGCTGTCCGCGCCGGCGTGGAAGTGGCACGTCGCGCACGCCGTCTTGTTGTCGCTGCCCGCCTGCATTTCCCAGAAGAGGGCCTTGCCGAGCTGGATGGCCGCGGACGGGTTCGCGATGTACTCCACGAGATCGAGTCTCAGCGCCGGCTTCAGGGTGATCGGGTCCACAGGGAAGATCGGATTCGGCGCCGTCTTGAGCGAGGTGACGGGAATGAACGGAAGAACACCAGGAAACGGAGGAACGAGGACCTCACCAAAACCTAGACCCGGAGCGAGGCACGAGAGCGTCAGCACCTCTGCTTGGGAGGGGCCAGCCATGAGCCCCGGAGCGACCATGGTCACGGCTACCACGAGGCTGACTACGGCTTTTCGCGATGAGTTCCTCGTCATTTCTTGGTCCCCCCTATCGGCTGAAAGTGATCAAACGTGAATGTCATACGAGAACGATAGATGTCTTGGGGATGCGGGCCAAGTCGGTGAAATCTGAGGATGAAAGGGGGAAAATCACGGGTGTCGGGGTGGGGAAATCCCGGGGGTCGGAAGCGCCGGGGTGCAGCTCCCAGGTATAGGGCCTGCCGCGTCCGGCGCGGTCGAGGGGCAGAAGCCGCATATCCCGCACGTCGCCCCAGGGCGGTCAAGGGGCAGAGGACAGTTCGTCTGGGGTAGATACGACTCGACGAGGACGTGGGAGGCGCTGTCGCTCAAGAAGATCCCTCCGTTGGAGACCTCCTCGATCGCACGGGCCAAGTCCTCGGCGGCGTGGGTCTTCACGACGTAGCCCCGGATCCCCACCAGGAAGGCCCTGACGATCTGGTGCTCCTCGCTGTGCACGGTCAGGAGGATCAGGTGGGTCCAGGGGCAGATCTGGCGGATTTCGCGGGCGGCATCCAGGCCGTTCAACCGTGGCATGGAGAGGTCAAGGATGGCCACGTCGGGACAGACTTCCTGAGCCAGCCTGACGGCCTCCCGGCCGTCCGGGGCCTCACCCACGACCTCGAACCCTTCCCGCTCCAGGAGGCCTCTCACACCTTGGCGGACGGCTGGAGCATCGTCAGCCAGGAGGATCCGGAGCGGCATCTTCTTTGTCTTCCCTTCCCTCATGCTTCGCGACGACGCGGTTAGCGGTGACTTGGATCAAGACGCGGTCGGCGGCATGGTCGCCGAGCGATCCTTACTAACGAGGCTAGGCGTTTAGGGTCGGAGCGAACAGTCGGGGAAACCCAGGATGGAGAGGGGAAAATCTCCGGTGGTCCGAGGGGGAAATCCCTGTCGGTCACGGCTCAGGGTCGGACGATCTCCCGGCGGATGGCGTAGCGGGTCAAGGCGCGGCGGTCGCAGGGCAGAAGCCGCATACAGGGAGCATCGTCAGCGGGAAGGGATCCGGAGCGACATGGGAGAGCTGGAAACAGGCGCCGAGCGAGAGGTCAACGGCCAACCGGGGCAGCGGACCCATTCCTCAGGCGCTCTGCTCAGCCGCGGCGAGGACCGACCTTGCCCCGTCGCGGTCGCGAGCCAGACGCCGGAAGGTGACGGGCCGGGCGGAGAGGGGAACAAGCCGAGGGGCGCGAGAGGGGTCCTGTACGAGAAACAACTGGCCGGGCTGGGAGGTCCCAGCCCGGCCAGGGTGCTACTCGCCTACCGGTTCGCCGACCGCGTTAGCGGACGGTCACCGGGAAGGTCGCCTCGGTGCCGGCGGCCGATCTCACGATGATGTTGTCGCCGGTCACAGCAGCGACCGTCGAGCCCTTCACGGAGATCTTCCAGCGGCCCTTCGCGTCGGGCACCGCCGTGCCGATTTGCTGATTCGTGCGTTCCAGGCGGACGGTCACGCTCGGGCTGCGCGGGGTGATCGTCCCGTTGATGGTCCATTCGGTGGTCGCCACGCCCTGTCTGACGACGTTGCGGGCGCTGGCGGTCGCCGTGATGGTCTCGGCGGCCGCCGGGTTGACGGTCACCGTCACGAGAGCGCTATTGGAGAGCTGGCCGAGGTTGTCGACGGCCTGATACCTGAAGGTAGCCGTCCCCGAGAACCCTGCGGCCGGGGTGTAGGTCACGGTCTGGTCGGCATTGACGGCCGTCGTACCCGCCGGCGTCCCTGTCGCGCTGAGCGGCTGCGTCAGGCTCGGCGGTGGTGCCACCGACACCGCGCCTCCGGTGTCATTGGCGAGGACGTTGATGGTCACGGCAGTGTTGAAGTTGGTGATGATGTTGCTGTCGGGCACCGCCACCGGCGCCGCCTTGGCGACGGTAACAGTCACGGTCGCCACGTTGGAGAGCGCGCCGAGGCTGTCGCGGGCCTGATAGGTGAAGGTGTCGGTCCCAAAGAAGGCGGCGTTCGGGGTGTACCTCACGCCACCGGCCACGACGGCCGCTATCCCGTTGGCCGGCTGGGTCAGGTTCGCGACCGTCAGCGGGGTGTTCCCGTCGGGATCGCTGTCATTGAAGAGGACGGGGATGGTCACCGGCTGGCCCTGTGGCGTGTTCGCGAGGTCGTTCTGCGCGACCGGGGCCCTGTGGACGGTGACCGTGACGGTTGCCACGTTGGAAAGCCCGAGGCGGGCGTCCTGGGCCTGATAGGTGAAGCTGTCAGTCCCAGCGAAACCGGCGTTCGGGGTGTAGAGCACGGTGTTGTCGGCCTGGACCGCCGCCGTCCCGTTGGCCGGCTGCGTCAGGTTTGCCACGGGCACGGTCAGCGGAAGATCCGGGTCGCTGTCATTGGCGAGGACGGCGATGGTCACCGCGACGCCCTGAAGCGTGATCGCGCTGTCGTTCCCCGCGACCGGGTTGGTGTTGGGCACGCCCGGAACGATCTGCACCGGTTCCGTGTCGGATCCGCCCTGGGAAGACACGACGGTGATCCGGGCGGGTGGCTGCGCGATGTTCGCGACCTCGAACGTCCCGGCCGTCAGAGTACCGAACCCGACGACGATCAGCGTCGGCGGGGCGAACTGGTCACTCGAAGTCGCCTCGACCAGGAGCGTCCTGGTGTCGAGGGAATACTGGGCCTTGGTGATCTTCACCACGTCCACCACCGGGCTGGCGAGCTCGGCGGGACGCGTGCCAGGGCCAGCGGCACCAGCCGGGACGGCGCCCGCGGTGACGACCACGAACGACGGGATGGAAGCCGGGTTCAACTCCTGGCCGTAGAATTTTCCGGTCCCATCGCCGGTCATCGAAGTGGAGGTCAGACCCGCCACCAGCGTGTCGCGGAACGACAGGGTGGCGTCGGCCGGCGATGTCGCAAAGACGTCGATGTGGCTGCTCGTACCGTCCGCCGACCGGGAGTAGGTCGAGCGGTCCACGAGCAGGCTCGTCGGAAGCCTGCCGTCGAAGACCTTGCCCGACACGGCGAAGAGCTTGGTCTCGACGCAGTTGAGTGGGTCCGCCGGCGCCGGGGCGCTATCGCATGGGAAATTCGCATCGATCCCGAGGCCCGGTCCTTCCACGCGGAAGAAGTTGTTCCCGAAGGGGCTCCCCGTCACGAACTGCTCGACGTTCGGGTTGCCGATGAAGGTCTCGGTCCCGATGACGGTCGGCGTGGGTGTGCCGCCCGGCGCATTCGCGGCCTGCAGGAACGGGCCGACCCTGCCGCCCACAGCACCGATGAAGGGGGGACCGCCGAACCCGGCGTCTTCGGTGGAGTTGATGGCGCGCCCGCCAGGAGCGGCTGGGGCGGGGTCCGGCGATCCGAAGGGCACGCAGCTATCGCCGCAGCGAAACGTCCCGTACGGGGTGGTGACGGTGTAGACGCCGCCGGGTGGCGGCACGTCGATGCGGATGCGGACCCGGGCGAAGGTGACCTGGTCTCCGGCCGCCACGCCGCCGCCGCCGAACGCGGCCTCGATGGCGTTGACCAGAATCATGCTGCATGGCACTGCGCCGCCGGCAGCGTCCCGGCACGAGTTGGTGGCGTCGAAGATCGCGTCAGCCGCGAACCAGAAGTTCTCGTCCGCCCAGTTCACGGGGAAGACCTGCGGTTGCGTCAGATCGGGCTGGGACAGCAAGCACATGAACGCGGGCACCGGACCAGGCGGAACAGTCGGATCGACCGCCTGGGTGAGGCAGAGTTCCAGTTGCAGGCCCGTCGTGTCCTGGTACCACGCCGGGTAGAACCCGTAGAAGGACAGGAATGGCCCCGGGTCCACCGCCTGGAGGGCCGCGTCAGCGGCCGGGACGGCTCCCAGGAGCATTGTGGCGGCCAGCAGGACGACCACAAGTCTCGTTGTCATCGTAGACCTCGCTTTCTTGTATGGCTGTTCGAGTGACTGTGAGTTCATTGGTTTCTCCCTGGCGCCTTACGGCAGCACGACGTCTTCGGTGTCGGATCCGCCAGCCGCAGAGGTCACCGTCACCGCCACCGGGGGAATGGTCAGCCCGGAGACGGTCAGGCTCTGGGTCGCTCCGACACCGGTCGGAACGAGCGGCAAGCCGCCATAGCTGAGCGTCGGCAGGGAGGTTTCGTCGCTCGAGGAGGCCTCGATTACCAAATTCCCGCCGCTATATTCCACCTTCGTGATCGACACGAGGTCGATCACGACGTTGCCCGCCCTGGTGGTAGGCGAGTTGTTGAGGGAAGGGTTGTTCGCCGTGACGTCGACGGTTGCGGGAAGGGGGGCCGGATCCACGGCCTGGCCGAAGAACCGCCCCAGCGTGTCACCGCCCATCGGGGGACTGGCCCCCGCTGCCGCCGCTGTGAAGGAAACCGTCGCCGTGGGGGCCGAGGTCGCGAACACGTCGACCTGCGTCTGGAGCGCCGTCCGGCTGTAGGTCGTCCGGTCGACGACGAGCGGCGACGGCAGGGTCTGCTCGTAGAGCTTTCCGGACACGAAGAACTGGTCGGTCGTGATGTCGACTCCGGGGCCCTGGATGCGGAGGAAGTTTGTCCCGAAGGGGCTGCCCGTCACGCGCTGCGTGACGCCGGGGTCGCCGATGAAGATTCCGTCGAGCGCGGTGATGAGGCTAGGGTTGCCGAGTGCGTCCACCCGAACCAGGTACGGTCCGACGCTTCCCTTGAGGGCGCCGGTGAAATCGCCGGGGGCACCGATCCCGATGTCTTCCGTGAAGAAGATTTCCCGACCCGCATCGACTGCAGCGACCTCGAAGACGTGGATGCCGTACGGGTGGGTGATGGTGTAGGTACCGGGGGTCGCCAGGTCGGCAACGAAGCGGATCCGGGCGAAGGTGATCTGGCCGCCGTCCACCACGCCGCCGCTGAACGCGGCCTCGATGGCGGAGACGTACCTCAAGTCAACTCCTCCACCGATGATCGAGGTCTCCCCGGTGAACCAGAACAACTCGTCGGGCCAGTTGTCGGGGAAGGACATTGGCACCGCCGGATCAGGATTAGGCAGAACCGGCGCCAAGCACAGCGACTCGTTGCGGCAGAGCTGCAGCGCCCGTCCATTCGTGTCCTGGTACCACACCGGGTAGTTCCCGAAGTCCGCTACGTACGGCCCGAGATCCACCGCGTTGAGGCCCGCTTGGGATGTCCCCACGGAGCCGAAGAGCACGAGTGCGGCCATCATTGCCAGAAGGATAGTTCTGAACCTCATAGTCCCTCCTCCATTGGGGCCGGCTAGTGTTCCGGCCTGAAGACGTGAAAGGTTTCGAAAAGCGACCGGGCCCTGGTTGATCATGCGAGCCCTCCCCTTGGGTTCCTCTGTTTGGCTGCCCAGAACTTGTTTCACGCTACGAGCATAGGGTCGGTGGTTAGGGCTGGTAAGTCGGCGAATCCCCGGGTGGAACAGGGGAAAATCCTGGGGTCGAGAGGGGGAAATCCCCGGCGGTCGGTACTGGGCTACTCTCTAGACAAAATGCACCAGTACCCGGCGGTCCGAGGTCTCAGGGGGCCTTCGGGGCTCAGAGGTGGATCAGGCGCCGGCCGATGGCATAGCCGACGAGACCGGCAGCCTCATGGATGTCCACCTTTTCCAATGGATACAGCTCAATCGCTGGATCGAGCTCGGGCGGAGCGCGCGCGAAGCTCGACTGACATATATAGAGGACGGGGCACCACGTTGCGCGCGGCCATGCGTGGTAGATGCATCGCTCGCCCGAGTACGTGGTGAAGTTGCCCTCGACTGGGCAGCTCGGCGGGCGCCTCCAGGCGCCCTGGGGCGGCGCGGCCCGTCCGCCCGGCCGGCACCTGTCAAGCCATTTAAGAATGTGGTTCTTCGGAGTTTTGTGTGGGTGCCCTGTGGGGCTCGGACCCGGGCAGGATCCCACGCCGTTAAGCGCCTGGACCATACCCCCGGGGTTGCGTGCACGGGGCTTTGAAGGCGCTGTCACTCCCGGGATCCGGGAACCCTCAAAGATTGAAAAATCTTGATCAATTTAGAATATCGAACCATTCGGAGCGGACCCTCTAGCGGCCTCCCGCTGATGAGCCAGCTCCTGGCCACGGCGGGGAACACCTGTCCGTCTCCTAAGGCCTGGCAGGGACAAGGTTGGCCCTGGGCGGCGGGCTTGATGCTGAGCCGTGGGCGCACACGCCGACGGACCTCGACAGGGGGGGAGGGTCGGAGGAGGCCGGTGGGCGATGGTGGCGGTTGGCGAGGGCGTAGCCCTGACCGCGCCGCGCCGGCCTGGCTCCATCAGCAGGTCTACGCGCCGCGCCGACAGCGCACGCTCGATCTCGTGCGCCACGCGGTCGCGGCCCTCGCGACCGCCCAGCGGGCCGTCTCCCTCGCGGCCATCGCCATAACGTCCAAGGCGATCGATCCCACCGATCGCGGCATCTCACCGAGCGCCATCCTCGGGAACCCCGAGGCCCGCACGTACTACGAGCAGCACCGCCGCTGGAACGGCACGCGGCCGGCACGGCGGGCTCCGCGACCCGAGCCGCAGGGCGCCGCCCGTCCCCGCGTCACCGCCCACCGCGACGTCGGCCGCGCCCGCCAGCGGTATCGGCGATGGACCAAGGGCCTCCTCATCGAACGCCTCCTAGCGGTCGAGCGCGCCTACGGCGAGCAGGAGGAGCGCTGGCTTCGCGTCAACGACGAGCTCCTGACCTGGCAGCTGCGGGCCGCCCCAGGCCGGTCCGACCGTGATATCGTGAGGGCAGACTCCATCGACATCGGTGCCGCACTATGGATACGAAAGTTCAGTCGCTCATCGCGGAGATTGAGGCCCTCTCGGAGGCCGAGCGCCAGACACTGGCACAGGAGGTCCTCCCCCTCCTCTTGACCACGCGCGCGGGCCTCGAAGAGATCGATCGCTCGCTCGAGGCGCTGTCCGATGAGGAGCTCGACGCCGTGATCGAACGCGCCCGTCAGCGGGCCGGCCCGCTCGGAGACGAGGCGGTCGCCGCCATCATCGACGAGGCGGTCCACGCTGCCCGCGCTCACGGTCGTTCTTGACACGCAGCTGCTCCTGCGGGGCGCCCTCGCCCGCACCCAGAGCCTCACGGCTCGCCTCTACGAGGCGTGGCGCGCCGACCAGTTCGTCCTCCTCGTCTCCGAGCGGATCCTCGCCGAAGTCGACGCCGTGACGGCGCGCCCGGAGTTCTGGCGAAAGCTTCGCGTGACGCCCCGCGAGGCCCGCGCCGTGCCCCTTCGGCTCCGGCGGCGGGCCGTGCTCGTCCGGCCCGACGTCACGATCCGGATGAGCCGGGATCCCACCGACGATAAGTTCCTGGAGTGTGCCGTCGCCGGGAGTGCCGACTACGTGGTCAGCGCCGACGCCGACCTCCTGAGCCTGCGCGAGGTGCGAGGCATCCCGATCCTCGACGCGCCCACGTTCTGGCGAAGGCTCACCGAACATGGTGACCAGGGATGAGGTCGCACCAATCGGGTTCGTCGCACCAAGGACCTTGCGCTCACGCCGCGGCCCACGGAAGTCTCGCCTCGGCTAAGCCCTACCAGTCCTTATCCAGAGGCCCATGGTGCCGGGCACTTCGCTCGCCATCACCACCAATGGTCAAAACAGCGAGTGGACGAACTCGCCGTCTCCCAGGCTGCCGCAGTGGGCAACGAGGTCGATCTCGGTGGAACCCGGGGTGGCGACGTCACAGCGATCGGTCTTAACATCGCAAATGGCGCGACGATTCCCGTTCGGTAACATCTTCGGGCTCCTCCGGCTTTCGTGCGGGTAGCACTTTCCCCTTGACAGCTTCGTCCGAGGGGACTCGGCGCGTGTTGGCGGCGCCTCCGGATGCCGTCTCAGCGGGCCGCGGGATTCCGGTGCTGGGCGTCGAGGCACGACGACAGCAAAAATCATCGCTCGTCCTGCAATCGCCGTCCTGCACGCTCCCCAGGCGGCTGCGAAAGCCGGGTGTAGAGTCGCCCCAAGGGAGACCGCCATGGACATCCACGCGCAGTTATCTCCGCCCCCTTGGAGCACGCCGCCGAGCTGGACCGGCTGGGCGACGCGATCGCCGAGCTGTCGGCGCAGCTCGAGGCCGCCACCGCGCGCCTCCTGGACCTGATCCGCGAGTTCGACGCGCGCGGGGGCTGGAACACCGGGTTCCGCTCCTGCGCCGCCTGGC
>WNGB01007190.1_pt1 | contig 16129 bp, 18 predicted proteins | sample 5400681 | NCBI WGS metagenome assembly WNGB01 (sample SAMN13153367, study PRJNA577476) | soil metagenome | isolation source: 115 cm soil or saprolite under grassland replicate 2 | place: USA:California | collected 2016-06-15 | reverse complement strand
GTTCAGCGAGGGTCAGTGGGTGCTGCGCCGGGGCCAGATGGACCCCGGCCTGCTCATCATCGTCGACGGCGAGGTCTCCGTCGTGCTCGAGGGTGAGGAGCTCGCGGCACTGACGGCCGGAAGCTTCTTCGGCGAGATCTCGGCGCTGATCGACGTGCCCGTGGTCGCCGACGTCATCGCACGCACCCCGCTGCGCTGCCTCCACGTTCCGCCCGACGAGGTCGAGGACTTCCTGCTGGCGAACCCGCAGGTGATGTACCGAATGCTGCAAACGGAGGCTCGCAGGCTTCGCACCACAGACGAGCTCCGCACCTGAGTGAACCCCGGTACGCAGACGGTCGCTGAGGCCGCTCCGCCCGCGACGCTGGTGGACTACCTGCCGATCGCCGAGCACGGGATCATCGGAGACCTGCACAGCATCGCGCTCGTCGGCACGGACGGAACGATCGACTGGTACTGCTCTCCGAGCTTCGACTCGCCAAGCGTGTTCGGCGCGATCCTCGACAAGGCGCGCGGCGGCTTCTACCGGATCCAGCCAACCGAGGACGACTGGACGCCGAAGCAGCTCTATCTCCCCGACACGAACGTGCTGATCACGCGGTTCCTCACACCCGGAGGCGTCGGGGAGGTCGAGGACTTCATGCCGATCCAGGCCGGCGTGGCCGCGCACCGCCACCGTCTGATCAGACGCGTACTAGGCGTGCGCGGGCAGATCAGGTTCCGCGTCGATTTGCAGCCGCGCTTCAACTACGGCCGCGACCCGCACGACGTCGTCTTCCATGAGAACGGCGTCATCTTCAAGTCGCCCGAACTGACGCTCGCGCTCGAGAGTGCCGTTCCGCTGCACTACGCCGAGCCGGGCGCCTACTGCGAATTCACGCTGTTGCCCGGCGAAAGCGCCACTTTTGTGCTCGAGGCCGTACCCGACACTTACGTCCCTCGCTCCTATTCAGAGGCCGAGACGCGAGAGGCGTTCGAGGCCACGGTCAACTACTGGCGACGGTGGCTCGCCCAGTGCCGCTACCAGGGCCGCTGGCGCGAGATGATCTACCGGTCGGCGCTGACGCTGAAGTTGATGACGTACCTGCCGACGGGCGCAATCGTTGCGGCGCCTACGGCAAGCCTCCCCGAGCACCTGGGCGGGGGGCGGAACTGGGACTACCGCTACACGTGGATCCGCGACGCCGCGCTCTCCCTCTACGCCTTGCTTCGGCTCGGCTTCATCGAGGAGTCGGCGGCGTTCATGAGCTGGCTGACCGACCGCTTCCGTGAAACTCGGCCGACAGCCGCCGGACCTCTTCAGATCATGTACGGGATCGACGGACGCTCGGAGCTCCGGGAGGAGACTCTGGACCACCTCGAGGGCTATCGAGGCTCGGCGCCGGTGCGGATCGGGAACGGCGCCGCGGAGCAGCTCCAGCTCGACATCTACGGCGAGCTGATCAACTCGGTCGGGTTCTTCAACAAGTTCGGCTCGCCGATCCATCACGACGCGTGGATGGACCTGACGCGGGTCGTCGAGTGGGTGTGCGAAAACTGGGACCAGGCCGACGAGGGGATCTGGGAGGTCCGCGGCGGCCGGCAGAACTTCACGTACTCGCGGCTGATGTCGTGGGTCGCGCTCGAGCGGGCGATTCGCGTCGCACTCCAGCGCGGCCTCCCGAGCGATCTTTCGAAATGGCAGCGGGAACGCGACCGGATCTACCACCAGATCATGACCAAGGGCTGGCACGCGGAGCGAAAAGCGTTCGTGCAGCACTACGACACAGACGTGCTCGACGCCGGCGTCCTGATGATGCCCCTCGTGAAGTTCATCGCCGCGACCGACCCCCGCTGGCTCTCGACGCTCGACGCGATCGGAGAGGAGCTCGTCAGCGATAGCCTCGTCTATCGCTACAACGTCGAGGCCTCGCCGGACGGGCTCGAGGGCGAAGAGGGGACGTTCTCGATCTGCTCGTACTGGTACGTCGAGGCGCTCGCGCGGGCCGGGCGGCTGGAGGAGGCCCGGCTCGCCTTCGAGAAGATGTTCACGTACGCCAACCACCTTGGGCTCTACGCCGAGCAGATTGGGAAGACCGGCGAAGCACTCGGCAACTTCCCGCAGGCATTTACGCACCTGGCCCTGATTAGCGCCGGTCACTACCTGAATGAGGCGCTCGGGTAGCCATCCGAAGGGCGTCGACGGACCGGCAAAGCTGGTCGGCGCGAAACGCGATCGCACCGGGCCGACGCGAGCAGCTCGAGCTGACCCTCCTACTTGACGTCCCGTGCGCCACGGCTGTTAGATGGTTCCCGCCAGTCGGGAACCCACCGCCCGACCTAGACACCCTGCGAGGAGGACGCGAACGCGGAGATGGCTCGGCCCGGAGAGACGCTCGAGAATCCGGCGATGCGCGCCCGGCTTGTCTTCCGCGAGACCGCGGAGACAACCGGCGGCGAACTCGTCAGCTTCGACTTCTTCCTCGAGCCGAAGGGGATCATCGCCGAGGAGCACATCCACCCGCGCCAAGAGGAGCGGATGCAGGTGCTGCAGGGGACGCTGCACGGCCGCATCTCCGGAGAGCCCAGTGAGGCGCGCGCGGGCGAGGAGTACACGATGACGCCGGGCACGCGGCATGCGTGGTGGAATGGCGGCGACGAGGAGGTGCACCTGATCGTGGAGTTCCGCCCGGCCCTGCAGGCCGAGACGCTGTTCGAGACGGTCTTCGGCCTTGCTCGCGACGGAAAGACGCGAGAGGGGGGCGTACCCAACCTGCTCCAGCTTGCGGTTTTGCTGCGTGCGTACCCGGGCGAGTTCTACCCGGCTCGGCTGCCGCGCATGATCCGTCCCCTGATGGTGTCGGTGCTGGCGCCGATCGCGACACTGTTCGGCTATCGCGCGCGTTACCCGAAGTACAGCAGCGACGGCGGACAGCACTGATGGCTGCACGGGTGATGGTGTTCGCCCGGATCCGTCCGGGCGACGAGGAGGCCTTCGAGCGAGCGTTCGCCGAGGTCGCCGCGAAGATGCGGGGAACGCCGGGGCACATTCGCGAGGAGTTGCTCCGCGATCCGACCGAGCCTGACTCGTACGTCCTCGTCGGCGACTGGACGAGCAGGAGCGCCTTCCAGGAGTGGTTCGACTCGCCGGGCCACGAGGGCAGGACCACGCCTATGAGGCAGTACTGGGAAGGCCGCGCGGAGCACCACCTTTACGAAGTCACGGTGCGGGCGGAGCCCGGAAGGGACGCTCAGGCGGTGGCCGACCAGCCTACCGCGACGTCGTAGACGTGGCGCTGAGTGCCCGCGCCGCTCCAGAATGCCTGAAGCGGCTTCGTCACCTCGCGGTGCGACGGGTCCTCCTCCCAGGCGAGAAACGCCTCCCGCGACTCCCACTCACTAACGACCACGTAAGAGCCCGGGTCGCCCTCCTCGCGGAGCAGGAGGTTCGCCGTCATGCCGGGGGTGTCCCTGACCTTCTCGGCCACCTCTGCGAACGCGGCCTCGAACCCGGGCCCCTGCTCCGGGTCGAGCTTGGCGAAGAACAGCACTCGTGCCCCGGGCATGGGTTCCACTAGATGCCTCCGTCGACGTTGACGTTCGCGCCGGTGACGAAGGAGGCGAGGTCGCTCGCGAGAAAGAGCGCGACGTTCGCCATGTCCTGCGGCTGCCCGAGGCGCTTGAGCGCGGCGAGGCCCTCGTAGCGCTCCCTCTGCTCCGGCGTAAGCCCTACGACCTGGTGCGTCTCCGTGATCCCGGGCGTGAGCACGTTCGCGCGGATGCCGCGTGGGCCGGCTTCCTTGCAGAGCGAGCGGGTGAAGCCGATCACTCCAGCCTTCGACGCCGCGTAGTGCGTACGCCCCACCATGCCGACCATCGCCACGCCGGCGCCGATGTTGATCACGGACCCGCCGGCGGGCATCGCTTCGAGGACGGCGTGCGTGACAAGGTACAACGCATTCAGGTTCGTGTCGATGACTCGCCGCCACTCGGCGAACTCCATGTCGGCAAGCGACTTGTGGCTAACCGCACCGGCGTTGTTGACGAGGATGTCGATGTGCCCGAGGCGCTCGCGCGCTTCGTCGACGAGACGCGCGACCGACTCCTCCTCGGTGATGTCCACCTGCGCGACATAGCTGCCGTTGCCGAGCCGTTCGAGCTCCTCCGCCAGTGTCCGCACGTCGTCGCTCTCGTTGCGGTAGCAGGCAACGACCGAGGCCCCATGGCGTGCGAACGTCAGGGCGACGGCACGGCCGATCCCGCGGGAGCCGCCGGTGACGAGAGCAGTCTTGCCGCTGAGGTCGATGTCCACGCGCTCAGGTCCGCTCGACGGATTCGAGGATCTCGTGCACGGTCATCGACGCCGATTCGCGGAGGTCGCGCAAGGGTGCGGTCAGCTTGTCCTGCTCTTCGCTGCGTTCGAACTTCGTGAAGGCGTCACGGCTCTCCCAGTCGCTCGTAATCACGAAGCTCGACCGATCGTTCGGGTCCCGGAGGAGCGCTTGGCGGATGTTGCCCGGCTCCTGCCGGACACGCTCCGCGATGCTCCGCCACGTCTGCTCGAGCTCGTTCTCGCGGCCGGCCTTCACCTTCATGTACAGCGTCGCCCGTACCACCTGTTCCTCCGGATGTGCTCGCAGGGTGCGCGGACTCTAATGCGCAGCAGAGGCGGGCGTCTAGGTCACCCGCTCCCGCGGCGGGTCTCGAGCCGAACCTCGCACCTCGAGCGCTGCACGTCGTCCCAGCACTCGCGCATCGGCATCGTCAGGTCGTGATGCTCCTGTGAGCGCTCCCATTCCTGCGAGGCCTCCAGGCTCTCCCAGTGGCTCGCGATGACCCAGCGCGCGGAATCGTCGAGGCTCTGCGCGAGATAGTGGACGACGTGCCCGTCGATGCCCTGCGCAACGCGTCTCTGCAGGGCGTCGTATCGCTGAAAGAAGTTCTGCTCCTCTCCCGGCTTGACGCGGACCTGGAGGATGAAGCACACGGCCACTAGATGCCTCCATCGACGTTGATCGTCATCCCGGAGACGAACCGCGAAAGGTCGCTGGCAAGGAACAGCGCGACGCCTGCGATGTCGTCGGGGTTTCCGAGGCGGTTCAGCGCCGCGAGCCCGGCGTAGCGAGCACGTCCCTCCTCGGTCAGGCCGCTCACCTGGTCGGTCTCGATGATCCCCGGCGCGATCAGGTTGACCCGGATCCCCCGTGGACCGAGCTCCTTGCACAGCGCGCGCGTGAATCCGATCGCCCCCGCCTTCGAGCTCGCGTAGTGCGTGCGGCCGACCATGCCGCGGAGGGCGACTGCCGAGCCGACCGTGATGACCGAGCCGCCGTCCGGGATTACGTCGACGACACCCTTCGTGACGAGGTAGAGACCGGTGAGGTTGGTGTCGATGATGCGTCGCCACTCCTCCAGCTCCAAGTCTTCGATCGTCCGGTGGCTGACGACACCGGCGTTGTTGACGACGATGTCGAGTTGCCCGAAGCGGTCGCGCACCTCGTCCGTCACGCGCCGCACGTCACCGGGGTCGGCGATGTCCGCCTGAACGAGGTAGCTGTCGCCACCGATCTGCCCGAGCTCCGTACGCAGGTCGTCGACGGCGTCGCTCTCGCGGTTGTACACCGAGGCGACGGCGACGCCCTGCCGGGCGAGTCCGAGGACGATCGCCCTACCGATACCCCGCGAGCCGCCGGTGACGAGCGCCTTCTTTCCAGCGAGTCCGAGATCCATCGTCTCTCCACTCCGTTGTCCGAACCTGCTGACCGAGTCTACTTCGCTGCTCGCCGATGCGTTGACACCCGTGTCGTCGAGAGGGACACTGGTAGCGCCGTGAGGGACACTGATTGCGCCGTTACGGAACGAGCGGGAGCATGAAGCGACTTCCGCTCGTTTTGTTGTCGCTGGCGATCGTCGGCGGGACGTCGGCGCAGGCCGGGACGTCGAAGCAATCGCCCGGCGCGCTCACGACCAGATTCACCCAGATCGACGCCTTCCTGCCGCCGACGGAGGCTTGCCCAGAAGGCAGCGTGACCGTTACCGGCACCGTGCAGGGCACCGGCCTACCCGCTGCGGCCGACGTGTGCCTGCTGTCCACGAACTCGTTCGGACCGGGGATGAACGTGATCCAATCCATCACCACGATCCGAATCGCCGGCGTCGGCGAGCTCCGCTCGCTCGTCGCGATCGTCGAGGTCTTCACGTTCCCAGTCGCGAGCCGCACGATCACGGGCAGAATCATCGAGGGAACCGGTGCATTCGCACGTTCGTCCGGTGTCGTCGCCGGCAGCGGAACCGTCACGTTCACGCCGTTCCCGGTGCCCGACCTGACGTTCAGCTTCGATTTCTCGGCGCCTGCTACGGCCGCGCCGCTCCTGACGACGGTCAAGCTGCGGGGCGCCCGAGAGGCACCCGGACGCGGCGACCCGGACGGTTTCGGGACCGCCTTGCTCCTGCTCGATCCCCGCACCGACGCACTCTGCTGGCAGATCTTCACGACCGATATCGGCCCCGCGTTCGCTTCCGACATCAGCCTGGTGTCTCGCGGCAGGCCCGGCCCCGTGGTCGTGCCTCTGTCGCCGGTTCCGGAGTTGCGGCCGAACTTCGGCCGCGCGTACGGGTGCACGATCCACGATACGGCCGTCGACGCAATCCTGGCGGACTCACATGCGTACTACGTGAATGTCCATACCGCTGCGTTCCCGAGCGGAGCGATCAGCGGTCGACTGCATCCGTCGCACGACGGTGATAATGGCGACGATTTTGCCTGAGACGACGAGCGAGACGGTCACGACCGAGGCAAACACTGGCTTGCGCTCTTCTTGACCTGCCGCGCGACCCGCATTGAGGAATGGCCGTCGGCGAGGTAACGGCCTCGCCCGCCGCCTACGAGCGCACGATCCTGCGCGTCGGCGCCGCGTGCGCCGTGGTCGGCCCCGCCGCGATTCTCATCGCCAGCATCATCCACCCGAAGCTGACGACATCGAACGAAAAAGCGCTGCGAATGGTGCACGACAGCAGCGTGTGGGTGCCGGTTCACGTCGTGATCGTCACCGCGTTCTTCCTCTATCTCGCCGGCCTCGTCGCCGTCTGGTACTCGCTCTCGCGCGGGCGCAGCCGCGCGCTCGCGCAATTCGCGCTTGCGAGCGCCCTCGTCGGCGGAGCGGTCACGTTTCCGCAACTGGCGCTCGACGGCTTCTCGCTCAGCGAGGCGGCGAACAGGTGGGCAGACGCGTCCCTCGCGGACAAGCCTTTCGAGTTGGCTGTCTGGTCGGCGCTGGACGAGCTCCAGCTGTCGCTGCTGGCGATGGTGCTGATGCTCTTCTTCGGGGTGACGTTCGTGCTGTACGGTCTCGCAGTCGCAGTCGGCGACCGCTATCCCGCACGTCTCGGCTGGATCGCGGCTGCGGCCGGCGCCGGCTCTTTCGTCGTCGGTCTTGTGTTTCTCGTCGCCGGTATCTCGACCGTGATCGTCGTCGTCTTCCCGATCTTCATCTCGGTCGCCTCGCTTTGGCTCGTTGTGATCGGCGTGCTCCTGTGGCGCCAGACGGGCGCCGCCGCCTTCGACGATCGGCGCAGCCCAGATGCTCCGACGAGGGCTCCCGGCCCGGCCGGCTGAGACGGCGGGGCGGAGGCTCCGGCCTCCGCCCCGCGTAGCTCAGGGGTAGCTCGTCAGAGGGCGCGAGGCGCCGTCGACGCGCTCGGCTCGAGCTTGATCATCCGCAGGCTAATGAGAATCTGCCAGATCACGAATGCCCAGAAGGCGAGAAGCGCGGGCAGGTCGAAAGTCAGGATCCAGTAGATCGCGGGGCCCGGCGTTTGCGGCGCGGCGATCAGGAACAGGATGGCGATGACGGCTGCCCACTTGCCGAGCCACCGCGGAAAGATCCCGGACCGAAAGATGATCACGGCGGTCCCGACCAGCATCACCATCAACCCGACCCACGCCGTGAAGAAAAGCGTCCCCATGTCGAACATCACTGATGCGAGCGACGGATCCACCCCTTTGTCGGCGCGATTCGCCGTCGCCGTCCAGTAGCCGATCTGGTTCAGCGAGAGCGCGATTCCGACGATGCCGCCGACGAGGACGACCGTCGAGACGAAGCTGGCGCCGCCCTCGGCGTCGCGGAGGAGCCGCCAGAGCGCCGGCAACCAGAAGCAGAAGCAGATGAGCGCTGCAACGAAGATGAGGTAGTTCGCGAGGATGGCGTAGCGGTTTTCGTCGAAGTACTTGGCAATGCTCTCCTGCGTCGCGTCCGGCCGCGGCGTCTGACCGTGCGAGATCTGATTCACGAAGAACGTCGCGATCAGTACGGCGTGCCCGATTCCGGCTGCCGCGCAGAGCCGCTCGAACGTCCAGCGGCGGGGCGCTGCGCGTTCTCTCGCCGACGCTGTCACTGCTTCACTCATCTGCACCTCCTGATCCTGAGGGCATTCGCGACTCCAGCGAGGTTGGTCGCAGCCACCCCGGAATCGACGATCCACCTGCGAGCGCCGAGTGTAATACCCTCGCGGCCGCCGTCAAAGCCCCGGCCCGGCCTCCGGTCGTGGTTGTCAACGGACGGGCGGCACCCTCACTCGTACTGGAGCGCGGTGAGCACGTCCAGCCGCGCCGCGCGACGTGCGGGCAAGATCGCCGCGAGAATCCCCGCGAGGACCGCGACGAGCGCAAATATCACGAGCGAAACGGTTGGCAGAGCAAACGGGATTCCCTCGTTCTTCAGGCCGAGCGTTACGAGCGCTCCGAGGAACACCCCGAGCGGAAGACCGAGAACTGCGCCGATGAGCGCCGTGATGACGCTCTCGTGGCGGACCATGCGCCGCACCTGGCCGCGAGTCAGACCGACGGCACGGAGCATCCCGAGCTCCCTCGTGCGCTCGATGATCGAGAGCGCCAGAGTGTTCACCATGCCGAAGAGGCTCACGATGAGCGACAGGGCGAGGAGCACGTAGAGCAGCGCGAGCAGAGTCTTGATCACCTTCTGCTGTGCATCGATGAACTTTGTGCGAGTCTGCAGCTTCGTGTCCGGGAACGGCGCGAGCGCGCGCTCCAGTGCCTGCTCGCGCGAGTCGCTCGGGCTGCCTTGCACGGTGACGTACGTGTTCTGGTTCTTCGGGACCGGGAACGTCGAGTCGAACGTGTCCCTCGAGATCGACACGGCGCCCAGCAGGGAGCCGAGCGGCGGCGACTTGTAGATCCCTTTGACCTCGAACTGGAGCTTCTTGCTCGTGGGCGTCACGACCTCCAACGCGCTGCCGACCCGCAGCTTCTCGCCGTCGGCGAGAGACTTCGTGATGAGCGCACCGGTGCGGCCCATCCCGGCGACAACCGCGTCGGATCCATCCGTCCAATCGAACCGGAACACCTTCGTGATCGTGGCTGGGTCAATGCCGGTCACCTTCTGCTCCGATCCCTGCACCTTTGCGGCGTCGCCGCGCACGTTGCTGACGACCTCCACACCCGGTGCGCGCGCGACGGCCTCACCGGCTGCAGCGGGGAATGGAGCGATCCCGTTCTGCGAAGAGACGACGTAGTCGGAGCGCACCTGCGCCTCGATCGTGTCGACGATCGAGTTCCTGAGCCCCTGGCCGAGCACCGCCACGAACGTCACCAGCGCGAGCCCGATCATCAGAGCTGCCGCGGTGGCCACCGTGCGGTCGGGATTTCGCGTCGAGTTCTCGCGTGCGAGCCGGCCAGGAAGCCCGCCAATGCGCTCCGCCGGGCGGCCGAGAAGCGACGCGAGCGGCTTTACGATCCGTGCCGAGAGCATCGCGACTCCGATGAAGAGCAGGAGGCACCCGGCCGCGAGCAGCGCCAGGCGCGCGATCGTCGCGACACCGCCGGCGAACATGCCGTAGGCGAGCAGCGCCAGCGAGACGACGACGACGGCCGCGGCGACGTACGGAGCGTACGGCGCGAACCTCGACCTGGGCAAGACCGCTCCCTCGCGCACGGCGGCGATCGGCGGGATGCTTATCGCGCGCAGCGCGGGCGCGACCCCTGCGAGCGCAGCGATCACGGTTCCGACCACGAGACTGACGACCACGGTTCGCGTCGCGAACACGGTTCCCGTCTGCGGTAGCTCGATCCCGAGCGTGACGAACAGCGCGCTCAACCCTTTTGCGAGCGCGAGTCCGAGAAACAAGCCGACTACCGAGGACAGTGCTCCGATTACGAGCGCCTCGATCATGATCGATGTCAGCACCTGCCTTCCCGACGCGCCGAGCGTCCGCAGGGTCGCGAACTCACGGAGCCGCTGCGCGACGGTGATCGAGATCGTATTGAAGATGACGAACGCTCCCACGAAGAGCGCGACGCCGCCGAACGAGAGCAAGAAGTACTCGACGAAGCCGAGGCGTTTGCTGACCTGGTCGGCGTCCAACTTCGCCTGATCGGCCGCCGTTTTCGCCTCGACGTTCGCCGGCAGGAGCGGCAGGATCTCGTGGACGAGCTGGTCCTCATCGACGCCGTTCTTCGCGGCCACCGAGATCGAGTCGAACGCGCCCTCCTTCCCGAACAGCTTCTGCGCCGTCTGAAGGTCGAAGGCGGCGATCGTCGCGCCTCCGAGCGAGCTGAGCTCGCCGAACGTGACGATGCCCGTCAGCTCGAGCTTCTGCGTCGGCCCGCGGATGGCGATACTGATCATGTCGCCGACGTTGAAGTGCTCGCTGTCGGCCGTCGCCTTGTCGATCGCCACCTGATCGGCACCCGGCCAGCTACCGGTGGCGAGCTTCAGGGAGTTGAAGCGCGGTTGGCTGAAGTCGACGCCGTAGCCGAGCGTCGGCGCTCCCATGGTCGTGACCGCCTTCCCTTTCCGGTCGACGATCTTGGCGCTGTCCTCGATGCCGCCGGCCGCCGCCGCGACGCCCGGCAACGCCTGCACCGTCTCGAGCAGGCTCTGCGGGACTCGCGCCCGGCCGCTCAGCGACTCTTCGACCACCTTCTTGCCGGAGACGACGACGCTGGTGCCCTTCCGTGAGTCGACGAAGATGTTGTTGAAGGCCTTGTTGATCGTGTCGGTGAGGACGTACGTGCCGCTGACCATCGCGACGCCGAGCACGATCGCGAGGGCGGTCATGGCCGTGCGGAACTTGCGTCCGAGCAGGCCCTTGAGAGCGACCTGGATCAATCGACTGCCAGCTTTTCCATCACCTCGACGATGTCGTGTGCGCTCAAGCGTGCGCGGTCGCTCACGATCCGGCCGTCGGCGAGGAAGAGCACGCGATCAGCGATCGCCGCCGCGCGCGCCTCGTGCGTGACCATCACCGTCGTCTGCCCGAGCGTGTCCACGGAGTCGCGGAGCAGACCGAGGATCTCGCCGCCCGTCCGCGAGTCGAGGTTGCCGGTAGGTTCGTCAGCGAAGACGACCGCGGGTCGCGAGACGATCGCGCGCGCAATCGCGACGCGCTGCTGCTGCCCGCCGGAGAGCTCGGAAGGGCGATGCTCGAGCCGCTGCCCGAGGCCGACTTTCGCGACGAGCGAGCCGAAGAACTCGCGCTCCGGTTCGCGGCCCGCGATCGACAGCGGTAGCAGGATGTTCTCCTCCGCCGTGAGCATCGGTAGCAGGTTGAAGAACTGGAAGATGAATCCGATGTGCGAGCGCCGCAGCTTCGTGAGGTCGGTGTCGTTCAGCTCCGTGATGTTGGTCCCGTCGATCGAGACCGCGCCGGAGGTCGGCTTGTCGAGGCCGGCGAGGATGTGCATCAGCGTCGACTTGCCGGAACCGGAGGGGCCCATGATCGCGGTCAGCTTGCTGCGCTCGACGGCAAGCGAGACGCCGCGGAGCGCCTGCACTGCCGTGTCGCCGTCCCCGTACTGCCGCGACACCTCCCGCGCTTCAACGACCGCGTCGAGAGCCCGCCCCTCGCCTGCCGCTGCGCGTTCTTCGTCAGCCTTCATGCTTCCCTCCATGCAGCTGATGGCACCTGGTCGCGATGATGTCATTTTTCCACTTCACGTCCTAGGGAGGCGCGAAGGCGGCCCGAGAGCTTCGGGTGTGCGGCGGGCGAGGAATGGCATTTGCTTTGCTGACCGTGACTCCATAGGGTGACCGGCGTGCCGAACGACGAGGCCGTCCGCTCACGTCGGGGCGGCGGATCGATGGTGGTCGAGCGCACGCCGAACGATCGGAGCGCGCCGCTATGAAGGTGCTGATCGTCGGCGCGACCGGAAGCATCGGGAGACACGGGGTGCGCTACGCGCTTGCGGCCGGACACGACGTAACGGCGCTTGCCCGGGATCCCGCACGCGTCGTGCAGCAGGACGACCGACTCCGCGTCGCGACTGGCGACGTCTACGATCGCGAGTCGCTCCTCCGCGCCACCGCCGGCCAGGATGCGGTGGTCTCGTTCCTCGGGACGACGAAGCTCAGGGAGACGACCCTTCGGCGAGACGGGAATCGAAACCTCGTCGACGCCATGCGTACGCAGGGTGTCAAGCGACTCGTCGTCATGTCCGCGCTCGGCGTCGGCGACAGCAAGGCCGAGGCGCGTCGGTTCTCGTTGTTCTTCATGTGGGTGATCCTCCCGCTGCTGCTTCGCGGTCACTTCCGCGACATGGAATTGATGGAAGAGATCGTGCGCGCGAGTGGGCTCGAGTGGGTGATCGTGCGACCGGCTTCGCTCATCGACGAGGTTGTCGGCGAGCCCGCGCTCGCCGTTCTCGACGGCACGCGCCGCGGGAAGTCGGTCTCGAAGGCCGCGTTGGCCGCATTCATGGTCGCGCAGCTGACGGATGACACCTACGTCGGGAAGACGCCGTCGCTGTACGGCCGGCCGTCCCCCGGGCGCTAGCCGAGCGCGCGGTCGAGATACGACCCGGCATCGAGCACAATGGGCCTCTGCTTTGTCGGCGAGACGGGCGAGAGACTGCACGCGACGCCCTGTGCGACCAGGTGCCGGACCGCCCCGTAGACGCTCGGGAAGTCGTCCTCGCGTCCAGGCTTCAGGTGGATGTGGAACACGACGCGGCCCTTCATGCACCTTCTCCTCTGTCGGGGGGACCGACGCGTTCGAAGTCGACGAACGCCGCGCGATCGTACGTCGGGCTGAGCGGGAAGTCCGCACGCCAGGCCGTCGAGCCGTCCTAGACTGACTCCGACAAACGCCATATGCTTGCCCTCGAGGAGGGACGGGATGAGCGGACGGGCCGTAAAGCGCGGCGTGATCGTCGCCAAGATCAAGCCGGGCTCCGAGGAAGAGGTCGCGCGGATCTTCGCGGAGTCGGACGAGACCGAGCTTCCCAGCCTGGCCGGGGTGAAGCACCGCAGCCTGTTCGTGCTCGACGACGTTTACATCCACTACGTCGAGACCGCTGAGGATTTCGAGGCGGCGGTCGACGAGATCCGCGAGCATCCGCTGTTCAAGGACATCAGCAGACACCTCGACGAGTACATCACGCCTTACAACCCGGAAACATGGCGGTCGCCGAAGGATGCGACAGCCCGGGAGTTCTACACCTGGGACGCGGACTCGTCCTGAGCGAGGACGAAGTGATCGAGGCACCCGCTGACCAGGCACGGGCCCTGTTCGAGGCGGGCGATTTCCAGCAGTGCCGGGAGACGGCGCTTCGAGGTCTGGCCGAGCACGCGGACGATCCGAGCCTTCTTCGGCTGGCCGGCATGGCGAGCTATCAGCTCGGCCTCGACGACGCTCCCGAATTTCTGAGGCGGGTCACGGCCGTCGACCCGAGTGACGCAGACGCATGGCGCGATCTCGGCGACGCGCTCGTCGATCAGGGCCGGGTCGACGAGGCCGCGGATGCGTTCCGCAAGGTGATCCAGCTACGCCCTGACGATGCCAGCGTCCTCGCCGACCTGGGCCACACCGCCTATGCCGCCGGCCAGATCGATGAAGCGGTGTCGTACCTCGAGCAGGCCGTCGAGCGGGATCCCGGGAGCGTGGTTGCGCGCCGGGCACTGATGGATGTCTACCGCGCAGCGGGCAGGCCGGAGGCAGCCCTCAGGGCGGCAGAGCACCTCCTTCAGCTGCAGCCGGACGATGTGCTGGCAACGCTCGACGCCGCTGAGCTCAACCTCGCCCTCGACCGCCCGGAGAACGCGGTGTCGGAATTCGCGCGCCTCGGTGCCATCGACGACGAGCCGGAACACGAGATCTACGCTCTCCACGGAATGATCCAGGGCGAGATCCAGCGCAACCGCTGGCGGCGTGCCCTCGACCTTGCGATCGAGGCGACACGAGTCGACCGCTACGGGCGGACGACCGACCTGCTCGCTTTCGTCGTTGCGGAGGTCTTCGGCCAGGCCGACCGGCCCGCCCCGAGCCGCGCCGAGGTCGAAGAGGCGCTTGCGGCCTCGCAGGCAGAGCACCGCCGACTCCATGCGGAGAGCCTTGTCTTCTGAGGTCGCCGCACCCGTGAAGACCTCGCAGGAGGTCCAGTGGACGAAGTGCCCGTCCTGCGACGCCTTCGTCTACTACAAGCGCCTGAAGCGCAACCTCGGGGTCTGCCCCGAGTGCAACTACCACTTCCGGCTGGCCGTGCGCGAGCGCCTCGCGCTCCTCCTCGACGAGGACAGCTTCGAGGAGCTCTCCGGCGACATCGAGCCGGTCGACGCGCTCGCCTTCGCTGACACGAAGCCGTACACGCGGAGAATCGAGGAAGCGCAGAAGAAGACCGGCAACCGCGAGGGTGCGCTCTACGGGACGGCGGCGATCGGCGACAACCCGCTCGTCGTCGCGGCCATGGACTTCGCGTTCGTCGGCGGAAGCCTCTCCGGGGGCGTCGGCGAGGTGATCACGCGCGCGGCCGAGTTGGCGCTTGAACAGCGCAAACCGCTCCTCGTCATCTGCGCCTCCGGCGGGGCGCGGATGCAGGAGGGCTGCGTCTCGCTGATGCAGATGGCGAAAACGAGCCAGGCAATCGCGCGGCTGCACGAGGAGGGTCTCCTCTACATCTCGTTGCTCACCGATCCGACGTACGGCGGCGTCTCCGCCTCGTTCGCCTTCCTCGGCGACCTCCAGATCGCCGAGCCCGGGAGTCGCATCGGCTTCGCCGGCAAGCAGGTCATCGAGCAGACCATCCGCCAGAAGCTGCCGGAGGGGTTCCAGACCGCGGGCTTCCTTCTCGACCACGGTCAGCTCGACCTCGTCGAGCCCCGCGAGAACTTGCGCAACGCGATCCGCAAGGTCCTCGAGCTCCATGCCCGCGCGGGCGCGTACGACGGCCTGCCCATTGTGGAGGGCGCTTCGCCCGTGACCGACCCTGAGCAGCTCCCGCGACGCGAGCCGTGGGACGTCGTACAGCTCGCGCGCCACATGGAGCGGCCGAACACGCTCGAGTACATCAGCCACGTCTTCGACGAGTTCCAGGAGTTCGCCGGCGACCGCCTGTTCGACGAGGACGCGGCGATTGTCGGCGGGCTGGCGAGGCTCGGAGAACTGACCGTCATGGTCATCGGCCACCAGAAGGGCCACACGACGAGCGAGATGATGGAGCGGAACTTCGGAATGCCGAACCCGGAGGGCTACCGGAAAAGCCTGCGCCTAATGCGCTACGCGGCCAAGTTCCGGATGCCCATCGTGACCTTCGTCGATACGCCGGGCGCTTACCCGGGGATCGGCGCCGAGGAGCGAGGGCAGTCGATCGCGATCGCCGAGTCGATCATGCAGATGTCGCGCTTCACCGTGCCGATCGTCGTCGTCATCACCGGTGAGGGGAACTCGGGCGGCGCGCTCGCGATCGGCGTCGGCGACCGCGTCTTACTGATGGAGAACGCCTATTACGCGGTGATCAGCCCCGAGGGGTGCTCGACGATCCTGTTCAAGGACGCCACACAGGCACCGCGCGCGGCTGCGGCGCTGCGAATGACCGGGCCCGACCTGCTCCGCCTGAAGATCGTGGACGCGATCGCCTTGGAGCCGGAAGGCGGAGCACACAACGATCCGCTCGTCGCAGCGCAGAACCTGAAGACGGCGATCGTGACCTGCTTCAAGGAGCTCTTCCCGCTCGGGCCGGAGGAGCTGTTGGAGAAGCGCTACGAGCGCTTCAGGATGTTTGGCACGGCGGATCTCCAGCCGGTGCTTCCCCAACTGGAGGAGAAGAATGACTGAGCCACGGAAGCCTGCGTCCACGAACGAGAAGCTGATCCGCGCGGTGTGGGACGAGGCGCGCGACCTGATCAAGCGGCTCGAGGGA
>WNGB01007188.1_pt1 | contig 16133 bp, 7 predicted proteins | sample 5400681 | NCBI WGS metagenome assembly WNGB01 (sample SAMN13153367, study PRJNA577476) | soil metagenome | isolation source: 115 cm soil or saprolite under grassland replicate 2 | place: USA:California | collected 2016-06-15 | reverse complement strand
CAGCTCGGCGGCCTTGGTCACCGACAGGCCCGGCAGCGTCGTCGGCATGTAGAACAGCGTGCCCTCGTTGAGATTCGGCATGAACTCGGTGCCGAGCCGCGTGGCCGGCCAAGCGCTGCCGGCCAGCACGGCGAGCGCGACCAGGATGGTGGCGGCCTTGAAGCGCAAAGCGAGCCGGATCACCGGCCGATAGAGCCAAATCAGGAACCGGTTCACCGGGTTCTTGTGCTCCGGCATGATGCGGCCGCGCACGAACAGGATCATCAGCGCCGGCACCAGCGTCACCGACAGCAGCGCCGCCGCCGCCATGGCGAATGTGTTGGTGTAGGCGAGCGGCTTGAACAGTCGGCCTTCCTGCGCTTCGAGCGTGAAGATCGGCAGCAACGACACGGAGATGATGAGGAGGCTGAAGAACAGCGCCGGTCCGACCTGACTCGCAGCCTCGATCACCACCTCGGTCCGGGGCTTGTCGGGCGGCGCCCGTTCCAGATGCTTGTGGGCGTTCTCGATCATCACGATGGCGGCGTCGACCATAGCGCCGATCGCGATCGCGATGCCGCCGAGGCTCATGATGTTCGAGCTGAACCCGAGAAGATGCATGCAGAGATAGGCGATCAGCACGCCGAGCGGCAGCGTGATGATGGCGACCAGCGCGCTGCGCACGTGCAGCAGGAACACGACGCAGACCAGCGCGACGATCAGGCTTTCCTCGATCAAGGTGCGCTTGAGGGTGTCGATGGCGCGGTAGATCAGGTCGGAGCGGTCGTAGACCGGCTCGACCGTGACGCCTTGCGGCAGGCTCGGCGCGATCTCGGCGAGACGGGCTTTGACGTTGCGGATCACCGCCAGCGCATTCTCGCCGAAGCGCTGCAGCGCGATGCCGGAGACGACCTCGCCCTCGCCGTCCATCTCGGTGATGCCGCGCCGCTCGTCCGGCGTGAGCTCGACGCGGGCGACGTCCTTGAGCAGCACCGGCACGCCGCGGTCGCTCTTGACGACGATCTGCTCCAGGTCGGAGAGGCTTTTGATGTAGCCGCGTCCGCGCACCGCGAACTCGGTCTCCGCCAGCTCCACGGTGCGGCCGCCGACGTCCATGTTGCTCGAGCGCAGCACGTCACGGATCTTCGCGAGCGGGATGCCGAGCGCCTGCAGCCGCCGCGGGTCTATGACGACGCTATATTGCTTGACGAAGCCGCCGACGCTCGCAACCTCGGCGACGCCTTCCGCCTTGGCGATGCCGTAGCGCACGTACCAGTCCTGGATGGTGCGCAGCTCGGCCAGGCTCTTCTGCGTGCCGCGCACGACGTATTGGTAGACCCAGCCGACGCCGGTCGCGTCGGGGCCGAGGCTCGGCGCCACTCCGGCCGGCAGCCGGCGCGCGGCCGAGCTGAGATATTCGAGCACGCGCGAGCGCGCCCAGTAGAGGTCGGTGCCGTCCTCGAAGATCACGTAGACGAACGACACGCCGAAGAACGAGAAGCCGCGCACCACCCGCGACTTCGGCACGCTCAGCATCGCGGTGGTCAACGGATAGGTGACCTGGTCCTCGACCACCTGCGGGGCTTGGCCGGGATATTCGGTGTAGACGATGACCTGGACGTCGGAGAGGTCGGGGATGGCGTCGAGCGGCACCCGCGAGACCGCGTAGATGCCGGCGAAAGTCACGAAGAGGCTTGCAAGTCCCACCAGGAAGACGTTGCGCGCCGACCAGCGGATGAGCGCGGCGATCATTTCGGCGGCTCCGGCTGGGTGAAGGCCTGCAGCGCGGCCTTGAGGTTGCTCTCGGCGTCGATCAGGAAGGTGGCCGCGGTGACCACCTCCTCGCCGCTGGTCACGCCCTCCAGCACCTCGACATAGCCGTCGCTGCGGCGGCCGAGCTTGACCGGCCGCGGCTCGAAACGGCCCTCCCCTTTCGCGATCAGCACCACTTGGCGGCTGCCGCTGTCGATCACGGCGCTCGCCGGGACGGTCAGCACGGGCTGCTCGCCGGCGCCAGCGTGGAGCACCACGTCCGCATACATGTCGACCTTCAGCCGCCCGTCGAGATTCGGCACCTCGATGCGCACGCGAGCCGTCCGGGTCTCGGTCCGCACTTCCGGATAGATGAACGTCACCTCGCCGTCGAACGGCTGCGTGGGGTACGCGCGCAAGGTGACGCTGGCGCGCGTTCCGATCTCGACCGCGGCGAGGTCGCTTTCCGCAACGTCGGCAATCACCCACACCTTCGTCAGGTCGGCGATCCGGTAGAGCTCGTCGCCCGCCTGAACGCGCTGGCCGTTGATGATGCGCTTGCCGATGACGGTGCCGTCGGCCGGCGCCGGCCAGTCGAGCGTGCGCGGCAACGCCTTGGTCTCGCGGATCTCGCGGATGCGGCTTTCCGGAACGGCGAGATTGCGCAGGCGCTGCATCGCCCCCCTGATCGCGCGATCCGGGTCCGATCCGGTCACGCCGCGCGGACCCATACCCATGGCGACGACCAGATCGATCTGCGCCTGCACGATATCGGAGCTGTACACCCGGAACAGCGGCTGTCCGGCACGAACGGATTGGCCGGTTGCATTGACGAACAGCTCTTCGACATAGCCGTCGGAGCGGAGCGCCACGACCGTCAGCCGCCGTTCGTCGATCGTGACCGAGCCGACCGCGCGCACCGGCCGGACCAGCACGCGCGCCTCGACCTTCTCGGTGCGCACGCCGCTGCGCTGGACCTTGTCGAGGCTCACCTTGACGGTCTTGCCGTCGTCCTGCTCCTCGCCCTCGTAGACCGGGATGTAGTCCATCCCCATCCAGTCCTTTTTCGGCACCGGCGAGGTGTCGGGCAGGCCCATGGGGTTGCGGTAGTACAGAATCTTGCGCGGGCCGCCCGCCGTTTGGGCCGGCTTCTTCGCGCCGGGCTCGAACGACACCTCCTCGTCCTCGTAGACCGGAAGCCAGTCGCGGCCGCTGGCGTCCTGCTTCGGCTCGGCCGACCAATAGGGCGCGCCGCTCGGATCGCGGTAGTACAGAATCTTGCGCTCGGCCGCGGCCGCCGCGGCTGGCGGCGCCGGCACGGACGCAGGCAGGCGGGCATACCAATACCCGCCCGCCGCGCCGGCGATCAGGCCGCAAGCAAGAACGATCGCGCCACCATGGCGGCTCATGACTGGCCCGCTATCTCGTCGCTCGGAACGTGATCTTGCCGACCACGGTCTCCGGCTCGCCCTGTACCTTGGCGGCGATGCTGAGCAGCCAGCGGCCGGCCATCGCGAGCTCGGTCTTGAACGCATAGACGCCGGGCTCGTCGCTCGGCACCGGGGTGAGCGGCGAGGCCATGTCCCCCATGCCGTCCGGCCCCATGTCGATGCGGGTCGTGACGATCACGGCGTCGGCGACCGGCTTGCCGGTGGCCTTGTGCTTGAGGCGCACCGCCACGACGACGTCGTCGCCGCGCTTGACCTCCGCCTGCACCGGTTCGAACACGTAATCACTGGCTCCCGCGAGCGCCGTCGTCGCTAGGCTGAAGGCAGTGGCAAAAACCGCTGCGGCCAATGTTATCGTCCGTTTCATTGCAAAGCTCCTCCTAGATCGATGATCAGCGCGGCCATAGCGTGGCGCTGGCACCCAAACACTTAGCACGCAAGCTTACGGCTCACGCGCGCGATACGTATTGAGGGAGATCAAACCCGCGGAGGTCGCAACGGCGGACTGCCGATTCGCGAGGATAAAGCACCGCTTCGGAATAACGGGATTACGTCCGCGCGCGTCGCGGGGTAGACCAGTGGCGATGCGGCGCTGTCCGCGTAGATGCAGCACGTCGAGGCGCAAGCCGCCATCGACCCGCAGTCGTCTTTGTCGCATGGATTGGCCGCCGGAGGACAGCAGTCATGCATCGGCTCGGACGCCGACATCTCGGCAGCGTCTTGCGACTTTACCTTGGCCGCCCCCGCGGCCGGCAGCATGGCCACCGACACGGCGATAAGGAGCGCGAATATGGTGCGCACAAAAGCCATCTTGGGCACGGTATATATATATCCGGCGGCGGCGGTCCATCGTCAAGTGACGATTTTGCGAGGAACTTTCCCTGGTAAAATGCCGCCGACGGCCTAACTCCAAGACTCGTTGGAGGTTCGCTCATTTGGTTAAGGAAGGCGCGCCATGGCCCCTCATAGCTCTCTGACACGACGCTCGGCGCTCATCCTCGTCGCCGGCCTCGCTGCCCTTCCCTCCGCAAGCCCGGCCGCCGCGGAACAAATCATCACGGTCCACAAAGACCCGAATTGCGGCTGCTGCTCGGGCTGGGTCCAGCACCTGCAGAAGGCCGGCTTCACCGTGAAGGCCGTCGACACCGCGGAGCTCGACGCCATCAAGACCCGGCTCGGCGTCCCGAACGATCTGGCCGCCTGTCATACCGCGCAAGTCGCGGGCTACGTCGTCGAGGGCCACGTTCCGGCGGCCGCGCTCAAGCGTTTCCTCACCGAAAAGCCGAAGGCGGCGGGGCTTGCGGTTCCCGGCATGCCGATCGGTTCGCCCGGCATGGAGGGCGGCACCCCGGAGCCGTACGACGTGATCCTGTTCGGGCCCGCCGGCCGTCGCACCTACATGCGGTTCCTCGGCGAGAAGGCGCTCGGCTGAGGGCGGTTGCGATGCCGTAATCCACGCATGCGCCCTTGCCCCCAGGTCGTGTGATCTTGCTGCATCGGAACGCGGGCTTTTGAGGCCGCCGAGCGCGGCATCGGCAACCGGGAGGATCTGCTCGATACGATCGCGCCGGTTTCGGCGCGGGGCGGACACGTCCGCGATCGAGCGCTGCTTGTCGGGATCTGATCACCACCGAACCAGTCAAGCCAGGTACCTCCGCACGCCTTCTTTGTGTGGTATTATGAGCGTGTGGGGCAACTGCGATGGGAAGTGCCATGAGAGGCAGTGCCGAGTGGCTAGCATCGATCGGCCTGGGAGAGTACGCCCAACGCTTCGCCGAGAACGCCATTGACCTCTCGGTCGTCCGCGATCTGACGGAGCAGGACCTCAAGGACCTCGGCGTCCTGCTGGGGCATCGCCGCAAGATGCTGCGCGCCATCGCGGAGCTTGATGGGGCCGCTCTTGCACCGGCCGAAACAGCGACCGAACCGGACGAGGCCGAGCGACGCCACATGACGGTGATGTTTTGCGACCTGGTCGGCTCGCCTGGCCTTTCGGCGCGGTTGGACCCGGAAGACATGTGGCGGGTGATCGAGTCCTATCACGCCTGCATCGGCGAGGTCGTCGGCCGCTACCAGGGCATGATCGCCCGATACACGCCATCGCCCATGCTCGTCTATTTCGGCTATCCGCACGCCCACGAGGATGATGCCGAACAGGCAGTGCGCGCCGGGCTCGCACTCGTCGATGCCGTAGCGAATCTCCCGACAAATGTCGACGCCGCGCTGCAGGTTCGCATTGGCATTGCGACGGGCACTGTCGTTGTCAGCGAGCTTCTGATTGATGAGACCTCGGCGGAGCAGGCCGTCGTTGGTGAGACGCCGAACCTCGCCGCGCGCCTGCATACGCTGGCGGAGCTAGGGACAGTGTTGATCTGCCCGAGCACGCGCCGGCTCACTGGGGGGCACTTCGATTACCGCGATCTCGGCCCTCTCGCGCTGAAAGGCTGGGCGGAGCCGGTCCAGGTTTGGCAGGTGCTGGGGACGAGCGGCGTGGAGAGCCGCTTCGAGGCGATGCACAAGACCAAGCTGCCGCCGCTGTTCGGGCGTGAAGAGGAGACAGAGCTGCTGCTGCGTCGGTGGCGACACGCCACGCAGGAGGAAGGCCGGGTGGTGGTGCTTACGGGGGAGCCGGGTATCGGCAAGTCGCACATTGCGCTCGCGCTTGACGAGCGGCTCCAGAGTGAACCGCACATCACATTGCGCTATTTCTGCTCCGCGCATCATACCAACAGTGCTCTCTTCCCATTCATTGGCCAACTCGAACGCGCTGCCGGGTTTGAGCGCAGCGACTCGCCCACGGAGAAGCTGTCTAAACTTGACGTTCACCTTGCGCAATCCACGTCGGACCCGGAACATGTGGCGGTTCTAGCCAACCTTTTCGCGTTGCCGCCCAGCGATCGCTACCGACTACAGGAGCTGAGTCCACAGAAACGCAAGGAGAAGACGTTTGCGGCATTACTGGCTCAGCTCGATGGGTTGTCGGCACGGCAGCCGGTTTTCATGATTTTCGAAGATATCCACTGGATCGACCCAACCTCGCTGGAGCTGCTCGCGGCTACAGTGGAGCACGTGCCGAAGCTTCGGGTGCTGCTGCTCGTCACTGCCAGGCCCGAATTCACGCCGCCTTGGCCGAACTACCCGCAGATGACGACGATCCCGCTCACACGCCTTGGCCGACGCGACGGCGCGGCATTGGTCGAGCGGGTGACGGGCGGCAAGACACTGCCGAAGGAGGTGATGGACGAGATTCTCGCTCGCACCGATGGCGTGCCTCTGTTCATCGAGGAACTGACCAAGACGGTGCTGGAAAGCGAGCTGTTGCAGGAACAGGATGGCCATTACGTGCTCGAGCGTCCGCTGCCGTCTTTCGCGATCCCAACAACGTTGCGCGCGTCGCTGATGGCGCGTCTTGATCGGTTGGCACCGGTGCGGGAGGTGGCGCAGATCGGCGCCGTCGCGGGTCGCGAGTTCCATTACGAATTGCTGAACGCCGTCGCCGGGTTGCCGAGGGAGAGACTGGAAGAGGCGCTTGGCCAACTGGTGCGGTCGGAATTGATTTTCCGCCGGGGCGAGATTCCACACGCGGTTTATGCCTTCAAGCACGCGCTGGTGCGAGACGCCGCATATGCCAGCCTCCTGAAAAGCCGACGCGGGCATCTGCACGCCGCCATTGCGAACGCGCTCGAGCAACAGTTCCCTGAAATCCTGCAAACTCAGCCCGAAACTCTGGCGCACCATCTCACGGAAGCCGGACAGACCGAAAAAGCGATCGGATACTGGCTACAGGCTGGCAAGAACGCGGCCCTGCGCTCGGCCAACCTCGAGGCCATCGCACACCTGGAGCGAGGGATCGAGGTGACAGGCCGCTTGCCGGCCGGCGAGGGCAAGGACAAATCCGAACTCGATCTCCAGCTGGTCTTGGGGCCGTGCCTCATCGCCACGCACGGGCCGGCCGCGGGCAAGGCCGTGGCGACCTTCGCCCGTGCTCGTGAGCTGTGCAAGCGGCTCGGAGAGCCGCCGGAATACCTTCAGGTGATGTTCTGGCTGGCGACCGCGAGCGTCGTGCGGGGCGAGTTGCCGCAGGCCCTCGAAGCGATCGCGGATTTACCGAGTGCCGCCCAAGCGCGCGGTAATCAGCCGGCATTGCTCAATGGGATACGAGGACAAGGGATGATTCTCATGTTCATGGGACGCATCCTTGAGGCCCGCGAGGCGCTCGAACGCGCCGTCCAGCTGTTCAGCGCAAGTCATGAGGCCGACAGAATGGCTGCTCGGGCAGCCGGCCAGGACGCTGGAGTAGCCATGCAGGTTCTCATGGCGTGGGTGCTTTGGATTCTCGGCCAGGTCGACGAGGCGGTTTCGCGAATGGCCGCCGCGCTTGAACGCGCCGACGCGGTCCAGCATGCGCACACGCACGCTTACGCCTGGTATTATGCCTCTGTTCTCCACGCTCTGCGCGGCGAGCCGGCAGTCGCTCAGGGCTACGCGGAGCGCTGTCTCGCCATATCGGAGCAACACGGATTCCGCCATTGGCTCGGACTGTCGCGCGCGATCCGGGGCATCTGCGCGGCCGCGCTGGATCCATCAGGCAGCCGACTCGACGAGGTGAAGGCTGCGTTGGATGAGTATCAGCGCGCCGGCTATCAGCTCGGCATCACGGCGCAGTTCGTGCTGCTGTGTCCGGCCTTGCTGCTCCGCAACGAGCCCGAGGCGGCGCTGGAGGTGATCGATCACGGGCTCTCGATCGTCAGCCACAACAGCGAGCGGTTCTTCGAGGCCGAACTGTATCGATTAAAGGCCCGCGCGCTGCTCATGCGCGGCGCACCGGATGCCGAGGCGGAGACCTTGCTCGACCAGGCTTTGCGAACGGCCCGCGGCCAACAGGCGCGATCGCTCGAGCTTCGCGCAGCAACCGACCTGGCCCGGCTTTGGATGAATCAAGGCAAGCGTGCCGAGGCACGCGATGTTCTCGGCTCCATCTATGGCCGCTTCAGCGAAGGCTTCGACACGCGCGATCTCAAGGAGGCGAAGGCTGTGCTGGCCCATGCGCAATGATGTTATTTGGCCTGACGTAGTTTGGCCTCACGTAGTCTTTTCGGCGACAGCGGGACTCCAGCGGCCAAGATCTGTTCGTCCGTCAGATCGTCGGGTATCATCGTGACATAGGGCTTTTTAAAGTCCTTGTACTTTTCGTACAACTTGTACGCGTTGGCTGCGTTCCGAGCGCCATTAATCCGTCCTCGATCCAGATTTTTGTGAGACCAGTGGAAATCGATCTGGTCGTCGACCTCGATTTCGACGATCGTGCCTGTCCACTCCGGTCCTTTGCGTTTGTCCTCGGGTAATCGATTGTTTTCCTCCACATGAAACTTGAACAGCTTCACATCGTCTTCGCCAACCGTCGCCGCGAACATCTCGCAAAGATTTGCTAGCGCGTCATGCATGTTTTCAGGCTTGCGAATTTGACGCGTATCCACGATCCTGTTGATCCAGATCTCTTCGAGAGGATCGCTCTTACTATGGTGGTCTTGCAGCAACGTCGCGAAATTGACCGTATCGACCAGAGCCCCTTCACAATAGACATCTCCGTCGACCCGTACGGTTTGTTCGATGTAAGGCAGGGCGGAACAGGCGCATAGGCTCGCGGCACTGATCGCTTTGTGGCCTTTGCGACCCCATCCCGGAGAGTCGTTGGCAAACAGGTCGATGTCTTGCTTTGCGAAATTGAACGCATTGTGAAAGATGTAGGGCCTTCCACGCTCATTGAGTTTTTCGAACTTGATGTCCTTCAAGAACTTGCTGTCCTTATAATGAAGCCTGGACCGGCCGTCGATCTCGGACTTGTACAACAGGGCCGTCAAGAAACGCACCGCCGGGTGCACTGCCATGACGTGATTGAGCGTCCAGCGGTTGAAATCTCCTTCACTGAATTTCCCCCAATTCTTCCGATCGCGCAGATAGGACAGGGTGTGTAGGTAGGATTGCATGATGTGTCGCGGCAAGAATGCGTTCCTGTAATGCTCCGGCTCGAGCAGAAAATTCCACGCGGCCTCGGCGCAACCGGCCCAATCCGGCGCAAAGATGGTGTTTATTGGAAAGCTTTGGAAAGACTTGTCATCGCGAAACACGTCGTGGAAAAAATTGTAGGTTTCCTCGAGCTCGCTGCCTTTTGTGGCCTGGTTATAGACGATCCCAACCCACGCGCCGATACATGACAGTGCCCATATTGAGCGCTCATTGCCGAAATCTATTCCTCCCTTTTCCTTCAGCCCTTCCAGAGCGCCAATGTGCAAACCCACCGCGGGTCCACCGCCGGCGAGGCAAATCGCCCGCTTCGGCCCGCTGTACGTCGCGCCCGGCGCGCGTTGCGCAATTTCCTTGAATGCCTCGATGGCGGCGGTCGCCGCCCCGGGGTCCTTCGCGGCCCACTCCTTGAAGGCCTCGATCGCTGCTGCCACCTTCGCCTGGTCCGGCGCGCTCGGCGCGTCGGCCGCGCCGCCGCTCTTCCTGTCCTTGCTGCCCTTGCCGCTTGTATCGCTCTTGTCGGGACTCATGTGACACCCCCAGCTACCGCACCCTACGGCGGTCAAGTCTTCGGTCCACATTCACGTGCGATCGTTCCGGGACTGTCGCGGTACCCGGCCGATCATCTTGCGATTGTTCGCGTCATCTCCCACAACCCCATGGTATCCTGCTAAGCGGCGGGGTCAACCGACTTGATTGCCTCCGGCAAGCCTCAGGCGAAAGCGGACGTTTGGCGTAATCCATCACCAGGCGACCTCGCCGCCCTGGTCGCGCGTTGATCCAGGATGGTCCTGCAGTTCCCGATTGATGACGCCGTGGATGAACGCCATGTCGTCCACGACTGCAAAATGGGCGCCTTCCCGGATGTGGACCTGCAGACGCGAATCGGTGAAACGTCCCCAGCCCAGCGCGTGCTTGCGCGACACATACGGATCGCCTTTTGCTGCGAAACACGTGATCGGAATTTCCCAAGGCGGTTCGCGCACGAATTGGTAGTTGGTCGCCATTTGAAATTCGGCGCGAATGACCGGCAACATCAGCTGTCGCAATTCGCGATTGCTGAGAAGCTGTTCCGTCGCCTGAATATTGAAATGGCGGATGAGTTCGGCGAACACATCATCGGGCTGTGCGTAGGCGGGGAGACCGATGCGGAATTCCGCCAGCTTCAGCAAATCATGCATCACACGTTCTTCGAATGGACCCTGGTCAGTGGTCAGGTCGGGCGGCCGCGCGCCCGAGGCAAACAAGTGGTCCGGGCGGAACATGGTCGTATGAATCAGCCGGCGTGCGGTCTCATACATGCTCAAGGCGCCCAGACAATGGCCGAAGAACGCGAACGGCCGGTCCAGCAGCTCTGCCATCTCGGAAACGAGCTGTTCGACAAACTCGTTCATGTCGGCGATCGGCGTTTCGGTGATACGGCCGAGACGGCCGGGCGGCTCGATTGCGACCACCTCGATCGTTGGATCGATGAACTGCGCCCAGTTTCGATAAACGGCGGAGCCTCCGCCGGCGAACGGAAAGCAAAACAGCCGAAGTCGGGGAGCCGCTCGTGGGCCCACCATGATAAGCCAACTGCCGCCGGAACCTTTGGGCCGGATCACGATCGGTTGCGGCCGGACTTCATCGTCGGCCGTCGGGTCCGGGGCGATCGGCCAACTGCCGGCAGAATGTTCAGGCTGGACCACAATCGGTTGCGGCCGGGCTTCATCCTCGGCTGTCGGGTACATCGTGCTAGGCCAACTGTCGGCACTACGTTCGGGCTGGAGCATGATCGGTTGCGGCACGGCTTCATCGTCGGTTCCCGTCAGCTCCAGGAGGATCTCATCAACGAGCTGCTCGATGCTGGGACCCTGAATCAGTTTTACGGTCGAGACCTCGATCCCAAGCGCTTCCAGCCGATTCGCAAGCGTCACCGACATCAGCGAATCGAGGCCGAACTCGCGAAGCGGGCGAGCCGCATCGATCGTTTCGGTGATGCCCAAGGTCTTCATCGCCTCCTGGCGGACAAACCCGACCAGCAATTCGCGGCGTTTCGCCCTGGGCGCTTCTCTTAATTGGGACCTTATCGCCGCCGCATCCGCGCCGCGCCCTCCGCTTCGGATCGCCGGGCCGGCTTCCGCCGTTTGGTTTGCTGACTCAACTGGCCCTGTCGTGGCATGCAGTCGCAATGCTTCCGGCGGCAATGGTTTCAGCGACAATCCTTCAATCGCGGCTGCGAACCGACCGTCATCCTGGTAGATGGCGATATCGACGGTGAAGATCTCTGTGTCGCCGCTTCCTGGTGGCCGACGCACGCCATGCACCCAAACCTCCCGGGCACGGACCCCGGCGCAGCGGAAACGCTCGACGCTGATCGGCAGGTAGGTGCGCCGCGGCTCTTTGGCCGCTTGCGTGAAATCGCCATAGGCGTCGACCAGTGCCGGATAGAGATGCAGACAGGCATCGAGAAGCGCCGGATGCAGCCCGGATTGGCCATCGACGGAGAGATGCGCAGGCAGCCGAACTCGTGTCAAAACCTCGCCGCTGCCCCGCAGCAGCATCTCGATCCCGCGAAACGATGCGCCATATTCCAATCCCAAAACGCGCAAGGTTTCATAATAGCGGTCGATCGGGATCGAGCTGGCGCACCGTTGCCTGACGTGATCGAGCTGGAGTGGGATGGTCTGAGCATTCCGCGCCGAGTCCTCCTTGCGCGCCACGCCGACCATATGGGTTCGCCACGTATCGGCGACATTTGCATCCATGCTGGCGAAGCGAAACTCGGCCCTCGAATCGTCCAGCGATGTGAGGATCGATTGCACGATGCACTCGCCGCTCTCCGGCAAGACCATTGCCTCGCGGTATTGCAGATTGGCGATCTCGACTGCGTCGGAGCCGAAATACTGGCGCGCGGCATCCCGCAAAGCCGTCAGACCAGCCGTCGTCGGCAGCACCGGCATGCCATAGATGCGATGATCATCGAGATAAGCGAAACGTTGCAAGCTGTAGGTGCTCTCGAATTGGGCATCCGGCAATGGCGAGCGCAAGCGCACGCCGGTCAATCCGTTGGAAAGAGGTCCTGTCGATCGCGCTGTCGCATCGGCCTCGATCCAGAAGCGGCGGTGCTCGAAAGGATAGGTCGGTAGTGACACGCGACGGCGAGGGTATGGTCGATTGAATCCTTCCCAATCAACGTCGAAACCGCGGCGGTAAAGCTCGCCAAGGCTCGTCAGGATCTCGTTCAACTCGCCTCGCTTGCTGAGCGAGCCGAGCCATGCCTTCCCGTTTTCCTTCACGGATTGCCGCCCAAGCGCAAGCAAGGTGTTGCCCGGCCCGATTTCGACGAAGTCGGAAACGCCGGTCTGGCTCAACGCCCGCAGTCCCTCGACGAAACGCACGGCATCAAGCGCGTGGTCGCACCAGTATCTGGCATCCGGCGGTTCCTGCATCGGCGTCGCGGACACGGTCGAGATCCACGCGATTTTCGGCCCCTGGCCTTGCACGGCAGCAGTGATACGACCGAGCTCGTCCGCTGCCGGTCGCATCAATGGAGAGTGAAAGGCATGCGAAACACTCAGCAATTGGCATCGAATGCCGAGACGTTCAAAACGCGCGATGAAAGCCGTCACAGCATCACGCGCGCCCGAGATAACCGTGTTCTCCGGCCCATTCAGCGCAGCGATCGCAACATCCGCACGGCCGCGTTGCTCGATCGCTGTCGCTACGGTCGCTTCGTCCGAGAAAATGGCGGCCATGGCGCCGTCCCGCGGCAGAGCTTGCATGAGACGCGCGCGTTCTGCGACCAGCCCAAGTCCTTGCTCCAGCGTGTACACGCCCGCGCAATAAGCTGCCGCAAACTCGCCGACGCTGTGCCCTAGGACGACATCGGGAACGAGGCCCCAGGACCGCCACAGCGCGATGAGGCCGGCCTGCACCGCGAACAGCGCCGGCTGCGTGTAGGCAGTTTCGTCGATCAGACTCGAATCCATATGGTCGCATAGGAGTACGTCTCCGAGCGGCCGCCCCAAACGGTTGCCCACGATCTCGGCGCAGCGATCGACTTCCTCTCGGAATACTGGCTGATGGCGATAGAGCTCCGCACCCATTCGCGCGTATTGCGACGCCTGCCCGGAGAACAGAAAGGCCAGCCGGCGCTCTCCAGTCGGTTGAGGCGCGGCGCCGTTGGCGGTTTCCACGGCGAGCGCTTCTCGCAACTGTTCTTTCGACCCCACAACGGCGGCAAAACGCACAGGAAAATGCATTCGGCCGCTGGTGCTGGTAAAGCAAATGTCCGGCAACGGCGCTTGATCGCGAGCAAGCCACGTGAGGTGACGCTCGATCGATGTACGCAATGCGGCGTCAGTCCTTGCCGATAGCGTGAACAAGGCCAGATCTGGCTCACCCGCCATCTCGGTCGCCGCCGGCGGTTCTTCGAGCACGATGAAAGCGTTCGTGCCGCCGAGGCCGAGCGAATTGACCGCGGCGAGCCGGGGACGATCGCCCGCGGGCCAGTCGCGGCATTGCGGATTGACGAAGAATGGACTCGCGGCGAAGTCGATCTTCGGGTTGGGGTTCCGGAAGTTGAGGCTGGGCGGGATTTTTCCGTTCTTCAACGCCAGGGCAGTCTTGATCAGAGCGGCGAGCCCAGCCGCCTGTTCCAGGTGCCCAATGTTGGTCTTCACTGAGCCGATCGCGCAAAAGCCGCTCCGGTCCGTCCTGGTGCGGAACGCGCGGGTCAATGCGTCAATCTCCAGTGGATCACCGACTACCGTGCCCGTTCCATGGCACTCGACATAAGCAATGTCGTCCGGCGACACGTCGGCTACGAGCAAAGCCTCGATCATCGCGCGCGCCTGGCCCGCGGCGCTCGAGGCCGTGTAGCTCACCTTGTCGGCGCCATCATTGTTGATCGCTGATCCTCTGATGACCGCGTAGATGTGATTGCCGTCGGCGACGGCAGCGGCGAGCTCCTTGAGCAGGACTGCGCCGACACCGCTGCCGAAAATCGTGCCCTGCGCGTCGGCATCGAAGGCACGGCAATGTCCGTCGGGCGACAGGATGCCGCCTTTCACGCTCGTATAGCCGACGCACTGGGGCACGCGCACGGCAGCGGCTCCCGCCAGCGCCATATCGCATTCGCCTGCGAGAATCGCCTGGCAGGCGAGATGCACGGCGACCAGGGACGTCGAACAGGCGGTCTGCACGTTGATGCTTGGTCCGGTAAGGTTGAGTTTGTAGGAAATTCGAGTGCTCGGAAAATCTTTGTCGTTGCCGAGGTGCGCGAGGTTGCCCGTGTAGCCCGGCAGGTCCGCGCTGAATGGCAGTCGATCGGCAAAATAGCTGCTCACCACCCCGCCCAATCCCGTGAAAACGCCGATCGGCTTGGCCGAGCTTCCGAGGGGTTGTCCAGCGTCCTCGAAGGTCTCCCACGCCACCTCCAGAAGCAGCCGCTGCTGCGGATCCATGAGCCGCGCTTCCTCCGGCGAATATTCGAAGAAGGCAGCATCGAACTGGTCGATGTCCGGCAGCAATGAGGCAGCCTTTACGTAGGACGGGTTGCGCAACAGCTCGGCAGGTACTCCCGCCGACAGGAGATCCTCGTCGCTCAGCGCACTGATCGATTCCACGCCTTCACAGAGGTTTTGCCAAAAGGCGGGGTGATCGGCAGCGCCGGGAAAACGGCAGGCGATACCGACAATCGCAACGCCTGCGGAACTATTCCCGCCCATCATCTCCGCTCCCTCCGCGCTCGCCTGGTCTGAGCTCGCTTGACCGATGGATTCGATTTGCGCGAGCGTCGGCGCAGTCGGCATGTGATGCCTCCCACCACAAGGGTCTGTCCGGTGATGAAAGACGCTTGGTCGGAGGTCAGGAAGTGAACGGCGTTCGCGACCTCATACCGCCGGTCGAGAGACCCCGATACGAGTTCGGCTCCCAAACCGCGACGACCCCCGCTAACTAGCGCGACCTTTCTGGTCTGTGGCATGGTCGTCGTGTCCTCACGCTCCACCAACTTACGGCGTCTGTGCCGGTGCGACGCCAAATCAATGTTCGATGCGCGATTTCTTGAAACGCGCACCGTAATGATCCTCCACGACCACATCGATGACGGCGGGCATCTTGTAGCGCTCAAGTCGCGCGTGGCAGAATTGGCGGACTCGCTGTTTGAGCGCGTCAGGATCCTCCGGCACGAGCGGGGTGATTTGCTGCAACGACCTCACCGGTGATCGGATTCGGCTGGCCGTGCACGGTGACGTCTTTGACGTTGTCGAGTTGGAGTCCCAAAATGGCAATCGCTGAGTCAACCAATGACGGTTCATGACCGCCCGCCGTTGTCGCCCTGCGTTGCCATTCACCCCCTACCAAGCAGCCCCCTCTGCCTCGTTCGCGCGCGATCTTCGTCGGTTCAGCATAGCCTCCATGGCTTGCATCGTCTGAACGGCATGCATGACTCGGGCCGCCTGCATCGGGTCCATCGATTGTAAGCACTGTTTAAGTTTATCCATGTCGATCGAACTGTTCGGCCCTTCCGATGGACTGCGCGAGGGCCGGGAATCGAAAGGTCCATATCGTCCGTTCGCAGGCCCTCCCTTTTCGGCAAGAAATTCACAGGCTCTGTGCGTCTGGTAGGCCACCTCCGACACCGCCTCGAACCAGTCATGCCAAAGCTCGGCAAGCATCATGCCAAAGCGGAGGCTGGATTCGGGCTTGTCAGAACTTGACGGATGCGGCTGCGCGTTGTCGGAAAACATGAAGCACTCCGCTCTACAAACAACAACCTCAGGGACGTTCCCGTCCCAACGGTCTCGCTGCATCGATCACGTTGCAAACATTGCACAATTCCTAATAGATGTCCACGGCTCGCAGTCGTATGAGTAGCGTGGGCACCGGCATCAATCAGCGCCAGTGGTTCCAATTCTGCAATGTCAGCGATCGGATCGGATGCAC
>WNGB01007186.1_pt1 | contig 16134 bp, 14 predicted proteins | sample 5400681 | NCBI WGS metagenome assembly WNGB01 (sample SAMN13153367, study PRJNA577476) | soil metagenome | isolation source: 115 cm soil or saprolite under grassland replicate 2 | place: USA:California | collected 2016-06-15 | reverse complement strand
ACCTTCGATTCGAGGGCCAGCGCCACGGCCGCATCCTCGCGGGGTATTAGGAGCGTGCGAGCGTGTTCACTGATAAGCCGGTCTACCTGGCGCGTGCCGAGCTCTAGCTTGTCTTCGAGCCTTTCTCGAAGCGTTGGATCAACTGTCACCGTTTAGCAACGCGCTTCCGGCGCCTGGGCGCCTTACCTCTTGCCGTGGCCTTCTTCGCCGTGGCCTTCTTCGCCGTGGCCTTCTTCGCCGAGCGCTTCGCACGATCAGCCAGGACCCTCAACGACCCATCTGTGGTCCCGAGTAACTCGGCAGCCTGAGAACGCGAAAGGCCAAACCGCATTAGGAAGCGGGCCTTGTCTAGCATCGGCGCCGATTCCATATCTGCTTGATAGAGGCACAAGAAAGCGGTCGCCTTGGCAAGAATGGCTTGCCAATTTGTTGGCTCTTCCTGTTTCGATCTCGCCACTCAGTCTCCTTCACCCAGTTGCGTTGAAAACGTAACACCTTGAATGACACATTTGTTGTATTTGGAAATCACCGGGATTTCAGGCGCGTGGTGAGGGACGGGGTCCCTGTGCGCCCGCGGGTCAGGGGTGGCGAGCCCCCGGCCGGTTGTGGACCGAGGGCTCTGCCGTCTCAGTACAGCCGAGGATTGAAGGCACCCGGGTCGCCCTGGCCGATCTCGACACAATAGAAGTCGGGCCCGTCCTCTGGCGTGTCGGTGGCGATATCCAGCGTGGCGTTGTTCTTGTCGCCCCGCAACACGATCGGCAGACGGTGCAGGGAGGGCGGATCAAGTTCCGTCTCTCGTGGCTCCGCTGTCGTTGCGCGAGTGTTCGCGAATGTCCCAGAGGGGCGCAGCAACGTCTGTTACGCGCAGGCCAGATCCATCGACCGGAGGAGCGAGCCAACGCTGTCGCGGAGACGCGCGTAGAGGACGCTAAGACGTAGCCGATTCTCGGTGGAGGCAGCGTCGTTCGACGCCAACGCGCCCCGGCGCCCAGGGCCTCCCCACAGCGGTCTAGGAGTGTCGCTCCCAGCCGGAACCGACATCCGACGAAGCAAGGCTCTCTTGGTGCTGGTCGTGTCCTATTGCCAGGCTGCTGCTTTACGCACGATCACGCTTGCGCCAGAAGTGCTCATTCTGCATTTCGCGGCCGATCGGCTCAGCCCTCTCGCTCCAGGATCTTCCCTTGCGTGTCGCACCACGTCGGGCGAGGCCCTCGCGATCGTCGCTCTCCACGAGCGCGAGGCAGGTCGCGCAGGCCAACCATGCTTCTTCTGCTCGAACCTCGGCCGAGCTGCGGACAAATGTCCTGAAGGTCGGGCCTTCGAACCACGCCGCGATGGGACGTTCGCCACAGAAGCTGCAGTTCCCCGGCTCCCATTCCTGCCAGTCCGGCGCCGCCTCGTATCGTTGGATGATGGCGTCGACGGCGGACAGAGCTGACTCCACGTCGTCGGCGCCCTCGACATAGGCGAGCCACATCGCGACGGCACGTCTGCTGTTCTCGACTTCTCGCACGTGTCCAGCCTGCTCCGGGATCGAGGGCATGCGCTTCAACGCCCAGGTGTAGTACTTCAGGCTGTTGTCGCACTGGGCGCGGATCAACTCCAGCCGTTCCTCGGCCGTCAGATCGCGCCTGCTTGGTCGGAGCATGGATCCGTCGATCAAGCGCCCCGTGTCGTCGTAGCCGATGAGGCTGCATTCTTGCCGGCAGCTCGTTGCTACTCCCCAGGCAGCTTTGTACGCCTCATCGAAGGTTGCAGGTAGCGGGACAATCCTGCCTTCGAAGGTCTCACCTCGTTCGTTCCTGACCTCGACGCGTTCGATCTCCGGTGAGACGGCGCCGAACGCCACTCCCCAGGTTTGGTGGATGGAGGCAGTTGCCTCAACGTAGTGCTCACTGGATCCGGTGTGTAGGCCCGTAGCGTCCTTCAGGGGCGATCCCTTTGGTTTGACCCCGATCCAAACAGTTCCCTCTTCCCCAAACGCGACGAGCTGCAAGGTGCCACCCGGAGATTGGGCCTCGTCGAGAACCCGGCCTTCCGGTAACTCATTCCTCAAGCCGTCAACCTCTGTTCGGCTGCTGGATGAAACGCGATGTTGCCGTACACGCTACTCGGACTCGATGTCGCTTCGTGACGAGAGCGACATCTGCCCTCCGGCATCGAGAGGCTGTCCGGTTCGCGTGCCTAACGAACCGCAGCAGATCCCTCGACGGTCTTCGTGATGATGGAAGTCATTTGGGTCCCTGATTGCTTCGTGCTTCTTCAGCACGATCACGAACCGGCCGAGTATCTGGTGGGAATGCTCAGCCTCGCCGCTCGGGTATGGAATGCGTGAAGATGAACGATCAAGGTCTCGAGAGCTCCGACCAGGGACACAAGCTCTCGCGCGCGCCCGCTGCTCTTCGCATTCTGGGCGGAGCCGCCTTGGCATGGGGCGTGTTTCTGGGCCTTGGATTGATTACGGCGATCGCGGGTACACAATAACATCTTTGCCGGCACCCTCGCTGACTGGACTGCCATTGTGGCTCTGTTCGTTGCGTCCATCGCGTTCATCTCTACCGGTCTCGACGGCGCTGCCCATGATGCGAGTGTAGGCCGACCGACGCCCACGAGGGCCTCAACTTGGGGGAGCAATAGGTCATGCCCCTGCGCCTGCCTCTCGCTCGAGTATTGGATTCGTCACGGAGCGATAGTCCACGCCCCAACACAGCGATTCTGCTGCTCGAGTCTCGACGCCGGTCGCGTTGGAGGGCTCACGTGCCCGACATAGCCGCCGTGACGGCTCGAACGGTGATGACGACACCCATGGCGATGAAGGACCGGCCCAAAGAACCTCCTGCTCGCCCGGGCCTCCACGTCTTCGTCAAGGTGCTTCTTCATCGTGGGGAGCGAATAGAACCACGGGATCCGCGCATACCACCACCGGTTGTATCGGACGTTGATCCTGGCGATTCGCCGAGGCGCGACGAGTTGAAACACGCCCAACCCGATGCACGCGAGGCCGAAGATCAGGCCAGCGATCAGCTCGACCACACGGTTCTTATCGGAGGGCGGAAGAGGTCGCTTCAGCCGTCTCATGCCCCGCCGCAGGCTGAGTCGTTGTGTCGTTTATCGGCGGACAGCGATACTCCTGCCCCAACGGCCGACGATCGCGCAAAGCCGGCGAATTAGCCAGCTCTCGCCTGCCGGGGAGCGTGACAAGTTATGGCGTTAGAGACCCTACTGCCTCACGGTCGATTGTCGGATTCACGCCTCGCGAACGAGGGTCCAACGGACCCTGCCTAGTTCGGATCGAAAACCCCCGGCTCATGCTGTTCCAGCCAGGCGCGCTCGTTCCCGAGAAGCCGTTCCTGGCGTCGCCGTGTGGCGTCAAGAGCTGCCTGTGCTCTGGGGTCCCCTTGGTGGCGCAGGAGGAAGGGAACGACGAAGGAGGCTTCGGGTGGCTGGCACTCATATCGACGCCTTCCGCTCGTGAGGCCCTTCAGTCGATCTGCCATGAACGGCACGTCCTGGACGTCTCCGAACCGGGCAAGCCATATCTCTGCTTCTAACTTCTCCTGCCACTGTCGCCCCTCCGCGAGTTGGCGGGCATACTCGACGACCCCGGAACCAAGACGTACGCCCAACGATCCGAGCGACACGCAGCGCACCTCGACACTGGCATGGCGCAGCAACGATTCAAGAGCCAGGATCGATTCCTCAGATCGCATGTAGCCAAGCGCATTTGCGACGTAGACGAGTCCGTAGCGGTCAGCATCCATCCGGTCGAGCAGCGCGCGCTCCACGCGATCAGCCGGGGCCAGGCGAAGACATTGGACCGCCGCGTGCCAAACCAACCACTCCCGGCGATGGACCAGTCGCAAAAGTGGCTCAGCGGGCAAGGGCTGCGGCGGATCGAGGTTCGCGAGGCCATCGAGCGCGGTTGCCGCCTCGTACTTGTTCGTCGTCGCATCAGCATGGTGAAGAAGGAGCTCAGCCGTCTGTTGATCTCGAAGCGCATAGCCGATTCGCTCGATGCACAGGATCGACTTGTGCCGCAGCTGCTTGTCCTTCGACTGGAGCAGTTCCTTCGCACGTGCGAGCACTCGTGGATCGTGAAGCCGCTCCAGTAGGCCTAGATCCTCTTGCGGCGGGATGACATGATGCCGGCCCGCCTCCGCAATCAGGTCGTCGAGTTCACCCACGAGGTCACGGTACATCGGGGTTGTGGACCCGATGTCGCTTCCGGCGGGAACGACACTCCCAGTCCGCCCCAGACAGGCCCCTGGGCGCCCGGGCGCGTGACAAGTTGTGCCGCTAACTCGCCTCGCCCGGAATATCGGATTCGTCACGAAGCGACACTGGGCGACCTGGTCTGCATGCGGACTCGGTCGGGAACTCCTCCGTTGGCACCAGTTCGTGCGTGAAGTCGAGGACGTAACCAGGTTTCAACTCATCAACCGAGAAGTCGAAGTCCATCTGGTAGTACTCGCCGCTGTCGACATGGACGGTGTAGCGAACACCCGGTTCGAGAGGGTGCCTCAACTCCGTTACCTCCCGCCATCCCTTCGGGGTTAGGCCGCCGACGACGATGACCGGAGGGAAATGCCCCGCTTTCCGACCAGACCCCCTGTCCTCCCGAAGAGCCCAGACGGGTCGGGTCGACAGGTCGTCGCCCGCGGGTTTGACCCAGATACTCCAGGCACCCAGACACATGCCGAACCGAAGCTCAACGGTGCCATGCGATGTCAACGAGAGCCCGAACGCTTCCGAGGGCGGCCCTTCGCACGCGGTCAAGCCGAGGGCCAGAGCCACCAGAACAATCGATGCCCGACGGCTCACCGGAGTCCCTCCGCGCTGCCTGCCAGTGTAAAGATTCACGCTCGCGTTGCGACGGGCCTTACCGATGATGTCGCTTTCGGCGGGAAGCGACCCCTAGACCGCTCCGGGACAGGCCCTGGGCGCCGGGGCGCGTGAGGCCTCCGTCAGAGACAGGCGCGTGACGGCGCTAGAGACTAGTGACCAACGAGGGGTAGCGCGCGCCTCGTCCCTCTGTGTCGGTGGGCCAAGGGCTGCCTAGCGACCGAGCAGTTCACAGTCGCGGAGAAGCGTTTGCAGATTCCCAAGGGAGTTTGAATAGCGTCCCCTTGGGTCCACTTCAGGTGTCATGGCGCGAACCCCGCCCTTGTCATGGGGTTTCGCGTTGTCTCCGTTGCCGCCGCTCCCCATCAGGCCTGATGGAATCCTGAAAGTGGGCTGCACGCGGTCCCGCGCTTCCACAACCAGACTGTGGACGAACGCCTGCGCCACCGCCTTGCGAACCGGCTCCGCACCGGTCTCTGCGACCTCGATGAGCTGGACCCGCAGCTGTTCGAGGTCTTCTGGTGAGGGAACCGGCGCTTCGTCGGATGCAGCCTCAGCGGCGAGCTCCGCGCGGCGGCCGCGGAGGGCCTGAGCCTTGCGCCCGAGCTCGCGCACGCGTTCTCCGAACATCTCCTCGGTCACCCTGCCGTTCTCGAAGGCGTGCATGTACCGCTCAACCGCGGCCTCGGTCTTCGCGAGTTCGGCATCCGTGGCCGCGAGCTCGTCGCGTCGCTGCCTGGCGCCCACGACGGCCTGTCGGCGCCGAACAGCGATGGCTCGGCCGATGATGCCGGGGTCGGTGTACAGATCGCCCAGGGCGGCGAACACGGCCGCCTCCAGCGCGTCCGCGCGAACTCGCGATCCTTGGCAGGCTCCGGCACCGTACCGCTGGCGCGACCAGCACGAGTAGTAGCGGTACCGATGCCGCTTCCCAGTTGCCGCCGTCCCGATGTATCGGCGGCCGCACCCTCCACAGGTGATGAGCCCGGTGAGTAGGTAGTCAGGATGGGTGTCGGCGAACCGCCGGTCGTATCCCTCGCCGCGGCGGGCCAGGAGCGCCTGAGCCTTCTCGAACAGCTTCGGGTCGAGCAGGGGTTCGGCGCTCGATCGGTGCCAGGTGCCGCGGAACGAGACCTCGCCCAGGTACGCGCGGTTGCGGAGCACGCCCAGGACGACCTTCGCGCTCCACGGACGCCCGGCACGGGTGCGGAGCCCGTCTGTGTTCAACTCGTGCGCGATTGTGACGGCGCCTTGGCGGTCGATCGCGTAGCGGGAGAAGATCCGCTCGATCACTGGGAACTCGGTCGGCTCCCGGGTGAGGCGGCCATCGACGTCGAGGCGAAGTCCATACGGGGGACTGCCCCCTGGCCACCCGCCTCTGGCCGCCTTTCGTTCCATCCCGGCTACGACCCGATCGATGATGGTGGCTCGCTCGAATTCGGCGAAGACGCCGAGCAGCTGCACCAGCATCCGACCCGTTGCCGTGGACGTGTCAATCGGTTCGGTGGCCGAACGGAACGCCACGCCAGCCCGTTCGAGTTCTTCGAGGAGATGGACCAGGACCTTGAGCGAGCGCGCGAACCGATCCACGCGGTACACGAGCAGGACATCGTACAGGCCGAGGCGTGCGTCGCGAAGTGCCTCCGAGAGCGCGGGCCGCTCCGCGTACGCGCCGCTTGTCTGATCGACGTAGGTCCTAACGCGGTCCCAGCCCGGCTGGATGGGCACGAACGCGGCGAGCCGCTGCTCCTGAGCCTCCAACGAGAACGGCTGGCGCTCCTCGTCTGTCGAGATCCGCAGGTACAGTGCGACCCGAGTGGCAGCCTCAGCCTTCGGCGCTTCCATGGTGGTCCGCTTGGTGGGGCTCATCACCGCCTCCTTCCCGCTTGGCGGGCACCGCTGGTGAAGACGGATGAGACCTCGACTCGCCGGCAGCGTCAACGATGCCGGAGTGGCCGGGACAAACCACTGCGAGGAGGGCAGCGACGGCTTCCACTGCGATCCTCTCTTCCTCTGCGGACATCGCCACGCGGTGGGCGGCGAGGAGATGGAGCGTGCTCGGAGTCTCGGATGCCATGGACCGGCCCACGGGCCACGGTTGCGCCACCTCATGAACCGCTTCCCCAGCGGTGTTCGGTCACAAATCACGAGGCAGCGACCCTGGAGACCCGAGCTTCGCCAACCGCGGAAATCCTCCCCCAGGCCTACACGATGCGATGCTTCACTCGCCCTGTATGGGTGAGGTGCAGGATGCGAGCGTGAGCCCACGGCCTGAGTCGGAACTGGAGCGTCTCTTCGAGACCGAGGCGAGCGCATCTGGAGAGCGCCGGTCGCGTACACAAGAGATCGAGAAGTGGCAAGCGATGCCGTGGCGGAGGCGTCTACCCGTAGTATCGGTCATCGCCGGATCGGTATAGGAGTTAGAGGCGGTGCCGTAACGCGGACTGGGGCAAGCCCCATTGAGAGGCGCCCAACGTGGTATCGACCGTAGGATGAGCTGCCATGATTGACCTCCCCGACGGCGTCGTCACATTCGTCTTCACCGACGTGCAGAGCAGCACGCGGATGTGGGAGGAATCGCCCGAGGCGATGGCGCGAGCGCTCGGGCTGCACGACGAGATCATCGACGAGGCGGTCGAGGCCCACGGCGGGCTCTCGGTGAAGCCCCGCGGCGAGGGTGACAGCAGGTTCCTCGTGTTCAGCGACGCAGGCAACGCCCTTCACGCGATCGCGCAGATCCAAGCCCGTCTCGCCTCCGCCGACTGGACGACACCGAGCCCGATGCGGATCAGGGCGGCGCTGCACACGGGTACCGCCGACCTGCAACTCGGTGACTACTACGGGTCGGTGGTCAACCGGGCGGCCCGACTGCGGGCGATCGCTCATGGCGGGCAGACCGTCATGTCACGTTCGACGTGGGACTTGGTCCGGGATCGGCTGCCCGACGGCGTCACGGTTCGCGACATGGGCGAGCACCGCCTTAAGGACTTGACCCGGCCCGAACATGTGTATCAGCTCAACGTGGCTGGACTCCCTGACGCCTTCCCTCCACTCGCGTCCCTTGACGCGATCCCGAACAACCTCCCGATCCAGCTGACCGAGCTCGTCGGACGGAGCATCGAACTGGCAGATGCCGAACAGCTCGTCACTCGAACCCGCCTGCTCACGATCATGGGACCGGGAGGCGCCGGAAAGACCCGGTTGGCCATCCAGGTGGCGGCCGAGATCACCGCCGACTTCCCGGACGGAGTGTTCTTCGTTGGCCTCGCCGACGTCAGCTCCAGCCGCGACATCGTCCAAGCCGTCGCCGAGTCGCTCGGCGTCGCCCTGTCATCCGATGAGGACGTGAAGACCCAGCTGTTGACCTACCTGACGAACAAATGCCAGCTGCTGGTCTTCGACAATTTCGAGCATCTCATCGACGGTGCCTCGATCGTGACCGGGATCCTGCAGACCGCCCCGCAGGTCAAGGTGCTGGTTACGTCGCGCATCAAGCTGAACGTGACCGGGGAGACGGTCTTCACGTTGGCGGGCCTCGAGACGACGTGGGCGTCGCCGGACGAGGCCTTCCATACCAGCGGCGTCCACCTGTTCGTCGACGCCGCGAGGCGAGCACGCCCCGGGTTCAAACTCGCGCCCGAGGACCTCGACCCCGTCTGGGAGATCCTCCGACTGACCGGAGGGTTGCCGCTCGGGATCCTGCTGGCGGCGGCGTGGGTCGACATGTTACCGGCGAGCGAGATCGCGGCAGAGATCGCCAAGAACCTCGACTTCCTCGAGACGGAGATGGGCGACGTCCCCGACCGGCATCGCAGCCTCCGGGCGGTATTCGAGTACTCGGAGTCGCTGCTGAGCCCAGAGGAGCGGGGCACGTTCCTCGCTCTCTCGGTCTTCCGGGGCGGCTTCACGCGCGATGCGGCCGAGGCGGTGACGGGAGCCTCGCTGCGCAGACTGTCCACTCTGGTCAACAAATCCCTCGTCACGCCGAGTCCGGGGGCTGGCCGCTATGCGGTGCACGAGCTGCTGCGCCAGTACGGCGAGGCCGAGTTACGGCAGGATGCCGAGCTCAGTCGGCATGTGGACGAGGCACACGCGGCCTTCTACGCGGCGCTCATGAAGGAGAGCCTCGCCCTGTTCGTCCGCGGTCAATCAGCTCGCGCGTTGACGATCGTCGAGCACGACATCGACAACGTGCGATCGGCCTGGCGGCACCACCTATCTGCGGGCGACGCAGCGGGAGCACGGCCGTTCGTCGAAGGGCTCTGGTACCTATACGAGACCCGCGGCTGGTATCCGGCGGGGGTCAGTCTGTTCGGTGAGGCGCTGGAGGCCCTTCCTTTGGACGGGGAAGACGCGGAGGTGGTCAAGCTGAGGGCACTCGCGGGGGCCGCGCAGGCCTGGTTCCAGGCGCTCGTCGGTCAGCCGGAAGCCGGCGAAGTCGTCGCCAGGATCGCAGCTGAGATGTTGCAGGAGTCCCCGGACCTCGACGGCTACATCATGGCCGCGCAGTGTCGGGCCGTCTCGCTTGTGTACCTCGGCCGCATGGATGAGATGGCCGAGTGCATGGACGCGGCGATGGCGGTGGCCGACGCCACGCATCATCCCTTCTGGTCTGCCGCGACGCGGAACTGGCGAGCCTTCGGCGCGGTGCTTTCGGGCGACATCGCAACCGCGTCGAAGCTCCTCCCCGAGGCGTACGAGGTATTCGAAGCGCTGAACGAGCGCTTTTTCATGTGTTGGAACCTTTGGCTCCAAGCCATGATCGCGACCCAGCAGGACCGGGCGCAGGACGCCATCGGCCTTTACGCGAGGCAAGTGAGCGCCTGCCGCGACATCGGCTACATGCGGGGAACGATGGTGGCCCTCGAGGGACTCGGGGAGGCCAATGTCGCCGCCGGTAGGTTCGAGGAGGCCGAACGGGCCTTCATCGAGGGCGTGGAGTCGGCAGACAAGATGGGCATGATCAGAGACATGCTCGGGTTGATGGCCAAGATCGCGAAGGTCCGGGCGGCCAGGGGGCAGACCGCGGCGGCGGTCGAGCTCCTGGGAACCGTCCTCGCAGAGCCGCGCAGCGCTCAGCAGCCGTTCACGGCCAACACGCCAATCAAGGACGTCGCTGCTGAGGCGCTCGACGGCCTCCGCGACGCGCTCAGCCCCGACGTGTACTCGGCGGCCCTTGACCGCGGAACATCGACTCCGTTCGAGGTCGCGGCGAAGGAGTTGATGACAGCTTCGATCGAACTCCACGCGGATCGCGGGTTTCCCGACCCGTAGCGTGCCGCTCGCATGACTGGAGGCGTGAGGCCCCCGATCCCGGTTCGAGGGATCGGGGGCTACCTGCCTGGGGGATCGGGCAGGGTCTACTCGTCGCCGCCGAGGATGTCTCCCTCATCGTCGGCCGCCGTCGGAGTGTCGGCCTCGTCGGCCGCCGTCGGAGTGTCGGCCTCGTCGGCCGCCGTCGGAGTGTCGGCCTCGTCGGCCGCCTCTTTCGGCTTGACTGCGGCATTCGGCTGAGGTTCGTACGCCGGTGCCGAGGACGATGCGACACCCGACCATGTTCAGCCGTGCGAGCAGCGAGGTAAGGCCGGCGGGGAACTGACCGACTCCACCGCCGAGACTCGTACGCGACTGCATGAATCTGCCACCAAGTCCAGGGTGGCACCGTCCGGGGTGATGGTCACGTTCACCAGCAGAAACATAGCCCAAGGGGTCGGACGATCTAGTCGTCCGACCCATCGTCCGACCGATGGTCCGAGGGAGGGTCCGATCCGGCGACCAACCCTCGGGGTGCTCGGGGCACCCTACCGGTCGCCGTTTCCACGCCGCAGGATCGAGTTCGGCGCGGCCAGCCGGATCGGCGGCCCGTGTACCAGCAGCGGGGTGTTCGCATGATGCCACCCCAGGACCACTTTCAGCCCCTTATTCGAACTCGGGCGTGAGAACAGAGGCGCGAACACGTCTGCAGGAGCCGTGCCTCTCGCACGACCTGTAACAGGCCGCGGCGGTCAAGACGCCCGCCGCGGCCTGGGTGAGCAGAATCTTGTGGGTCCCGCTACCGCAGGGTCACCGCTCCCCCCGAGTTCCCTCAGCAACCTGAACCAGACCCGGTCCGGTTCCGGTCACTTGGGGCTGCGAGTAGTTGAGGGCGACGACCGCGAGGCCCGGGCCCGTGCCGGTGACGCTCGAACTCGCGTAGCTCCGGGAGAGGGCCGAAGCCCGCGTCCCCTCCTGGGTCAGTCTTGTCAGGCCTGGTCCGGTTCCCGTGATGGCCAAACCTGAGTAGATCCGGGGGAGTGCCGCAGTCCGCGCGGCCCCCTCGGCCACTTGGATCAGCCCCGGTCCGGTCCCACTGATCACGGAACCAGAGGCAGCCGCCTTTCGCGGCACCGGCAAGGCCGCTCGCTCATCGCTGCGAACCGCCAGGTTGAGCGCCACCGCGCTCATAATCAACGCGGTTACGGCGAGGGCGGAAACCGCTGCGGTCCACAGCGTGAACGGCGTCGGCCGAGCGGAGACTCCCATGGTTCCCGCCTTCGTGCTCATGGCTCCTCCCTTCGGGATGTGTGCGGATTCCTGAGCCAGAGAGTAGGAGGAGTAACCCCGCGAGGAATCCCTGAAACCCGTGTCGATCGAAGTGGCTACCGGTTAGGTTTTCCGGGTCAGGCCCCGGTGGGGCGGGATAGGAACCTCGAGGCCAGTTCCGTGCGGGAACGAATGCCCAGCTTGCGGTAGATCCGCTTGAGGTTGGCTTCCACCGTGTGGACGCTCACGAACAACGCCTCGGCCACCTCTCGATTGGTGCTGCCCGAAGCCACCAGCTCCGCGACCCTGCCCTCAGTGGGGGTGAGGCCGAGCAGGGCGGGGACCCGGCCGCCGATCCGCGCGAGCTCGGCACTTGCCTTCTCTGCCCACAGCGGAGCACCCAACTTCTCGAAGGTGTCCAGGGCCCGCCTGAGGGTCTCCCGTGCCTCCCGCTTGCGCTTCGCTCGGCGCTCGACCGCTCCCTTCACCAGGAGGGTGCGCCCCAGTTCGAAGGGAAGGGGCAGGCGGTCGTGCTCCCGGATCGCCTCATCTGCGGCGGAAAGCGCCGCAGGAAGATCACCCCGAGCAGCGGAGAGAAGTGCCCGGCACCTGGCCGCGGTGGCCAGGGCCCAGGCCCGGTCGAGCTGCCTGCCCTTCTCCTCGAACGGGGCCAGGAGGGCCTCTGCCTGCTCCAGAAGTCCCAGGGCCACCAGCACCTCGACGTCGTCCGGGACGATCCGGAAGTACGCCGGCTCCTGAACGCCCATCGCTTCCTTGAGCTCGATGGCCTTGGCCAGGTGACGGTGCGCCTTCGCGTGGTTGCCGAGGGAAAGCTCCACGAACCCCAGAACCGAGAGGTTCAGCACAATGGTGAGCACCTCGCCCGCGGCCTCCGTGAGCCGCAGGCCTTGCTGGGCAGCCAGCCGCGCCGCGTCGACCCGTCCAAGGTGCGCTTCGACGAGGCCCGTGGCGAACTGCGCCATGGCCTGGTAGAAGGCCTGACCCGTCTGATGGGCCGCCGCCATAGCCTGGCGGGCATACTCGTTGGCCGCCTCCCAGTCGCCCCCTCGGCACTCAAGCTCGGCGAGGTGGTAGTGGAAGCCGGCGATGGGGTTCTCGATACCGCGCTCGGCGGCGTCGGCCAGGAGCATGTGGAACTTCTCCCGGGCCGCGTCCAGGCGGTCGGAGTACTTCAGGAGCTGGGCGAGAACGAAGCTCGGACGAAGCACGGGGAGAGGAACACCTCCAGCATGTGCCGCTCCAGGGCGATCCCCCGATCCAACATGTCGAGGTCGAGCCCCCTTCCCAGGAGGAAGTGGACGAAGGGATAGGCTTGGTACGCCTCCGCCAACACCCGTGGTTCCTGCAGCGACTCCGCCAGGTCCAGCGCTGCACGAGCGTGCCGCTCCGATGCCTCGACATCGCCCCTGAACAGCCAGGCGTAACCGAGGCCTTGCTCGATGGAAGCTCTCAGGGCGAGTTCGTCTCCGGTCTCCTCCAGGGCGCGGGTGAACACGTCGACGGTGGACCGCCAGCCCTCCTCCGCCGCGATGATCATCCCCAGGTCCAGCAGAGCCCTGGCCAGTCGCGCCCCCGGACTCGAAAGCTCCACGGCCTGCTGCAGTACCTTTCGGGCCAGCGAGGTATCGCCGGACTCGAAATGGGCGAGGCCCTCCTCGTGGGTTCGACGGCGGAGGTCCTCGAGTCGATCCGAGGACGTCGCCCGGCGGGCCATCTCCCACAACTCGGCCGCGGATTGAGGGGCTCCCCGGGAGGCGGCCCGCCTCGCGGCCTTCTCGAGTGCATCTGAAACTGCGGCATCCGGACCTTCGACTGAGAGGGCCAGATGGCGGGCTCGCTCCTCCGGGTCGTTGACGACTCCGGCTAGCTTTGCATGGAGTTTCTGTCGCTGGACCTGTGGCATGGCTTGATAGATGGCGGAGGCAAGCAGCGGGTGGGTGAACTGATGCGGCCACCCTCGACCTCCACCACCATATGGTCAATGGCCGGCCCAAGGCGACCGTCGACGCCGCGGGAGGGGACCATCGCCGCGGCCACCACATCGAGCGTCGGGGCCGACAGGGCCGAGACAACCTCGAGTGCTTGCACAGACCGTGAGGGAAGCCCCGCCAGGCGGTCCTCGATGAGTTCTTGCAGCCGGTGTGGAATGGGAAGGGGCTTGCCCGCCGCCACATCACCCCCGCGTCGGAGGAGCGCCAGACCGATCTCCAAGGCGGAGAACGGATTGCCCCCAGACATCTCATTGAGGTGCAAGAGGGTCGGCCGCGGGAAGCCGGTGCCCAACCGAGCCCGGAGCACCTGGTCGAGGGCGTCCACGGAGAGCGCCCCGATGCGAACCTCATGAACCCTTTCCTCCGGGAAGGCCGAGGCAACGTGCAGCGGGTCCTCCACCAGGCCGCCGCCTCGCACCGCCGTTAGTAGACCGACCGGCTCCTGCTTCAGGCGGCGCACGACGAACTGCAGCACACGAGCTGAAGGGAGGTCGATCCATTGGACGTCGTCGATGGCCACCACGACGGGTGCGGAGGACGCCAGCGATCGCAAGCACCCCAGGACGGCCAGGCAGACAGCCCGCTGGTTTGGCCGGGCGCCGGAGCTCGCGGCCCGCAGCAGAGCCACGTCGAGCGCGTGGCGCTGCGGCCCGGGCAGCGTTGGGAGCGCCTCCTCGATAGCAGGTTCGAGGAGGTCGCCGAGGGCAGCGTATGAGAAGCGCGTCTCCGCCTCCACTGGACGGGAGGTCAACAGGTGATAGGACTTCTGAAGAGCGCCCTCCACCCCTTCCTTCCACACCGTGGTCTTCCCAATGCCCGGATCACCCGAGAGGAGTAGGGCGGCCGGGCCGGCGTGGATCGAGTCCAGGAAACGCCACAGAGCCACGAGCTCCGATTCGCGGCCGATGATGATTTGGGCCAACGCGGTCCCCAGTTCGACCGACGCCAAGATTCTACGGATGCCGAGTCACCGGGTAAGGTGAGTCACAGTATCCTTGTCCGACCGGGCCCTGCTGCCCCCGGGGGAGTCGGACCAGACCTGCGACGCCTGATGCGGCTCCGACAGCGGCTGCGCCCACGGCACTGTTGCGTTGGCTAAAGCCCGGGCGCGGTGGACCTATCCGTCTCGGCACGTATCAGATCACGAGGGCCAGTTCGGCGAACGCGTCGGCGAGACGAGCCGTCGGTCGCACATCGGTCCCGAGGTCGTAGAAGCCCCGGCGGAGGTTCTGGACGAAGGCGTGCCCGCCGACGATCACCCTCGCAGTTCGGTCACGTTTCAGCCCTCGCATTGGTCGAAGGCGCTCCTTGAGACGCCCGTGGTCGGTCTCGAGCGGATTGTTCGCATGGGCCTCCGTGTCGTGGAAGGCCGCCAGGAGCAGCTCATCGAGGACGCGAGGGGACTGTTGCATTGGCTGAAGGGCGGGCGCGACGGAGCGATCCAGCGCTGACGCGAGCTCGGCCTGCGACCGGCTCACCGCATCGGGGGCATGCCTCCACCGATCGGAAGCATAGGCCGCGAGGACGAGGCGGCGATGCGGGGAATCCCCATGCTTTCCTCGCTCGTATGCCTCTCGAGTGGTTCTCTCGCCGGAGACATCCGGCAGTTCGAGGACACCGACCGAGAGGAGGGGGAAGATGAGAAGGACGCTGAGCTTATTCGCGGGAACGGTTCTCGCGGTCGCCCTGATCGTGCAGGGGTCCGCGGCGAGTCCCGGTGGCATGCCGGTCCTCGCGTTCAACACGATGGCCCCCGTCGTCGGGCCGTTCGTGGGTGTGGCGAACCCGATCAGGGGTGTCAACGGTGGCGGTCTCCCGTGGCAGATCGACATGGCACACGGCCTGCTCGGAGGAGACGGACGGCTCTTGGTACAGGTTCAGGGGTTGGTGTTGCTCGATGGGGCGCCGGTTCCCGAGAACCTCAGAGGGACGAATCCCATCCCCGCGTTCCGGGCCATCGTGAGCTGCCTGACCATCGTCGACGGAGCTGCGGCCACCACGAACGTCACGACCGATCCCTTCCCTGCGACGACGACCGGCGATTCGAAGATCCAGACCACCGTGAGCCTGCCGAGCCCGTGCTTCGCCCCAATCATCTTCGTCGGGCCATCCGGCACCACGTGGTTCTCGGTGACCGGGCAATAGGGCGGGGCGGCGGCCTATTACATGCGCATGATGCGGGCCAGCCAGGCGTGGATCGACCAGTCGGCCACGCGCGTCTCGAAGGAGGCGTCCTCGATCGAGTCCACGGTCCAGCCCTCGGCGAACGTCTCGCGGATCTCCGCTTGCGACACGCGGCGCGGGCCGTAGCCCCACTCGTTACGCTCGCTCCAGCACAACATGAAGTAGCGGCCGCCGGGCACGAGCACGGCATGGAGGTTGTGCGCGAACACCGGACGCTCCTCGTCCGGGAATGAGTGGAACAGGCCGACGTCGATGCCGGTGTCGAAGGTCCGGCCGAGCTCCGCGACGCGTAGGGCATCCCACACGACGAACTCCGCCTCGACCCCACGATCCCGGGCCTTCGCCGTCGCCCGCTCGATAGCTACGGGTGCGGCATCCAGGCCGAGCACCTCATGGCCACGCGCTGCGAGGTAGAGCGCGTTCTCGCCGGTCCCGCACCCCACATCGAGGACCGACCCGGCGATCTCGCCGGCCTCGGCGAGGCGGACGACCGTGGCCTGCGGCCGGCCGATGTCCCATGGCGGGGTCCCCTCGTACGCGACGTCGAAGAAGGTCATTCCGGCTCCACGGC
>WNGB01013704.1_pt1 | contig 16135 bp, 22 predicted proteins | sample 5400681 | NCBI WGS metagenome assembly WNGB01 (sample SAMN13153367, study PRJNA577476) | soil metagenome | isolation source: 115 cm soil or saprolite under grassland replicate 2 | place: USA:California | collected 2016-06-15 | reverse complement strand
TACGTGACGCGACGCGTAGATCGACAAACCAGCCCCTTGCCACCCTGCTGCACAGACTCAACTTTGTACTGCGGGGATGGACGAACTACCACCGTCACGGGGCAGCGGCTAAAACCTTCGCCTTCCTCTCCGCCTTCACCTGGCGGCGAGTTTGGTGTTGGCTATGCCACAAGTACTCGAAGACGGGCATGGGTGTGCTGCGACGGCGCCACACCCGGAACCGGTGGCCCGAGCAGGACGGCGCGCGCTTGTTCAAGCCGGCAGCGGTTCCCATTAGGCGATACCGCTATCGGGGAGCAGCGATTCCCTCACCGTGGGTGACGACGATCAAGGCAACGTCATAGCCGATTGACATGGATGCGTGGAGAGCCGGATACGGGGCCAACTCGTATGTCCGGTTCGGAGGGCGGAGCGAGGAAACGGGCGGGTTGAAACGCCCGTACCGCGCCTCGCCCCGACCCTACTGGAACCTGCTCGAGGACCAGGTCGAGCTCCTGCTGGTGAATGCACACCACGTCAAGCAGGTGCCCGGCCGCAAGACCGACGTCAAGGATTGCGAGTGGCTGGCCGATCTGCTCCGCCACGGACTCCTGCGCGCCAGCTTCGTGCCAGATCGTCCCCAGCGCGAGCTGCGCGAGCTCACGCGCTATCGCACCTCCCTCATCCGTGAGCGCTCCGCCGAGATCAACCGCGTCCAGAAGACCCTCGAAGGCGCCAACATCAAGCTCGGCGACGTGGCCAGCAACGTCCTCGGCGTCTCAGGTCGCCAGATCCTCACCGCGCTAGTCTCGGGCACCGCCGACCCCACCACGCTGGCCGACTTCGCCCGCGGCAAGCTGCGGTCCAAGCTGCCCCAATTACAGCGCGCGCTCGTCGGTCAGTTCGGAGCACACCAGCGCTTCTTGCTCGCCCAGCAACTGGCGCATCTGGACGCCCTGGATGAGCTCATCGAACAACTCAACACCGAGGTGGAGCACCGGCTGCACCCTTTTGACGACGCACTCAATCGCCTCGACTCCATCCCTGGCGTCGGTCGACGCACTGCCGAGACCATCGTCGCCGAGATCGGGCTCGACATGACCAGGTTCCCCACCGCGGCCCACCTCGCCTCTTGGGCGGGCATGTGTCCTGGTAACAACGAGAGCGCTAGGCAAGCGCAAGAGCGGCAAGACGCGCAAGGGTGATGCCTGGCTGCGCGCCGCCCTCATCGAAGCCGCGCACGCCAGCAGTCGCGCTCGCAACACCTACCTCGGCGCGCAGTACCACCGTCTCATTACACGACGTGGCAAGAAGAAGGCGGTCGTCGCCGTCGGCCACACCATCCTCGTCATCGCCTATCACCTGCTGCGCGACGGGGTGGATTACGCCGATCTCGGACCGCGCTATTTCGATGAGCGCGACGAACAACACGTCACCCGTCGATTGGTCCACCGCCTGGAAGCCCTGGGCTACTCCGTGCAGCTCGAACGCCCCGCCGCCTGACGGCGGCGACGGCTATTTCACAGCAGTCGTCCCCGCGGCGCGCCGCGACCGTTCCGGATGAAAACCTTGACCCTGTGAGTAGCGTTGGTACGTGCTCGGGGTGCTCCCACGGTCGGGTTCATTTGGTGCATCGAGCCCGTACAGCAGTCTGACCGAGGCGTTGCGCGGCACCATTGCCTGTGGCACTTGCTCCAGCAGCGACCACGTAGCCGAATCTCGCATCGTTGCAACGCTTGCCTCCGCGCACACTCGCGAACAACCAGCAAGAGGTGCAGCATATGCAAGTGCAATATCCGTGTTGCTGCGGATTGGATGTGCACAAGGCCACCGTCGTGGCGTGCCTCCTCCAGGTGGATGCGGAGGGTCAGCGCTCAACAGAGATACGCACGTTTGGCGCGACTACGAACGAGTTGCTCGCGCTCGGAGACTGGCTGCGCACCTCCGGTGCCACACATGTGGCGATGGAGGCAACCGGTAGCTATTGGAAGCCCGTGTTCAATCTCCTGGAGGGCCAGTTCACGGTTTGGGTCGTCAACGCCGCGCACATCAAAGCGGTGCCCGGCCACAAGACTGACGTCCACGACGCGGAGTGGATCGCCGATCTGTTACAGCATGGACTGCTCAAGCCGAGCTTCATCCCTGATCGTTTCCAGCGTGAACTACGCCATCTGACGCGCAGCCGCACCATCGTCGTGGATGAACGCTCGGCGGTCGTCAATCGCGTGCAGCAGGTCATGGAAGATGCCAATCTCAAACTTGCTGGAGTAGCTACCGACATCATGGGCGTATCCGGGACGAGCCATGCTGGCAGCAATCGTCGCCGGCACCACCGATTCGGCCACTCTGGCGAACCTGGCCCGAGGCAAGCTGCGTAGCAAGCGCGAGCAACTGGAGCGGGCCTTGAGCGGTCGCGTCGACGCACACCATCGCTTGTTGCTTGGGATGCACCTGGCCCACATTGACTTCCTGGACGAGCTGGTCGCCCAGCTAAACGCCGAAATCGCCGAGCGGCTGAAGCCTTTTGAGGACGAGTTGAACCGCCTGGACGCCATCCCTGGCGTGGGCCGCTCTACCGCTGAGGTACTCCTGGCAGAGATCGGTCCCGACATGACACGCTTCCCAACAGCGGGCCATCTGGCATCCTGGGCGGGCATGTGCCCTGGCAACTATGAGAGCGCCGGCAAACGCAAGAAGGGCAAAACCCGAAAGGGTAGTAAGTTCTTGCGGCGGGCGCTGGTCGAAGCCGCGCGAGCCGCGGCGCGTAAGCGGGGCTGTTATCCCGCAGCCCAGTACCGTCGTCTGGTTGTGCGACTTGGACCTGGCAAGGCGGCCGTCGCGGTCGGGCACACGCTGCTGATCACCGCGTATTACCTGCTACTGCGTCACGACAGCTATCGCGATCTCGATCCTTCCCAACTCGACGAACGTCTGCGCAAGCGCATCCGGCAGCGCGCCCTGGCTCAACTTCAGGCGCTCGGCTATGACGTTGCGCTCACCGAGCATCAACCCGCCGCGTAGCCCATTTTCAGCCGAATCAGCCGGTTCTCGGTTCGAGTCCGAGGGGGCTCACCTCAAAATCAAGTTCAATTTCCGAACGGCCGTTCCATTCAGGAGCGGTCGCGTTTGGTGTTTGACCCCTTATCGCGAACTTTGCTGAACGCCCAGAGCGACCGGTGCGACGGCTTCCTATGGGACGGTTGTGGGGCGTCGTCGACGTCTCGCGAGCAGTACACGACGCTGTTCGGGTAGGCGGTGAGCGGGCTGAGCCAGGTTGCAGCTAAGTGGCTGGAAACTGGCATTGACAGCACGCCGCCATCCGCCTTTAAGAGCAGCGAGCCTCACAACGCATTCCGCCGTTGGCGGAACGGCGACCACCCGGTCAGCCGATGCTACGAAAGCACTTGTAGCGCGAGTGGCCTTGCGGCCCTAGTCTGGTTGAGTCAGTCGCGGTCTACAAAGCCGCGCAGGCCGTTTTACACAGTGTTCGTGGCGCGACAGCGCCACCGGTGGAGACGGCGAACGGCATGAGCCACTTAACTCTACAGTCGAGTCGAGGGTCTAGTATCTCGAAGATCCTGGCTGGCTACGTTCTCGAGCACGGTTTTTTGACCCAAAGGGAATAAATGGGTGCCTGACTATTACTGCGTCGGTCCGAGTATGGCGGCCGACTGGGGGGATGACGGACCACCCCTGAGTCGCGCGCTGGTGCAGCGTGTCTTCTGCTATTTCGTCCCGTACTGGCGGCGCGCTTTGATCGTCCTGGCCTGCATCGGCGTGGCAGCAGGTTTGGGCCTGGTGCCGGCGCTCGTGACCAAGGGTGTCATCGATTACCTGGGTGATCCGACGGGTGGCGTGGGACCGCTGGCGGTGCTGGTCTCGGCTGGCGTGGCCGCCTCGCTGGCAGGTGGCCTGGTAGGTGTCCTGCGCACGTTCATTCAGACCTCGATCAGTCAGGGCATCATGTTCGACCTGCGCGGGCAGTTGTTCGATCGACTGCTCAAGCAATCGGTCGGCTTCTTCACCAGCCGTCGCTCGGGAGATCTGCTGTCGCGCATGAGCAACGACGTCGGGGGCATTCAGGACGTCGTGTCGGAGACCGTCTTCGGTCTCGTCTCAGACGTCATCACGGTTGTCAGCACGCTCGCGCTCATGGTGCTGTTGGACTGGCGGCTGACGCTGGCAGCGCTGGTGCTGATGCCGATCGTGCTGGTACCCACCCGCTTCGTAGGCAAGGCCACCTACCGAGCACGTAAGCAAACACAGGAACAACTGTCGCAAATCAGCAGCTACATGCAGGAGGTGCTGGGTATCTCGGGCATCCTGCTGGTCAAAGCGTTCACCAAGGAACGCGCCGAGCGGCAGCGGTTCGGCGACATCAATCGCGAGTTACGCCGGCTCGAGATCCGCGAGACGATGATCGGTCGCTGGTTCGGGCTGCTCAATCAGGTCTTCTTTACGCTTGGACCCGCCTTGCTGCTGTTGTTGGGTGGCTATCTCGTCGTGACAGGCCAGACGACGGTTGGCACAGTGATCAGCGTCGTGACCATTCTGGCCGGCCGACTGGCGGGCTCAGCTGGGTCGCTGGGCAACCTGTACGTGAACATCACTGGTTCACTCGCGCTGTTCGGACGCATCTTCCAGATCGTCGATCACCCGCCCGAGGTCGCCGAGTCGCCAGCGGCCAGGCCGCTCGGCCGAGTGGACGGTGCGGTGCGCTTCGAAGACGTGACCTTCGCCTACCCGGGCACGTCCCGAGCGGCACTCGAGGAGGTGTCGTTCGCGGTCGAGCCTGGCCAACTCGTGGCGCTCGTTGGACCCAGCGGCGCGGGCAAGACCACGCTCACCTATCTGCTTGCTCGCTTCTACGATCCCTCGGCGGGGGCAATCCTCATGGACGGGACTGACCTGCGCGAGGTCGCTCTCGAGTCGCTCAGCCAGCAGATGGGCATCGTGTTCCAGGACAGCTTCCTGTTCCACGCCAGTGTGCGCGAGAACTTGCTGTACGCCCGACCCGATGCGACCCAGGAGCAGATGGAGGGTGCCGCGCGCGCGGCGCACATGCACGACTTCATCTCGTCCATGCCTGAGGGCTACGACACGGTGGTTGGTGAACGCGGGCACCGCCTGAGCGGCGGCGAGAAGCAGCGCATGGCTATCGCGCGCGTCATCCTCAAGGATCCGCGAGTGGTGATCCTGGACGAGGCCACGTCCAACCTGGACAGCGTTTCGGAGCAGCTCATTCAGGCGGCGCTGCGCCCGCTGTTCGCCGGCCGCACCTCGTTTGTCATCGCGCACCGACTGTCGACTGTGTTATCGGCCGATGTCATCCTGGTATTCGACGGCGGCCGCCTGGTTGAACACGGAAATCATGCGGACCTCGTGCAGCGCGGCGGACTCTATGCGGAGCTCTACCAGCGGCAGTTCCTCAGCGGCCGGCCTGAACTGGAGCCCCGCGAACTGCTGACCGCCGGCGCATAGCGTGCTGCGCCTGTTCGAAGACGAACCTCTCGCCGTCGAGGCCATTGCAGCAATTCGCGCTGGCGACCTCGATAGGCTCCAGCAGCTGTTGAATGACAATCCTGACCTTGCCAGCGCGACGATTACTCGCCGCGCCCGCGGCGATCGACAGCCATTTTCGTATCCGCTCATCGGCGCGGCTGTCGACTGGCCGGGTCACTTTCCGAGCGTCGGGCAGACGATAACCATGCTCGTGGCGGCCGGTGCCGACGTCAACGCGCGCTGCTCCGGACCACACCAAGAGACACCGCTGCACGGCCCAGCCAGCAGCGACGATGTTGAGGCGCTCGACGCGCTGCTCGATGCTGGTGCTGATATCGAAGCGCCTGGAGCAGTGATCGCCGGTGGCACGCCACTGGACGATGCAGTTGGTTTCGGCCAATGGAACGCCGCTCGCCGGCTGGTCGAACGTGGAGCGCAGACGGCGATCTGGCACGCGGCGGCGCTCGGTTTGATGGATCGCGTGGAGCACTACTTCAGCGACGGCCGCCCGCGAGCACGACATCCGTGGGGTCAAGCCGACTCGAGCCCGGAGAACGACGTGACCATCGCGTTCTGGTGCGCGTGCCATGGCGGTCAGCGTGCAGCCGCCGAGTATCTCCTCGACCGCGGCGCGGAGTTGAACTGGATCTCACCCTGGGACGGGCTTACACCGCTGGATGCCGCTCGTCGTAGCCACGCCGAGGAAGTGGCGCAGTGGCTCCAGACGCTCGGCGCGCTCACGATCCGACCAGCCACAGCACGGTCAGTAGCAAGCCACCCAGGACAATCGCCGTTGCCGCCGTGATCAAAAGGATGCGTGTTGGTCGTTGCCACCCATCATGACCTGTCATCGCCGACAACACCACCGCGAACACGGCCAGGACCGGCACGGCGATCAATCCCGCGGGCCAGGGCATCACCACGAACGCCATCACTGCCACGCCTGCCGACGCGCCCGCAATGGCGGCTGCCCATCCTTGTGACTTACTGGCTGACATGCGCACGTGTGTGGGCGGCGAAGAACTCGGCAATCGCCTGCGAGGCGTCGAGCGATGCGGCCGGTCCCCACGGCACGCTACTCAGCGGGATCCCAGGCCAGGTGTGGCCGACTCCCTCGACGACGATCGACCTGACTTCCGAACCCGCTCGACATTGCCAGGTCCTGCTCAAAGCGCCACCACTTGTGGCCACCGACTCGCGGGCATCGCAGCCGTTCAGTTCGCGCCACCGACTGAGAACGTCCTGGAGCGGCGCAGTGCGTCCGCCACCCTTGATGGGCACGACCGTATCGGCCACTCCGTTGATGGTGAGCACCGACACGGGCCGGTCGGGATGGCACGGCACCGATCGGACGTCGCCGTTTGCGTCGGCCATATTCCCAGCGACTGGAGCGATCGCGGCCACACGCGAAGACAGTTCGCAGGCCAGGCGGTACGCCATCATGCCACCGCGCGACAGGCCCATAACGAACACACGCTCAGGATCGACTCCATCGGTCGCTTCGAGCCGACTAATGATCTCGCCGAGGAACGCCACGTCGTCGACGCCCGGATGCTGGCAACAGCCATACGGCTCCCAGCCGTCGGCGAATCCGTCGGGATACACCACGATCCAGCCGAAGCGCTCCGCCTGACCGTCGAACCTGGTGGCGAGCTCCTCGAGGAAGCCGTTGGTTCGGGCACTGTGCAGATCGAGAACCAGACCTGGCCGAGCGTCGCGCCGTGCCGGTCGGTACACCCGGTACGTTCGTTCGAGTTGGCCCTGGCTGATAGTGGCAAGCTCGAGCCGGCCTCTCCACTGCGCAAAGGCAGGCGGACCAGCTAGAACCACCAGCCCGCTGGCTAGAAGTGCCACAAGCCCTGCCGCTAGTGCGATGAAGATCTGCCGAACCACGACCGCTACGAACGAGGGCTGGCGCCGAGCAGCTTGTCGATGCCTGACCGAAGCTGCCCAGTTCGACCGATGATCGTCCCACCCATGCTGTCGGGCCGCGCGAGGTCGGCCGCATCCGGGCCGTACAGGGCATAGAAATCCCACGTGGTACCGAGATCGTGGGTCACGTTGTTGCTAAACCAGTTGCCGACCGCTTTCTGCTGGTCCCACAGATGCGTGACGCGTGTATCGACCAAACGCGCACCATCCCAGCCCTGCCGGCTATCGCCCGCGAGCATGTTGAACCAGACGGCGTACACCCGAACATCTGGGTTCTGGTTCTTGTTCAGAATCTCTTGTTGCACCCAACTGGCGCCTGCGCGGCACTCGGGTCAAGTGGGCGACACGAGCAGGACCAGCCGTGGCTTGCCCGCGTCCTGCGCAAAACGGGTCTGGAGATCCTGGATACTGCCGATGTCCTGCAGGGCAGCCGCATCCAACCTGCTCGTCGCGCCCGGCGCGCAGCCGAGGACGAGTGCAATGAGCAGAAGCAGCAGCAACGCAAGTATGCGCTTCATCAGCCCAGCAAGCCTCCAATCGTGAGCCAGTAGTAGATGACATACCCACCCGACACCAGGAGCAGGATTGCGCTGATTGGCTCGAGATATCGGCCGACGTCGCGAACCCGCGTGAGCGAACTGCTGAACAGCGCAGTCGCGATCGCCACGGCACTCAGCACTGCGCCCATTCCAAGCCCGTAGAGAACGAATTGGAAGAACCCTGCGAGCGGTCCTCCGAGCGTCACGGCGCTTCCGACAACGGTCAGGAAGAGCGGCAGCGTGCAACCGAGCGAGCTGATCGCGAACCCAAGTCCGTACGCCGCAAAGCCGATGACGTCTGCTCGCTGAGCAAGCCGCCCAAGCCGAGTTCCACCTACGGCCCCGAGGTTCACGTACAGCCGGCCGCCGCCAAGGATGCGTGCCCCAGCGAGGACTAGCAGACCGCCGACAGCAACGCTCAACCACGGCAAAGCTGCCACAACAAGGCTCCCCGCGGCACTTATGACGAGCCCGGCCGCCCCGAAGAGCGCGACGAAACTCACCGTGACCGATATGCCGAGCATCATGGCGCGAAACAACTGCGACGCAATCGTTCGTCGCGCGCCGGCATCCGACTTGCCGAGGTACAGCGCGAGATATCCAGGTAAGAGTCCGAAAGCGCAAGGGTTCACCGCGGCCGCCATACCCGCCGCGAACGCGTACCCGAGGGGTAGGACGGCGCCCACCCGCTGCAGAAGATCACTCGAGGCTGTCGAAAACGTGAGGACGCCGATCGCTAGCTGGGCATTGGACGCGGTCATGACCGCCAACCCGACCGCCGCTGCGACTACCACTACCGCGGTGAGCGAGCTGAGAATCTGGCGCCGCATGAGCGGCTGGTTCGCGGCGAGAGCATCCATTCCGTAAGCGCTCAGACTATCTCCATTCGACGCAGATGCTCGCGCCACGAGTCAAGAAACTCGCTTGGCGCGAACAGGCGCCCACCGGGGTGTCCTCCGCACCAGTCGGCCGCCGCCACATGCGAAGCGAAGATGGGCTGCTGCGGACAGATTGCTAGGTTCGCCTGCTCGGCACGGTGATGCTTCGAAGTTCTGGCGCACGCGGATTCATGACGGCGACAACCGAGGTGCCTGGCTCGACAAGTTCGACCTGGTGTGAATCAACCTCCACCCGAATCGGCGTTCCAGTTGCCGGACATACCGACTCCACGCGGATTGGCTTACCGCTCACCAGCGCCATCCAGAAGATGTCCACCGCGCATCCGTCCGCGTCAAGCGTCCGGGTGTCGACAGAGAGGCGGTAGCGAGCGGATGGGCCTGCATCGGTCAGGGTCAAACCCACTTGACGATCGTCCACACGTGCGGTCGTCCACCGCGTGAGCAGGTTTAGCGTGTCCGGCACCGGCTGATTGATTGCGTCTGCCAAGAGTTCGATGTGGACCGCATGCTCGCCCAGGCCGGTCAGCTTCAGCAACGCTGAGGTGACGCGGACCGCGGGTTCATACTGACGCAGAAGCGCTGCCCACGCAGTATCGAAGTCGAGGGCTTCCGAGCTCCGCCCGCCGGTCATGTCACCTCGCGCAGCGCTGCGAGGACGCGATCGCGCGTTGGGAGATCCAGCCGACACGCCGCGCCCGCAACGTCCTGCCTGCCCATGACGTCCGCGCCATCGATCACGATGGTCGGCGAGGCAAAGTTACCCACCCGCTCGACGACGGGTAGGTCCAGCTCGAGTTCCCGCAGGCAGCTTTCGAGCATCTCGCGAGCGGCATCGACGTTGCGGCAGCCCTGAACCTGGAGAAGCTCGATGGTCATCCCCCTGCCTCCCCGTCAAGGCAGTCACCGCACGCGCACGTCGAGTCGCCACCGGCCCGCAGGTAACCCCATTCGGCTCGTCCTATTGCTGCGATTTCCTTCAAGTCGCGCTCGCTACCCTGCTCGTTCGCATTCACGTCGTGCCACGCGCGCAGATGCTCAGCGGAGCAGAAGAGGTTCATGAGGGCGCAGTGCGGTGGCCCGGCTTGCCCGCGACCCTCCAACCGCGCCGCCTCCCAGATTCGGGCGTCAGGGTGGGTGGCAGCTACGACTTCACGCCCAGATAGCTCGAGGTGCACCTCGGTGCCGCACTGCACGCAGGTTGTCTCGACGACGGCGTCTTCTTCGAGGCCAGCGGGGATCCCGACCGCGTCGATGGCACACCACGTCCAGAACTGACGTCCGCGCATCGTGAGGCGGTGCTGGCGAGCTGGTACGAGAGATAGGCCGTGGGCCGCCACGACGCGATTGCTGTCGTCGACCATCAGTGCTCGGCCAATGAGTCGATCCATATCCGCGACGGATGCGCCGGTGGCATGCATGAGCTCGTCTCGATCGAGGGCACGACCTTCCAGGATCGCGTTGAAGGCGGTGCGGGCGACCAGGGATGCTTCGTCCGCGCGCTGAACATCATCGATCAGTGGGTTTCCTGTGTTGGCGTTCATACCTGCGAAGATGCTAAACATTCGAGTGCGCTCTAAGGTCAAGACCGATCCGGGCGCGGACATGCGCATCGGGGATCTGGCCGAGCAAAGCGGTCTCGCGCCGACAGCGCTGCGCTACTACGAAAAGGCCGGGCTACTCCCGGCGCCGCACCGAACGGCATCCCGCTATCGCGTGCTGGAGCAGGACCTCGCCGCAATCGCGGAATATGGCGCTCACCTCAATCCTGCCGAGTGCGATCCGTCTGGGATTTGCAAAGTGATTCCGATCGAGACAGATACGCCGACGCATGCATCGCTCGCCTCCGCCGTGCAGCGCCAACGGTGAAGGCGATCTGCGCGCTCACCGTCGAGTCGAGGTAACGAGCGCGCGGTGCCGGGCGCCTGGCATACCGAGGTGGTCGTGCGCAGGACCAACGTCGTGGACGACGCGCGGGCCGCCTTCGATTTTGCGATTATCCAGCGTCGGGTATGCCGACATTTTCCTCCGCGCGTGCGGATACTCAACGGCAGGAGAATTGTCATATCACGTCGTATCTCTGCCGCCCGATCCCTAGCAGCCGGCGTCGTCCTGATTCTTGCCACGGCAACTCTCGCGTCGGCGCACGCCAAGCAAGCGAGCTCCACGCCTGCATCTAACGCGACCCGGTTCTGCCGCGCCTTCGAATGTCGCGATTATGTGTGTTCCTCGAGGAGATCTCCTCGATTCAGATCACCGTAGCCGGGCCAGAGGGCTCGAACGTCACGACTGACCAAGGGCGACGTTCGACCTCGCCCGGCGAACGAATGTCGACGCCCATGAGAAGCTCCTACTGACCGTTGACAGATAGCGCTCGATGGTCTGGATGGTCTGGATGGAGCACGAGATCAGTCTCCGACGAGCCTTTGCCCGCAAGTGCCATCGCTGAGCCCATCGATGGCAAATCGATTGTTGTGGTCGTCACGCCGCGCGGCGGGCGCCGAACTGACTAGGAGAGCCCGCGGTACCGCGTGCCCGGCGCTGTTCCAGCTGTAATGGTTCGCCCGCGCGCGGTCAGGGAGACTTCTTGGGCAGTATCCGGCGCACGGCGACCGCATGCTTTTGGGGACCTCGGTCAACGGCGGTGATGCACAGCTCAGCCGCTTAATCGTCGTAGCTGCGCCGCTCCGCCACCAGCACCAGCACCTCGCGCTCACGCTCAGTCACGACCGCCAGCGCCGACGGCTGGCTACGCGAGCGGTTCGGGCGGGCGCGAAACTCGGCGAACAGTCGGCGGGCAGCGAACGGCGAGAGGAGCGTCACCCGCGCGACCGTGACCCGCTCGACGGCCATCGGCGCTAGCGGACATGCGCGACTCCTGGACGGTCTGGCCCGAGGCAACGAGTGCGTGTTATTCCAGTCGTGCGGTGTTCGATGTGGATTTTTCCTGCGCCGCAGGTATGCGTACCTGTACGGTCAGGCCTCCGTGTTCCCGGGCGGAGACGTGGACCTGACCACCGTGTGCGTGGGCGACGGATCGCACGATGGACAATCCGAGTCCGGCGCCGCGGCTGGCGGAGGAGTCGGCGAGGCGTTCGGTGGCGGCCAGGCGGCGGAAGGGTTCGAACAGGCTCGGGACCTCGTATGGCGGGACAGGCGGCCCAGTGTTCTCGATGGTGAGGTGGGCGTGGCCGTCGATCGTGTCGGTGGTGACGGTGATCTCGCCGTCGACACGCAGGTTGTAGCGGATGGCGTTGTCGAGCAGGTTCTGCGCGAGCCGTTCCAGCAATACCGGGTCGCCGGTGATCGGGGCGGGCCGCAGATGGGTGCGAATATCGACGTGGGCGACATGCGCGGCGCCTCGGGATTCGGTGGTGATGTGGCGTGCGATGTCGGCGAGGTCGACCAGGGTGGGCTCGGTCACGCGTTGTTGGCTGCTGGCGAGGGTGAGCAGCCCGTCAATCAGCCGTTCGTGGCGCTGGTTGACGGCGAGCAGTGTTGCGCCAAGCTGACGCAGTGACTCGCTTGCTTGAGGGTTGTCGAGTGCGACTTCGATGAGCGTGCGGTTGATCGTCAGGGGTGTGCGCAACTCGTGGGAGGCGTTGGCGACGAATCGTCGCTGGCTATCGAAGGAGCGGTCCAGTCGCTCCAGCATGGCGTCGAAGGTGTCGGCGAGGTCTTTGATCTCATCGTGTGGCCCGTCCAGCGCGATGCGTTCGTGCAAGCTGCGGTCGGCGACCCGGCGGGCCGTCGCGGTGATCTGCTGCAGCGGCTGCAAGGCCCTGCCTGCGAGGAGCCATCCGAATCCGCCGGCGAGGACGCCGACGACACCGAGCGCGACGAGTGAGGCGATGAGCATCGCGTTGAGCGTGTCGTCGCGGTCGCGCTCGAACTGCGCGCGCAGCTCCTGCTGCAGCTCGTGAGCCCGCTGTTGCGAGGTCGGTTCGGTGGGGTTCGATTCCGCCAGGTGTTGGGTGATGCCGACCCGCGCGGTCAGCTGACGCTCGAGTGCCTGCCCCAGGAAGATGTACATGAGCGCGACCAGCGCCGCCCCGGCGAGGAAAAACGCCGCGGCGTAGAGCAGGGTGAGCCGCATCCGGATGGTGGAACGCCACCAGCCGCGTGGGGTGGTCATGGGATGCGGTAGCCGATACCGGAAATGGTCTCGATGATCGGCGGGTCGCCCAGTTTCCGGCGCACCATCATGATGGTGAACCGGATGACGCCAGTGAACGGGTCGGTGTATTCGTCCCATGCTTTCTCAAGGAGCTTCTCAGCCGAAACAACGCCGCCCTCGGCTCGCAGGAGCTCGGCAAGAACCGCGAATTCCTTGCGAGACAACGCCACTGGCTGGCCGTCTCGGGTGACGGTGCGGCGATGCTGGTCCAGGCGGATGCCGGCGCGTTCGAATACCGGGGGTGCAGCGGGCCGGGCGCGCCTGCCCAACGCTTGGATGCGGGCGACGAGCTCGGCGAACGCGAATGGTTTGGTCAGGTAGTCGTCCGCCCCGAGCCCAAGCCCGGCGACACGCTGGTTGACCGCGGTCGCGGCGGTGAGCATCAGGATCCGGGTCTCGACACCGGAGTTGACGAGCGTCGTGCAGACCTCGTCACCGGACACGATAGGCAGGTCGCGGTCGAGCACCACCACGTCATAGTCGGTGACGGCGAGTTGCTGCACTGCGGCGTCGCCGTCGTAGACCACGTCCACGGCCATCGCCTGTCGGCGCAGCCCTTCGGCGATCGAGTCTGCGAGCAGCCGTTCGTCCTCGACTACCAGTACGCGCACACGCTCCATCCTCGCTCATCGCGGTGTTAGGCGGGTGTTAGGGAATTCCCTAACGCTGCTCTAACGCCCGAAGGCCTAACTTCGATGCGAGGAGAGCGAACAACGGCCCTAAGCAGGATGGAACTCAAGTGTCACGCTGGAGCGCCTGGCTTGACACATAGAGGCGCCGGGGTATGGACGTATCTCGGGCCTCCAAGCCCAGCGAATGGAACGCATACGTCAGGAGTAGAACCGTCGTGATCGCAAACAGATGTGCGCAAGCAGCGTAACACCGAAGGAAAGGCAGGAATGACCAGCATGAAAAGCAGGAAAAGAAAGTGGTTCTTGGCTCTGGTGGTAGTGGGCGCCCTCGCCGTCGGCCTTGCGGGCGGTGGGACCGTTCTCGCCCAGATGCCGTGGCAGCATGGCGTGCAGCATGAGCGGCCCTTAGACCGGGCGACAGAGTTTGGCCCCGGCCACCATAGCGTGCCGCAGGAGCGGTCGCATGGTGAGCAGCATTGAGCGGCTTTTGGACGAGGCGAAACTAACCCGAGTGTGGCCTGCGGAGCCTTGGTGGCCTAGAGCCCTGGAGCGGGGGGGTTGTTTCCCTCACCCAGCAAACACATCTCAACCGGCCTAGGAGCGCCAGAGTCGCCGGGACCCACCGGACCCTGCGGTCTGCAGGACCGCTCCGAGCGCTGAACGTACCAGGAGTGCGAACAATGACGACGAGAATGAGCTGCCCATCGTTTCGGGCGGCGGGCCGCAAGCCTCTGGCGCTGGTGGCCATCGGCCCAGTGCTGGTGCTCCTGTTGGCCGGTGCGCTCGGAACGCCAGCACGGGGATCGCCAGCGCGGGCGGAAGCAATGTAGCGACTTCGACCAGCACGAACCCGATGCCGGTGGACCAGCAGGACACGGGGGTGCTGTACGCGCAGTGCATGCGGACCAACGGCGTGCCCGACTTTCCTGATCCGGGACCTGACGGACGGTTTGCGCTCAGCCATGCGGAGGGGGGAATCAACCAGGACGATCCGAAGTTCCGCGCCGCGTCGGAGCAGTGCCGCGCGCTGGCCCCAGGCGGCGAGCACCGAAACACCGGCGACCCAGCTTTTGTGCAGCAGATGCGCGAGTTCTCGCAGTGCATGGGCGGCAACGGTCTGCCCGACTTCCCCGACCCGGACGCCAACGGGCAGATGCGCGGCCTCGGCCACGAGGCGCAGAACAACCCGACGTACCGTGCCGCGATGGAGGTGTGCACCAAAGCCCTGCCCGGGGCAGGTGCCCATTGATGATGGGCAAGCTCCTGTTCACGGGAGCCGCGGTCGTCATCCTCGGCGTGGCGGTTGTCGGATCGGTTCGAGCACTCGGACCGGCCGCCACGCTAGCGGCCACCCGGACTGAATTGCCTCCCGCCACCGCGCGGGTCACCAGGACCACACTCAGGCACACTTCGCTATGGCGATCCGTTGCCGGTCAGCGTGCCCGGCAACGGGACCCTCACCTGGATCGCACCGGTTGGGTCGACGGTGCAGCGGGGCGAGCCGCTGTTCAAGGTCGGCGTGGACTCCACCCGCGGGGCCAACCTGGCCTTTAGCGCGACCGGTCGGTTAGCCGAGATCGATGTCGCGGTAGGCGACCGGGTGACCGCGGGACAGGTGCTGGCGCGCCTCAGCGCCGAGGCCCTGGAGGCGAAGCTCGAGCAGGCGGGGTCGCAGCTTGCTACGGCCCAACTGAGCTCGACGACATCCAGGCGGGACCAACCGAGGCCGATCTGCTCTCCGCGCAGGCCGCGCTGAGCCAGGCACAGGCGAGCTACGTCGAAACCCAGGCCAAGCTGACCACTCTCGAGTCGGGCGCGACCGCGGCCGACCGCGCCAGTGCGCAGGCCGCCGTCGAGTCTGCGCAGGGCGCGCTCGCCACCGCCCAGGCCAAGCTCGAGCAGCTCCAGACCGGCCCGACGGCCGAGGACCTCACCACCGCCCGCGCCGGGCTCGATCAGGCCAACGCCACGCTGCGCAGCGCCCAAGCCAAGCTGGACCAGGTCAAGGCCGGTGCGACCCAGGCCGACCTGGCCGCGGCCCAGGCCACCTTCGACCAGGCTCAGGGAACGCTAACGGCAGCGAAAGCGAAGCTCGATCAGGTCAACGCGACCCAGACCATCCCGGCCGACGTGGCCCAGGCCAAGGCAACAGTGGCCAGCGCCGCCTCAAAGCTGCAGACAGCTTCCAAGACACTCGACCAGCTCTCCGCTCAGCTCGAGCAGGCCAACGCCGACCTGGCCGCGCAGGAGTCGGGGCTGGCCGCCGCCCAGAAGACTGCCGACCAGACCTGCGACAAGTTCGGCAGCGGCTCGGCCGAGTGCGTCTCGGCCAAACAGAAGATCGATGCGCTGCAGCCCGACTTGCTGCAAGCCCGGAACACGCTCAAACTGCTGCAGGGCGACGGTTCCTGGGAGCATTTTGCGGCCCAGAAGGAGGTTCTGTCCGCTCAGGCCGCGTACGACGCGGCGGCGGCGCAG
>WNGB01007181.1_pt1 | contig 16142 bp, 14 predicted proteins | sample 5400681 | NCBI WGS metagenome assembly WNGB01 (sample SAMN13153367, study PRJNA577476) | soil metagenome | isolation source: 115 cm soil or saprolite under grassland replicate 2 | place: USA:California | collected 2016-06-15 | reverse complement strand
CGAGCGCGAAGCACCCGTAGATCAGGAATGGAAGCCAGCTGTCCAGCACCGCACCTCTCTCCCGAGACGGCCGCCGCGGCGGACGTTAGCAGGACCGCGGAAGCCTCACGAGCTGAGCACGAAACGGCTCAACCGTGCGAGAGACGGCTGTTACAAGCGGCCCCCGCGGGGACCCCCCGCCAGAGTGACGGCGAGCGCGGGGGCCGTTGCTACGATGCGTCGTGAAGGCCCTCGATAAACACTCATGGAGATCCTCGAACAGCCCACCACCGTCATCTCGCTGACGGAAGCAGCGGCGGTGAAGGTCAAGAACCTGATGGCCCAGGAGCCAGCCGGCGAGGCCGAGGTCCTGCGGATCGCCGTCCAGGGCGGCGGCTGCTCCGGGTTCGAGTACGCGCTCGGCTTCGACCAGGGTGCGACTGAGGGCGACCTCCAGCTCCACTCACACGGCGTTGCGCTCGTGGTCGATCCGTACAGCGCGCCGTATCTGCAGGGCGCCGAGATCGACTACCTCGAGACGATCCAGGAGGCGGGTTTCAAGATCTCGAACCCGAACGTCGCCTCGTCGTGCGGCTGCGGCCACTCCTTCCAGGTGGACGAGGGCGAAGCGCCCGAAGGCGCCGCCGGCTGCGGCTCCGGCTGCTCTCACTGATCTCGCTTCCCTGGGCGGCGCCGGCTCCCGCCGGGCAAAGCCCGGCTCCGCCGCACGCCTGACGCCGCTGGCTGCGCTCCACTCGAGGGCCCGTGCTACTTGCACTATGCCCTCTCGCTTCACTTGCCAGCGGCGCCCCAGGAAACCGATGTCGAGCGGGTGCGCACTCGAGACGGTCTGCCCCACGCCTAGCATTCTCCGCCGATGAACGACCCCGGCGGGCCACTACGCGTCGCAGTCGTCGGCTCCGGCCCGGCGGGCTTCTACGCGGCCGGGGCGCTGCTCGCGAGCGAGGAGCCGCGTGTCGAGGTCGACCTGGTCGAGCGGCTGCCGACGCCGTGGGGTCTCGTCCGCCTGGGCGTCGCACCCGACCACCCGAAGATCAAGGCGGTCTCGCGTGCGTTCGAGCGCATCGCCGCTCAGCCAGGCTTTCGCTTCATCGGCAACGTCGAGGTCGGCCGCGATCTCACCCACGACGAGCTCGCCCGACTGTACGACGCGGTGGTCTATGCCTTCGGCGCGCAGACCGACCGGCGGCTCGGCATTCCGGGCGAGGATCTGCCCGGGTCCTGGGCGGCGACCGAGTTCGTGGCCTGGTACAACGGCCATCCCGACTTCCAGGACCTGACCTTCGACCTGTCGGGAGAGCGTGCGATCGTGGTCGGCAACGGGAACGTGGCCCTGGACGTGGCGCGCATGCTCGCGCTCACGCAGGATGAGCTCGCGCCGACGGACACGACCGACGAGGCGATCGCCGCCATCGTCGGCTCCGGCCTCCGCGAGATCGTGATCCTCGGCCGGCGCGGGCCGGTGCAGGCATCGTTCACGACCCCCGAGCTCCAGGAGATGGGCGAGCTCGCCGGCGCGGACGTCGTGGTCGATCCCACGGAGCTCGAGCTCGATCCCGCCAGCGAGGCGGAGCTCGAGGCCGGGTCTGCGATCGGCCGGCGGAACCTGGAGGTGCTGCGCGGATTCGCCGAGCGAGAGCCCGAGGGCAAGCCCAGGCGAGTCATCCTGCGCTTCCGCGTCTCCCCCGTCGCGATCCTCGGGGAGGGCCGCGTCGAGGCCGTCGAGATCGTCCACAACGAGCTGGTTGCCGACGAGCGTGGCCGGGTGCGACCCGTTCCCACGGACGAGCGCGAGGTCCTTCCGTGCGGGGCCGTCTTCCGCAGCGTCGGGTACAGAGGGGTCGGGATCGCCGAGCTGCCCTTCGACCAGGACGGCGGGGTGATCCCGAATCGCGCCGGCCGGGTCCACGGCGAGCGGGGCGAGCCGCTCGCCGGCGTCTACTGCGCCGGCTGGATCAAGCGCGGGCCGACTGGGGTGATCGGAACCAACAAGAAGGACGCGACCGAGACGGTGGAGCTGCTGCTCGAGGACGCCCGGGCCGGCTTGCTCTCGCGGGCCGCAGACGCGACCGCGGACGCGGTCCTCGAGCTCCTCGCGGGCCGAGGCGTGCAGCCGGTGCTGTACGCGGGCTGGGAGGCGATCGACGCACTCGAGCTGTCTCGGGGCGCGGAGCAAGGCCGCGCGCGCATCAAGCTCTGCAGCTGGGAAGAGCTCCTCGCGGCCGCCCGCAGCGATCCCGGCTGACCGAAGGAGGTTCTCTTCCGCGGAAAGTGCGGCGCGGAAGCGAATCGCACTTTCTGCGGCCTTCACCCATTCGAGGCTCGTGCCACAAGAGTGGCCTTGCCGATCGGCAGTCCGTGGAGCGGCTCAAAGTGGAGTGCCTCTTGTGCGGTCAGCAGCGGATCCTCAACCGGACTGACGGACGCACCGCGACGACCGGGGAGTGCCCTCGGTGCGGCTACGTCGGCTGGGCCCGTTCGGCGGATGTCACGGAGCGCGTGCGGCGGTTGCTCCGCGAGGTTCCGGTTGCCGCCCGCCGGATCGCGGGCCCGGGCGCCGCCTGACGCCGCCGCGGACCCGGCTGAAGGGTCACTAGACTCGCTCCCATGGGCGAGAGCAAGGTCCGCGATGAGCTCTGGGGCGCCGAGACGCGCAAGGCGGTGGACAACTTCCCCATCTCGGGCGAGCCCATTCCCGCCCCGGTCGCCCGCTGGCTGGGCCGGATCAAGGCCGCGGCCGCGCGTGCGAACGCCGAGCTCGGGCTGCTCGACGCGGACAAGGCCGAGCGCATCGCCGGCGCCGCCGACCGGGTGGCCGCCGGCGAGCTCGACGACCAGTTCCCGATCGACGTCTTCCAGACCGGCTCGGGTACGTCCTCGAACATGAACGCGAACGAGGTCATCGCCGCTCTCGCGGGCGAGGACGTCCATCCGTTGGACGACGTGAACATGGGCCAGTCCTCGAATGACGTCTTCCCCTCCGCCGTCCACCTGGCGGCTCTAGGTGAGCTCGTGAACGACCTCGTTCCTGCCCTCGACCGCCTCGCCTCGTCGCTGGAGGCAAAGGCGCGCGAGTTCGACGACGTGGTCAAGTCGGGTCGCACGCACCTGATGGACGCGGTCCCGGTCACGCTGGGCCAGGAGTTCTCGGGCTACGCGGCGCAGGTGCGGCAGGGCGTCGCCCGCGTGCAGGACGCGCTACCGCGGCTGGGGCAGATCCCGCTCGGCGGCACGGCGACGGGCACCGGCCTCAACACGCACCCGGAGTTCGCCGCCCGAGTGCGGAAGCTGTTGAAGGAGGAGACCGGTCTCGAGATCTCGCCGCCCGCCGACCCGTTCGAGGCGCAGGCTGCCCGCGACGCCCTGGTCGAGACCTCGGGAGCGCTCAAGACGGTGGCCGTCTCGCTGACCAAGATCGCCAACGACCTGCGCCTGATGGGCTCGGGGCCTCGTGCCGGTCTGGCCGAGATCTTCCTGCCCGAGCTGCAGAAGGGGTCATCGATCATGCCGGGCAAGGTCAACCCGGTCATCCCCGAGGTCGTGACCCAGGTCGCCGCCCAGGTGATCGGCAACGATGCGGCGATCACGGTCGGCGGCCTCCAGGGGCACTTCGAGCTGAACGTGTTCGTGCCCGTGATGGCGCGCAACCTGCTTCAGTCCATCGAGCTGCTGGCCTCGGCGGCGCGCCTCTTCGCCGAGAAGTGCGTGGATGGGATCGAGGCCAACCGGGAGGCCTGCGAGCGCTACGCCGAGCTGACCCTGTCGGCGGCGACGGCGCTCAACCCCTACATCGGCTACGACAAGGCCACGGAGATCGTGAAGGAGGCAGCCGCGTCCGGCCGCTCGCTGCGCGAGGTCGCCCGCGAGGCGGGCGTCTCCGACGAGGTTCTCGACCAGGCCCTCGACTACCGCGCCATGGCGAAGCCGCACAGCGACTGAACCGCTTCGTGTTTGCAAACTCGCCTAAGCGGTCATAGCTAGGCCGCTCTGTGCGACGGCTGGCCGCGCCGCATTATCCAAAGAAGGGGGAGAGGATGCGAAGGAAGCTTCCTTTGCTTGTGTTCGCGATGACTCTGAGCACGGTGGTGGCGGTCTGGATCGCCGCGCCGGCTGGAGCCAGCAGCGCAGGGGGCGCGCAGGTTCCACGCGCCGGAACGGGCTCGCCGCAGACGGGGGACTTCACGCCCTCGGGTGACGGCGACGTGACCCAGGCCGAGTTCCCGGGCCAGGAAGAAGGGGAGGAAGGGCCTGGGTCTTTTGACGGAACGATCGTCGACCGCAGCCTCTCGACCGGCGTCGGCAACGGCGTCTCCGCCAACAGCGGCAAGAAGGCCAAGTCGAACCCGACCTTCAACCTCGGCTTCGAGGGCCTGAACCACTACCAGCAGCGCTATGCGCGAGGCGGGAACCAGTTCTCGCTCGAGCCGCCTGACCAGGGCCTCTGCGCCGGTAACGGCTATGTGCTGGAGACGACCAACGACGTGCTGAACGTCTTCAACACGTCAGGGCAGTCGGTCCTTCCGGACAACACGGCCACCAACATCGTCGGCGGCTTCCCGAGGAACGTGAACCACGCTGTCGACCTGAACTCGTTCTACGGCTACCCGCCGGCGATCAATCGCTCGACCGGGGTCCGTGGCCAGTTCGTGACCGATCCGAGCTGCCTCTACGACCCGGCGACGCAGCGCTGGTTCGTCGTCGTCCTGACGCTCGAGACAACTCCCGGCGGCGCGTTCACGACGGTCAACCACCTCGACATCGCGGTCAGCCAGACCTCGAACCCGACCGGGTCTTGGAACATCTACCGGATCGACGTGACGGCGGACGGCTCCCCCGGGAACACGGGCGGTCCGTGCCCCTGCCTGGGCGACTACCCGCACATCGGGGCGGACGCGAACGGGTTCTACATCACCACCAACTCGTACCCGTGGGGCCCCGGCTCCTTCGACGGCGCGCAGATCTACGCCCTGTCGAAGGCCCAGCTCGCCGCGGGCGCGGCGAGCGTGAACATGGTGCACATCAACACGACCGGCATGGTCAACGCGACCTCTCCCGTCGCACAGACCGAGCCCGGCTTCACAGTCTGGCCGGCGCAGTCACCGGGCACCAACTCGTTCCAGCTTGCGAACAACGGCACGGAGTACTTTCTGAGCTCCAACGCGGGCGACGAAGCGGCCGGAACCGCGTTCACGGGTTCCTCGACAAATCTGATCGTCTGGACGCTGAAGAACACAGCGTCGCTGAACAGCGTCTCGCCCTCGCTCAGCCTCTCGAACAAGGTGCTGGACGTCGGGCAGTACGGGATCCCTCCCAAGCAGCAACAGCCGGGCTCGGGGACGGCTCCGACGACAGACGTCCCGCAGGGCTACTGCATCAACAACACCACGACCCTCTTGTTCAGCGGCCAGACCGGCTGCTGGCGGCTGTTGTTCGTGGGTGAGCCGGCGCACGACGAGGTCATCTCGAGGCCGGACTCGAACGACACCCGCATGCAGCAGGTCATGTACGCCAACGGCAAGCTGTGGGGCGCGCTCGACACCGCGCTCAACCCAGACGGCGGCCCGCAGCGCGCGGGCATCGCCTGGTACATCGTCAACCCGGCTGTCGGGAGCATCGTCAAGGAGGGCTACCTCGGAGCCACGGGGTACGACTTCACGTATCCGGCCGTCGGCGTCACCGCCAGCGGCCGCGGCGTCCTGGCCTTCACTGCCACGGGTAACAGCCTCAATCCCAGTGCCGCCTACGCGCCCATCGACGCAAGCGTCGGGGTGGGGGCTTGGAATGTCGTCACCGGCGGTACAGGTGCTGCCGCGGACGACGGGTTCACGAGCTACAAATCGTTCGTCGGCAATCCTCCGCGCACGCGCTGGGGTGATTACGGCGCTGCCGCCGTGGACGGCAATTCGGTCTGGATCGCCAGCGAGTACATCGGCGGTGCCTGCACGTACACCAACTGGGGCGGCCCGTTCTTCGCGGGCGGCACCGGCGACAACCTGCTGGGCACGTGCGGCGGCGCCAGCCATGGCCCCGGCGTGCGCAGTGCCCAGGCCAACTGGTCGACGCGGATCAGCAAGCTGACGCCGTAGGTCCGGCGATACCTCTCGACAGAAGGGCCGCCTCTGGGCGGCCCTTCTGCTTTCTAGCCCCGGCGAAGCCGCACGGGGCGGGTTACCACACACGAGCTATAGTTCCGCCCGCCGTGGCAGGCGGCTAGTCGATGCCGGACTCGAAAGAGGGGAGAGGATGCGAGTTCCGAAAGAGTCGCTTGCGCCTTTCGAGATGGCGATGACGCGTCAGAAGGGGGAAGTATGAGACGACTCATAGTCGCTGCGGCGGCACTCATCTGTACATCGCTCGCGACGGTGGCCGCTGCTTCGGCGTCGGACGTCAAAGTGACCGACCAGACGTACACGCGCCACGACGGCGGCTCCGACTCGGTGATCTCGACATGCTCGAATTTCAGTGCGGACTCGCAGTACGGCGGCCATCGGCAGCAAAACGAGCCGGCGGTCGCCGTCGACCCGGGCGAACCGAGCTTCATCGTCGTCGCCGCAAACGACTACTGCGGCATCCCGACCGTCGGTGACGCCTTCGAAGGCATCTACACCTCGACCGACGGTGGCGCGACCTGGAAGGATTCGCTGCTGCCCGGCTATCCGGGCGACACGAGCGGCGCTCCGTCCCCGCTCGTGAGCGCCGGCGACACGAACGCAGGCGACCCGGTTCTCGATTGGGACAATTCCGGCCACCTCTTCACCGGCGGCATCGCCTTCAATCGGACGGCGACCCGAGCCGAGAGCGGAGTGACGCCCACGAACGGGAACACGTTCGTCTCCACGTGGAGCCGTGATCCATCGTCCCCGATTGGGATCAGCTACGTGCAGACCGTGATCGTGGGGCAAGGAACGCCGAGCGCCAGCTTAGAGGGGAAGCTCAGCGACAAACCGTCGCTCAAGGTCGACGACTGGAGCATCGTTCAAAGCCCATTCGCGGGCAACGTCTACACCGCCTGGAACCTCGACACGGGCGCGGGCGGGCCCAGCCCGGGCCAAAACAGCAGGATCCTCTTTGCGCGGTCGACCGACGAGGGCCAGACGTTCTCGAAGCCGATCATCATCTCGAAGAACATCCCGAATGCCCTGGGCACAGACATCGCGGTCTCGCCGAACGGGGACGTATACGTCTTCTGGCGTCAGTTCGGCTTCGTCGCCAACTCGGGCGACGGGATCGTGTACGTGAAGTCCACGGACGGCGGCAAGACGTTCGGCGACCCGTACTTCGCCTTCTCGATCGACCCCTACGATCGCTCGGACGCATATGTCATCGGCGGCGGCGCGGGCTTCTGCGGCAGCCTCATCTTCAAATGCCAGTCCGGCTTTACCTTCCACCGCACGGTCACTCTCCCGCAGGCGACCGCGGACTCATCCGGGAACCTCTATGCCACCCACGAGCAACTCAGTGCCACGAGCGACAACGGAGACAGTTATCAACCCGACGGCCAGTCGAAGGTGATGGTGTCGAAGTCAACGGATGGGGGCTCGACCTGGTCGACCACGACCGTCGACTCGCAGGGCGTCGGCGATCAGTTCTGGCCGAACATCGAGTACGACAAGTCGAACGGGACGCTCGCGCTCATCTACTACGACTCGCGCGAGGATACCTCCTACTCGGTCAACCGGCCGCCCGGAAACCGGTCCAACGGAAAAAGCGTCTGTGAAAGCGGTGGTGTCGGCACAACGCCGTGCGACGTTCTGAACACATTCATCGCCGCCTCGACGAATGGAGGCATCAGCTGGATCCAGACGAAAGTCTCCACGGTCGGTCACCAGCCTAACTACGAGATGTTCAGCGGCCGAATCGTGGCCTTCGAGGGCGACTACATCGGAGTCGACGCCGATGGCGGCAAGATCATCGGCGCCTGGACGGACGACCGCGATGTCGTCCCGGGTAGCGACCCGCGCGAGAGCGACTCCGACGGCTTCGACGTTCTCCAGTGCCGCGCCACACCCGACGCGCCGGACACGTGCGCGAACGCCGGCGGTCTCAACCAGAACGTCTATGCGGCCTCGCCCTAACCTTCCAAAGCGGGCGCCGTAGGCTCGAGGAATCCGTTGCACGCGAGAAGGGCCGCCTCCGGGCGGCCCTTCTCCTTCCTAGGGAGCGGGGTCGCGCGGTGGCTCGGAGTCGCGCTCGTAGTCGGCCGTTCCACCCGCGAGGCGTCCACCAGAGATCGACTGATCCTCTTTGCGAGCTTCGTAGTCCTCCTCGGCGACGTCACGCCCCAGCGGCGACATACGCGTCTCTTCTTCCGCCTTCGCGAGCGCGTCCTTGTTCCACCACGCCCGAAGCCTGTTCAGAAAGCCGGCCATCGTTCAGGACGCTACCGCACCACGGCCCGTCTCGGCAGCGTGGCGCTGCTCGTCGGCGCGGTACGACGAGCGGACGAGCGGACCGGAGAAGACGGAGCCAAAGCCGAGTGCCTCGCCCTCCTCGCGGAACCAGCGGAACTCGTCCGGGTGCACCCAGCGGTCGATGCGCACGTGCTTGGACGAAGGCTGGAGGTACTGGCCGATGGTGACGACGTCGACGCCGTGCGCGCGCAGGTCGCGCATGGTCCCCACGACCTCGTCGTTCGTCTCTCCGAGACCGACGATGATCCCGGACTTGGTCAGGACCGGATAGCCCGCGACCTCCTTTGCCCGCTCCAGCAGCCAGAGCGCCGTGTCGTAGGAGGCCTTGGCGCCGCGCATCCTGGCGTGCAGGCGGCGGACGGTCTCGATGTTGTGGTTGAAGACGTCGGGCCGCTCGGCGAGGACGATCGCGAGCGCCTGCTCCTCGTACCCGAGGAAGTCGGGTATCAGGATCTCGACCGTCGCCTCCGGCAGCTTGTGTTGCAGTGCACGAATCGTGGCCGCGTAATGCCCTGCGCCCTTGTCGGGCAGGTCGTCGCGGTCGACCGAGGTGACGACGACGTGCGTGAGTCCCATCTGCGCAGCCGCCTGCGCCAGGCGGAGCGGCTCGAGCGGGTCGGGCGGCCCGTCGGGCTTGCCCGAGTGGACGTAGCAGTAGCGGCAGGCGCGCGTGCAGGTGTCGCCGAGGATCTGGAAGGTCGCGGTGCCGCGGCCCCAGCACTCGGCGATGTTCGGGCAGCGGGCCTCCTCGCAGATCGTGTGCAGCTGCCGTCCGTGGATCAGCTCCCGGACCTCGAAGTAGCGGGATGCACGACTCGGCGAGCGCACCTTCATCCACTCGGGGCGGCGGGGTCTCTCGGCGACGGGCAGGGAGCGCTCCATCGAGGCCAGTCTAGAGGTCACCCACCTCCGTCACGCCGCCGCTCGAGCCGAAGAGCGAGCTCTCCAGCACGTAGAAGAGAGCGATTGCGCCGAAGAGGACGATGCTGACCGTCGGGCTCGCGAACGCAAGCAGGGTCGCGACCAGGTAGATCCAGGGTCCGGGCAGGTAGCTGCGCGTGATTCCGCTTACGACCCTCGGGTCCGCATCCGGACGTAGCAGCCGTCCCCCGAGCGACGCATAGAACCAGGTCACGCTGAACATGACTGCGGTTGCGACCATCGTGAAGCCGTAGAGGAGTGCAGCATCCTGTGCCCCCGCCTCCCGGAAGTGCTCGGCGACGATCCGCGTGGGAAAGGGCACGAAGGCGATGCACATGAGCAGGCCGACGGTGGCGATCAGGAACCTGCGGTCGGCGCGGCCGATCTGTCCCATGCTGGCGTGGTGGCTGATCCACATGATCCCGATGGTCACGAAGCTGACGGCGTAGGCGGCGTACGAAGGCCAGACGTGCAGGAGGCGCGCGCCCAGGTCGGGCACATCGTCGGCCACCTGCGTGTCGACGTTGAGGATGAGGAGCGTGGCCGCGATGGCGAAGACGCCGTCGGAGAACGTCTCGAGGCGGGAGGTGCTCACCCCGCGAGCTTGGCGTGAACCGGCTGGGCCCACAGGCCCGCAGCGGCGTCGGCGGGCAGCTCCTCGAGCTCGAGCCCGAAGACCTCGGCGAGTGCATCCGCCGCGGGGCCACGCACCTCGTCCACCGTCAGCGGCCGTTCGAGCTCGCGCGCCATCGTCGTGAAGGCTGCGTCGTCCAGCCCGCACGCCGTGATCCAGCCCGTGAACGGCTCGAGGTCGAGGTCGACGTTGAGCGCGTAGCCGTGGGTCGTCACCCAGCGGGACACGTGGATGCCAATAGATGCGATCTTCCTGGGAGGAGCCTGAACCCACACGCCGGTCAGACCCTCGATGCACCCGGCCTCGATCCCGAACGCGCCGACCGTGCCGACGATCGCCCGTTCGAGGTCACGGACGTAGCGCTTCACGTCTTGCTCGTGGCGCTTGAGGTCGAGGATCGGGTAGCAGACGAGCTGTCCGGGCGCGTGGTAGGTGGACTTGCCGCCGCGGTCGGTCTCGACGACCTCCACCTCGGCGTCCTCGGGGACGTGGAGCTCGCGCTCTTCGGCACGGCGGCCCAGGGTGACCACGGGCGGGTGCTCGAGCAGGACAACGGTCTCGGGGATCGCATTCTGCGAGACGGCGGCGGCCAAGGCGCGCTGGAGCTCCCATGCCTCCAGGTAAGGCGTGGGGCCCAGATTCATCAGGTACGCGCCGCGGCTCATGTCGGCTCGAGGAACATCCAGCGGTGACCCTCGACGTCCTCGGCTCGGTAGAGGCGCCCGAAGGGGGTCTCCTCGATCTCCGAGAGCATCTCCGCCCCCTCGTCCCGCGAGCGGCGGCGGTGCCTGTCGACGTCGAGCACGCGAACGAGCACGCCGTCGATCACCCAGGGCGCCTGCGACCAGCCCTTCGCCGCCTCGCAGTGTTCGCGGTGGCGTCGTGGGCTCTCATAGTCGGGTGTCGGTGAGGCGAGGAAGACGACAGACCCGTCGCCGACGTCGAGCTCCGCATGGGTCAAGCGGCCTTCCTCCACGCGGCGGCTCCCCTCGCGCTCCCGGAAGCCGAAGGCGCGGCAGAGCCAGTCGATTGCCGCGACACCGTCCTCGTACGAAAGCATGGGAACGACGGTCTGCACGGAGCTAGTAGCGCTCTTCGCCCCAGCTTTCGAGGTTCTCGCGGACCTCCTTCATGAACTGCGCGGCGTAGGCGCCATCCACGAGCCGGTGGTCGTACGACAGGCAGAGGTTCATCATCGGCCTGATGGCGATCACGTCGTTGCCGTGCTCGTCCTCGATCACGACGGGCCGCTTGACCAGGGCCTCCACGTCCAGGATCGCCACCTGCGGCTGGCTGATGATCGGCGTGCCGATGATCGCCCCCCAGCCCCCCGGGTTCGTGATGGTGAAGGTTCCGCCCTGGACGTCGTCGGGCGTCAGCTTCTTCGAGCGGGCGCGGTCGGCGAGGTCGGCGATCGCGCGGGCGAGGCCGAGCAGGTTCAGTCCCTCGGCATTCTTGATCACCGGGACGATCAGCCCCTTGCCTCCTTCGAGGGCAACTGCGACGCCGAGGTTCACGTACTGCTTGACCACGATCTGCTCACCGCGAATCTCGCCGTTCACCCACGGCCAGTTGCGGATGCTCTCGACCGTCGCGCGGGCGATGAAGGCCAGGTACGTCGGGTTGACGCCGTATGTCTTCTGGTACTCGGGCTTGAGCTTCTCGCGGATGGCGACGACCCGGCTCAGGTCGATCTCGAAGACGGTCGTGACGTGCGCCGAGGTGTCGAGGGACCGGCGCATGTGCTCGGCGATGCCCTTGCGCATGGCCGTCATCGGCTCGACGATCTCGCCGACGCCCGCGGCAACCGGTTCCGGTGTGGGCGCCGGGGGCGTCGGCGCCGGGGGAGTCTCGGGGGGCGGCGGCGCCGGTGCCTCCGCGGCAGGCGCCTCGGCAGCGGGTGCAGGAGCGGCGGGTGGAGGAGGGGCCGCTTCAGAAGCGGCCGGTGCAGGAGCGCCCGATTCGATGAAACCGAGGATGTCCTTCTTCGTGACGCGGCCGCCGCGGCCGGTGCCGGGTACCTGTCCCGGATCGACGCCGTGCTCGGCGGCGATCTTGGCCACAACCGGCGACACGAAGGTCTTCTCGGCGGCCTTTCCGTCCGTCGCCGCCGGTGCCACCTGGGCCGCGGGTGCGGCGGGCGGCGGCTCGGCAACCGGCTCGGTAGGCGGCTCGGCCTCCGCTGCCCGCGCGGCAGGCTCGGCCTGGGGCGCGGCGGCCGCGGCCGGCGCGGGCTCCGGCTCCTCGTGGGCGATCTCGGCCCCTTCGGGCGCGATCACGGCGAGCTTCGTCCCCACGTCGACCGTCTCGCCCTCCTGGACAAGGATCTTCTGGACGATGCCCTCGCCGGGGCTCGGTACCTCGGTGTCGACCTTGTCGGTGGAGATCTCGAGCAGCGCCTCGTCGGCGGCCACCGCGTCGCCTTCCTGCTTCAGCCACTTGGTAATCGTTCCTTCCGACACCGACACGCCCATCTGGGGCATGACCACGTCGATGACCGTTCCGGTAGCCATCAGCGGTCACCTCCGAGCAGATCGTGCTCGCAGGTCGCGAAACGCGAGCCAGGCAAGGACGCAGGGAGCGCTTGTTGCCGGAGGCTACGGGTGCGACCGAGGACGACGCCTGGCGATGCGTTGCAGCGTCCTCTGCGAGCGCGAGATGCGATGGGGGGGGCCGCCATCACTAGTACTCGGCGAGCTCCTTGAGCCCGGCGACGACGTCCTCGACCTGCGGGATGAAGGCCTTCTCGAGCGGCGGCGAGAACGGCACGGGAGTGTCGGGGGCGGTCATGCGCTTCAACGGCGCGTCAAGGTCCTCGAAGGCTTCCTCGGCGATCGTGGCTGCGATCTCCGCGCCGAACCCGCCCGTACGCGTGTCCTCGTGGAGGACGAGCACCTTCGAGGTCTTGCGGACGCTCTCGAGCACGGCCCGCGTGTCCCAGGGCAGGACCGAGCGCAGATCGACGATCTCCACCGAGATGCCGTCGCTCCCGAGCTGGCCGGCCGCCTCCGCAGCCGTGTGCACCATCGCACCCCAGGTGACGACCGAGACGTCGTCGCCCTCCCGGTGGATGCGCGCCTTTCCAATCGGGACGGTGTAGCGCTCCTCCGGCACCTCGGCCTTGATGCGCCGGTACAGGTGCTTGTGCTCGAAGTAGAGAACGGGGTTTGGATCCTCGATCGCCGAGATCAGCAGGCCCTTCGCGTCCTCGGGCGTGGCCGGGCACACGCACTTGAGACCCGGGATGTGCGCGAAGGACGACTCGGGGTTCTGCGAGTGGAACGGACCGCCGGAGAACCCGCCGCCCGAGGGCAGGCGGACGACCATCGGTACCGCCGTTCCAGCGCGGTAGCGCTGCTTGGCGGCGACCGTGACGAGCTGGTCCCACCCGCAGGAGATGAAGTCCGCGAACTGCATCTCAGCGACCGGACGCATGCCCATGATCGCGGCCCCCGTGCAGGAGCCCACGATGGCCGTCTCCGACAGGGGCGCGTCGATCACGCGCCAGGCGCCGAACTCCTCCTGGAAGCCCTGGGTGACCTTGAAGGCGCCGCCGTAGACACCGACGTCCTCGCCGATCACGAACACCCGCTTGTCGCGGCGCATCTCGGTGCGGAGGCCGTCGGAGATCGCCTGCAGGTACGTGAGCTCCGCCATTGCTATTTGTGGTGTGGAGTGTCGAGGTCTTCGGGGGACGCGTAGACGCCGCGCGTCAGGTCGGACGCATCGGGCAGCGGCGACTCGTCGGCGCGGGCGATGGCGTCGTTCAGCAGCTTCTTGACCCCGGCGGCGATCTCGTCCTCCTCCTCGTCGGTGAAGTCCGCGTTGTCGCGCAGCCAGGTGCGGAAGCGCTCGATCGGATCGCGCTTCGCCCACTCCTCGAACATCTCCTTGGGGACGTAGAAGGCGTCGTCGTGGACCGCGTGACCCTCCATACGCAGGGTCAGGCACTCGATCAGCGTGGGCCCGCCGCCCTGTCTCGCCTTCTCGATCGCGCGCTTTGCCTCGCGGAAGACGGCGACGACGTCGGTCCCGTCGACTACCACGCCCTCGAAGCCATAGGCCTGCGCACGATCGGCGACGTGCTCGACCGCGTACTCGAGGTGCGTCGGCGTCGAATAGGCCCACTGGTTGTTGTCGCAGACGAACACGACCGGCAGGCGCCGCACGCCGGCGAGGTTCATGCCTTCGTGGGTATCCCCGCGGGCCGAGGCGCCCTCGCCGAACCAGCCGACGGCGACACGGGGTTCCTCGCGGATACGGAAGGCGAGCGCGCAGCCGACCGCGACCGGCAGCATGGCGGGCAGGTGACTGACCATGGCGATCAGGCCGAGCCTCGCGTCGGCCATGTGCACGTTGCCGTCCTTGCCGCCGGTGGGACCGTCCACGCGGCCCATGTACTGGGCGAAGACCCGCCAGGGCTCGACTCCGCGCACGATGTGGACGCCCATGTCGCGGTGAAGGGGGGTGCCCACGTCCTCCGGCCCCATCGCGGTTGCGATGCCCACCGCGGCAGCCTCGTTGCCCCGGCCCGTGTAGAACGAGCCCGGGATCTTGCCCTGCTTGTAGAGGATGTGTCCTCGCTCCTCGATCGCGCGCGTGACCAGCATGTTGCGGTAGATGCCGAGCAGGTCCTCGCGGTCGAGGCCTGCCTCCCTCACCTCCATCAGCGAGCCGACCGGCTCCGCTTCGCGCGCAATCGCCATCGCACTCCTCGTCTCGGACTGGCGCCGTGGACTCTACCGAGTACGGATACCATCGCAGCCCATGGCGGCTGAGCGCTTCGAGTACGACCGGTACCTCATCGACCAGCTCGTTCGGCCGGTCGTCAACGTGTACCGGATCACGCCGCTGGCCGCCGGCGAGACGCCGGCGGGCGGCGCTGTCGCGTTCGTCCGCCAGAAGAAGCTGGCCATTAAGGAGGACATCCGGTTCTTCGCCGACGAATCGGAGGCCGAGGAGCTGTTCCGGATCAAGGCGCGAAGCGTGCTCGACATCGGTGGTGCCCGCTACGGCGTCGTGGCCCCGGACGGGTCGCCGATCGGGCGGCTCGAGCATGTCTTCGGCAAGTCTCTGATCCGGTCGACGTGGCGGATCGTCGGCGCCGACGAGTCGGAGGTCGCGGTTGCCCGCGAGCGGAGCCAGGCGCTGGCGATCGCGCGACGGGTCGTCGACTTCGTCCCTTACGGCGAGTGGGTCCCGATCCCCTACGACTTCGTCTTTCTCGGACCGGCCGGCGATGGAGATCATCTCGGTCACTTCACGCGAAAGCTTCTGTCGGTGCGCGACCGCTATGTGCTCGATCTCTCAGCCGATCACGAACGGCGATTCGACCGCCGGCTGGCGCTTGCCCTCGGAATCGCGCTCGACGCGCTCCAGAACCGCTGATGGGCAAGGCGTCGGACTGGCTGCGGGAGGAACGGCGCAAGGTGCTCGGCGACTGGGTCGCGGTTTGCCTCGCCTGCGGGCACGCCCAGCGCTACTTCGAGGACTGGGAACCGGAGCTGCCGGACGCGTGCCCGAGCTGCGGCGGCGAGCTCCGCGCCCGCTGCCCGGCCTGCGGAGCCCGCTTCTCGTCGGCCTTCGCGGTCGAATGTGAGGCCTGCGGCGGAGAGCTGCGCCCACGCGAGCTCTTCGGCACTGAGATTCGTCGATCGAGCTAGCCGGAGAGCATTCCCTCCGCCGGAAGTCCAACGCGTAAGCGAAACTGGACTTCCGGCGGTTACTAGCGGATCTCGGAGAAGCGGATGACCGTCACGACGTCGTCGTCCGAGACCTCGCGGTTGTAGAGCCGAGCCAGGAAGTCCGCCATCTCCTCAGGGCGGCGGATCTCCGGGTTGTCGTGCTCGATCTCTCGGGGGGAGAGCTCGCCGAGGCGCTTCACCTCGACCTTGTCGATGACGGCGTCGAAGATCCGCTGGCGCGGACTGTAGCGGTTCCCGCAGAGCACCTGGACGACCATCCCCTTCTTGTACTTGGGCGATTTGTCGCCAAGCCGGATCGTGGCGGTCTTGCGGCCGGTGCGCAGCTGGTCGGCCACGATGGGCGAATAGAAGTTCAGGGCATACATGGGATCCACCGGCGCCTGCCGCGCCGCATCATAGAGCGCCCGGGACCCTGAGGGCTCCGCCTCGCGTCCTGGGGCGTCGCTGGCAAAGGGAGGCGAAGGATCCTGT